>ENA-ORTH01002784-ORTH01002784.1-human-gut-metagenome-genome-assembly--contig:-NODE-2784-length-13080-cov-3.126449_pt1 | contig 13080 bp, 11 predicted proteins | sample MGYA00241914_ERZ509192 | MGnify/ENA primary metagenome ERZ509192 (study PRJEB26280, sample SAMEA2338826) | human gut metagenome | biome: human gut; feature: human-associated habitat; material: faeces... | reverse complement strand
TTCATCTTCTACCCCAAGTCCCCCCGCTGCCTATGCGAATTGCCCGATTATCTGCTCGATTTGAGCGCAAATCTAAAATTGCAATTGGTGCTTCCTTTAATACTTTGGCACCTTCCGAAATTTCTTCCTTATAATCCAGGTCAAATTCATTAAATTGAAATACAGGAATTTCCCCATTCTGACGGGATGTAACGACCTGATATTCTTCTGGAGTTTTTAAAAAAGTTTCCGAATAAATTTGAAATGGTTCTGCTTTCAATTCCTGTGTGGTTTTGTTTGTATAGTGAACAATCAGTGTTTCCTTGCAGCTTTGAGGCAAATCCAGTCTGATCGATGGATCATTGTCTTTTAACAAGACAGGATAATACACCAGCTTGCCTTCCGGCGAAATGGAGCGCTTCATCAGCTCATCAAGATTACCGTACTCTTCGACCGACTCCACTTTTCTTCCATCGATTGCCTGATAACCTTCTTCTGTTTTAACGAAGGCAACCTCACGGAAGAAAAATGGAATCTTTGTCGGGTTTGCTTTTTTCATATTGATACTGAAATGTCCATCTTTTATAAACATCAAATTTTCCAATAAAATCTGTTCCAGATCAGCGGCTGTCAGGGTTTCCTTCGTTTCCAGTTCTGCCTTGATTGTTTCCTCTGCCTTATCAAACACTTCTGCACCGCCAAAATATTCATACAGGCCATAACAATCGTGAAATGCATCAAACAGGTACGTCACATCTTCTATCGCCTGCTGTTGAGTTAAGATTTTCTCAGGATCATACTCTGCCGTATTTTCTTTTGGATAATATGACCACCTCAAATCCTGGTCAACGAGATCACCTACATATTGTGAAGCATTCATGATACCTTTTTCTACTTCCTGATGCTCTGCGTTTACCTCCTCCAACAGCTCCTCCATCGTTGGCTGGGGAACCGATGTACAACCCACATTGGAAAAAGCTAACATTGCTGCCAAAATCCATACAAAAATTTTCTTCAACACATTGTTCCTTCTTTCGATCTACTCCATACAGAAATTTTATTTTCACCAATTCTAGCACATTACCTATAAAAACAAAATATCATTCCATGCAATTTATTTAATTTATCATTTTCTGTGCAGCACAAAAAAATCTCCCTCCGAAAATCGGAGAGGGATTTTGCTATGTCTTTTAGATAATAACGACCGGTTTGATCAAATCCTTTGGTTTATCCTTCATCAGCATCAGTGCTTTTTCCATATTTTCAAAGCCTTCGAAACGATGGGTCAGCATCTTACCTGGATCGAGTCTGCCTGTTTCCATCAGAGAAGCCAGCTTTTCCATTCTCAAACGTCCACCCGGCATCAGACCGCCTGCAATGGTCTTATGACCCATACCGCAGCCCCATTCTACCCTTGGGATTTTCACAAAATCACCGGAACCAAGATAGTTTACGTTGCCGATTCTGCCGCCCGGTTTGAGCATATCGATTGCCTGTGCAAAGGTATCATTGTCGCCGCCTGCGATAACCACGCGGTCAACACCCTGACCTTTTGTCAGTTCCATGACCTGTTTTACGATATCGCCGTCGCGATAGTTGATGATGTCGGTAGCACCATATTCTTTTGCAAGTTCCACACAGTTTGGACGGGAACCAACTGCGAACAATCTGGATGCACCGCGGATTGCTGCACCGGCAACTGACATCAGACCAACAGGGCCGATACCGATAACGCAGACGGTATCACCAAACTGAACATCTGCAAGCTCAACACCATGCAGACCGGTCGGCACCATATCGCTGAGCATAACTGCTGCTGCCGGGTCAAGGCTGTCTGGAAGCAGTGCGAGGTTGCCATCCGCTTCGTTCACATGGAACAGCTCACCAAACACACCATCTTTAAAGTTAGAGAATTTCCATCCTGCCAGCATTCCGCCTGAATGCATTGAATAGCCGCCCTGTGCCTGCAAAGAAGCCCAGTCCGGAGTGATTGCCGGAACAATAACGCGGTCACCTGGCTTAAAGTCTTTTACCAGAGAACCAACTTCCACAACTCGTCCAACTGCTTCATGGCCGAGAATCATGTCGTGGCGGTCACCAATGGCACCTTCCCAGACAGTATGGATGTCCGATGTACAGGGAGAAACTGCGATTGGCTCTACCAGAGCATCCAGTGGACCGCAAACAGGTTTCTCCTTTTCAATCCATCCTACTCTGCCGATTCCCAGCATTGCAAAACCTTTCATGATAAAAATCCTCCTTTATTATAATAAATTCCTAGATTTAATACAAATTCCGGATTATTTCTGTGCTGCAATCATAACATTTCCTCTTTGGAGCGTCAAGCAGAATCTTGTTAAATTTATGACAAAGACTTAAAAAATTTATGATTCTGACATATTCTCTCTGTCATACCCATTAGATGAATTATTTCCGTCACAACAAAAAAAGTGCCGCACAAAGGCGACACTCTTTTTTAGCAGATTCCATTTTGGATACGCTGTTTAAGATCTAAAATTCTGTGATGAATCTGCTCAATTGTTTCTTCAAACGCAGAATCCTCTTTCCCGCTTGGGTCTTCCAGTCCCCAATCCTCCCGATATCGACATGGAAGATACGGACAATTCACATTGCATCCCATCCTTATCACGATATCAACCGGCTGAATTTCCGAAATCAGTTTGGAATCCTGAGAAGCTTCCATATCAATATTCCAGATTTTTTTCGTCATCATGACAATCATTCTGCCAGAGGTATTATAAGCAACAGATTGAAGTTTGTCAATCTGTTGCTGTAAAAAAGATGTGCCCTTATCAGGACACATCTTTTTATTTTAATATTTCAAGTTTGCCAGAGAGATATCGGAAATAAAGGTAGAGAAGTTATACATCACAAAGATGTCGTCGAAATCTTCCTTCATCAGCTCGCTGACATTCTTTGCCATATATCGCAGGTCCACCACGATGATCTCATCATAGTTATAGGTCAGGTATGGAATCATGCTGTTTGCATAGGAATCCTTAAAGAGCAGCAGTCGGCTGGTCTTGCCGTCCTGATGGTCGAGATTATGGGAGCTCTTGATCTTCACATATCCGCTGTTGCCCCACATAAATGCTGAATATTTATCGCGGGTCTGGAATTTACGCTCGTCCATCATGCTGTCCACCGAAAGCAGCTGGAGACCATCTTCCTCTACCATCTCTCCCAGCTCAAGCAGCTGCGGATCTTCCTTAGTGTTTGCGACAAAGGCAAACTCATCCACCGGTACATCATACCAGGTGATGGTATCCGAATCCTGTCCCAGGCGTTTTGCCTTGGAATAGAAGGTTCCATAAAAATCCTCCACCTTATTCTCTTCCAAATCAGAAAGAGAAACCGGCGTCAGTCCTTTTTCCTGACAATATTCCACATAGGCATAATAAGCACCCAGCGTAGTCCAATGATGGTCGGTGTGATAGTAGATATACTCATCGCTGTGCTCTTTGAGTGTCTCTGTAAAATCGATCACTTCAAGACTATTATCCGCCTGAGACAGGGTATCGTAGATCTGCTGCGTATACTTTTCCTGATCTGCAATCGGCAGAGCGTATGGAACCTTATCCTCCAAAACAGGATAGGAGTTTGGTACGATGGACAAAGTCACATCCTTGTCATACATCTCCAGAAAAGCTCGAACATTAGCCACACTTCGGTCAAAGGTGCGTTCTGCCACAACATTGGTTCCGGCAGTGCTTGGTTTTTCTTCTACAATCTGGAGCTTTTCCATCAGGTAGCCGTCTTTTCCATAAACAACACCATGACTTTCGGTTCTTCCCAGTGCCATATCAGCGGTTGCCTTCATTGTGATCCAGTCATCGCGCTTGACAAACTGATCGTTAATGTATTTTACATATTGATTGCCAAAGGTGCCATCCGAAAAGCTCTGCCAGCTGAAAGTCGGTTTTTGCTGGAGAACCGTATTTTCAAACTCGGAATAGTATCGGTCCGCATTAAAGGTATCGACAAAAAACATCCCCAGGACAAAAGCAAAAAACAAAATTGCCATTGGATATTTTAAGATTGTTTTCATCTTCCGCCCTCCTTAGAAGTTAAAGTACAAAAATGGGCTGTAGGTCGAATCGACCATGAATGCAACCGAAACAAGCAGTACCGCCGACAGGAACACAGTGCGGATGATGCGGTTTTTGCCGATGGTATCCGCTGCAATCTTGAACACCGGAGTGGATGCCAGCACGCACAAAACAAAAACAACTGCATAGTCACGCAGATAATAGATCCAGTCGATGCCGCCGTTTAACGAGAACATTCTTACAAATAGCTCGCCCAACAAAGACATATCCGACAGAGCAAAAATTGCCCAGCTGATCATTACCAGGAAAATCACATAGATGTGCGACAAAATCCTGCTCTTTTCCAGATGCTTTAACAGGAAGGTCTTTTCGATCATCAGAAGAACAAAGAAATACAGTCCCCAGAAGATGAAGTTCCAGTTTGCACCGTGCCAGAATCCGGTCAAAAACCACACTACAAAGATGTTGAAGAAGTGGCGGGAACGTTTAACACGATTGCCGCCCAGCGGGATATAGACATATTCCCGAAACCACGAGCTGAGGGTGATGTGCCAGCGACGCCAGAACTCGGTGATACTTTTGGAGATATATGGGTAGTTAAAGTTTTTCGGGAAGTAAAAGCCCAGCATCCTTCCCAGACCGATTGCCATCAGCGAATAGCCGCTGAAATCGAAATAGATCTGGAAGCTGTATGCCAGTACGCCCAGCCACACAAGCGGAGTGGATACATTGGAAAATCCCAGAGTCTGCACCTCGGTCCACAAAGAGCCGATGGTATCTGCAAGCAGAATCTTGCTTGCAAGTCCCATGATGAACAGTCCCACACCCTCCTCAATCTGGGCAAGGGTAATCTTGCGGTTCTTTAACTCCTTGTTGATGTCCGAATACAGAACGATAGGACCTGCAATCAACTGTGGGAACAGCACAACAAAGGCGCCAAAGTCGATCAGGTTGTGCTCCACCTTGATTTTGCGCTTGTAAACATCGATGGTGTACGCCAGAATCTGGAAAGTATAGAAGCTGATTCCCAGCGGCAGATGGAATTCCGAAGAATCCAAAAGCGGCAGCCCAATGCCAAACAAAGCATTGATATTGGAAAGGAAAAAGTTTGTATACTTAAAGAAAAGCAAAAATCCTAAAGTTACGACAAAGGCAACCCAAAAACAAATTTTTCGGACTTTGGGTTTCTCATCATATTTTTCCATCAAAAGACCGGCGACATAGTTCACTCCGATGGAAATAAGCATAATCGGGAAAAACTTTGGTTCTCCCCAGGTATAGAAAAACAGGCTTGATAAAAACAAAACCGTATTTTTCAGTTTAAATGGTACCAGATAATAAATCAAAAAAACAATTGGAAGAAAACGAAATAAAAACAGCAGGCTGCTGAAAACCAAGTTCTCTACCTCCCTGATAAGATTTTGTTTCCCCTTTCCCAAGATACAAAAAATTAAGTATCTTGTCGGAAAAGGTTACCTATAAAGGGTATCAGATTTTACGCAAAATAGCAAGACAGTTTTTAAGAAATGCTTACGTGACAACCTTCCCTTCATAAAGTGGCTGCTTTTTTGCAATTTATTCCATGAAAAAACAAAAGATTTGGGATTTCTGGAAAAAAATCCCTGAAGCAGTAACTTCAGGGAAGAAAAGATATTTTGATCAGATCATCTTTGGAAAATAGATATTGATGACAATGACCAGCGCCAGGCACAAAAGCATTACTGTAAGTGCCACAAAGTCTCTTTTTGCATATTCCAGCTGCTTCATGCGGGTACGTCCCACACTGCCTCGGTAGCAGCGGCACTCCATAGCCAGTGCAAGTTCATCTGCACGGCGAAATGCCGATACAAACAGAGGAATCAGAATCGGGATCAGCGCTTTTGCTCTCTGAGTCAGGCTGCCGGTTTCCATGTCAGCACCTCTTGCCTTCTGCGCATTCATGATCTTATCGGTCTCCTCAATCAAAGTCGGGATAAAGCGCAGAGCAATGGTCATCATCATAGCAATCTCATGAACCGGAACCTTCACCTTTTTAAGTGGACCCATCAGCACCTCGATGGCATCGGTCAGTTCAATCGGAGAGGTGGTATAGGTCAGCAATGAGGTTCCTGCAATCAAGCACATGATGCGCACCGCCATCATAACTGCCATGGCAACGCCTTCCGGATAAATATGGATAAATCCAAAGGATACCAACGGTTCACTTGGTCCTGTCATAAAAAACAGGTTTAAGACTGCGGTGAAAATGATAATCGGCACCACCGGTTTTAAGCTTTTAGCCACCATTTTTGCCGAAATTTTGGAGATCATGTACATCATGACCACCATCAAAATACCAAGCAGCAGTCCGAGCGGTCGGGATGCGACAAACAGAATCACGATATACAGCACCGACGCGATGATCTTCATGCGCGGGTCCATCTTGTGAATGAAGGAATGTCCCGGGAAATACTGTCCAATGGTAATATCTCTCAGCATCTTACATTCCTCCCTTCTTCTGTTTCGCTTCCTGCTCTTCAAACAGGCGAAGTACCTGCTGTTTTGCCGCCTGGATGGTATAGGTATGTGGATCGACCGGATAGCCCATATCTGCCAGGCGCATAAAGATTTTGGTTACCTGCGGAACTGCCAGACCCATCTGCTCGATCTCGGAAGCATGCTCAAACACCTTTTCAGTGTCATCATACATAAACACTTTGGACTGGTTCATGACCAGAACCTTTTTGGCAAATTTGGCTACGTCCTCCATGCTGTGGGAGACAATCAGAACGGTATTTTTCTGATCCTGCTGATACTCCTGAATCTGTCCCAAAATGCGGTCACGACCTTTTGGGTCCAATCCCGCAGTCGGCTCGTCCAAAATCAGCACCTTTGGATTCATTGCCAGCACACCTGCAATTGCAACGCGGCGCTTCTGACCGCCCGAAAGCTCAAACGGCGATTTGTTCATCATCTCTTCGGTAACATTAACAAATGCTGCCGCCTGACGAACCCTCTTGTCCACCTCTTCCTCGCTCAGTCCCATATTCTTTGGACCGAAGGCGATATCCCGGTAAACTGTTTCCTCAAACAGCTGATATTCCGGATACTGGAACACCAACCCAACCTTAAAGCGGATTTCGCGCAGCTTTGCCTTGTCCGCCCACATATCTTCCCCATCGATATAAATTTTTCCGGAGGTTGGCTTTAATAATCCGTTTAAATGCTGAATCAGGGTAGATTTTCCCGAACCGGTGTGTCCGATTACACCGACCATCTCCCCTTCTTCGATCGAAAGGTTGACATCCTGAATTGCCATCTTGACAAACGGAGTGCCTTCCGAATAGACATGGCTCAAATGTTCTGTCCGAATGACTGCCATCTTGTTACATTCTCCTTACTCTGCGTGTTTTATCAAGTACCGTTTCCATTTCTGGAATACTGTCTTATTCTGGTTACACGATCTCCTGCGAACAATCCTCAGTTTGCTGTTCCGGCTTTGCAGGCTTGATTCCCTTGCGGCGGAACAGGGTGGTAATCGCCTTGATGCATTCATCCTCGGTCAATACGTCTTTTGGCAGATTATATCCTTCCTTCAAAAACTCATAGATCAGCTCGGAAGTCTGCGGAACATCCAGTCCCACTGTTTTGAGCTCCCGAACATTGGAAAATACCTTTTTCGGGGCATCGTCCAGAATGATCTTGCCCGAATCCATCACGATGATACGGTCACACAGTGCCGCCTCATCCATATAATGGGTAATCAGCACGATGGTGATTCCATATTCCCGATTTAATTTCTGGATGGTCTCCATAACTTCGCGGCGTCCTCTTGGGTCAAGCATTGCGGTCGGCTCGTCTAGTACAATACATTTTGGACGCATGGCGATGATGCCAGCAATCGCAACTCGCTGCTTCTGTCCGCCCGAAAGTCTGTGCGGTGCATGTTTTTTGTATTCGTAGATGCCGACATCCATCAGCGCACGGTCGACACGTTCCCGCATTTCCTTTGGTGGAACTCCGATATTCTCCAGACCAAATGCGACATCTTCCTCCACCACGGTGGCAACGATCTGGTTGTCCGGGTTTTGGAATACCATGCCGACTTCCTGACGGATATCATACAGCTTTTCCTCATCTGCGGTATCCATCCCATCAATATAAACCTTGCCGCCGGATGGAAGCAGAATCGCGTTAAGATGCTTTGCGAAGGTGCTCTTTCCCGAGCCGTTATGTCCCAGTACCGCGGTCAGTTCGCCCTCATGAATGGTCACATCCAGATCTTCAAACACGCTGACCGGCTGCTGTCCTTCTTCCACATGGTAGCTGAAGCTGATCCCCTGTGCTTTGATAAAATCATTCATTCGTGTTTTTTACCACCTTTTTTTGAATTTGAAGATGCAATCCTTTCTCAAAAAGGTTTTGCTCTCCACCCATTCCAGCTTGTCCTTTGTTCAAAAGCTGGATTTCACTCTGCCAAATTTGTTCAAATCTTCCATTAGTATAATCAATTTTACCCGGAAAGAAAAGGGGGTTGAGAAAAATTTATTCCTGTTTACAATTTTTTTTAAAAACATCACAAAAAACACCGTACCTCCTGCAAAAAATACGGTGTTTTTCTGTTTTTATTTTTCCCAGATTGCGGTGCTGCCGCATGGAAGCACATAGCCGCTCTGGCTGACCGGAAGTCCGATCTCGGACGAGGATACCTTTCCCTTATGCTGCTTGCCGACTGTCACACCAAGGATATACTCCATAACGGACGGAGAAAGTCCGGTTGTATAGGAGTTTAACAGGAAAAACAGCGGATCATCCGACAAAACCTGTGCGCAAAGCTCAACCAGATCATAGATCGAGTCTTCCAGCTTCCACACCTCTCCGCCCGGGCCTCTGCCGTAAGAAGGCGGGTCCATGACGATTCCGTCATAACGATTGCCGCGGCGGATCTCGCGTTCAACAAACTTTTTGCAGTCGTCCACAATCCAGCGAATCGGTTTATCCTGCAAATTGGAAAGCTGTGCGTTTTCTCTTGCCCATGCAACCATTCCTTTGGAAGCATCAACGTGGCAGACCTTCGCTCCTGCCGCAGCACAGGCAAGGGTCGCACCGCCGGTATAGGCAAAAAGGTTCAGAACACTTACTTCTCTGCCGGCATTTTTGATCTTATCCGCCATGAAATCCCAGTTGACTGCCTGCTCCGGAAACAGTCCGGTATGCTTAAATCCGGTCGGGCTGATTTTAAAGCGAAGCTGTTTATATTCGATGGTCCAGTGGTCGCGGGGCATATTTTTGATTTCCCATTTTCCGCCGCCGCTGGAGGAACGAAGATAGCGGGCATTGGTCTTTCTCCACACATCCCCTTTTGGGGTGTTCCAGATGACCTGCGGGTCCGGACGGGTCAAGATGACGTCACCCCAGCGCTCCAGCTTTTCTCCGCCGGAAGTATCAATTACCTCAAATTGTTTCCAATCCTTTGCAGTCCTCATTATAGCCTAACCTTTCTACGATTGTCTGTTCCATATCCTCTGCGATGCGTTCGATCAGCCCGATCTCCGGTCCCTCTACCATGACGCGGATAACCGGCTCGGTGCCCGATGGACGAACCAGGATACGGCCATTGCCGTTCATCTGTTTTTCCAGCTCTTCCTGACGTCTGAGCACACCTGCATCGATTTTAACCATCTTTTTCATTTCTTTGTCTGCACGCAGATTTCTCATTACCTGCGGATAAACCTTCATCAGAGAAGCAAGTTCCGAAAGTTTCTTTCCGCTCTTCTTCAGTGCGGACAAAAGCTGTACTGCAGTCAGCTGACCATCTCCGGTTGTCATATACTCGCGGAAGATGATGTGTCCGGACTGCTCACCGCCGATGCAATGACCATGTTCCAGCATATTCTGAAGCACATAACGGTCACCGACTGTTGTCTTCTCAACATGGATTCCTGCTTCTTCTGCAAATTTAAAGAATCCCATGTTGCTCATGATGGTAACAACAGCGGTATTGTTTGCAAGGTGTCCTTCCTGTTTCATCTGGGAAGCAAAAATTGCGATCAGGCGGTCACCGTCAACCAGCTCACCATTTTCATCCACTGCAAGGCAACGGTCAGCATCGCCGTCAAAAGCAACACCCAGATCATATCCGTTTTCCTTTACATATTTTCCCAGCGCTTCAATGTGGGTCGAACCACAGTTATCGTTAATATTGATACCATTTGGCTTGTCGTTTAAGATGGTAACGTCTGCACCCAGCTTCTGGAAAATTTTTGCAGCGGTTGCCGAAGCGCTTCCGTTTGCACAGTCTGCTGCTACACGAAGTCCAGACAGGTCACACGAAACGGTGGAAACGATATGGTCAATGTAGTCTTCCACCATATTTTCACCGCTGCGGATGGTACCAAGTTCATCATTCCATTTTAAATTGTATGGCAGAACATGGTCGAGGACAATTCCCTCAATCTCATATTCCTCATCGTCGGTCAGCTTAAAGCCTTCCGAGCCGAAAATCTTGATTCCATTAAACTCATACGGATTGTGCGATGCCGAGAGCATGATAGCAGCATCTGCATCGCTGTTTTTTACCAGATATGCAACTGCTGGAGTTGGTACGGTGCCCAGTGTAACAACATCTGCTCCCACCGAGCAAAGTCCTGCCGAAATTGCACTTTCCAGCATATCGTGAGAAATTCTGGTATCATGTCCTACCAGAAACAGCGGGCGTTTTTTCTTGTGATCCCTTGCAACCACCATCGCTGCCGCACGTCCGATATCCATTGCCAAAGTACAGCTGATTTCGGTGTTTGCAACGCCGCGCGCACCATCGGTTCCAAAAATTCTTCCCATAGGGTTTCACTCCTTTTGTTTTATATTTGATTCGTATTTTCAGTATATGTGCGTTTTTTGACGCACTTTCCTTATTTTCTTCAAACGAATGAGTATTCTGACAAACAGTGTAGCCAGCTTACGCTGGGGTACTCATGTACCACAGCATCGAAACGGTATCCAGTCCCGAACGATTTTATATTTGATATTGTGTTGGGTCTACTCGCCCCAAACCCTCGCAAACTTTTGTGTACAAAAGTTTGACAAAAAACTTCTATTTTTGTCAAATGGCAGCTGCTGATTGACAGAATCCGTACTGCGCGGGCGCAAAACTTTCTTATTTACTTTCTGCTAACTGTGCGAATCGTGTCCAAATTCAATTTGGTCAAAACGGAGCTGCATCTCGTCTCCCATCGGACGGGCAAGTCCAAGATGGTCATACGCAAGTGGTGTAACGCATCTTCCGCGAGGAGTGCGTACCAAAAAACCAATCTGCATCAGATATGGTTCGCAGACATCCTCGATAGTAACCGTCTCCTCCCCGACCGCAGCAGACAGTGTTTCCACACCGACCGGACCGCCGCCATAATTTCGGATGATCGTCTTGAGAATGCGGATATCGTTAGAGTCAAGCCCCAGTTTATCAATCTCCATCTTGTCCAGTGACACGTCAGCAATCTCCCGGCTGATCTTTCCATCACCCAGTACCAGCGCATAGTCACGAACCCTTTTCAGCAGGCGGTTTGCGATTCGAGGTGTACCGCGGCTTCGTCTTGCAAGCTCAAGAGCTCCTTCTTCTTCACATTCCACTTCCAGAATTTTCGCACTTCGGGTGATGATCTGGCAAAGCTCCTCCGGCTTATAAAGCTCCAAACGAAGCAGCATACCAAATCGGTCACGCAGCGGAGAGGTCATCTGACCGGCGCGGGTCGTTGCGCCAATCAGAGTAAACTTTGGCAGGTCGATGCGGATGGAGCGTGCCGATGGACCTTTTCCAATGATGATGTCCAGTGCATAGTCCTCCATCGCCGGATACAAGATTTCCTCGACCGAACGGGAAAGGCGGTGGATCTCGTCGATAAACAGGATATCCCCTTCACTTAAATTGGTAAGCAGTGCCGCCAGATCTCCCGGCTTTTCAATGGCTGGGCCGGAGGTTACCCGCAGATTAACCCCCATCTCGTTTGCCACGATACCGGCAAGAGTTGTTTTACCTAACCCCGGAGGGCCATACAGCAGTACATGGTCGAGCGCTTCCCCACGCATCTTTGCCGACTGCATAAAAATCGACAGGTTTTCCTTTGCTTTTTCCTGGCCAATATATTCCGAAAGAGTCTTTGGTCTAAGGGAGGTCTCGACATCGGAATCTTCCATTGAGGTATATTCCGGAGCGATAATCCGGTTTTCAAAGTCCATCTCATTTTCCAGCATATCCGTTTCTCCTTCCCATTTTTATCCGAAGAATCAAAACACAAAATCCCCTTCGGTTTATCTTGAACCGGCAAGTTTTTTCAGTCCTGTCTTGATCAGGTCCTGAACGCTGGTCTCTGCCGGCTGACCTGCAATTGCGCGGGCAGCCTCGCTCTGGCTGTATCCCAGAACGACCAGAGCCGACACTGCCTCGGCGATATTTCCGCTGCCGGACGCCAGCTGATCGCTCACCTGGCTTACCTGCTGAAGCTGCTGGCTCAGTTCCTCATTTTTGACTTTATCCCGCAGTTCCAGCAAAATTCGTTCTGCCAGCTTCTTGCCGACACCCGGCGCGCCATGCAGATACAAGCCCTTGACTGGCTCTTTAAGATTCTTGACCACTTCCGAAACCGCACTCACATAAGCCGGCTTCTCATTGCTTAAATCAATGTTTTCAACCGCCACTTTCAGCAAATCATCACTGAGGTGGTGAAGAATATAATTTTTAACATGCGTCAATTCATCGCGGCGGGCACGCTGATAGCGGCAATCCGTCAGCTGATAATTAAGCAGACCGTCATAAACCAAATTCAGCAATTGACCTTTACTTGGCTGAACACATTCATCAAGCCCTGAACATGACTGACATTTTTTCAGACTCATCAGCCATTCGTGAATCTTTGTCGTATGCTTTTCAAGAAAGCTTTCATCGAGCTGATATTGATGCAGCCAGCGCTTCACTTCCGGATCGGCCTTCAGTAAGCGCAGACGTTCTTCCTTTAACCGCCGCTGCTCTTCATTCAGTTCAAAATGCACCTCAATC
>ENA-ORTH01002782-ORTH01002782.1-human-gut-metagenome-genome-assembly--contig:-NODE-2782-length-13096-cov-4.152519_pt1 | contig 13096 bp, 11 predicted proteins | sample MGYA00241914_ERZ509192 | MGnify/ENA primary metagenome ERZ509192 (study PRJEB26280, sample SAMEA2338826) | human gut metagenome | biome: human gut; feature: human-associated habitat; material: faeces... | reverse complement strand
CGGTTCGCCGCCCCTGTGTGTCTGGCCTATAGCTGGTCGCTGTCCACCAGAATGTTGTCAGTGCCGTGCTGCTCGAACTCGGCAATATAGGCGTCAATGCGGCTGGACAGCTCCTCATAGTTGTTCTGGTCGATGGAGGCGTCCTCCATATCCCGGCGGGCCAGATCCTCGGCCAGGATATCGAAGAACACGTTGTTCTCATATTCCATGATCGCCTCGTGGATGCCGCCCTCGGCAAAGGCGCGGGAGGGCACCACCTCGCCCTGCCAGTCCTCGGCCAGCACGCCCATGCCCTCCTCCCGGGCCTTGGCAAAGAGCAGGCTCTCCACGTCGTCGTAATCCTTGAACCGGTCGTCGCCGCGGGTGGAGTTCAAAATCCAGTTGCCGATATAGGCCATATCCAGCAGGCGCCGGAATTGTTTGGTCGTCAGTTCCAGCTTCATCACACGAAACCTCCTCGCTGTCATGACGTTGCGGGGCGTGAACGGCCATCCCCTACCTCATATTATAGTCAGCCCCGCCAAAATGTCAAACGGGGAGAGCGTCGGAAAACATGAAAACGCCCCTTGTCTTCCGGTAAATTTTCGCATATCATTATACAGATAACAAATTTGCGCTCTTTTTATTAGGAGGAATCGCCTTGGATGACAGACCCATCGGCGTGTTCGACTCCGGCCTGGGCGGGCTGACCACGGTACGGGAGCTGTGCCGCCTGCTGCCGGAGGAGGATATCGTCTATTTCGGGGACACCGGACGGGTACCTTACGGCAGCCGCTCCCGGGAGACCATTGTGAAATACGCGCGGCAGGACGTGGCCTTCCTGCGCACCTTCGATCTCAAGACTATCGTCATCGCCTGCGGCACCGTGTCCACCACCGCGCTGGACGTGCTGGCGGCGGAGAACCCCATCCCGGTTCTGGGAGTGGTGGCCCCAGCGGCCCGCGCCGCGGCCCGGGCCACCCGAAGCGGGAGCATCGGCCTCATCGGCACCCAGGCGTCCATCCGCAGCGGCGCCTACGAGCGGCTCATCCGGGCGGAGAACCCGGCGGCCCGGGTGCTGGCCCAGCCCTGCCCCCTCTTTGTACCCCTGGTGGAGAACGGCCGCTTCCGCCCCGGCGACGTGGTCATCGAGACGGTGGCGGCGGAGTACCTGGCCCCGCTGAAGGAGGCGGGGGTGGACACCCTGGTGTTGGGCTGCACTCACTACCCCCTGCTGGAGAAGGTCATCGGGGCCTATATGGGACCGGAGGTGCGCCTCATCAACTCCGGGGCCGAGGGCGCCCGGGCGGCGGCGGACTGCCTGCGGGAGCGGGACGCCCTGGCCGGGCCCGGGCGGGGGAGCTGCCGCTGCTTCGTCAGCGACCGGCAGGAGGACTTCTCTCGCCTGGCCTCCACCTTCCTGGGCTGGGATGTGGCCCAGGCGGTGGAGCAGGTGGATATCAGCCAATATTGAGGGGAAAGCCCTTTACATCTGAGGCTCCATTGGGTATAATAATGTGCAATTTGCAGTTTGAACGTGGGACAAGGAAGGAACAACCATGGAGAACAACGTGATTATTTCCATCCAGGGAAAGCAGTCCTTTGAGGCACAGGACGATGACACCATCGAGCTGGTCACGGAGGGCTGCCTGGAGCCCGACGGGGACGACGGCTACACCCTGAGCTATCAGGAGAGCGAGCTCACCGGCCTGGAGGGTACCCTGACCACCTTCCAGATCGAGCGGGACCGGGTCACGCTCCTGCGGGTGGGGGAGGTCAACTCCCAGATGGTCTTTGAGGAGGGGCGGCGGCACCTGTCCATGTACGATACTCCCTACGGCGCCCTGTCCGTAGGCATCAACACCCGTAAGATGCGGGCCGAGCTGGACGCCAGGGGCGGCAACATCGAGATTGACTACGCCATCGAAATCGACCACGCGCTGGCGGGCCAGAACCTGTTCCGCATCCACGTGCGGGAGAAGGGGCCGGCCATCAAGCAGTGACTATCCCGCGCGGCGGCCGGCTGCGCGGCACACAGAGAGATGAATCGAAAAGGAGATAGAACCATGTCCAACATGATCCAGGCGGCCCGGGAGCAGGTCGCCGCTCTGACCCAGGCGGCCTATGAGAGGGCCGCGGCGGAGGGCCTGCTGCCCGCCGGCGCGGAGGTCAAGGCCACCATTGAGATTCCCAAGGACGTCACCCACGGGGATTACGCCTCCTCCTTCGCCATGGCCGGGGCCAAGGCCCTGCGCAGGGCCCCCCGCCAGATCGCCGAAGTGATCGTCAGCCATCTGGATCTGGCCGGCACCTTTTTTGACAAGGTGGAGATCGCCGGCCCCGGCTTTCTGAATTTCACCCTGGGCAGCAAGTGGTACGGCGGTGTGCTCGCCGACATCCAGGCCGAGGGGGAGACCTACGGCGCGGTGGACGAGGGCCGCGGCGAGAAGGTGATGGTGGAGTTCGTCTCCGCCAACCCCACCGGCCCCATGCACATCGGCAACGCCCGGGGCGGGGCCATCGGTGACTGCCTGGCCGCTGTGCTGGAGCGCGCCGGCTACCAGGTCAGCCGGGAATTCTATATCAACGACGCCGGCAACCAAATCAATAAATTCGGCATGTCCCTGGAGCTGCGGTATCTCCAGCTTTACCGGGACGGGATCGAGATGCCGGAGGACAGCTATCACGGCCAGGATATTGTGGAGCACGCCAAGGCCTTCGCGGCCATCCACGGCGACCGCTATGTGGACGCTTCGGAGGAGGAGCGCCGCCAGGCCCTGGTGGATTACGCCTTGCCTTTGAACGTGGCCGGCCTCGAGCGGGATCTGGCCACCTACCGCATCCATTACGACTGCTGGTTTAGGGAATCCACCCTCCACGAAAACGGGGAGGCCGCCAAGGTGGTGGAGCTGCTGACTGCGCGGGGCTATACCTACGAAAGCGAAGGCGCCGTCTGGTTCAAGGCCACCGATTTCGGCGCGGACAAGGATTTCGTGCTGCGGCGTTCCAACGGCTTTTTCACCTATGTGGTGCCGGATATCGCCTACCATTACAACAAGCTGGTCACCCGGGGCTACGACAAGGCCATCGACGTGCTGGGGGCGGATCATCACGGATACGTCCCCCGCCTGAAGGCGGCGCTGCAGGCGCTGGGCGTCGACCCTGCCCGCCTGGACGTGGTGCTGATGCAGATGGTGCGCCTCATCCGGGACGGCGAGGTGGTCAAGGCCTCCAAGCGCTCGGGCAAGGCCATCACCCTGGTCACCCTGCTGGAGGAAATCCCCATCGACGCCGCCCGCTTCTACTTTAATCTCCGGGAGGCCAACTCCCAGTTTGATTTCGACCTGGATCTGGCCATCGAGCAGTCGGCCTCCAACCCGGTCTACTACGTTCAGTATGCCCATGCCCGTATCTGCTCCATCTTCAAGCGGGAGGGGGCGGCGCCCCGGCCCTGTACGCCGGAGGAGCTGGCCCTGCTCGCCGCCCCGGAGGAGAAGGCGCTTATCCGTCACCTGGCCGGCTATACCGGTGAAATCGTGGAGGCCGCCAAGGACTACGATCCCTCCCGCATCACCCGGTACTGCACGGAACTGGCCACCCTGTTCCATAAGTTTTATAACAGCTGCCATGTCCTGGGGGAGGAGGAGTCCCTCATGCAGGCGCGGCTGTCCCTGTGCGCCGCCACCCGCGTGACCCTGCGCAACGCGCTGGATCTCCTGAAAATCGGCGCGCCGGAGAGTATGTAACCTCTGTGAATCGAAAGGAACCGACCATGAGGCTCTTGATGGACGGCGCCACCGGCACGGCCCTGCTGGCCGCCGGCATGCCACCCGGCGCCTGTACCGAACAATGGATACTGGAGAACCCGGAAGCCCTGCTGCAGCTGCAGCGGCGGTACGCGGCCGCCGGCTGCGACGTGATTACCGCCCCCACCTTCGGGGCCAACCGGGCCCGGTTGGCCGCCTTCGGCCTGGCGGAGCAGACGGCGGCGATCAACCGCCGCCTGGTCGCCCTCAGCCGCCAGGCGGCTCCGGGGTGCAAAATCGCGGGCAATCTGTCGCCCACCGGCCGCCGGCTGGAGCCCTATGGCGAGGAGGATGAGCCGGTTCTCTCCATGGAGGAGGCCGTCGCCATCTTTGAGGAGCAGGCGATCGCCCTCAAAGAGGCGGGGGCGGATCTCCTTCTTGTCGAAACCATGACCAGCCTAAATGAGGCGCGGGCCGCCCTGCTGGCCGCCCGCTCCACCGGCCTGCCGGTTTTTGTCACCATGGCGGTGGACGAGGAAGGACGTACCCTGTCCGGGGCGTGCCTGCTGCCCTGCGTCATCACCCTGCAGGCCCTGGGCGCCGCCGCTGTGGGGGTCAACTGCTGCTCGATACCGGCGGCGCGGGAACAGCTGGAGGAGGCCTTGCCCTATGCGCAGGTGCCCCTGATCGCCCAGCCCAGCGCCACTCTGCCGGACGGCGGCACACTGTCCCCCCTCCAGTTTTCGGAGGACATGGCGGATTTGCTGGGGGCCGGCGCGGCCGTGGTAGGGGGCTGCTGCGGCACCCTGCCGGAGCATATGGCGGTGCTGCGGGGCTTGCTCGACCGGTTTCCCGTCATCGGCTCTCCCGAGGTGGACGGTCACGCCGCCGCCGGGGAGCAGGAAGCCTTCTTTTTAGGGGACGACCCGGAGCCTTCCCCGCCCCTTCCCTGCGACAGCAACCTGGCCGACGCCTTCATCGAGGCGGAGGACGCGTATACCGCGGCGCGGGTGCATGTGGCGGAGATGGAGGACATCCCCGTGCTGCTCGAGGCCGCGCGGGTCAGCCGCCTGCCCATCATGATTTATACCGACGACGCCCTGGTGCTGGACGCGGTTCTCCTCCGGTTCCCCGGCCGCCTGCTGGTGGATTCTCTGTGCGAAATCGAACGGGATCTGCTGGAGGACATTGCGCTGCACTTCGGTGCGATTTTGTTCTGAAACGGCACAGCCGCACGCGTCAAGCGTGCGGCTTTTTTCGCAAAATTCTTGTAAAGTGCGAAAAAATGCGTGCTTTTTTGACGCAAAGAGGAGCAAGCCGCAGGCTTGCTCCTCTTTGCGTTGGTTCAGGCGGGCGGAAGAGGGCGGGAAAACGTCCAGCTGCCGCTGCCAATCTGTACGGGGCTTTCCCCGAAATACACCGTTGCCCGAACGCCGAAGGGAACGGTCACATACAGCCACACCGCCCCGTACCGCTTCACCCAGCGCACGCTCAGCTCGCCGCGCACTGTGTCCAGCACGGCGCTCGCGGACTGCAGCGCTTCCGGGAAAAACGGCCGGATGTCCGCCTCGGCAAAGCCGGGAGCGGTCGGCCTCACCCCGGCGATATAGGCGTAAAACCAGTAGCCCACCGCCCCATACATGGGATGGTTGTGAGAGTTCATCCCCGGCGTCTTTTTCAGCTCGAACCGCTCCCAAATCGTGGTGGCCTCCTGCTGCAGCATGTAGCCGATGGAGGGGTATTCCTCCCGGGTGATCAGCCGCCACGCGTCGTCCACGTATCCGTTTTCGGTCAGCGCGTCCATCAAATACCGGGTGCAGAGGTTGCCGGTGGTGATCCGATAGTCCCGGCGGACCAGATCCTCGTGGAGGTGGCGGGCCGCTAGGGCGCGCCCTTCCTCCGGCAGGATGCCGAGCCAGAGGGCAAAGCTCTGGCAGCCCTGGGAGCCGGTGGCCATCCGGCCGCTCTTCCCGTCCCACCAGAGGGCCAGCATGGCCTCCCGGATGGACGCGGCCAGGGCGCTGAAGCGCGCCGCGTCCTGCGGGCGCTGTAGCCGGCCGGCAAAATCCGCGAGCAGCACGGCGTTGTAGTAGAAATAGCCGGTGGACAGCAGCTCGCCGGGCGTTTCCAGGGATCGCACCGCGTCGATGTCGGTGTCGCCGCCCTCGCAGGCGTACACCGGCCCGGCCCAGTCACCGTAATGGGAGTAGCGGAGGATATACCCGTCGGCCAGTCCCTCCAGGCACTCTTCCCAGCGCACGAAGCCGTCGTAGGCCTGACGCAGGATATCCAGGTTGCCCGTGTGCAGCAGCGCCTGCAGCCCCGCCACCAGGAAGGAGGAACAGACCGGGTCGGCCGGGCGTTCCCCGTAAATCCGGGGGGCCGTGCAGGTGATGGAACCATCGGCCTCCTGCGTGTCCAGAATGTCCCGGATAACCTTGGGAAACAGGCGGCCGATGTCGAAGTTGTAGGGGGTTTCTTCAAAGCGGACGGTGGCGTCGTTGAGCCAGCCCATCCGTTCGTCCCGCTGCGGGCAGTCGGTGAGCAGGCTGTGCATGTTGGAGCGTTCCGTCTGGACAATGGCGGCCTGGATGGCGTTCACCAGGCCGCTGCCGCAGGTGAAAACGCCGGCGGGCGCCGCGTCGGTGCGCAGAACCACCGCTTGGATATCCGCTTTATCCACCAGCGGCAGGCCGGTGACCCGGGCGTAGCGGAACCCGTGATAGGTGAAACGGGGCTGCCAGAAGGCCGGATCCTGTCCGTCCCCGGCGGCGATATAGGTATCGCGGCAGCGGGCTCCCCGCAGGGTGGGCAGATAGAGATCGCCCTCCTCGTCCAGGAACTCCATGTGCTCCAACACGATCTCCTGCCCGGGAAGCAGCCGGTCAGGCAGCTTCAGGCGGCAGACCCCGGCCAGGTTTTTCCCAAAATCCACGATGGACACCCCGTCCCGCAGCGGGGTGACCGAGCGGGCGGGAACCCGCTCCTGCTCCCGGATGGGCTCCAGCTCCATGACCTCCGGGACGCCGCCGGGCGGCGGCACCCGCCGCGCCGGCTGAAATTCCTTCGGCTCCCCGTCCGCCCGGTTCCAACCGGGGACTGCCTGGCGCCGGTCGGTGGTCTCGCCGTTGAACAGATGGGCGCTGACGATTTCCCCCGTCCCGCAGAGCCAGCTTTCGTCGGCCTCCACCGTCTCCTCCGTTCCGTCGGCATAGCCAAGGCGCAGCAGCGCGGACAGCTGGGGCCGGCCGAAAAATGGGATGGCCCTTTCCCCGATACACCGGAGATACGGCCCCTCGTTGCGCCGCCAGCCTTCGGCCACGACAACGCTCAGGCAGTGCTCCCCCGGCCCGAGCCTTTCCTCCAGCTCAGGCAGAAATACATAGGAAACCCGTTTGGAATAGTCGGTCACCGCCGGGTCGAGAACCGCGTCGGTCAAGTCGACGCCGTCCAGCGCGGCCTGGTGGTACCCCAGGCCGCAGATGTACAGCGCCGCGCTCTCCAGGCCGGGGCGCACGGCAAAGCGGCGGCGGAAATACAGCGGGCGGCCCGGCACATCCTCCTGCGGGGCGATCCAGTTTGCCGGGAGGCCCGGCAACGCGGAAAGGTAGAACCAGGCGGAGGCGGGCGGACTCTGTTCCCTGCAGGCGTCCCGGATTTCAACGGTGAAAGCGATCCGCCGTTCCGCGGGAAGGGGCGGGCCGGCATACCGAAGCTCCTGGGCCTCCTGTTCGATCCAGCCGCTGTCCCACAGCGGGCTCGCTCCGCTGGAAACCGTCACCCGGCAGGCGGCTTGCCGCCGTTCTTTTCCGTCCGCCGCCGCAGCCCAGGAAAAACAGGGGGTGGGGTTGTTGGTCACCCGCCGGCGGCTTTCCCCCTCCAGCGCACCGTGATCCAGGCGCAGCCGGTGTATCTGCAGCATAACAGGCCTCCTTACAATATGATGGCTTCGAACAGCCGGGCCGCGAACAGCGCGTGCATCTCCCGGGTGGGGTGGTTGATATGGTTGGACAGCAGGCAGGGGATATCCGCCCCCAACGCCTCCAGCCTCTTCCAGTCCGCGTAGCAGTCGCACACGGGCACTTTTTCCCGGGCGCAGAGCGCCCGGGCCTCGTCCATAAACCGATCCATCGTGCCGCCGCACTGAACGGCGGCGCAGGCCTCGCCCGTCTCCCGCTGCCAGCCCGCGGGGATCTGTGGGCTGACGGCGGTGCACATCATGTTTGGCGTCATGAACAGCGTCTGTATCCCGGCCTCCTTCAGCTGACGGAAAATGGAGGACAAGCCCTGCCGGTATCCCTCCAGGCCATCGGGCTGGAGCGCGTCGTTGAGCCCGAAACAGACCACGGCCAAGTCGGGGCCGGCCTCGATAACGTCCCGGCGCACACGCTCCGCCCCCTGCTGAGCGGAGCCGCCGCTGATGCCCGCGTTGATCATCGTCGCCGGGCAGTTCGGAAAAACGGCGGCCAGCTGCCGGCGCAGACGATTGTGATAGACCGCGTCCTGATCGTACACGCAGTCGAAGCAGCCGGCCGCCTTCTCGATGATTTCAAAGCAGCCGTGGGTCACGCTGTCCCCTAAAAAGGCCAGCTTGACCGGGGCGGCGCTGGCGGGGTTCGCCGTTTTAAGGCGCAGCTTTTCCTTCAAATCCATGAAAAACCCTCCTGTTCGGTTTTCTCAAAAAAACGGGTGGTGCTGAGGTACACCGTATCGCCGCAGCGGGCGGCGGCCTCCAGATAGCCGCCGCAGGCGTCCTCCGGCGGCCGGACGGCCAGCATGCCTGCCGACAAGGCGCAGGGGAGGGACTCCCAGACGGGCGGGACGCCGAAGGTCATGGGCTCCCGGATATATACCAGCCGGCCGCTGACCTCCCGCGCGTCGACGGGCGGCGCGATGGGGCAGAGGAGCCGGCCGTCCCGCGCCCGGACGGGCTCTCCGAACCGGACGAGAGGCTCCCCGCCCCGCACCGCCGCGTCGGCGAACCGGTAAATCTCCGGCCGGCCCCATCCCAGCGGATGATTGTGCCCCATGTGCTCGATTAGGGCTCTTTCGCCCCGTGGCGAAAGAGCACAGGAGGCGTCCCCCGCCTGGACGGAGAAGGCGGTGTCGGAGGACCAGCCCAGCCACAGCACGGGGGTGGTCACCTCGCCCAGCCGATCCGCCGCCGACCAGAGCGACCGGGTGTCCGGCTGCGAGAAAATAGGGCCCATCCAGGTAAGGCTGCGCTCCAGGCAGGCGCTGCCGTAGACCGGCACGGCGAAGGCGAAGCGGCGGTCGTATCCCAGCGCCAGGGAGGCCGCGACCCCGCCCCAGGAGATGCCGGCAAGGCCGCTCCGCCCGGCGTCCACCCGCGGATCCGCCCGCAGGAGATTGTGCGCCCGGATCGTCAGCGACACGGCGTGGAACATCCATTGCCGTTCCAGCGGCCCGGCCGTGTGCTCCATGCTGTCGTTGTCCGGGCCGGGCAGCCAGGAGCAGCCGGGCAGCGGCTCCCGCGTCCAGCCGGCGTCGGTTTCGGGCAGGGGATCGCCGCCGTCCGGCGGCCGATAGCCCGTATGGCAGAAGGCGATGGCCGCATAGCCCCGGCGGTTCCATTCATCGACCCATTGCGGGAAGGCCACGCCCCCGCCGCCGTGAACCAGCACCACGGCCGGGACGGGCGCTGGCCCCGTCGGGATGCCCAGGTAGGCAAAGGCACCGGTGGGCCGGCCGTCCACGGGCGGCCCTTCCAGCAGCAGGGCGCGCTGGAGGGGGTAGCCAGGCGGATCGAAAGCGTCCAGCCGCCGGGTGCGGGGATAAGTCTCGAGCGTCTCGGCCATCTGCCGGGCCAATGTCTCAGGGGATGGAATCATGGCTGTTCCTCCTTTTCCACCTCGCCGGTGCCGCACCGCCGCCGGGCCGTCGCGCGGTACTGCGACGGGGAATAGCCGGTGCGCGCCTTGAACTGCCGGGAAAAGTAACCGGCGCTTTTGAAGCCGGTCATGCACGCGATCTCCTGAATCGGCCGTTCGTCCTCCTGCAGCAGGCGGCGCGCCCGGGCGATCCGGGTGTCGGCGATGTAGTCTCCGGGGGAGCGGCCGGTCAGACGGCGGAAATAGCGGATAAAATAATGCGGGTGAAAATGCGCCACGCCGGCCAGGGATTCCACCGAGATGTTGTCAGCCAGATGCTCCTCGATGTAGGTCATGACGGCGAAAAAGCGTTCGTCCCGGGAACAGACCGGCATGGCGACGCCGGCCTTTTCGATGTAATAGGCCAACAGGGTCAGCAGCAGGGACTTCTGGCGGAGCAGCCCCTCCAGGTTCATGGCGTTTCCGGTCTCCAGGATCTGGGCAAACAGCCACTCCACATAGTCCGCGTCCTCCGCCTCCACGAACAGGGGCAGCGAAACCAGCTCCAGCAGGTCCTTGTCCCCGCAGGGGAAGGAACAGTGGATCCAGTATTTCTCCGCCGCCGGCTCCCGGTCGGCGGAATAGGTCTGGGTGGAGTTGCAGGGGAGCAGGAAGAGCTGGCCGGGGCGGCCCGTATACGCCACGCCGTCCACCTGGATGGAGAAGCGGCCCTGCCGCAGATAATACAGCTTGTTATAGCCCGGCACCACGTCCGCCGCGCCCCAGCCCTCCCACAGGCGGGTGTGCCCGCCCGTTAGGAATTCGGCGGACAGCTTTTGCAGCGCGCCGGCCGGAAGGTCATGAATCGCCGCCATGGTCCCTCCCCCTTTCTCCTTCATTATAGCGGTTCGCCGGGGTTTGTAAAGGGAGGATCTTGTCGGGAACTTGCACAAAAGTCACCTATTTCATGTAAAAACAGGCCGCTGCTAACAGCGGCCTGTGAGGTGTGGTTTGGGTTTTCAGACGGGAAGCCGCGCCGGTTGCCTTCCGACATGTTTTTTGTGACGGAGGCGTTCCCGGATGGATAACGGCCAAGCCTTTCGGCATATAGATGGGATAGGCCCTGAGTGGGCCGTGAAAATCCGGAAGGGTGAGGTTCATGACCCGAAAAAAGCCATATGCCGTATGGACCAAGCGCCACGCGGCTTTTGTTCTCCTGGCCCTGTTTCTGGCGGCGGTGCTGATCGTCATAGCGGCGGCGGCGCTCCCCTACGCCTATGCCAACGCCACGGCGGCCGCTCAGCGCCGGCTGCCCATTTACTGCACCGATCGGCCGGGCAAGGTGGTCAGCCTGACATTCGACGCGGCCTGGGGGGACGAGGACACCCAACAGCTTATTGAGATTCTGGGAAAATACAAGGTGCGCGCCACCTTCTTCGTGGTGGGAGAGTGGGTGGATCGCTGCGGAGATTCGGTCAAGGCCCTGTTCGACGCGGGGCATGAAATCATGAACCATTCCGACAGCCATCCCAACATGCCCAAGCTGTCCCGGGAGAGGATGCTGGAGGAAATCAACCGCTGCAACGACAAGATTCAGGCCATCACCGGGGTGCGGCCCACCCTCCACCGCGCGCCCTACGGCGATTACAGCAACGCCCTGATCGAGACGGCAGACACCCTGGGCATGCACGTGATCCAGTGGGACGTCGATTCTCTGGACTGGAAGGATCCGCCGGTGGCGGACATCGTCAGCCGGGTGACCAAGCAGGTGAATTCCGGCTCCATCGTCCTGTTCCACAACGCGGCCAAAAACACCCCCGCCGCCCTGCCGCAAATCCTCGAAAAGCTGACGGCGGAGGGATATACGTTCCTGCCGGTGTCTGAAATGATTTATTATAAGGATTATACGTTAAACCATGAGGGCCGGCAGATAGCCATGCCGCCGGCCTGAGGGCTTGTGTATTCGGCGCCGATTGGGTATACTGGTAAAAACAGGCCGCCTAGGCGGCAGAGAATCGAGGACGTACATGAATTTTGAAGAACTGGGGCTGCCCGCCCCGCTGATCGCCGGGCTGGCCGCGCAGGGGATCACCGCCCCCACTCCCGTTCAGCAGCGGGCCATCCCCCTGCTGCTGGAGGGGAAGGACGCACTTATCCAGTCGGAAACCGGGACGGGGAAAACCCTGGCCTATCTGCTGCCCTTTCTGGCCCGGGCGGAGCCCGACGGCCGACTGCTGGTGCTGACCCCCACGCGGGAGCTGGCCATGCAGGTGCATCGGCAGGTGGAGTTGCTGGCAAAAAACGCGGGGCTGCCGGTAAAGAGCGTGCCGGTGTTCGCCGACGTGAGCTTGGCCAATCAGGTGGAGCGACTGAAAAGCAAGCCCCGGATCGTGGTTGGCACCGCCACCCGGATGCTGGAGCTCATCCGCAAGAAAAAAATCCCCGCCCACCTGGCCAAGACCGTGGTGCTCGACGAGGTGGACAAGCTGCTGGACGACGCCAACCGGGCGGACGTGGAGGCAGTGCTCAAATGCTGCCTGCGGGACATCCAGGTGGTGATGGCGTCGGCCAGCGTGTCCCGGGAGATTCAAAAGCGGGCGGCACCGCTGGCCAAGGAGCCGGTGATCCTGCGCACCGCCCCCCGGTTCCGGATTCCTGAGACGGTGGAGCATATCCGGATGGCCACCGGCAGCCGGGACAAGCTGGATGTGCTGCTCGATTTGCTCCGGGTGCTCCGGCCCCGGCGGGCCATTGTGTTCATCAACACACCGGAGGAAATCAGCCGGGCGGCGGACAAGCTGCGCCGGGCGGGGCTGCAGGCTCAGAGCCTGTCCGGCTCCCAGAAAAAGCTGGAAAGGCAGCGGGCGCTGACCGCTTTCGCCGGCGGGGAAGCGCCGCTGCTGATCGCCTCGGATCTGGCGGCCCGCGGCCTGCATGTGGAGGGTGTGGACATGATTTTCCACGTCACCCTGCCGGAAAGCCCGCTGGACTATCTCCACCGGGCGGGACGCACAGGACGGGGGGCCGCCGGCCTGTCTGTCGTCCTGGCCAAGTTCCGGGAGCGGGCGCTGACCGGCCAATACGAACGGGCGCTGGATTTTCAGTTTATCGATAAGCAGCTGGACGGGGATAGGCGCCGCCTGCTGCCCGTGCCGGCACCGGCGGGGAAAGAGACGCCGCCCCGCCGCTGATCGGGGACGAAACCCTGTCTTTTTTACGATGGCTCCGCATATACTGTACCACGCGGGATTTGGACTTGCCGACAAGCCCAAGGCCCGGACAGGTTGAAAAGGAGCTGACGCACGATGAATACAGCCATCCGCCCGGAAGACATGGAGCGGTATCTGCGGGAAATGCGGGCCTTTGCTAAGCGGGCGGGCTACACGATTTCGCCGCCCTCACCGCCTGCTCCTCCGGCTGTCGAGGAGCCACCCGCTCCGCCGGCCACCGAAGAAGAACCCGCGCAGGAGCCGGACACGGCGCCCCGATATCCGGAGGCCCCTCTGGAGCAGGAGCGGGTCATGGACGAGAGCGGCGGGG
>ENA-ORTH01002774-ORTH01002774.1-human-gut-metagenome-genome-assembly--contig:-NODE-2774-length-13137-cov-10.786042_pt1 | contig 13137 bp, 5 predicted proteins | sample MGYA00241914_ERZ509192 | MGnify/ENA primary metagenome ERZ509192 (study PRJEB26280, sample SAMEA2338826) | human gut metagenome | biome: human gut; feature: human-associated habitat; material: faeces... | reverse complement strand
GCGGCTTCATCAACTACTGCGAGTACCCGTGCCTGCAGGACAACCCGAAGGCGCTGGAGGCCGTGTGGGATTACGCCTACAACATCGGCATCGGCTACCTCGGCACCAACACGCCGATCGACCACTGCTTCGTGTGCGGCTTCCAGGGCGACTTCGAGCCGACCGACGAGGGCTTCAAGTGCCCCGAGTGCGGCAACTGCGACCCTGACAAGTGCAACGTCACCAAGCGCACCTGCGGCTACCTCGGCAACCCGGTGCAGCGCCCGATGGTGCATGGCCGTCACGAGGAGATCTCCCACCGCGTCAAGCACATGAGCGGCGAGACCGGTCACGTGACGCTGGCGGACGGCTCCGAGCGCGAGTGGTTCGAAGAGGCCAAGTAACTGCCGGTACCGCGCGTTGTGCTGTCCGCGAGGGTCGTCGGTATATGTTGTCTGACACACTCAAGGCCGTTCGGCCGAGCTTACGGTCAGACAACATATACCGGCGACCCTCGCTCGTTGCGCGCAACGTTACGGTTGGACAGGGAGGATGATGATGGACAGGAAGTCGACGCTGCATGATTTCGCGGCCGGCGAGACCGGCCGCGGACCCGGAGTGCCGTCATCACTGACCAACAACCCCCGTTCCGGCCAGTGGGACGGGCGGCGCATGTCCAAGCGCATGATTGCCGACTACAAGACCTTCATCGTCACCGACGGCGAAGGCGTGCGCAATTCGCTGTACGTCTCCGGTTGCCCGTTCCACTGCGTCGAATGCTTCAACTCGTCGATCTGGGATTTCCAGGCCGGCCACGAATACACGCAGAAGCTCGAAGACAAGATCGTCGACGACCTCAAGGCGCCGTGGATCCAGGGCATCACGTTCCTCGGCGGCGAACCCATGCTGAATACGCCCGTCCTGTTGCCGCTCGCCCGGCGCATCCGCGGCGAGTTCGGCCACGACAAAGACATCTGGTGCTGGACCGGCTACACGTGGGAGGAGCTGATGCGTCCCGGTGAGACGCCGGACAAGCTCGAACTGTTGCAGCTCATCGACATCCTCGTCGACGGCCGCTACCTCAAGGACCAGCACGACTCCCTCCTGCAGTTCCGCGGATCCAGAAACCAGCGCATCCTCGACGTGCCGCGTTCGCTGGCCGCCGGCAGGCCTGTCGTCTGGGCCAAGCTCCACGACCAGGAGCGCGACATCCCCGAAATGTACCTCAAGGATCGCGAGGCCGGCGAGGGCGCACAGGCGTCGTGACGGCGCCGCCGGCCTTGCCATCCATCCAGTGGATTCGATGCCGTCGGCCTGATCGCGGCCATCCTGACAGTCTCGCCCGCCATCGGCATGGCCTTGCTTCTCCCCGCATTCATCTGGCCTCGCGTGAGTCCGCTGTTCCATGTGATGATGCTCTGTTTCCGGGAAGGGTGATCGCGCATGCTGGGCACCGGATTGGGGCGGACGACTCTGTATATGCGCGGCGTGCGGGACGGCGTGGTCGACGTTTTCGCGGGCAGCGGCGTGCCCGGTCCGCTGGAGGTCTCGGATACTGCGGCCGGGGTATGACCCGCCGTCGTCGCCGGCGTGGCCGTCATATCAGGGATTTGGGCGGGACTGGGGGTGGTCAATAGCACTAGTCCATAAGACCACCAGCCTGCTGGCATGCTCGGCTCACCCCCCCCCGAATGCGCGATAATGGGGGGGGTAACGCCGCAATCGTGGGGAAACCGTCGAGTTTCCGTTTTGCGTTTGTTAGCGAAATCACGCCATACGACGGCTCGTTAGGAGGGGTCTCGGACTACATTACATAAGGAAGTAGCGGGAAGTCCCGAATCGAAGACAGAGGTAACAGATGGTGGATACAGCGAATACCGCGGCCGAAAGCCACGATAGTAAGCCGTTGCGCGTGGGTCTGGATATCGGATCGACCACGGTCAAGGCCGTGGTGCTCGATCAGACCAATGCGCTCAATGACGTGCTGTTCTCCGACTACCGACGTCACCACGCCAACGTCCGCGCCACGGTGGCTGGACTGCTCAAGGACATCCATCAGACGCTCGTCGACCTCGGCCGCGGCGACGAGCCCATTCGTCTCGCCATCACCGGTTCCGGCGGCCTGACGCTCGCCGACAACCTGCACGTGCCGTTCATCCAAGAGGTCATCGCCGAGACCCGCGCGATCGACGAGGAATACCCGCAGGCCGACGTCATCATCGAGCTCGGCGGCGAGGACGCCAAGATCACGTATCTGAAGCCCACTCCCGAACAGCGCATGAACGGTTCGTGCGCGGGCGGCACCGGCGCATTCATCGACCAGATGGCCACGCTGCTCGACACCGACGCCTCCGGCCTCAACGATTATGCCAAGGACTACAAGACCCTGTACCCGATCGCGTCGCGTTGCGGCGTGTTCGCGAAGACCGACCTGCAGCCGCTAATCAACGACGGCGCCGCCAAGCCCGATCTGGCCGCGTCGATCTTCACCGCGGTGGCCACGCAGACCATCGCCGGTCTGGCTTCCGGACGCCCGATCCACGGCACGGTCATCTTCCTCGGCGGCCCGCTGTTCTTCATGTCCGAGCTGCGCGAGGCGTTCCACCGCGCGCTCGCCGGCAAGGTCGACGAGTTCATCGTGCCGACCGACGCCCACCTGTACGTCGCATACGGCTCCGCGCTGATCGCTGGGGAGCCGGATGGCATCGACGTCGACGGCGTGCATTTCGAGCCGCGCACCTGTGACGACATCATCGCCGCCCTCGACGACCTGAAGAACCTGCCGGCGAACACGCCGACCATGCCCCCGCTGTTCTCCTCCGACCAGGAGCGCGAGGCGTTCAACGAGCGCCACCATCGCGAACACATCCACATCGGCACGCTCGAAGGCGCGAAAGGCCCGCACTTCCTCGGTATCGACGCGGGTTCGACCACCATCAAGGCGACGCTCGTCAACGACGACCGCGAGATCGTATGGTCCAGCTACGCCACCAACGAAGGCAGCCCGTTGACCGCCGCCATCAACATCGTCAAGAAGATCCAGTCCGAGCTGCCCGAAGGCGCGTGGATCGCCCGATCCTGCGCGACCGGCTACGGCGAGGGACTGATCACCACCGGCTTGCACCTGGACGAGGGCGTGGTCGAGACCATGGCGCACTACCGTGGCGCCGAAATGGTCAGCCCCGGCGTCACCGCTGTCATCGACATCGGTGGCCAGGACATGAAATACCTGGCCATCACCGACGGCGTCATCGACTCGATCGCCGTCAACGAGGCGTGCTCGTCCGGTTGCGGCTCGTTCCTGCAGACCTTCGCGCAGTCGATGGGTCTGACCATCCAGGAGTTCACCCAGGCGGCCCTCAACTCCGACCATCCGGTCGACCTCGGCTCGCGCTGCACGGTGTTCATGAACTCGTCCGTCAAGCAGGCACAGAAGGAAGGCGCGTCGATGGAGAACATCGCCGCCGGCCTGTGCTATTCGGTCGTGCGCAACGCGCTGTACAAGGTCATCAAGCTGCGTGACTCCGGTGAGCTCGGCGACACCGTCGTCGTGCAGGGCGGCACGTTCCTCAATGACGCCGTGCTGCGCGCCTTCGAGCTGCTCACCGAGCGCGAGGTGACCCGCCCGAACATCGCCGGCTTGATGGGCGCGTTCGGCGCCGCCCTGACCGCGCGCATGCATTACGAGGACGTGGCCGACGACGCGCACGACCACGACGCCGAAGTCTCCGCGGGCCAGTCCGCCGATATGGCCGGCAGCGACGATGTCAGCGCGGAGCACGACCACGAGGTCGTCATCGACGGCGTGCACCACACGGCGTCCAACATCCTGTCCGGCGACGACCTCGACAACATGTCGATGACCTCCGAGCGCGACGTGTGCAAGCTGTGCCAGAACCACTGCAAGCTCACCATCACCACGTTCGCCGACGGCTCGCGCTACGTTACCGGCAACCGCTGCGAGCGCGGCGGCGACGCGAAGAAGAAGCGCTCCGACAGGCCGAACCTGTATGACTACAAGTACAAGCGCTGCTTCGCCTACCGCAGGCTCACCGACAAGAAGGCCACCCGCGGCGAGATCGGCATCCCGCGCGTGCTCAACATGTACGAGAACTACCCGTTCTGGTTCACGCTGCTCACCTCGCTCGGCTTCAAGGTGATGATCTCCGGCCGCAGCTCGCACGAGCTGTTCGAGACCGGCATCGAATCGATCGCCTCCGAGAACATCTGCTACCCGGCCAAGCTGGTGCACGGCCACATCAAGTGGCTGCTGGGCAAGGGCGTCAAGAACATCTTCTACCCGTGCGTGAGCTACGAGGACAACCTCGTGCCCAATACGGACAATCACTACAACTGCCCGGTCGTGGCCAACTACCCGGTGGTGATCGGCGCGAACATGCCCGAACTGCGCGAGGACGGCATCCGCTACATGCACCCGTACTTCAACCTCGCCAACCACGAGCTCATGGTCGACCGCATCGTCGAGGAGTTCGCCTGGGCGAACGTGAGCCGCGAGGAGGCCGAGACCGCGGTCAAGGCCGCGTACGCCGAGGACAAGATCTTCAAGAACGACGTGCAGGAGGAAGGTTTCAAGGCGCTCGCCTACATGAAGGAGCACAACTGCCGGGGCATCGTGCTCGCCGGACGCCCGTACCACATCGACCCCGAGGTCAACCACGGCATCCCCGAGACGATCTGCGCGCTCGGCATGGTCGTGCTCTCGGAGGATTCGATCTGCGAACTGCAGCCAGGGGAGAACCTGCATCTGAGCGACTACCTGTCGGAAGGCGAGGAGGACCCGCGCAAGAAGAACGCGAACGGCTTCCGCCACGTCGGCGACCGCAAGGTGACCGTCTCCCGCATGCCGCTGCGCGTCACCAACCAGTGGGCCTACCATTCTCGGCTCTACGCGGCGGCGCATTTCGTGGCGTCCTACCCGGGTCTCGAACTCGTGCAGCTCAACTCCTTCGGCTGCGGCCTGGACGCCATCACCACCGATCAGGTGGCCGAGATCCTCGCCGACAAGGCCGACGTGTACACGCTGCTCAAGATCGATGAGGTGAGCAACCTCGGAGCGGCAAAGATCCGCCTGCGTTCGCTCAAGGCCGCCGTCGAGGAGCGCGAGGCCAACAAGCGGCGTCTGGCCGCACAGGCCCAGTCCCAATCCCGCCAGCAGGTGCTGCCGAACAAGCAGGACCAACCGGTCGGCCCCAGTGCGGCCGAGCTTGCGGCGCAGCGTCAGGCCAAGGAGGAGCTCGCGGCCGCCGAGGTGCAGCTCAAGGCCGCCCAGGACCAGCTCGCCGCCGCGCAGGCCGCCGTCGAGGCCGCGGAGAAGCAGAAGAACGCCGCCGAGCAGCCGGCCCCGCATTCCACGGGCTTCCGCAGGACCGGATCCGAGGCGCCCACGCCCGGCCGTCAGGTCATGCTCGACACGGTGATGAAGAGCAACCCGCAGCTCACCAAGGCCGTCAAGGACGCCTCCCACCGCGCGGCGCAGGCCGAGTCGCGGCTCGCCGCCACCTCGCCGAACGGCAAGTCCGCGAGGAAGACCGCCAAGAAATCCGGCCACAACACCGCGACCATGTCGAAGTACGCCAACAAGGTGCCGTTCGGCAAGTCGATGAAGAAGGACTACACGATCGTCGGCCCCCAGATGAGCCCGATCCACATGTCGCTGGTCGAGTCGGTCATCCGCTCCGGCGGATACAAGTTCGACATCCTCAAGACCGCGAGCCGCGAGGACGTCGAACTCGGCCTCAAGTACGTCAACAACGACGCCTGCTACCCGGCGATCATGGTCATCGGCCAGCTCGTCGACGCCATCGTCAAGGGCAAGTACGATCCCGACCATGTGGCGCTCGCCATCACGCAGACCGGCGGCATGTGCCGCGCGACGAACTACTTCGGCCTGATCCGCAAGGCGCTGATCGACGCCGGCTACCCGCAGGTGCCGGTCATCGCGCTGTCCACGCAGGGCTTCGAGGACAACCCGGGCTTCAAGGCCACGCCCACGCTGCTGCACCGCGCCATCAAGGCGCTGGTCGTCGGCGACCTGCTGCTCAAATGCCTGATGCGCGTGCGCCCGTACGAGGTCGAGAAGGGCAGCTCCGACAAGCTGTACCAGATGTGGGACACCATCGTGCGCGAGACCATCGAACACCACGGCTTCTCCGATACCGCTAAGAAGAAGATCGGCAAGCATTACCTGCCGTACCAGACGCTGCTCAAGGAGATCGTCAAATCGTTCGACGCACTGCCGCTGCGCGACATCCCGCGCAAGGTGCGCGTCGGCGTCGTCGGCGAGATCCTCGTCAAGTACCATCCCGACGCGAACAACCACGTGGTCGACGTCATCGAATCGCAGGATTGCGAGGCCGTGGTCCCCGGCATCATGGAGTTCATGACCACGCGTCCGTACATCACCGACTGGAACGAGAAGAACCTCGGCATGGGCGGCAACAAGAAGCTGTACTCGCTCATGCGCTGGGGTCTCGACCGTTACCTCAACCCGGTGCGCGCGGCCATCGATCTGGCGCATGGCAAGTTCAGCCAGGACCTGCCGATGCCCGAGCTGGTCAAGAAGGCCTCCGAGGTGACCTCGGTGGGCGTGCAGGCCGGCGAGGGGTGGCTGCTGACCGCCGAGATCCTGGAGCTCATCGAGTCTGGCTGCCCGAATGTGATCTGCGCCCAGCCGTTCGCCTGCCTGCCCAACCATGTGACCGGCCGCGGCATGTTCGGCAAGATTCGCCGTCTGCACCCGGACGCGAACATCGTTTCCATCGACTATGATCCCGGCGCCTCACAGGCCAATCAGCTCAACCGCATCAAGCTGATGATCGCCGCGGCGAAGAAGAACCACCAGAAGCTGACCGCGGCCGACTGACGGATCAGCCTCGGCCCGGCGATCAGCCGACCAGGGTCGCCGCGTAGGCGTACAGCCTCTTCCATGGCAGGGTCGACACGTCTATCTTGTCGGCCTTGCTCTGAACCCTCTCGCGGTAGCGTTCCGTGCGCAGCGCCGTCTTCACATTGGCTTTCACATCGGCGAGCGGCGCCTTGCCCTCGACCCCGTCCACGGTCCAGTCGTGCGCGTCGTAAAACTCCTGCACCTCGGTCTCGCTCGGGTTCATGCCCGGTTTCGTGGCGTCGTCGACGTAGTCGTTCTTCAGCGCGGTCATCTCGTAGTCGATGTATGAGGCGATGTCGTATTCGCTGCGTCCGTAGATGACCTGCCCCGCTTCACGTTTCTGCCGGTTGTTCGCGTTGAGGGTTTCCATGCGCTTGACGATGCCGGTGTACGAGTCGTCGTCGACCAGCCCGTACGAGACTGCGATCAGGTACGCCGCGTGACGGAAGCGCAGCGTGTCGATAGTCTGTTTCGTCAGCCATTCGACCGGCTTCTCGCCGCCGTATGAGGCGGTCCAGTCGGCGTCCTGGGCGTTGAGGTTGACGTCGTGCTTCTGCTTGAAATAGCTGACGGCGGCGGTGCGCTGCGACGACCACGCCTGGGTGAATTCGGCCTGCGTGATGGTGGTGTCGCCGAAGGAGAATTTCGGGAAGGCCTGCGTCGCGTTGGCTTGCGCGTCGTCCGTCTTTGACGAGTCGGGGCTCGCCGTGAGTGAACGGACGAGAAAGACGGTGCCGACGATGGCCGCAATCAGCAGGACGGCCGCGACGACGATGATCGCGCGGGTTCTCGTATTGGTTTTCGTCCCCATCTTCGCGGCGTCACGGCCGCTCCCGTCCGTTGCCTTGCTGGGAGAGCCTGATCCGCGTTTTCGTGACTGCTTCATGCCGTCATGATACGCGACGGACATGATTGCGGGGTGTCGCCCGCATTGCGCAGGAACGCCCCCACAATCATGTCCGTCGGTCGTCGCCTTGGATTCCGGTTATTCCTGGAATACGTTCGGATGCTTCGGATCGCCGGGCTCGTCGGCCAACAGGCCCTCCAATCCCAGGAACTCCTTCCAGAATTCGAGCGGCTGGCCATACGGCGCCGATTGCGCGCCGCGCGCCTGCAGGTTCGCCTTCGCCTCGAACACGTCCTCTTCGCGGATATCCTCGAAGTAGCTTTCCAGCCGCTCCCTGTTCCCCGGCATGTAGAACAGGGACGCGATGATCTCCGTCAGCCGCTCGGCGCGCTCGATCGGCAGCGAATCCCAATGCCGCAGCTCGATGAAGTTCTTCATACGCACGTCGTTGAAATGCGTGGAGATGATGTGGTTGATCTCGTACGGGTTGAGCTCGCGGTCGGGATACACCTCTCCGGCGTTCTCATAGAACGCCGGGTGATGCAGCTCCTTGCCGCTCAGGCCCTTGGCCTCCGGCGTATGCGTCAGATCGGCGAACATCAGCGGCGTGGACAGCACGTCGATGGCGTACTCCTCCCAGCCGAACCGCTTGTCGAACAGTCCGGGAATCACGTTCGTGCGCTGGGGGTCGAGATAGTCCCACATGCGCTGGCGTAGCAGGGGCCACGGGTTCGGCGCGCCCTCGAAATACGGCGTATTGCGGAAGTACCAGGCGAGGATCGGCCCGATGATGGTGCCCAGACGCAGCTTGTCGATGGAATCCTGCTCGTCGACGTAGTCGATGCTCACCTGCGTGGAGGCCGAGCACCGCATCATGCACGGGCCGAACTGGCCTACCCGCCCCAGGTAGTGGGTCATGGCGTCGTAACGGTCCTTCGGGTTGACCTTGACGTCGGCGAAGCCCGACTTGGGCTGGTAGCCGTAATTGACCAGACGGAAGCCCAGCTCGTCCAGCACGGGATCGATGTCGCGCCGGAAGGAACGATACAGCGTCAGCAGTTCCTGCGGCGTCTTGAGGATGCCCAGCGAGCACTCCACCTGACCGCCGGGCTCCAGCGACACGGCGATGCCTTCGCGCCCGAGTCCGACCAGATGGCCGTTCTCCCAGTACTCCTTCTCCTTGTCGTAGTACGGCGCGATGCGCTTGAGCAGCGTTTCGACGCCGTTCTCCTCGTAGTAGCTGACGGCGGTGTCGTCGCCGTTGTGCACCGGAAGATGTTCGATCTCCACGCCGAAACCGCCCGTGCCGCGTTTGGAACGGCCTTCCTCGAAGAATCGCAGCAGACTGTCGATGTGCTTGGGATTCGGCTTGGCGAGCAGATGCGCGTAACTGATTCTCGGTGTCGTCATGGGGCATATCGTACCTGTAGATTCCATCGGCCACGGCGGTGCCGTTATACAAAGAATCGATAGCTGGTTTGCGTCCGAATGCTGGACATTGCGACTGATTTCCCGGGTTCCGTTCAGGGGGTACAAGGGTGACGTTATGACAGTTAACGAAATGCCGAATACGCCATACCCCATTGCCGTAGCCTATGGGTACCGCTATACTTTTGAACTTGTAAAGTCTCTTTACATATTGGTGGTGTGGCGAGTCCGTGAATGACCCCGGAAGGGGGCATCGTCATGGATGACCGGATCGCCGACATGTCCCCCCGCAACGAGGAGGGGAACGGAGACTCTCCAATAACAGTAAGGACAACGATGAAACCTCATGTAGGATCACGGATGATCGCAGCATCGGTCGCTTTGGGGACGGCGTTCGCGTTGATCGCGCCGTCTTCGGCGCTCGCGGGCGATGCGACGCCAGCGGCGGCGTCGACCGGAACGACATATTACGTGTCGTCGACGCATGGCGATGACGGCAACGCCGGCACCGATCAGAACCATCCCTGGAAGACGCTGGACAAGGTCAACGCCATCGCGACCGACCTTAAGCCGGGCGACTCCGTGCTGCTGGAGCGTGGCTCCACGTTCCAGGACCAGTATCTGCACATCAAGGACACGTCGGGAACCGCCGACGCGCCCATCACCATCGCCGATTACGGCGACGCCTCCGCCAAGCCGGTCATCGCGGCGAACGGCGTCAAGGGCAGCCGGTGGTACCAGAACTACCGTGCGTCGGTCGGCAACCACCAGAACAAGGGCACCGTCTCCTCGGCCATCCTGCTCAAGGACGTGTCGTACATCACGGTGAAGAACCTGGAGATCACCAATGACGACCCCGACGTCTACGACCCGATCGACACGTGGAAGTGGACCGACACGGCCGATTCGGATGGCACCAAGCTCGACCGCTCGGCCGACCGCATGGACCGCACCGGCGTGGCCGGCATCGCGGAGAACGGCACAACGATGAGCCATGTCACGCTTGAGGGCCTGAACATCCACGACGTGGACGGCAACATCTACAACAAGCACATGGCCAACGGCGGCATCTACTTCATGGCTCACTACGCCCGCGAGAACAAGAACGCCGCGGACAACACGTGGCTGCAGAACCACATCTCGCGCTTCGACCACATCACCATCAAGAACAACATCGTCAAGGACGTGGACCGCTGGGGCATCGCCGTGGGCTACACCGCGTACCTCAACTTCATCGACGCGGCGTGGGGCGACGGCAGCATCGACGACGACCTGATCGCCAAGTACGGCCAGACCAACGTGACCATCGAGAACAACTACGTCAAGGGTGCGGGCGGCGACGCCATCACCCTCATGTACTGCGACCGTCCGGTCATCCAGTACAACGTGGGCGACAGCGTCTCGAAGCACATGAACGACGTCGACTACCCGCATGACCGCGAGCACGGCGGCAGGTACGGCGGCTGGGTCGCGGCGGGCATCTGGCCCTGGCGCTGCAAGGACCCGATCTTCCAGTACAACGAGATGTACAACAACCTCAACTCCGAGCACGGCAACGGCGACGGCCAGGCGTGGGACGCCGATTACGGCGACGGCACGCTGTACCAGTACAACTACTCGTACGGCAACTCGTTCGCCTCGCTGATGATCTGCAACCAGTACGCCATCAACACGACGTTCCGCTACAACATCTCGCAGAACGACCGCCGCGGCGTGTTCGACCTGCCGAGCAACGGTCCGGGCAACCACATCTACAACAACACCGTCTACATCGGTAAGGACAGCGCGGTGCTGACCGGCCGATCCAACAGCCAGGCGAAGTTCGAGAACAACATCTTCATCAACGCGACCGACACCAAGAAGACCGAGACGTGGAACCGCGGCAACCAGCACGGCGGCCAGACGTACGACAAGAACATGTACGTCAATTACGCGAACAAGCCCGCCTCCGATTCCAACGCTGTCACGGTCGCCGATGTAGCGACCGTGCTGGCCAATGCCGGACACGCGCCGAGCGCGCCGAAGGCCGACGGTTCGGTCTATGGCCGTTCCGGCAGCGAGTTCGACGGATACAAGCCCGTTGACGGCTCCCCGGCCATCAATGCCGGCAAGGTCATCTCCGACATGAACGACTACGCGGTCACGAATGACTTCTTCGGCAACACCATCAAGGGAACCCCGGACCTGGGTGCCGTCGAAAGCAACGTGCTCTCCGTCTCCGGCAAGGTCAACGCGTACGAGACCGCCACGGTCGGCGGCTCCAAGGTCGTCTACGTGCCGTTCACCGCGAAGAACCCGACCACAGTCAAGCAGCTTCGCGCGGGCCTGACGGTCGGTGACGGATCAGTCGCCAACGTGTACCGCGGCAGCACCAAGCTGGCGGCCGACGCGGCGATCCAGTCCGACGACGTGCTGCGCTTCGAAGTCGAAGGCACTTCGAACACGCCGATCGAATACACCATCGCTCAGAAGAACGCCTGGAACTGGGTCGACGAGTTCAAGACCGACTCTCAGGGCCCGATCTGGACGTCGCAGCGTCAGGTGTCCGGCAAATGGCAGACGATTACCGATTTCGGTTCCGATGTGTACCCGCAGACGTACTACGACAAGTACTACGGCGTCGGTGTGGACTATCAGAACAAGAGCCTTCCGGCCGACCGCAGCGCCATCCACGGCCTGATCGCCGACAATCCGGGTGATTCCGCGGCGACGGCGATGGCCTGGACCGCGCCGAAGGCCGGTTCCGTGAAGGTCACGCTGGACGAGGTGACCGGAGCGAACGTCGAGCCGTACATCCGTCAGTCGAACAGCAACGGCAAGGATGTGGTCCTGAAGCTGCTGAAGAACGACGAGGTGATCTGCTCCGCGACGATGACCAATTCCTTCGCGACGGCGACCGGGTTCAACGAATGCCTGGCGTCCGCCAAGGGCACGGTCAAGGTCGCGGTCGGCGATGTGCTGCGCTTCTCGGTGGATGCCGCGGCCGGCACCTCCAAGTCGTCGATCCACATCAGCCCGGTCATCACCTATCAGGATGTGGCACCCGTCGAGTCCCAGACGGCGCAGTACGCTGCCTCCTACGACGCGGTGAGCGCCAAGGTCGGCACCAAGGCCACCGCTACGGTGAAGTTCACGAAGGACGGCGCCGCCGCCACCCCGACCGGCGTTAAGTCCTACGCGCTGAAGACCGCGGTCGACGGCGTGGCCGTGGACGCCGCGACCGGCGCGGTCACCTACACGCCCGGCGCCGATGCGTACGGCACCACCAAGACCGCGACCGTGGTCGTCACCTACTCGGATAACACCACCGACGAGGCGACCGTCACCTTCAACGTCGAGAAGTCCAACGCGCAGAAGTACAACGTGCTGTACCCGGCCGTGTCCGGCGGCGCGGGCGTCGCGCTCAAGCGCACGCCCAAGTTCACGCTCAAGGCGGACAGCGCCGCGGCGTCCATCCCCGCCGGCACCAAGTTCGCGCTCGGCACGGGTGCCCCGGCCGGCGCGTCCGTGAACGCCGCCACCGGTGAGGTCACGCTGACCAGCACCCAGGCCGGCACCATCACCGTGCCGGTGACGGTCACCTTCTCCGACACCAACGAGTCCATCGAGGCGACGGCCACGTTCACCGTGACCGCTCCGGCGGCGCTCGGCACCTCCAAGCTGGAGACCGGCACCGCGGACGGCGCGAACGTCATCTATGTGCCGTTCACCTCGAAGACCCCGACCACCGTCGCCGATCTGCTGGCCCTGGTGACCGCCGAGCCGGATTCGGCCCTCAAGGCCGTGTACCGCGACGGCACCAAGCTGGAGGACGCCGCGGCAGTAAAGGCCGGCGACGTGCTGCGCTTCTACGCCGACGGCTCCACCTTCACCGCCGACTACACGGTCGTGCAGAAGAACGCCTGGAACTGGGTCGACGACTTCAAGACCGACTCTCAGGGCCCGATCTGGACGTCGCAGCGTCAGGTGTCCGGCA
>ENA-ORTH01002773-ORTH01002773.1-human-gut-metagenome-genome-assembly--contig:-NODE-2773-length-13139-cov-2.895063_pt1 | contig 13139 bp, 13 predicted proteins | sample MGYA00241914_ERZ509192 | MGnify/ENA primary metagenome ERZ509192 (study PRJEB26280, sample SAMEA2338826) | human gut metagenome | biome: human gut; feature: human-associated habitat; material: faeces... | reverse complement strand
TGACCGAGTATAATCGTTTTAGCCGCATGGTGGAAGATCAGATGTTTTATGCCTGTAACGCGTTGTTTTACGGACAGGGCGCGGAAGGATGGAAAAATGCCGGAGAACGCAAGAAGTTCGCCGCTCTGCTGGAAGAGCGTGTCAAAGCATTGAAAGGCAAAGAAGACACTTCCGGCCGGACCATGACGGTAGGGGGAAAAAGAATGCCTGTCATGGAGTATTACTGCCAGTCGTATGAGGAGATGTTGGAGAAAGTGAAGTAAGTAGACATTCATATTTATAGTGGTATGGGATTCCGGGACGGAATCCCATACGGTATTGCTAAATAAATATAATTATTCTAACTTTGAGCTGAATTATTCGAAGTATGTCAACGAACTGAAACCGTAGCTTTTTCAATGCTTTTCAGGACCAATGACATGAAAAGCGATAGTAAAAATTCGTATCCGGCTTTGCCGATATAGCGGACTGGATGTTTTAGAGTCATTTCCGCCCGATTTTGTTTATTGTTTGTTGGGCTATCAAGGATATTTCGAATTATGAAGTCAAGCCGGCTTTTATAAATTTTAAGGGCTTTGTTTGTAGAGACAGTAACACATAAATAACTACACATGAAAAAACAATTTTTGATGGCTTTAGCGGCGCTATCGCTGCTTGGCGGAAGAACGACGGCTCAGGAGCCGGCTTGTAAACCTCCTTTAATGGGATGGAGTTCGTGGAATGCCTACCGCGTAAATATCAGCGAAGATATTATCAAGCATCAGGCCGATTTGATGGTGGAGAAGGGCTTAAAAGATGCAGGATACCGGTTTATAAATATCGATGACGGATTTTTCGGTTATCGGGATGAAACCGGAAAGAGTATTTCAGGTGTGCCGACACGGACTTACGCAAGGGTTGCCATGCAGCGTTCTCGCCGGCAAAGAACTCATTGGTGGGGATGAGGTAGACGGGACGGAAGTCGATACCGACCCCGTGTGTGAGCGGATGGCGGGAGACGGTGTCGTTCGCCCCTGTCTCTTGTGCACATATACGAGTGCATCCTAACACACATATTGTTATAAGTACTTTCCAGTTCTTCATGTCTCATCCGTTTATTCGGTTGCCAAAGATAGGTAAAAATTTAGTTTGTCAAACCTTTGGGTATTGTTGTACTGTTGGTTAAACTCTGGCTATCTGTTGTGTATTTGTCGGATAGTCTGTATTTTTGCGCAAATTATAATACAGTGTGCAGTATGATACAAGAGAATTTTATCAAGATATACGAGAAAAGTTTCAAGAAGAACTGGGAACTGCCCGCCTTGACGGATTACAGCAAAGGGACGACCTTTTCTTTCGCCGATGTGGCCAAAGAGATTGCCCGTATCCATATCCTATTTGAAGAATGTCAGATACGGCGGGGAGATAAGATTGCTCTGATCGGAAAAGACAGTGCCCGCTGGTGTATTGTTTATATGGCCGCTGTGACCTACGGAGCGATTATAGTACCTATCTTGCAGGACTTCAGTCCGAACGATGTGCATCATATTATCAATCACTCCGAGTCGGTTTTCCTTTTTGTCAGTGACCGTATCTGGGATACACTGGAAGAGGAAATGATCGAGGACGTGCGTGGTGTCTTTTCGCTGTCCGATTTCCGTTGCCTGCATCAGCGCGATGGTGAAAGCATTCAGAAGCTTTTGAAAGGCATGGATGAGAAGATGGCGGAAAAGTATCCGGACGGTTTCGGCAAGGATGATATCGAATATGCGGAACTGGACAATGACAAAGTGGTCCTGTTGAACTATACTTCCGGCACGACCGGTTTCAGTAAAGGGGTTATGCTTACCGGAAACAACCTGGCGGGGAATGTGATGTACGGCATCGAGCTTGGCGTATTGTACAGGGGGGAACGCGAACTCTGTTTTCTGCCGTTGGCACATGCTTATAGTTGTGCGTTCAATTTCCTGGTTCCGATGGCTGTCGGGGCGCATGTCTACCTGTTGGGGAAGGTTCCTTCTCCCAAAATCCTGTTGAAAGCCTTCGAGGAGGTGAAACCGAACCTGATCCTGACGGTCCCGTTGATCCTGGAGAAGATTTACAAGAAAATGATCCTGCCGCAGCTTAGCAAGACGACTATGAAGGTGGCGTTGAATATTCCATTGCTGGATTCCCGTATCTATGCACAGATACGGAAGAAACTGGTTGATGCCTTCGGCGGACGTTTTCGTGAAGTGATTGTGGGAGGAGCGGCCATGAATGAGGAGGTGACGAATTTTCTTTATAAGATCAAATTCCCGTTCACGATCGGTTATGGTATGACGGAATGTGGACCGCTGATCAGCTATGACCATAATGACGAGTATGTCCCCGGTTCATGCGGCCAGATATTGAAGGGCATCATGAAGGTGCGTATCGACTCGGAAGATCCTTATAATAAGGTAGGAGAAATTCAGGTGAGCGGCGAAAATGTGATGAAAGGTTATTATAAGAACGAGGAAGCGACTTCCAAGGTTTTTACGGAGGACGGCTGGTTGCGTACGGGTGACTTGGGGACGATCGACGCCGATAACCGTATTTATATCCGTGGTCGTAGCAAGACGATGATCTTGGGGGCGAGCGGACAGAACATTTATCCGGAAGAGATCGAATCGAAGCTGAACAACTTGCCGTTCGTAATGGAAAGCATCATAATAGAGAAGAACGGTAAGCTGGTAGGGCTTGTTTATCCGGATTACGATACGGTGGACAGCACGGGAATTTCGCATGAAGATCTTCCGATCATCATGGAGCAGAACCGGATCGAACTTAACAAACTTTTAGCACCTTACGAAGCTGTTTCCGCCCTGCAATTGTATCCGACAGAATTCGAAAAGACGCCTAAGAAAAGTATTAAGCGTTACTTGTATAGCAACTATTGATTAGTTTATATGGTCTGTAAATCAAATCGTTGAGGCTTGTGTATAAAATATTTTGAAAAAAAGCGCAATATGTTGTACAACATATTTGATTAATACATACATTTGCATCGTTTTAAGACAAGAAGATATTATAGACCGTTTAAATTAAAAAACAAAATGAAAAAGTTAGTTGCATTTGCTGCTGTTATCGCAGCTGTATCATTCGCATCTTGTGGCAACAAATCAGCAGAAAACACTGAAGTTGCAGAAACTGAAACAGAAGCTACAGTAGAAGAAGTTGTCGCTCCTGCTGAACAAGCTACAACAGAAGAAACTGCGGTTGCTGAAGGTGATTCAACTGCTGTTGAAGCTCCGGCTGCTGAAACTGAAGCTGCTCCTGCTGAATAATCATTCGGCAATTAGTGACGAGGACAGTCTGTATGCATGTAACATACAGACTTTTTTTGTTTTTAAACTTATGTAATTTATATATATATGAAACGAACACTATTACTCCTTCCGGCTATTGCTTGCCTGAGCCTGTCTGTTTTCGCACAGGTTCCTGTAGATAAAACTGTCTCGTTGCAGAGTGTTGAAATCCAGGGAAAACGCTTTGGAGGCTTGACCGGTGGGGAAGTGAAACACCTGCAGGTGGACAGCAACCTGAGTGGCCTGACGGGGACGACAGCCGACGTATTCCGCCTGTTGCCTTCCGTTGTGACCGATATCGAGGGAGGAATCACGTTCCGTGGTTCCAATAATCCCGGCTTGCTGATAAACGGAGTGCCCTACGGCTTGCTGGAAGAGTATAGCGGGGATATGCTGATCCAGCTTCCGGCACTGTTCTTCGACCGGGTGTCGATGACGTCGACTCCTTCCATCGGGCTTGTGCCGGATGGAGATGCAGGGATTCTGAACCTGTCGTCTGCTGTTTATACGGCCGCTGATTCGCCTCTGGTCCTGACGTTGGGAGCCGGATTCCAGGAACGTTATAATGCCGGTGCGATCCTGAATTTGCATCCGGGCAAGTTTCATATTGTCGGAAAATATAATTATCGCCGGGAGTTCCGTAAGCGTACGTTCAGCAAGTCGACGACGAACAAAGGGGGGACAACCGCCATGAACAATAATGCGTCCGCCCGCCCCGATGTGCATCTCGCCGATCTGAGTGTCGGATATGACCTGACGGCAAACGACCTGATCACGGTTTACGGTCTGTATAACCTGATGGATTACAGCCGCTACGGGAAGATCCATAACAATAAGCTGGTGGACGGGAATCTGCAACCGGTGATGTTCCGCCACCGTTATAACGACCAACGGCAGGAAGCCTATGCCGCAGAGGCGCGTTGGAACCATACCTTCGACAATCCGAAGGATCGTCTGGACGTCGTGTTCAATTACAATAATTTCGGGTATGACGAAGATAACGAATACAAGAACGAGAAGCTGGAAACAGGCAAGATCATTGCCGAGGATAATTACTATGTCAATCAGGACAAGAATAATTATTACCTGTCTGTCCTCTACGGCAAACTCTTTGCCGATGACTGGCATTTGCGGGTAGGATACATCGGGCGTTTCAAGGATGAGAGCTATCACGCTTACGGGAACAAACTGGCTGCCGGAGAGTGGCAGTCCGACCCGCAGAAAGAAAATGAATATAACTTTAATCGCCGTACGAATTTGTTGCTGGCTGCTTTGGAAAAGAAATGGGGTGGTTTCTGTGCCGAAGCGGGCGTACAAGGTGAACTGAACTGGCAAAAGATAGATACGCGTTATCAGACCGACGATGTGCTTGAAAAGATACCGATGGTTAAGAGCACTTCTCGTTTCCATCTCTTCCCACGTTTGAAGTTGGGCTACCGGGCGGATAAAGTCGGGGAGTTGGCTCTCAGCTATGTGCAACGCGTAATCCGTCCTTACGGCAGCTACCTGAATGTGTTCACCGACCGTAGCGACGCTACGCATGTCTGGAAGGGGAATCCTGATTTAAAAGACGAGATGATCCATTCGGTCGAGTTGTCTTATTCGTATGCTACTTCTGCTTTCCGGTTCTCACCGAGCCTGTATTACCGGAATAAGAAGAACCGCATCATGGACAAAGTCCTGGATGAAGGGGAAAACGGAACGATCTGGACAAAAGAGAATATCGGCCATAGCCAGACATTCGGTTTTGAACTGTCCGCAACCTGGCAACCGATCCGTATGCTGTCTCTCGGTTTGTCAGGCGATATCTACCGGGATGAGATCGACGGGCGCACGATCGGTTATGACCGGAAGAAGTCGATGGTCTGCGGCGATATCAAAGGCTCTGTCAACATCAGCATCACGCCGACAACGGAGTTGCAGCTCGATGGTTTTTACATCTCCGACCAGTTGACCCCGCAGGGAAAGATCAAGCACCGTTCCAGTGTCAATGCCGGTATCTCCCAATATTTCATGCACCGCAAGCTGCGTGCCAACCTGAGCATCAACAACATCTTCAACGGCCTCGAAGAAACAACGATCGTCGATACGAAAGACTTGCAAATGACTCAGGTCCGCAACCGTGACGCACAGGTGACGTGGGTGACGCTGACGTATAACCTGTGATATTTGCCAGGGGATTCTTTAGCCGGGGGGATTAATCCCCCGGCAAGAGTGAAGTCAATATCTTCTTCAGCACCGTTTGTGCTGAAATCTCGCGGTTGGCGGCTTCGGGGATCACGATGCTTTGGGGGCTTTCGATCACGTCGTCTGTCACGATCATATTGCGACGGACAGGCAGGCAGTGCATGAAGTAGGCATTGTTGGTCAACGCCATCTTTTCCGTGTCGACGGTCCAACTGCGGTCCGTGTTGAGAACCTTGCCGTAGTTGGGATCGGCATAGGCTGCCCAGTTCTTGGCGTAGATGAAGTCCGCGCCTTCGAACGCTTTCTTCTGGTCATATTCTACGCGAGCGTTGCCGACGAAGCGCGGGTCCAGTTCGTAGCCTTCCGGGTGGGTGATGACAAACTCGTAGTCCGTCGCATTCATCCATTCGGCGAAACTGTTAGGCACGGCTTGCGGCAGGGCTTTCGGATGTGGTGCCCAAGTCATGACGACTTTCGGACGGGCAGTCTTCTTATACTCCTCGATCGTGATCAGGTCGGCAAAACTCTGCAACGGATGGCGGGTAGCCGCTTCCATGCTGAATACCGGACGGCCGGAGTATTGGATGAACTGGTTCAATATCTTTTCGTTGTAATCATCTTCCTTGCTTTCGAAACGGGCGAATGAACGTATGCCGATCACGTCGCAATAGCAACCCATCACCGGAATAGCCTCCAGGAGGTGTTCGGGCTTGTCGCCATCCATGATCACGCCGCGTTCGGTTTCCAGTTTCCAGGCTCCCTGGTTCACGTCGAGCACCATCGTGTTCATACCTAAATTCATGGCAGCCTTCTGGGTGGAGAGGCGGGTACGGAGGCTGGAGTTGAAGAATATCATCAATAACGTCTTGTTCTTGCCCAGCCCGGTAAACTGGTAACGGTCTTTCTTAATCTCGAAAGCCTCGGCGAGTGCCTGCTTGAGGTTGCCCAAATCCTGTACACAAGTGAAGTTTCTCATATCATGTCTCATTTAAAATTGTTCTGCCTACAAAGATAAACAATGATTTCTGATTTATGGCAATACCGTTATATCTGTATTGTCAGTGTCATATGATAATACTAACACCGAGGCAGGGACTATTTTCGTATTTGTCCGTCTCCTTCGATGATATACTTGTAGGTCGTCAGTTCAGGCAACGCCATCGGGCCGCGGGCATGTAGCTTCTGTGTGCTGATACCGATTTCCGCTCCGAAACCGAACTGTGCCCCGTCGGTGAAAGCCGTAGATACATTGGCGTAGACGCAGGCGGCATCGACCATTTGCTGGAAACGGCGGATGGCTTCTGTCGATTCACTGACGATGCTTTCGCTGTGTTTCGAGCTGTAGCGGGCGATATGTTGCAGGGCTTCATCCAAGGAGGAGACTGTACGGATCGCCATTTTGTAGTCTAAGAACTCGGTGCCGAAGCTGTCTGCCATAGCCGGCTGAAGCCAAGCGGTAGGGTAGTGCCCTGAAAGAGCGGCAAAGGCGGGTTCGTCGGCATAGATAATGACGTTGCTGCCGGACAGTTTTCCACACAAATAAGGGAGGTCACCTAATCGGTCGCGATGGACGATCAGACAATCCAAAGCGTTGCAGACGCTGACGCGGCGTGTCTTGGCATTGTTGACGATCTCGCGCCCTTTTTCTTTGTCTCCATCTTTGTCAAAATAGGTATGGCAGATACCGGCTCCCGTCTCAATGACCGGTACGCGGGCATGGTCGCGGACGTAATTGATCAGTGAACTGCTGCCCCGCGGAATGATAAGGTCCACCAGGCCGACGGCGTTCAACAGCTCGGTCGTCGCCTCGCGGTCGGGCGGCAGGAGTGTACAGACAGCCGGATCGACGCCTTGTCTTGTCAGTACGTCGTGGATAATCGCCACTAAGGCACGGTTGGAACTGTCGGCATCCGAACCTCCTTTCAACACGCAGGCATTCCCGCTCTTGAAACAAAGGGAGAAAACGTCGAAGGTGACATTCGGGCGTGCTTCGTAGATGACACCGATCACGCCGAAGGGAACGGTCATTTTGCGGATCACCATGCCGTTCGGGCGTGTTGTTTCGCTTAACAGCTTCCCAAGAGGCGACGGTAGCGAGGCGACGTTTTTCATATCTCCTGCAATACCTGCGAGACGTTCTTCCGTCAGTTTCAAGCGGTCGTATTTCGGATTTGCCGGGTCCATACGCGACAAATCTTCGACATTGGCAGCCAAGACTTCGGCTTGGCGTGTCAGCAAAGCCGAAGCCGTGTCTATGAGGATGCGGTTGATGGTGGCATCGTCCAGCGTGACAAGCTGGCGCGAAGCGGCGAGGGTATGTTGCAATAATTCGTTAATCATGGTCGTATGCTCGTTGTTGTTAATCCAGATACAAATAATCGTAATGTACCAACGGTTTTTTATCCCGGCTGCCGATCAGTTCTCGTGCTTCCGTACTGTCGTAATCTGCGCATCCGACTCCTAACTGGACGCCTTCCTCGTTGATAACCTTGACGATATCGTCTTTCTCGAAGTCGCCGATGATCCGGGTGACGCCGACCAGCAGGATACTGGTCGCCTTCGGACCTAACAGTGCCTCTTCGGCCCCCCGGTTGATGTGTATCTCGCCTTTGGCGAAGCCTTCGGAGTGGGCGATCCATTTTTTTACGCTGCTGACAGGTTTGTTTGACGGGATGAAACGCGTGCAAACGGTCCGGCTGTCTTTGGCGAGCAGGTCTACCAGGATGTTGTCCTTCTTGCCGTTGGCAATGATCACCGTGATGCCTTCGTCGGCCACCTTCTGTGCAATGCTGCATTTGGTAAGCATGCCGCCACGACCGAATGACGACTTGCTGGTTTGTACATATTCCGACAGGTCTTCCTTGCTGCCGTCGATCTCGCGGATAACCGTGGAGGACGGATCGGACGGGTTGCCGTTATATATTCCGTCGATATTGCTAAGGATAATCAAAGCATCCATTCCCATCATGGTGGCGATCAGTCCGGAAAGCTCGTCATTGTCCGTGAACATCAATTCTGTAACCGATATCGTGTCGTTTTCGTTCACGATGGGAATCACTTTATTTTCGAGCATTACCTCCATACAATGTTTCTGGTTGAGGTAATGCGTGCGGCTGCCAAAGTTCTCTTTCGTGGTGAGCACCTGGCCGCAGGTCATACCATGTTCGCGGAACAGTTCGTAATACCGGTTGATCAGTTTGGCTTGCCCGACTGCGGAATACAGCTGGCGGGCAGAGACGGGATCCAGCTTTTTGCCGGCCTTTATCTCACTGCGTCCAGAAGCGACCGCACCGGAGGAAATAAGGACGACTTCCACGCCTTTCCGATGTAGTTCGGCCACCTGATCCACCAAGGCGGACATCCGGGTAATATCCAACGTGCCATCCTTGCGGGTGAGCACGTTGCTGCCTATCTTGACCGCAATACGGTTGAATTGCCAATCGATGATTGGCAATTGACCATTATTTTGTGTGTTTCTTTTCATTGTCGGTTGCTCGGATTTCGACTCGGCGTATTTTGCCGCTGATCGTCTTCGGCAGTTCGTCTACGAACTCGACGACGCGCGGGTATTTGTACGGAGCTGTCACTTTTTTGACATGGTCTTGTAATTCTTTGACCAAAGCGTCTCCGGCTTTATCCTTGTAGTCCTTTGCCAGAACGATGGTGGCTTTTACCACTTGTCCGCGGATTTCGTCTGGAACACCAGTGATGGCACATTCTACAACCGCCGGATGCGTCATCAGGGCGCTTTCTACTTCAAACGGGCCGATACGGTAGCCGGAACTTTTGATAACATCGTCGGCACGGCCCACGAACCAGAGGTAACCGTCTTCATCACGCCAGGCGACATCGCCCGTGTAATACAGGCCGTCGTGCCATGCTTCGCGTGTGCGTTCGGCATCCCGGTAATATTCCTTGAAAAGACCGATCGGTTTGCCATTTGTAGTGTGGATCACGATCTGTCCCTGTTCTCCATCTTCGGCACGGGTTCCGTCCGGGCGCAACAAGTCTACATCGTATTGCGGATTAGGGACACCCATCGATCCGGGTTTCGGTTCCATCCACGGGAAAGTGGCGACGGTCAAGGTTGTTTCCGTCTGTCCGAAACCTTCCATCAGCTTGATGCCGGTCAGTTTGTAGAACGTGTCGAATACGGCAGGGTTTAAGGCTTCGCCGGCAATGGTACAATATTGGAGGGACGACAGGTCGTATTTTGTCAGGTCTTCGCGTATCAGGAAACGGAAGATGGTAGGAGGTGCGCACAAAGATGTGATGCGGTAGTCCTGTATCATCTGTAACATATCGGCCGGTGTAAATTTCTCGTGGTCGTACACGAATACGGTTGCTCCGGCAATCCACTGTCCATACAATTTTCCCCATACGGCTTTCCCCCAACCGGTGTCGGCAATCGTCAGGTGGAGGCTGTCTTTATGCAAGTTGTGCCAGAAACTTCCGGTCACGATATGCCCCAGCGGGTAGGTGAAATCGTGTGCTACCATCTTCGGGTTGCCGGTTGTACCGGAAGTAAAATACATCAGTGAGATGTCATCATTGGTATTGGCATGGCGGGGACGTACGAACGGAGCGGCATTCTCAATTCCCTGATGGAAATCTTCGAAACCTTCCGGTATTTCCGGCCCTACGGATACAACACTTTTTACGGTCGGTGAGTCCGGCAAAGCCTCTATGATATGTTTCGTTATCACTTCCTCTCCGGCGCAAACGATCATCTTGATATCGGCGGCATTCGCACGATAGACGATATCTTTCTTTGTCAGCAGGTGGGTAGCCGGGATCACCACTGCTCCCAATTTATGCAACGCGATAATCGAGAACCAGAATTCATAACGGCGTTTCAATATCAACATGACCATATCACCGTGGCCGATTCCCAGCGACTGGAAATAAGCGGCAGTTTGGTCGGTATATTTTTTCAGGTCGGCAAAGGTGAAGTCTATGTGTTCCCCTTGGTCGTTTGTCCAGCACAGCGCAATCTTATCGGGTTCTTCTTCCGCCCATGCATCTACTACGTCATATCCGAAGTTGAAGTTCTCCGGAACCTTGATCTTGAAGTTTTTAATAAAATCTTCTTGCGACTCAAACGTCGTTTTATCTATAAATCTTTCTAACATGCTGTTGATCGTTTATAAAATGACGGCCAAGAAACTGACCTTTTCCCCATCCAGCGCTTTCATACCGTGAGGAAGCTCTGAGTTAAAATAAATACTATCACCTTCTTCTAAGATAAGATCTTTATTGTTGATCTGTAGTAACAGACGTCCTTTTAATACCATATTGTATTCTTGCCCCGGATGGGAATTGAGATACATCGGCTCATCCTCTGGTTTGGGATGTACGGTTACCAAGAAGGGGTCCGCTTTACGTCCGACGAAACCGGCGGCCAATGATTGGTACTTATAGGCTTTCGTACGCTCTACGGCAACACCTTTTCCGTTACGAGTAATAAAGTACGTACTCATTTTAGGCTCGTCGCCAAACATCAACGTGGTTAATTCTACGCCATAAGCCTGTGAGATCTGGTGCAATACGCTAACGGAAATATCAACCGTGCCGCTTTCCAGCAGCAAATATTGCTCAGTCGTGAGGTTGCAGACCTTTGCCATTTCTTCCGGCGTAATCTCCAGTGCGTCCCGTAATCCGGCCAGACGCTCTGCGATTTGTTGTATCTGTTAGTTCATTTTGCTGAAGTTATTGTATTATGTCGCTCCAAAGATAGGAATAAAAAGCAAAAAGAAGGTGAAAGCCCTTGTTTTCTTTTCTAATTAACAGGTATGGATAGGATGGTTGAGGATTATAATGAATAGGCGCTTCATTTGCTTCCGGATGGAGAATGGTGATTTATATATATGGGCGATTATCATTTTGACATTTTGTAAACTCAAGTGCCGGAGAGTCGCATATTCCGGACGGAGGTACACCTTGTTGCTAAAAACGGGAAAAAATAACAGCAACTACTTGTTCCCTTGATTATTATCGAAAAAAGGGTGTTTATTCTAGCTGAAGGAATTCATCCTAGTTCATATTTATTAGAGCGCAAGCCTTGTTTTTATCCGGATCGGAGCGTATTTACATACGGTTATATCGCTTCATGAGACTAAATGTATCGCTTTACGTCTCCTATTGTATGGGATAACGCCGCTAGTCGCATCACTTTACGCCGGTATCCGTGTGAAAAAGCAAGGCTTTTTGAGTGGAAAATGGCCTTCAAACGTGCTTTTTACCATCTTCTAGTATCTGATTGAGCCCTTTTTAAAAAGAGATGTGTCAGAATTATTCCATTAATTTAAGCAAATAGATAGGATTACCTCATCAATATAATCTCCTTCACCTCATGATCCTTGATAAGGGCATACATGCAAATCCGTGTCATCTGCGTCTGAAAGATAAGCATCTAATACTTATTCAGCATTTTTCTTCAGCCATTCTAACCGGCGCTGATCCGGGAGGTGTTTTACCTTGAAATGCTCGAATGTCACATTAAATCCTTTCCCGTCGGGACAAGCGGCCATAAACCCGACTTGTACGGGGATATTGTCTTGTAGCCAAGCGTTACGCATAAGGGTGTATTCCTTATCATCGAATGAGTAGAAGATCTCCACGGCGTCCAATCTCCGGACAGCTTTTATCCATACATAAGGGATCGCTTTGTCTAAGGTGATAACGCTCCAGTCGGAGGTCTTATGCGTAACGACCGCGCTTAGGTTGTATTTACCATCCACGAACTCTATACCGGCTTTTATATAATTTTCATGATTGATGCGAAGCATCAGGCCGGCTTGGTCAAAACGCTGCTTGTAATCGCCGGTTATCTTGACTTTCACTTCGAATTCACCCCCATAAGTCGCATAATAAAAAGGAGCGTCATCTACCGTAAACCCGTAATGGGAAATCCTCCAATAGTCACTTTGGGGAGTGACCTGCATGGAAAGTGACTTGTCTTTAATCTCCCATTGCTCCGGCTCGTTGAACCATTGCATCTTATCTAATGATTGCGCCCCGCAAAATTGCAAAGAGGCGACAATAACAAAACTCAGTAATACTAATTTTCTCATTTTACTTCTTATTTCTTATTTTGATTCTTTCTATTCCCGTAAGAAGTTAATGTTATTAACCTTACCTCCGCAAAGGTAACGTTATTATAGATCGCGCAATGATTCTGTGATTTTATCTAGGAAGGAAAAGTAAGGGTTAATGTGTTTTCGTCTATTCGTATTTGATAACCTCGACCGGGCAGCTTTCGGCAGCCTCTTTAATACCCGCCTCGAAATCATCGAAATTAACTCCTTCGTTTACACGTGAACGATCTGTAACAGTGAATACTTCCGGGCAAATGCCCTCGCATGTACCGCAAGCGATGCAATCCTCTTCAATCCAAACTCTTTTAATTGCCATAATTTTATTCCTTTAAGATGATTAATATGTTAATGTAACAAACAACTTTCGCGGATTGTTTTCGGGAGAGGTCTTTTAGATCATTGTATAGACCGTGAAATGAGCTTATCTTTGGTTGATATATATTAACGTTTACACGCCACTGTTTTAAAATAAATTTGCTACGTTTACAGCAGAAAGTTTCATTGAATAACCATTTAAAAAATCTGAAGTATTATGGATAATGCTATT
>ENA-ORTH01002767-ORTH01002767.1-human-gut-metagenome-genome-assembly--contig:-NODE-2767-length-13168-cov-12.432472_pt1 | contig 13168 bp, 9 predicted proteins | sample MGYA00241914_ERZ509192 | MGnify/ENA primary metagenome ERZ509192 (study PRJEB26280, sample SAMEA2338826) | human gut metagenome | biome: human gut; feature: human-associated habitat; material: faeces... | reverse complement strand
CAGTTCACCCCCGACCTGCTGCCGGCCGACCTGATCGGTACGCTGATCTACTCGCAGAAGAACGAGGAGTTCGTGGTCAAGAAAGGCCCCGTGTTCGCCAACTTCGTGCTGGCGGACGAGATCAACCGCTCCCCGGCCAAGGTGCAGTCGGCACTGCTCGAAGCCATGCAGGAGCGGCAGGTGACCATCGGCGACCAGACCTACCCGCTGCCGCAGCCGTTCCTGGTGCTGGCCACGCAGAACCCCCTGGAGCAGGAGGGTACCTACCCGCTGCCCGAGGCGCAGGTCGACCGATTCATGCTCAAGGCCAAGATCTCCTACCCCAAGAAGCAGGAGGAGCGCGACATCGTGCGCATGAACCTCTCAGGCGCTGGCATGCCTCAGGTCAACAAGGTCATCTCGCCCGAGGACATCATCAAGGCCCGCAAGGTCGTGGAGGACGTCTACATGGACGAGAAGATCGAGAAATACATCATCGACATCATCTTCGCCACGCGCGAGCCGGCGGAATACAACCTGCAGAAACTGCAGAACCTGATCGCATACGGAGGTTCGCCCCGTGCGTCGATCTCGCTGGCGAAGGCCGCACGCGCCTACGCCTTCATCCGCCGCCGCGGCTATGTCATCCCCGAGGACGTGCGCGCCGTCTGCCACGACGTGCTGCGCCACCGCATCGGCCTGACGTACGAGGCCGAGGCCGAAAACATCACCTCGGAAGAGATCATCACCGACATCCTCAACAACGTAATCGTACCCTAACGATGCAGCAGACCGAGAACGATATTCTGAAACGCGTCCGGAAGATCGAGATCAAGACCCGGGGTCTTTCGAACGAGATCTTCGCCGGAAAGTACCATACGGCTTTCCGCGGACGGGGCATGTCGTTTTCCGAAGTCAGGGAGTACCGTGCGGGCGACGACGTGCGCGATATAGACTGGAACGTGACGGCGCGCTCGCGCAAACCCCACATCAAGATTTACGAGGAGGAACGCGAGCTGACGATGATGCTCCTGGTCGACGTCTCGGCATCGCGCATGTTCGGCACGACCGAACGCCTGAAGAAGAACATCATCACCGAGATCGCCGCCGTGCTGGCTTTTTCCGCCGCACAGAACAACGACAAGGTGGGCTGCATCTTCTTCTCGGACAAGGTCGAGAAGTTCATCCCCCCGAAGAAGGGGCGCAGCCACATCCTGATGATCATCCGCGAGCTGGTGGGATTCCGGCCCGAATCGGTGGGGACGAAGCTCTCGGAGCCGGTGCGGTTCCTGACCAACGTCAACAAGAAACGCTGCACGACCTTCATCCTCTCGGATTTCATGGACTCCTCGAAGGACAGGGCGGCGCTGGACGACGCGCTGAAGATCGCCGGCGGCAAGCACGACCTGGTGGGCATACGCGTCTACGACCCGCGCGAAACGGAGTTGCCGGACGTGGGAATCGTCGAGATGAAAGACGCCGAAAGCGGACGTAAGGTCTGGGTCGACACCTCGTCGCGCGCCGTGAGGGAGCATTACGCCGAAAAATGGCGGCAGCGCAGCGCACAGATCGAATCGACGCTCAAGCACAACCGCATTGACACGGCGATGGTCTCGACCGAGGGCGACTATGTGTCGGAACTGATAAAACTGTTCAAACAGCGATGAAACGACTTTTTGCAATAGCGCTGCTCCTCGCGGGCGCAGCGGCGCGGGCCCAGTCCGACGTGCCGCAGGTCACGGCGCACATCCAGCCCGACAGCGTCATGATCGGCGACCGTTTCGACCTGATGGTCGACGTCGAGAAAGACCTGGTGCAGGTGGTGCAGTTCCCCGAATTCGAGGACAAGCCGGGAAGCGCCATCGAACTCTACAAGGAGCATCCGGTCGACACGCTCGAACGCGACGGCCGCCATCTCAAACTCCGCAAGCGCTACACGCTGGCGGCGTTCGAGGAGGGCAAGTGGAACCTCGGCCGCCCGGCGGTGCTCTATGCCGACAAGAACATCGTCGACACGCTCTGGGCGCGCGACTCGCTCTACCTGGAGGTAGCCACTTTCCAGATCGACTCGACATCGCAGTCGATCTACGACGTGAAACCCCAGTGGAACCTGCCGTTCCGGTTCGGGGAGGTCAGCGGCTACGCCCAATGGGGCGCGCTCGCACTCGTATTGCTGCTGGCGGCGGCCTATGCGCTGAAGCGCTACCTGGAGAGCCGCGGCAAACGCCTCGGCGACCTGTTCAGGCCGTCACCGCCCCAGCCGCCGCACGTCGTGGCGATCAAGGCGCTGGAGGCACTGCACCACCAGAAGCTGTGGCAGAACAACAAGCACAAGCAATATTATTCGGCACTGACGGACATCCTGCGCACCTACGTCGCGGCACGGTGGGGCTTCGGCGCCATGGAGATGACCTCGGACGAGATCATCGAGACGATGCGCGCGGAGGAACTGCCCGACAAGGCCCGGATGGATCTGACGGCGATCCTGCGCGACGCCGACCTGGTGAAGTTCGCCAAGGCGACGCCCGAAGCGGAGCAAAACGAGGCCGACTACCTGAAAGCCTACTATTTCGTCGAGGAGACCAAGGTCGCCGAGGCGGAGGAGGAAACGGAAGAGCAGGAGCCGGCGAAAAACTAAAATGCGTGACAGATGTATAAACTCATATACACAGCGGTATTCCTCCTGGCCGCGCTCGGGGCTTCGGCACAGAACATGCCCGAACGCAGCGAGGTGCGGCGCGGCAACCGGCAATACAACAAGGGCAACTACGAGAAAAGCATCGAACGTTACGAGCGGGCGCTGGAGGCCGCACCGGAGTCGTTCGAGGCGACTTACAACCTCGGCAACGCACTCTACAAGGCCGAACGGTTCGACAAGGCCGAGCAGACCATGCGCAAAGCTGCGGCCGACTCGCTGCGTGCGGACGGGGAGCGTGCCGAAGCGTTCTACAACCTCGGCAACGCCCAGTTCAAGCAGCAGAAATACAAGGAGGCGCTCGAAAGCTATAAACAGTCGCTGCGGCTGAATCCCGCAGACCAGCAGGCCAAGTACAACTACGCCTACACCAAGCGCCTGTTAGACGACAACAAGGACGGCGGCGGTGGCGGCGACGACGACAAGAACCAGGACAAAGACCAGAACCAGGATCAGCAGCAACAGGGCGGCGGACAGGACAAACAGGACGGCGACCGGCAGCAGGACGACAAGGGCCAAGAGGGCGATGACCAGGAGCAGCAGGGCGGCGACCAGGAACAGCAGGGCGACCGGCAGCAGGATCCTTCGCAGCCGGACAAGGAGGGCGAAGGCGACCAGGAGGGGCAGCAGCAGCCCGTTCCGGCAGGTATCTCCCCGCAGGAGCAGGAACAGATGCTCGATGCCATCCAGGCTCAGGAAGACCGCACGCAGGACAAGCTGAAGGAGAAACAGGGCGTCGTCGTCCGGGGAACGAAAAACTGGTAAAACACAAGGACTATGCATTTCGCATCACCATACTATCTGTGGCTGCTGACGGCACTCGTACCGATGGCCGGCTACTACGTCTGGCGGACGTTGCAGGGCGGGGCGGCGATACAGATCTCGTCGGTCGACGGTGTCGTGCGCGCCCCGAAGACCATACGTTATTACCTGCGGCACCTGCCGTTCGTGCTGCGTGCGGCGGCATTCGCGCTGCTGGTCGTGGCGCTGGCGCGCCCGCAGGACGTGGAGCGGCTTTCGCACACGAACACCGAGGGCATCGACATCATGCTGGCGATCGACGTCTCGGGCTCGATGCTGGCACGCGACTTCCGGCCCGACCGCATCACGGCGGCCAAGGAGGTGGCCGGATCGTTCATCGCCGACCGCTACGGCGACCGGATCGGACTGGTGGCATTCGCGGGCGAGGCCTTCACGCAGAGCCCCCTGACCACCGACCAGGGGACGTTGCAGACCCTGTTGTCGCGCATCCGCAGCGGCCTGATCGAAGACGGCACGGCGATCGGCAACGGCCTGGCAACGGCAATCAACCGCCTGCGCGAGAGCGAGGCCAAGTCGAAGGTAATCATCCTGCTGACCGACGGCGTGAACAACCGCGGCGAGATCGCACCCCAGACGGCGGCCGAGATCGCCAAGGCGCAGGGCATCCGCGTCTACACGATCGGCGTCGGCACCGAAGGTATGGCGCCCTACCCCGCCGTGGACATCTACGGCACGCCCACGGGCGGCACGGTGATGGCCAAGGTCGAGATCGACGAAAAGACCCTGCGGTCGATCGCCCGGATGACGGGCGGGGAGTATTTCCGTGCCACGGACAAGGCCAAGCTGAAAGCCATTTACGACCAGATCAACCAACTGGAAAAGAGCAAGGTGGAGGTTACGGAACACGTCACCTACCACGAACAGTACCTCATGTGGGCGCTGGCGGGACTGCTGCTGCTGTTCGCAGAGTTCCTGTTCGCGAACCTGGTGCTCAAACGGATACCCTGACGGGCACCACGCCCCGGACGCCGGCAAAGCCCTCCCCTTGCCGGAAGGAGGATTGCGGAGGGAATGTCGCTGTCCGACAGGCACCCCAGGTGCCTTAATGCAAACCCGGCGGGTCGGACAGGGACAGCAAACGGGAAACAATACGCCGGGCAGGCATTCGTTATGTTCAGATTCGCAAATCCGCAATATCTCTGGCTGCTGCTGGCAATACCGGCACTGGTACTGATCTTCTTGGCAGCGGCGGCACGCCGCCGCAAAAGGCTCGCACGCTTCGGGAACCCCGAGGTGCTGGAGGAGCTGATGCCCGAGGTCTCGACCGGGCGCACCGCGCTCAAGTTCATCCTTTTCTGCACGGCCGCCGTCCTGCTCATACTGGCCGTGGCACGCCCGCAGTTCGGATCGAAGCTCCGCGAGGAGAAGGCGCAGGGCGTGGAGATGATGCTCGTGGTGGACGTCTCGAACTCGATGCTGGCCGAGGATTTCGAACCCAACCGGCTCGAACGCACCAAATATGCCATTAACAAACTTTTCGACGGGCTCAGGCAAGACCGCGTGGGGCTGATCGTCTTCGCCGGGGAACCGAAGGTACAGCTGCCCATCACGTCGGACTACCGCATGGCGAAGGCCTTCGCCAAGCGCATCGACCCGTCGCTGGTGTCGGTACAGGGCACGGCCATCGGCAAGGCGCTGTCACAGGCGCTGCTGTCGTTTTCGGGCGAAACGGAGGAGACGCACAGCCGGGTCATCATCCTGGTGACCGACGGCGAGAACCACGAGGACGACGCCCTGGCGGTAGCCAAACGCGCCGCGGAGATGGGCATACGCATCTACACCATCGGCATCGGCACGCCCGAAGGCGCCCCGATCCAGATCGGCGGGGAGTTCATCAAGGACGAGAAGGGCGACATGGTCGTCTCGAAGCTCGACGAGAAGATGCTCTCCGAGGTGGCCGGGATCACGGGCGGCGCCTACGTGCGTTCGACCAAGCAGTCGATCGGCCTCGACGAGATCGTAAAGAGCATCAACGAAATGGAACAGACCGAGTTGTCGATGATGCGTTTCGAGGAGTTCAACGAGCAGTACCAATACCTGCTCATCGCAGCGCTCGTGCTGCTGCTGGCGGAGTTCCTGCTGCTCGACCGCCGCAACCCGCTGCTGGCGCACCTCAACATTTTCCGCGAGAAGTAACCGGAGGGGAGAGGTGCCTGCGGGCAGGCGCAGGACGGATGCAGGGATAAGCCGGGACAAGGACGAAAGGGGCGCAAGGTCGGGCGCATCGCGGGAAGGAGCCCCGATCCGGACAGCATCGGGGAGGTGCAACCGGATCGGTGCAAGGAGGCCGCAAACCGACGGAAGGGGCGCGTCGTATCCTCAAGAGGCCGCCCCCCCGAAAAACAAAAAATCACCCCTGCCGGAGGCTGCTCCGGCAGGGGTAAAAACGTAAAAAAGGACTCGTCAGACAGCCCCGCTCCGGGACAAAGCGTGGCCGGGGAAGGGCAATCCGGGGAAGGGCCGCCCCGCGGGGTTACTCCACGATAATCTCGTCGGTGAAAATCCAGCCGCCGGGATGGCCGTTGTGCAGGGCTTTCAGCCGCACGTAACGCGCCGCGGTTTGACCCGACCAGCCGAACTCGCGGTAGCAATCCTGCTTGTATTCGAACGGGATGTCGTTTTCGACCACCGCAAGGGGCGTATAGTGCCTGTCATCGTCCGAAACCGAGATTTCGACCGCACGGGGCATCCAGATGTCGGCATAGAAACCCTGCATGAAACAGGCCGCGATACGTTTCACAAGCAGGCGTTCCCCGAGGTCGACGACCAGTTCGACATCCGTATCGAGCCACCCCTGCCAGCGGCGGTCGCCGTAGTTCCACCCGCCGCACAGCCCGTCGGTCAGCGAAGCGTCGCCCGCAGCCGGGTATTTCGGGCTGTAAGGCGTACGGTAAGCCACCTGCCGGTCGGTCGAAAGGCAATGCAGGGTATCGAGCGATTCGGGGCGGGGGCCGACGGCATTTTTCTGGTCGAAGGGGTGGTATCCGCGCTGCTGCATCCACGCCACGGCGTCGAGCACGCGGGCGTGGAAGTCGTCGTAATCCTTCCGTTCGGGGGCGCTCCACCCCACTTCGGCGATCGCCAGCAGGCGCGGCCAGATCATGTGTTCGGCATGTTCGGCTGTGGGCACGTGCTCGCACCACAGGTTGCCCTGCACGCCGAGGATCATCGGCACGACATCCGCACCCAGCGAATCGGGCGCAGGGTCGTAAGAATAGGCTTGCGCGAGGGTGAGGAACGCCGCGGCGGCGACCGGCTCACGGGTGGGGTCGTCCTGGCAGAAATCGAGGTAGCAGTAGTTCGAGGGAGCCATCACGGCGCGGTGTCCGGCCCTGGCCGCGGCGATCCCGCCCTCGGTGCCGCGCCACGACATGACCGTGGCGCCGGGCGCGAGCCCGCCCTGGAGAATCTCGTCCCAGCCCAGCAGGCGGCGGCCCTTGGCGGCGAGGAACGTCCCGATACGGTGCACCAGGTAGCTTTGCAGTTCATCGACGTCCTGCAGTCCCTCCCGACGCATCCGGGCGGCACATTCGGGGCAGGTGCGCCACCCCTGTTTCGAAGCCTCGTCGCCGCCGATATGGATATATTCCGAAGGGAAGAGCCCGATCACTTCGGAGAGCACGCTCTCAAGGAATTCGAACGTCTGCTCGTTGCCGATGCAGAAATCGGAGTTCGTGTAGGGTTTGCCGCTGCACGAGAGTTCGGGGTAAACGGCCAGCACCTCCTCGCTGTGCCCCGGCATCTCGATCTCGGGAATCACCTCGATATGCAGGGCACGGGCGTATTCGACCACTTCGCGGATGTCGTCCTGCGTGTAATAGCCCCCGGCGGCCGCCGGGTCGTCGCGGTGGCAGTAGAGTTTGCCGCCGAAGTTCCATCCCTCCCAGTCGGGATAGGGACGCCAGGCGGCGATGTCGGTCAGGGCGGGGTATTTTCTGATTTCGATGCGCCATCCAGCTCCGTCGGTCAGGTGCCAGTGGAAGCGGTTGAGCTTGTAGCGCGCCATGAGGTCGAGCTGACGTTCGACGAACTCCTTGTCGCGGAAATGGCGCGAGACGTCGAGCATGAAGCCCCGGTAACCGAAGCGCGGGGCGTCCACGATCGTGACGGCCGGAATGCGGCGGCCGTGGTGCCCGGCCAGTTGTGCGAGCGACTGGAGTCCGTAGAACAACCCTGCGGCATCGGGGGCCATGAGCGTGATCTTTGTGCGGGAGACGTCGAGACGGTAGCTTTCGGGGGCGCCGTCGCCCGTACGAAGCAGTTCGAGCGCGGGCATGTCGCCGTCGGAGGCCTCGGCAAAGGAGGCGGGGAAGAATCCGTCCGCGGCACGCTGCATCCACGCCGCGAGGTCGGCCTTGTCCTGCCCGTCGAGGTCGGTCGTGTAGAGCAGCTTGGCAGGCATACGGAAGGCACCTTCGCCCCACGTCACCTGCTGCGGGGCCGGGATGATGCCCGTGGCCGGGCACCCGCCGCCGGCGCACGAAGCAAAGGCGAAAGCGGCAAGGCAAAAAGAGATAAGCGTGATTTTTTTCATAAGGTCTTTAGGTCGGGTACAACAACAAATCGGGATGAACCGGCAAAGCCGGAGGAGGGCGGAGCGAGCCGTGGCCGCAGCCGGAAGAGCGCCGCCGGAGAACAGCCAGCCAAAGGCAAACCGCAGCCGAAAACCGTCGGAGGACGGGGACAGCCGGAAACCGAAACCGCCGACAGACTGCCGACAGGCCGCGACGGGCCGCCATCCGGGGCGGGTTTGCAGCCCGAAACAGGGACAGCCCGAAGCAGGAGTATGAAAAAAGGCCGTGCAACCCGGCTTATGCCGGGGTCGCACGGCCCCTGTCGGTCTATAAGCGGACTAATTCCACTTGGTGTCCATCATCGTCGGGTTGGAGCTGCCGCCGACGGCATCGTAACCATGGCCCGTGAGGTCGCGCACGATATTGCCGGAACCGCTGTCGTTGGGCTCCCAGGCGTTCATGCGCCAGTAAGCGAGCAGCCCGTCGGACGTGGGGTCGACATAGTTCATGTTGTTGGCGATCTCGGATTGCGAGAGGGCGCGTGTCCATACGCGGCACTCGGCGACATAGCCGTTCAGCGTACGGCCGCCGCCATAGGAGGCTCCCAGGTAGAAACCGCCCGAATTGTCGCTCGTCAGGTCGATGGTCTCGCCCTGCGTTTCCACGCCCGTGGCATACTGCCCGTTGATATAGATGTCCCACGAAGAGCCCGTCCAGACTGCGGCGACGTGGTACCACTTCTCCTTGTCGAACGGCTTGTCGGTAGCTGCGGGCTGGTAGGAGTCGTGACAGATCTGGATGCAGTCGGGATCGACCTTCACGTCGCCGAAACGTACGCCGCAGATGCCCTCGATACCCATGATGGAGCTGATATAAGGATCGCGGGTCTGGAAGCCGAGCATGTATACGCGGGCTTCGAGCGTGAGCTGCGGAAGGGCTGCCAGGTCGGAATTCTCCTGGAACGAAGTCACCTTGTAGATGTTGCTCGATCCCAGGTAGATCGCCTTGCTGATCACCGGGGTCTTCAGCACGATGAAGAGCGTGCGGCTCGGTTCGAGCACGGTCATCCCGCCCGATACGGTCTTGATGCTCACCGGGACGCAATAGGTCACGCCCTCGGCGAACTCCGAGACGGACGTCACCGTGAAACCGATCTCCGAAGAGGTGTTGTAGCCGGCCAGGATGGTCGCTTCCGTCGAGCTGAGCGAATAGCTGTCGGCGGGCGGGATCTGGTAGTTCTTGCCGTATTTGTCGTTATAGGCGGCCAACAGGTCGGGGCGCACTTCGAGCTGAATGTGGATGTCATGCTCGGCGACCACCGAGGCGGAGACGGTGATCGAGGTCTCGGCAGGGGGTTCGTCGATGGTCATGGATTTGTCGGGATTGCTCTGCGCATCGGTCATGTAGATCGCAGGATAGGTCTCCGCAGTCTCCTGACAGCCCGTGACCGCAGCGGCGGCGAACAACAGCGGAGCGACCAAATATTTCAGTTTCATAGTTCTCTTGTTTTAGGTTTAGTTTGCAGGGGCGAAAATCTCGGCCTCGTTCATGCTGGTATACCCGGTCACCCGGCCGACGTATACCCGGATGTAGCGGGCCTTCACGGTCTTCTTGAACCGGAATATCTTCCAGCCGTCGTCCGTGAGTTTGGGGACGAATGAAATTTCGTTGGTCAGGCTGAACCAGTTGGTGCCGTCCTCGCTGTACTGGAAATCGGTACATTCGGGGTTGGAGTCCTCGTAGTAGATATGCCAGCGGAAGCCGTTGATGTCGTAGGCCTTGTCCAGCGTGATGATGAAATTGCCGCCGTTCCCCCACGAATAGGAAGCACTCGCGGCATACCAGCAGTTGGAGTCGAGTTTGCCGTCGAACATGCGGGCTTTCTGCGTATCGGAATCGAGGTTCCAGACGCCGTTGGCGCCGCTCGAAGCGGTGCCCTGGTAGCAGACGATCGTCCAGCCGGAAGCAGGTTCGATCTTCACGCCCGTGAGCGCCGTGGCATCGGCGTCGATCTCCATCGCCGCCACAGTCACCAGCACGTAACGCACCAGTTTCTCCTTCGAGGTGTAGACATCGCCCTGCGGAAGCTCGACGACGATGGGGAGCAGGTAGTATCCCTTCTCGATATTGGCGGAGCTTACGGTAACGGACGCCTCGTCGGACATGAAGTCCCCGGCCGCCACGCTGAGCGTGCCGAGCGTCACCCGTGCAGGGTCGATCGCCTCATAGGAGGTGCCGTGCTCTTCGTTGTAGGCCTCGACCAGCGAGTTGTCCAGCGCCAGCGGGAACGAAACGTCGGCAGGGGCGGGACGCGCCAGCTCGACCCGGATTTTTTCGTCCACCTCGCCCGTGATGGTACCGTCGTCCCCGACCAGGAACAGGTATTTGGACAGGGCGGTCGAGGTCAGGCCGACGATCAGGTCGCCGCCTGCGGGGTTCACATCCTGGATCGCCTCGCGCATATACTTGTAAGGCATGGCCGAATTCCCGTACTCATACTCCATGTGGTAGGCACCGAAACCGGCGCCGAAACCCTGCGTGGGGTTGAAGCGCGCCATGCCCAGCAGCGAGTTGACACTCTGGCCGTCGCGGCACGAATGCGTGACGCCGCCGTTTTTCCAGTAGGACTCGAAATTCTCGGCGAAGATATACTGCTCGGGTTTCCAGCCTTTGGCATCGGCGTTGTCGAAGCGGCCCTGCAAGTCGGTATAGCCGCCCGAGGCATAAGCCTGCACGATGCCGTAGTCGAAGCAGTCGGCCACATCGGCATGCACGGCATAGGGCACGCCGTCGATCATAAGCAGGCGTCCCGTCCCCGACTTGGGGCCGACGTATTTGCTCATGGCGAGGATCAGCTTCCTGAACAACTCGTTGTCATGCCCCACGAACGGCCCCGAAGCGCCGTAGCCGGGTTCGTAGTCAATGTCGATGCCGTCGTAGCTGTACTTGTCCATCGAGTCCTTGCAATAAGCCTTGGCATAGGCTTCGATGGCTTCGTCGGTGTATTCGCCGCCGCCGATCTCGGTGAGGAACGGCTCGGGCATCTTGTCCGAGAAGATCGTGAAGGTCACCTTCGTGCCCTTGATCTTCTGCACGAACTCCTTGTCGGCGATCTGCTCGGGGGTCAGCGAATGCCACTGGCTCCAGATGGAGATGATATCCATCGAGTCGGGAGCGCTCTGCAGGCGGGTCTGGTAGGATGCGCCCACGGCCGTCCACGAACCGTACCAGCCGAAAGCAATCTTGTGCTTGGTCTTTTTGTATTCGCGCAGGGCCTGGTAGTAGGCATTATCGCGCAGGATGGGCGACTGCTGGTCGGGATGCTGCGTAATTTCACGCTCGGGATCCGTCCAATCCGAACAAGCGACGAAAAAGGCACCCACGATCGCAAGGGCCGCGACGTATTTCAAGAAATTTTTCATCTTCCGTGTTGTTTTTAGGTTCATTATTTCTTATCCCACCAGAGTTTCGTACCGCCGGTATCGGCTCCGCCGAGCAGTGCGGTGGCAGCCGCCACGCCGGCGGCATTGTTCGAGTACTCCGAACGCGGGAAGGTCATACGGCGCACCTGGACGTCGGTATCGACCTTGCCGCCGCTGAGGTTGTTGACGACCGGGATCACCTTGGGGTAGCCCGTGCGGCGGAATTCCGACCAGGCTTCCTGCCCGTTGGGGAACATGGCGATCCACTTCTGCGTGATGATCCGTTCGAGTTTCTCCTCGTCCCCGGCACCGGCATCCCACTTCGGGGTGACGGACGAAGGTTTCGAGGCGTTGTATTTCGTCGAGGCGGCCGAAGCGTCTTCGAACGCCTGGGGCTCGGCCGTGCTCTGGGCATAGGCGGCAGCGGCCGCGGCCGTGAGCCCGTGTTCGAGGAACGACAGCTCGATACCCGCCTTGTAGAACGATTCGTCGTCACCGCCCATGTCCCAGCCGAGCATAGCACCCTCGGCCCGCAGGAAAGCGGCCTCGGAAGCGAGGAACCACACCACGGGCGTATCCTTGGCGACGTTGGGCACCGAAAGTCCGGTGTAGTCGGCCTTGAGCATCGTGCTGAGGCCGCTGCGGACGCCGTGGTACTTGCCATCCTCGCAGGTTTTGAAATAGGCCGGAAGGCGCGGATCGGCATAGCCGTTCATGTAAGCGTCGATGGTCGCACCCATGCGGGTGTCGTTATAGGCGTTCCACGTCTCTTCGAGCGGGTTGTACACCTGAACCGAACCGGAACTCTTGAGCCACGCCCCGTCGTCCGAAGCGGTCATCACCCCGTCACTGACGGCCTCCTCGGCATAGGTACGGGCAAGAGCGGGTTCGACGAAACGGATGCGCACGGCCATGCGGAGCTTGACCGAGTTGGCCAGCTTGAGCCATTTCGCATAGTCGCCCTGGTAAACGGCGTCGACCTTCTGCAACGGTCTGGCGTCGCCCGCATTGGCCGCGTACTCCTTCAGCACCACGATGGCGGCATTCAGATCCGTGAGAAGGTTCTTGTAGACGGTCTCCTGCGATTCGTAGGGGTTTTCGGTCTGGCCGAAATTCGAAACGGGGATCGGGCCGTAGATGTCGGTGGTACGCTGGAGGGCCATCACCTTGATGACCTCGGCAACGGCAAAGACGTCGTCGGTAACCTGCCCGTTCTGGTAGGCGTACTTGAGGTTGAGCCATGCAGGCATCACATTGGTGAAAGCCACCGAGAAGGGATAGTTGTTGTAATCCGTACCGTCGAGGTCGTAGGTACAGGTATAGCTGCCGCCGTTGAAGGCCTGGATCGGGGAGAGATAGCCGCCGAAGGCGTCGCCCATCAGGTTGCAGGCACGCTGGAACTCGTTGGCCCCCACGTCGCTGCACGGGATCACGGCATCCATTTGCATGGTGGTGATGTAGGTCTTCTTGTCGACCGACTGCACCGCATCGGGATTGGTGTTGAAGGATTCGAAGTCACCGGTACAGGCGGCAAGCGCCGCGGCGGCGAAAAATCCTATTGTATGATTGAATCGTTTCATTGGTCTGAAGTTTTAGAATTGGAGTCTTACGCTGAAGCCGATAGTCCGGGAGCTGGGCTGCATGAAATAGTCGAGCCCCTGGTAATAGGTACCCGTGGAAGCGGTGATCTCGGGATCGAACGGCGCCTTGTTGTAGATCATCCACAGGTTGCGGCC
>ENA-ORTH01002766-ORTH01002766.1-human-gut-metagenome-genome-assembly--contig:-NODE-2766-length-13168-cov-25.154503_pt1 | contig 13168 bp, 8 predicted proteins | sample MGYA00241914_ERZ509192 | MGnify/ENA primary metagenome ERZ509192 (study PRJEB26280, sample SAMEA2338826) | human gut metagenome | biome: human gut; feature: human-associated habitat; material: faeces... | reverse complement strand
CCAGGGCAGGAATGCAGCAAGGGTAAGTGGCCTCTTCCGGGTGCGTGGAGGTTTTTCTATATCTTCTCCGATTCGTTCCCCACAGTAGGGGCGATGCCGTATTCTCGGTGACTATGACCAACGAATTCAAGCCACTTGTCCGAGATCCACAGCAGCCTGTGAGCATGCTTCAGCAGCCCATGGCAGCAACGCCTGCGGAACCGTTGGAATCGTTGTCGTTCCCTGATATGCGCGAAGTCGAGGCGGTGCTTTCTCCGCAGGATGTCAACAAAGGCTTGGCTCAGGCGGATCCGCTGACCCGCCATCCGCGCGTGTCCAGCATCGTGCTGTGCGTGGTGTTCGGTCTGCTGATGCTTGCCGCTTCCGCCGGCGTCTGGTGGCTTGGCGTGCGTACCATGGACGGCCAAAGCTATGAGGATATCGTCTGGTCGAAATTCGATGCCGCGTTGCCGGGTTGGCTGGCGCCGGTCGTGCACGTCTTCGCCATTTCCGCAGTGGTCATCACCGTCAGCGTCATCATGGGGGCAATCGCGTTTGCCGTGCTGATCGTGCGCAAACGGTGGCTGTCGATCGCGCAGCTCGCTGTATTCGGAGGCCTGTGTTTCGCCGCGGCCGAACTGTTGAAGCCGCTGCTGCCACGCCCGTATCTTATTAATTTGGAATCGAATCCTAATAATTCCGCGCCTTCCGGACATGTCATCCTTGCCGCTGCGGCAAGCGTGATGCTGCTGTGCGCCGTACCGCGCGTGCTGCGTGCGCTGGTGGCGGTGATTGGTTGGGCGTATACGGTGCTGGTCGGATTGTCGGTGATCGCGGCGCAATGGCATCGTCCGACCGACGTGATTATGGCGCTGCTGATCGTCGGCGGACTGGCGTTGCTGGCGCTTGCCACCACGTTCGCCAGCGGCATGGATGAGCCGGGCACGCGCGTCTCGTCGGCAAGCGTGCAGATCGTCGGCAGTGTGATGCTGACGATTGGCGTATTGGGCATCCTGTACGGCGCGTATATCATCTGGCAGATTCAGCCGGGACTCGCCATGAGCGCCGAATGGACGAATGCCGGCGCGTACGTTTCCACGGCGCTGCTGACGGCCGCCGTTTCCGCGCTGGTGCTTGGCATAACGCTCGCCATGCGTCAGCTGACCGCCTCGCCGTTGACGAAACTGGGTTTGGTGGGAGCGCCGCCCGCACCGCCGAAGCGCTGAAAACAGCCGGTTCCGGGCATGCTGCCGTCCATACGCCACACGGGCGGTTTGCCATTTCTCCGTATTCAGTGAGTATTATTGCGTTGCAAACACTAGTAATAAGGAGTGGCTATGGCTACCGGCAGCAAGCTCGTTATTGTGGAGTCTCCTACCAAGGCGAAGAAGATTGGCGGATACTTGGGCTCCGGATACACGGTCATGGCATCGGTCGGCCATATCCGCGACCTTGCCCAGCCCAGCCAGGTGCCGGCGGCCGAGAAAGCCAAGTACGGCAAGTTCGGCGTGGATATCGAAGACGGATTCAAGCCGTATTACATCGTGGACGGCAACAAGAAGAAAACCGTTGCCGACCTGAAAAGCGCGCTGAAGAAGGCAGACACCCTCTACCTCGCCACTGATGAGGATCGCGAAGGTGAGGCGATCGCATGGCATCTTGTGCAGACGCTGAAGCCGAAGGTGCCCGTCAAGCGCATGGTGTTCCACGAGATCACGCCGGAAGCGATCAAGGCGTCGCTGAACAACACGCGTGATGTGGACGCCGCCATGGTGGACGCCCAGGAAACCCGTCGTATTCTGGACCGTCTGTACGGCTATGAGCTGTCCCCGGTGCTGTGGCGCAAGGTCGGTCCGGGCCTGTCCGCGGGCCGCGTGCAGTCCGTGGCCACCCGTCTGATCGTGGAACGTGAGCGTGAGCGCATGGCGTTCGTGCGTGCCCCCTATTGGGATGTCACCGCCACGCTGGAAGCGCCCGACGCCGACGGCAACAATGTTGCGTTCGATTCTCGCATGGTGTCGCTTGGCGGCCGTCGTTTGGCCGGTTCCAAGGATTTCGGCGATGATGGCCAGCTGACCGCCGCCGGCGTCAAAGACAACGTCGTGCAGCTGGACGAAACGCACGCGAATGCGATCGCGCGATCGCTGGAATATGCGACGTTCACCGTCTCGTCGATGGAAACCAAGCCGTACCGTCGCCGTCCGGTGCCGCCGTTCACCACGTCCACGCTGCAGCAGACGGCCGGCAATCGCCTTGGCATGAGCTCGCGCCAGACCATGCGTGCCGCGCAGGGCCTGTACGAAAACGGTTTCATCACGTACATGCGTACCGATTCGGTGACGCTGTCGCAGGAGGCGATCGCGGCCGCCCGTGAAGCGGTGTCGCGGCACTTCGGCGAAAAGTACTTGTCCGATGCGCCCAAGCAGTACGCCACGAAGACGGCGGGCGCGCAGGAAGCCCATGAATGTATCCGACCGGCGGGCGCGCATTTCCGCGATCCGGCTGAAATCGCCACCAAAGTGCCGGCCGACCAGCTCAAGCTGTACACCCTGATCTGGCAGCGCACGCTGGCCTGCCAGATGGCCGATGCGACCGGTTCCACCGCCACCGTGCGTCTGTCCTCGCCGACCGAATCCGACGGCGAGGCCATGTTCCAGGCGTCCGGCACCGTCATCGAATTCCCCGGCTTCATGAAGGCCACCGGCGAGGGCCGCCGTAGCGTTGCCGACGCGAAGAAGAGCGCCGAGGCGGCGGGCGTGAAGATTGGCGATAAGGCCGAAAAGTCTGCGAAGGCTTCGAAGAAAACCGATGACAACGTTTCCCTGCCGCCGATGCAGCCGGGCGACGAGCTTGCCGCCGTGGACGTTGCCGCGGACGGCCACGAGACCCAGCCGCCGGCGCGCTACACCGAAGCGTCGCTCGTCAAAACGTTGGAACAGAAGGAAATCGGCCGTCCGTCCACGTATGCGAGCATCATCTCCACAATCATCGACCGCGGGTACGTGTACGAGCGTGGCCGTGCGCTGATTCCGTCCTGGCTGGCGTTCTCCGTCACCAAACTGCTTGAAACGAAGTTCCCGAAGTATGTGGATTACGAGTTCACCGCCGATATGGAAACCGGCCTCGACCAGATTGCTGGTGGCCATGAGACCGGCAAGGCGTGGCTGACCCGCTTCTACTTCGGTTCCGGCGATGGCGCGGCGCAATCCGCCGACGAGGCGCATGAGGGCCTGCAGCAGCAGGTGGCGCAGCTTGGCGAGATTGATGCGCGTGAGATCAACACCATCGATATCGGCGATGGCCTGCACGTGCGCGTCGGCCGTTATGGCCCGTATCTTGAGGACATGAAGCATCTGGATGCGGAAGGCAATCCGAAGCGCGCCTCGCTGCCGGATACGCTCGCTCCGGATGAGCTGACCGTCGAGGTCGGCCACGATCTGATTGAAAACCATTCCGGTGGGCCGCGTGAACTGGGCAAGGACCCGGTGTCCGGCGGCACCGTCGAGGTACGCAATGGCCGGTTCGGCCCGTACGTGACGTTGGTCATGCCGAGCGCGGAAGATGCCGGCGATACCGCTGCCGAGTCCGCCGCAGGCAAGGCGGGCAAGACGAAGCGTTCCGGCGGTAAGAAGGCGGCTTCCGACCGTCCGAAGATGGCGTCGCTGTTCAAGACGATGAGTCCCGAATCGCTGACGTTGGAAGACGCGCTGAAACTGCTGAGCCTGCCGCGCGAAGTCGGCTCCTACGATGAGGCGAACGCCGAAACCGGCGAAATGCAAACGGTTACGGTCATGGCCAACAATGGCCGTTACGGCCCGTACCTGACCAAGACCGGTGCCGACGGCAAGTCCGACACGCGTTCGCTGGCTTCCGAAGACGAGATCTTCACCGTCGACTTGGAGAAGGCCAAGGAACTGTTCGCGCAGCCGAAGTATGGACGCGGTCGTGGACGTGGCGCGGCCAAGCCGCCGTTGCGCGACTTGGGCACCGATCCGGAAACCCAGAAGCACGTGACCATCAAGGACGGCTTCTACGGCGCGTACATCACCGACGGCGAGACAAACCGTACACTGCCGAAGCAGTATGCGCCCGAATCGATCGAACCGGCCGAGGCGTTCCGCCTGCTGGCGGAGAAGCGCGCGCAGGGGCCGTCGAAGCGTCGTGGCCGCAAGACGGCTGCGAAGGGAGCCAAGAAGGGCGCTGCCAAAGGAGCGAAATCCGCGAAGAAGGTGAGCGCGACCGAACAGGCGCGTGCCGACCGCCGCGCCAAGGTGCGTGAACTGGCCGACAAGGGTTGGGCGAATACGCGTATAGCGAAGGAGATCGGCTCCACCGCGTCCACCGTGAAGGCTGACGTCGACTGGCTGACCGCCAACGAAGGCTACGCGCGTCCTGAAGTCGTTCCCGCACGCTGACGTTATGCGGCGCGGAAACGTCGCACGATCTGATGTTCCGCAAGACAATCGGCATCGTGCGACATCAAGCCGTGGGCCGAATGGCCGGGCACGGCAGGGGCGCACGGTACAGTGAAAGGCATGCAGGGCACTTTTATCTCGTTTGAAGGCGTTGACGGCGTGGGCAAGACCACGCAGGTCGAACGGTTGCGCGCATATGTTGAATCTCAGGGCCGCGAATGCGTGGTCACGCGCGAGCCGGGCGGCACCGCATTGGGCGTGGCGATTCGCAAAATGCTGTTGCACGGCGTGGATACGGGGGATGAGAACGATTGTGCCGACATCGCCCCACGTACGGAGGCGCTGTTGTTCGCCGCCGACCGCGCGCAGCACGTCGCGGAAGTGATTCTGCCCGCTCTGCAACGCGGCGCGGTGGTCATCACCGACCGGTATCTCGATTCCTCTTTGGCGTACCAGGCGGGCGGCCGCGAGCTGACGGCCGCGGAAATCCGAAACCTGAGCATGTGGGCCACGAACGGTCTGCTGCCGGAACGCACGTATCTGCTGGATATGGATCCGGCGCAATCGCATGCGCGGCTGCAGCATGCCGAAGACCGCATGGAGGCGGCCGGCAACGACTTCCAGCGTCGCACACGCGTCGCGTTCCTCGACTTGGCTGAACGTGAGCCGGAACGGTTCCACGTTATTGACGCAAGCCAGTCTATCGAAGACGTGTGGGCGCGTATCAAAGCCGATTTCGACACCGTGAGCACCGCTGACGGGGGTATCGCATGAGCGTGTGGAACTCCATAGTAGGCCAAGCGCAGGTGGTCGAACAGCTGAAGGCCATCGCCAGCGGCGACCCGAAGGCCATCGCGCAGTCGTGGCTGATCTGCGGCCCTCCCGGATCGGGCCGTTCCAACGTTGCCCGCGCGTTCGCCGCCGCGCTCGAAAGCCCCGATCATGGCCTGAACGATGAGCCGACCAAAACCACCGAGCAGGTGCTTGCCGGCACCCACCCCGACGTGAGCGTGCTGGCCACCAACAAAGTGACCATCGGCATCGACGAGGTGCGTGACATCATCACCACATCCGAGCAGATGCCCGGCACCGCGCCGTGGCGCATCATCATCATCGAAGACGTCGACCGCATGATGGAACGCACCACCAACGTGCTGTTGAAGGAAATCGAAGAGCCGAGCCCGCACACCATCTGGCTGCTGTGCGCGCCCAGCGCCCAAGACGTGCTGCCGACCATCCGCTCGCGCACGCGCATCGTCAACTTGGCCGTACCGTCCAACCAGGCGGTGGCGAAATTCTTGGAATCGCAAGGTTTCGAGCCGAATATCGCGGCGCGTGCGGCACGATTGTCGGAGGGGCACATCGGCATCGCGAGCCTGTATGCCAAGGACGAACGCATCATGACGGACCGCGACGAGCTCATCGTCGGCGTGCTCGGCTTGCATCGCGCGTCGGATGCCGTGCTATTGGCCGGCAACCTCATCGACAACGCGAAGGCGCAGGCCGAAGCGGAAGTCAACGTCAAAGCGTCCGAAGCGGAAGCCGATTTCCGCCGCATCAACGGGCTCGGACCCAAAGACCGCATACCCCCGAAACTGCGTGGCGCATACAATGCGATCGCCAAAAAAGACGAGCTCAAACGACGCGCCACCAGACTCACGCGTGACGTGCTCGACCGTGCGCTCAATTCGGTCGCCAGTATCTACCGTGACGTGGCGGTGCTGCAGAACAACGCCGAGGACGCGGTGGGGCTCATCAACCTCGAAAACCGTTCCGCCATCACGGAATTGTCGGTACGGCTCGACCGTACGGGGGCCGTGCGCCGGCTGGAGGACATCGCCACCGCGCGCCGCAGGCTCAATGGCAACGGCAATCCGGTTTTGGTGTTCGAAGCGCTGTTCTGCGCGCTGATTCCGTGATTTTCGTAATTTCCAGTAATTACCGGCGATTCGATTCGCGATTCACCGGCGGAACACCGAGGAATCCCGCACAATAAGCTGCGGGGCAAGCATGACACGGGGCGCGCGCACGCTGCCGCCTGGCGCAGCAGCCGTCTCCGCCGCGCCTCCGGCAGGACCGGAAGCCAGCAATCGCAAGCATTCCGACACAATACGCTCAAACGGCGCACGCACCGACGTCAGACGGGGCATGGTGGTACGCGCGATGGCGGAATCATGGTAGCCGACCACCAGCACGTCCTCCGGCACGCGGATTCCCAACGCGTCGAACGCCACCATCACGCCGAACGCGATCGCATCGTCGGCGCAGACCACGGCTTCCGGCTGTACGAGCGGCCCGTTGAACAGCCGCATGGCGCAATCGAAACCGCGCTGCACGGTACGTTCGCCGAACTGGTTCCAGTTTTCGCTGGTGGCAAGCCCGTAAGTGCGCATATGCGTGTGGAATGTGGCGAACAGTTCCGCCGATTCGAAAGACAGCTCGTTGCCGGCCATGTACGCGGCGGACGCGATGCCCTGCTCGGCCAGATGTTTGACGATCGCCTCCATCGCGGCGTTTTCGTCGATGCCTACCACGGACACGCGCGGCGCGGTCTGCCGTCCGCAGATCTGCACGATCGGCAGCGTGTTCGCGTACTGGTTCAGCGTTCCGGCAAGGTCAGCGCCGGCTGCGGGCACCACGATCAGCCCGTCCACATGGCGGTTGGCCAGCGATTCGATGCGTTCCGCCTGCGCTTCCTGCGTGGCTCCGATGCCCAGCAGCAGTTGCTGCGATTCGGTGTCGATGGTCGGCTCGATCTCGTCGAGCAGTTGCGCGGCGAACGGTTCCGTGGCGCTCGGAATGACCAGACCGATGGTTTTCGTCACGTCGCTGCGCAGCGCGCTCGCCGCGTAGTTGACTGAATAGCCGAGTTGTTTGGCGGCTTCGCGCACGCGGCGGGCGATATCGTCGTCCTTGCCGCGTTTGCCGGACAGCACACGTGAGACGGTGGCGATGGACACGCCGGCCGTCGCCGCGACGTTGGTGATTGAGCTGCCGCTGTCGGTTCTGCCTGCCATGCGCTGTCCTTTCCGTCGTGTCCGGCTTGCGTTTGCCCGGCTCCCTAAGTGTTTGTCAAAATGCCCTAGAGGGTGCCCTAAACCCCTGTGTGCTTCTCGGTCAAAGGTCTGGTCTGATGAACCGGTTCGAGCCTCGAAGAACCTATTAAGAATAGAACGACCGCCCGTCGAATATGGCGGGCGGTCGAAACGTTCGTACGTCAGTGCGTCAGTGCGTTATGCGCGGTGCGTCACTCGGCGTTGACGAGGATGTTGGCCAGGTTGTCGGCCACGGCCTCGGCGTTGTCGCCTTCGACGTTGATGACCACGGTGTCGCCCTGCTTGATGCCCAGACCCATGATGGACAGGATGGAGCCGGCCGGAACGGCGTTGCCGCCTTCCTTGGCGATGGTCACGGTCTGGCCGGAAGCGGTGACGGCCTGTGCGAACATGGCGGCCGGACGGGCGTGAATGCCGACCGGATCGTTGATGACGAGATTGCGGGTTGCCATAATGGTCTCCTTTGTTGTGGTTGGTGGTTGGTTTGCTTACGTTGGGTTGTCTCGATATTTACACGTCGATGTATATCGATTTTTGCATATCGATTGCATTATGCGGCTTTTGCCGGCATCTGCATTTCTTGCGATTATCATAGCACAGTTTTTACGAAACACAGAAAACGTTTACCGGTTTTGTTTTGCGGGAATTTCGTGTATACTAATCGCAGGCTGAAAATGATTTACCGGCAAAGACGGTGGGGATCATTGCAGTAACTCACCTACGCAAGGCGGGCATAATCCTGCAATCGTTTGCGTATCCATATTTTTTCCCAAGGAAACAGGAAAAGGAGTTCTCATGAACATTAAGGGTGTTGGTATCGGTCGTGGCGTCGCAGTCGGCCCGGTCATTCGCATGGCCGCTCCGCTGCCGGAACCGTCGGACGCTCCGCGCGCCGAAAGCATCTCCGCGGAAACCGAAATCGCCCGCGTCGAAAAGTCGCTCGCCCTCGTCAACGCCGACCTGAACCGTCGCGCCGAAGAAGCCGCCAACGGCGACGAAGGCGCCAAGCAGGCCGCCCCGATCCTGCAGGCCATCGCCATGTTCGCCTCCGATCCGTCCCTTGCACAGTCCATCAAGGACCTCATCAACCAGGGCAAGACCGCCGAGCGCGCCGTGCTGGAAGGCTTCGGCGCGGTCGAAGACATGTTCCGCGCCATCGGCGGCTACCAGGCCGAGCGCGCAGCCGACCTGCATGACGTCGGCCAGCGTGTGATCGCCGACCTCATGGGCGCTCCCGCCCCAGGCCTGCCGGTCAGCGAAACCCCGTTCGTGCTCGTCGCCGAAGACCTGTCCCCGGCCGACACCGCCGCGCTCGACATGAGCAAGACCCTGGCCATCGTTACCTCCCAGGGCGGTCCGACCTCCCACACCGCCATTCTGGCGCGCGCCCGTGGCATCGTCGCGGTCGTCTCCGCCGCCGAAGCCGCCGAACTTGAGAACGGCACCAACGTCATCGTCAACGCAGCCAAGGGTGAGATCGTGGTGAACCCGAGCGAAGACGAGATCGCCGCCGCCGAAGCCGCCAAGTCCCGTGCCGCCGCAGCCAAGGAACTGCGTGGCAAGCCGGGCGCCACCAAGGACGGCCATCTGATTCCGCTGCTCGCCAACGTCGGCAAGCCGTCCGATGCCGCGAAGGCGCTGGAATACGGCGCCGAAGGCGTTGGCCTGTTCCGTACCGAATTCCTGTTCATCGGCAACTCCGAGCCGCCGAGCGTCGAAGAGCAGACCAAGGCCTACACCGAGCTGCTCAGCCAGTTCCCGGGCAAGAAGGTCGTGATCCGCATGCTCGACGCCGGCGCCGACAAGCCGCTGCCGTTCCTGACTCCGGAAGACGAGCCGAACCCGGCCCTCGGCCTGCGTGGCCTGCGTACCCTGCGCGCCCACATGGACGTGCTCGAAGGCCAGCTCAAGGCGCTCGCCGCCGCCGACGCCGCAACCGACGCGAACCTGTGGGTCATGGCCCCGATGGTCGCCGACCAGCATGAGGCCGACTACTTCGTCAAGCTCGGCAAGAGCTTCGGTCTGAAGTTCGTGGGCGCGATGGCCGAAGTGCCGTCGATCGCCCTGATGGCCGACAAGGTGGCTGACGTGGCCGACTTCGTGTCCATCGGCACCAACGACCTGACCCAGTACACCCTTGCCGCCGACCGTACCCTCGGCTCCGTGGCCAACTATCAGACCGCATGGCATCCGGCGGTGCTGCGCGCCATCAAGATGATCTGCGACGCGGGCAACGCCAAGGGCATGCCGGTGGGCGTGTGCGGCGAGGCCGCGGCCGATCCGGATCTGGCGGTCGTGCTGGCCGGTCTCGGCGTCAACTCGCTGTCCATGACCCCGGTGGCGCTGGACGATGTGCGCGCCTCCCTCGCCGAAGTCACCTTCGAAGAGGCCAAGGCCAAGGCGGCCGCAGCCCTCAATGGCGACTTCTACAAGCCGGCCGAGTGATTTCCCTTCTTTCCTTCACTCGGCTATTCCGGACTTTGCGGCTGCGTCATCGCGGCCGCAGGGTTCCGCCACTGCAAATGTGCCTATGAGAGCGATTCGGTTCTGATAGGCCCTGTTTCCCGGAATGACCCCGTTCCGTGCGATCGCCGCGCGGACGGGGTCGTTTCGGTTGCGGGTTGTGTCGATTGCTGCGATTGCGTCGATTGCGCCACCGGCGTAGACGCGTCATACGGCCGCGTCGCGTCACGCGCATGCGCGATACTGGAAGCATGAAGATTTCCGCAGATTTCACCGTCATTCCCGACGCGTTCGCCAAGGCGGCGCCGCCTGAGAACTGCATCGACGGCACTCCGATCGTTTCCTTCCCCTTCTATATCGACGAGCTCGACCCGTCCGTGCAGTTTCTGCATTGGGAATTCGTCGATCCCGATTCCATTCCGGTGTGCGGTTTCCAGTGGAACCATTGGTCGCTCGCCAATCTGCCCGTGGACGCGCTGATGTACGATTTCAACGATTCACATGCATTGGCGATTCCGGCCGATTTTTCCCGCACGGTTTCCGCGATGATTCCCGAGACGGTGCAGGGACGCACGTCCGCCGCATCGCCGTTGTTGAAAGGCCGTAGCGACGATCCCGCCGTCACCATGCGTTACAACGGTCCGTATCCGCCTGATCGGGATCACGAATACTACCTGCACGTATGGGGCACCACCGCGCCTCTCAATGGTCTCAATCAAGGCTTCTGGCTCAACGAGATGGAACGCGCGTTGCGTAATTCCGGTGCGATCGCGGACCAAGGCGCTATCTTCCTGACCGGCAAGGCGTGACCGGCGAAACCGGCGAGAACAGCCGGCAAGGCGCAAACCGCGTAATCGCAAGAAAATACCAAAGAATACCGCAAACGTAAACAAAACAAACGAAAGGAACCTACATATATGGCATGCACCACGATTCTGGTCGGCAAGGACGCAAGCTATGACGGATCGACCATCATCGCCCGCAATGAGGACAGCGCGAACGGCGAATTCTGCCCGAAGCGCTTCATCGTCGTCAAGCCGGACGAGCAGCCGCGCCACTACAAGAGCGTGCTGTCCCACGTGGAAGTCGACCTGCCGGGCGAGCCGCTGCAGTACACGGCCGTGCCGAACGCGGATCTGAAGGAAGGCATTTGGGGCGAAGCCGGCGTCAACGAGGCGAACGTGGCCATGAGCGCCACCGAAACCCTCACCACCAACGAGCGCGTGCTCGGCGCCGACCCGTTCGTGGAGCTCACTCCGGCCAAGGGCAAGGAAAGCGAAGACGGCTACGAGCCGGAAGTGCCCGGCGGCATTGGCGAAGAGGACTTCCTCACCCTCGTACTGCCGTACGTCAAGACCGCCCGTGAAGGCGTGGCACGTCTCGGCGCGCTGCTCGAACAGTACGGCACGTACGAAATGAACGGTGTCGCCTTCTCCGATGTGGATGAGATCTGGTGGCTTGAAACCGTCGGCGGCCACCACTGGATCGCCAAGCGTGTGCCGGACGAAGCATACGTGACCATGCCGAACCAGCTCGGCATCGACGAATTCGACCTTGACGATGCCCTCGGCGACCAGGAGGAGCATATGTGCTCCGCGGACCTCGGTGAATTCATCGAACGCAACCACCTCGACCTGGCCGTGGAGAACGTCACCCCGTTCGATCCGCGTGACGCGTTCGGCTCCCACTCTGATTCCGACCATGTTTACAACACCCCGCGCGCTTGGTACATGCAGCGCTTCCTCAACCCGTACGACGAGCAGTGGGACGGTCGGGACGCCGACCACCAGCCGACTTCGGACGACATTCCGTGGGCCCGCCAGCCCGATCGCAAGATCACCATCGAGGACGTGAAGTACGTGTTGAGCTCCCACTATCAGGGCACCCCGTACGATCCGTACGGCAAGCTCGGCGACCAGCATTCGCGCCACATGTTCCGTCCGATCGGCATCAACCGTCAGAGCCAGCTGTCCGTCATGCAGATCCGCCCGTACCGCCCGCAGGTCAACCGTGCCGTGCAGTGGATTGCCTACGGTTCCAATCCGTTCAACACGCTCGTGCCGTTCTTCCCGAACGTCGATTCCACGCCGAAGTATCTTGAGGACACCACCACGCGCGTCACCTCCGAGAACTTCTACTGGGAGAACCGCATCATTGCGGCCCTGTGCGACGCAAGCTTCGCCGACACCGCCAATGCCGTGGAACGCTACCAGGAGAAGACCGGCGCGATGGGCCACCGCATGGTGTCCACTACCGACGGGCAGATCGACCGTCTGGTGGAAGGCGTGGTCGACGAATTCGACGCCGAGGACGAGATCGGCGACGTGCAGCCGATGGAACCGGACGAAATCATCGAAGCCGTCCGCAACGGCGAGGCGCGCGAAGTGCTCGCCGCCGCCAACGAGACCATGGCCGCGCAGCTTAAGGCGGAAACCGACAAGCTGCTCGACTCCGTGCTCTACACCACCAGCATGAATATGAAGAACGGCTTCCACATGTCCGACTTCTGATATTTTCTGCGATTGCGCAATCGCAAGAAATTCTACGAAAACCCGCGTAGCAACCGGCTTCCGCACAGCGTTCGCCACAAACAGTTCCGTATGACGGTCGGCGCGCGTCCGCTGTGCGGGAGCCGGTTTTCTTTGGTGGCGCGTGCTTATTAGAATGGCGATTGTCTTTGCTTTTCCGCTCGTGCCGGCGCGCGTTGCATAGGCGATGTCTGTCGCGTACGTTGTGCGCCATACAGCGGAATGCTTTCCCAAGAAAGGAACCCAGTGACCAGCATTGAGGATTTCACCAGCCAATACGGTCTGGTGCAGAAGATTGATGCATTCGGCTATCTCGATTACCTGAAGAGCAATCCTGATGCGCCGCGCAAGCACGGCAAGGTCGTGCTCGTCACCGCCGACACCCCGCTGAAGGCGTCCCGCGGCGAAGGCAAGACCACCACTACGATTGCGCTGATCGATGCGCTTCGTGAGCGTGGCATCGACGCGGCAGCCGTGCTGCGCCAGCCGAGCATGGGCATCACCGCAGCCGGTTCCAAGGGTGGCGCGTCGGGCGGCGGCAAGGCCTCCCTGACCCACCCGGAGCTGATCGACTGGGGTCTGTGCGGTGAAATGGGAGCCATCGAGGCCGCCCAGAACCTGTTGGTCTCCTTTGCGGAGAAGGCTGTTGACGACGGCAAGCTGGACACCATCCTCGTGCCGCGCGTCTCCGAAGTGCCGTCCCGTTCCCTGCGCCAGATCGCAGTGG
>ENA-ORTH01002759-ORTH01002759.1-human-gut-metagenome-genome-assembly--contig:-NODE-2759-length-13202-cov-4.532897_pt1 | contig 13202 bp, 10 predicted proteins | sample MGYA00241914_ERZ509192 | MGnify/ENA primary metagenome ERZ509192 (study PRJEB26280, sample SAMEA2338826) | human gut metagenome | biome: human gut; feature: human-associated habitat; material: faeces... | reverse complement strand
AACGGACGCATGCCGTAATGTTTCATTGTGTTCACAATATCGTCGTGGCAACGTTCGTAGTCGTTATTGCCCATTACCCCATAAGTGCCCATCGGTGTTTTTACGCGTGCCAGTGCGGAAAACAAAGGTTCCACATATTCACAACCTTCCTGATAGTCACCACCCATTAGAAGCACATCAGCCTTTTGAGCAATCAGTAGGCGGACAAGGTCGTTCAGGCCTTTTTCTTTCAGCAAGCCGATAAACAGGCCTCCCTGTACGCTTCGATTCTGGAATTCCCGCGCCTGAGCCGTTGTGGTGTAATACCAGTCGCCCATGGCGAAACGGGTGGGCGATTCGTGATAGAATTTCCACAGAGGCTCGATCATGCGTACAAAATCCTCGCGGCGGTCAAGCATGGCGGCGCACCACACCAGCCAATCGGATTTGGTATAGGCCTCCCGGCAGTCCAACGGCATCCCGTAAAGCTCCGCGCGCTCCATGTAGGACCGGAGCTCCGTATCAAACGTATGGGGCGGGAAAATTTCGGTGTTAAACAGCTGATCCCAAACCGCGTTGTATTTCAGGCTAAAAGTATTCGGCTGGTCAAAGGCCAGGCGAAAAGTTCCGTCCTCGTTGGAGGCTTCCCGTATCCAGCGGACAGCCAGAGCCCTGGCTGTGCTTACAAGACTTTCCCATCGCTCCGGCATGCCGTTTGCCTTGCAAAGAAGGGCAAACCCGGCGATGCTCATAATAAACTTCAGCGACAGGTTGCAATTGTGGGCCAGATGCCCCGCAAAGTCGTCCGTGCACAGCTGATTTTCCGGATCGTAGCCATGCTCCAGCAGATAACCGCACCACTGCTCCAGCAGATCCCAATTTTTCCGGGCGAACGAAATATCTCCGCTCGCCAACGCGGCCGCTGCGGTCATCAGCAGCATGTTGCTGCATTCCTCCACCGGCATCTGACGCTCCATTTCCATGCCATATGTCTGGCCGTTCAGCAGCGGATAGTATCCGGCGTCATGCGGAGCAAAGGGATAGGGCCAAGCATCGGAGCGGGCATAGCGAAAAATCGGACGCATCATCGCTTCTACAAGGCGGGGATTATACAACAGGAAGAGCGGCATGGAGGGATAACTGACATCAACAGTGGCGGCACAGGCGCCGCTTCCACATTCCTTGGAAATGAACAGCAGATCGCCTTCGGAATCCTCACACAGTTTGTGGGCCGCCACGCTTTGCCGGTATGCCAGCGAAAGCAGCTCGGCATATAAACCGCTGCCGGCCTCTGTGGCGTCCTCGCAGAGCTGCCGATCAAAATTGTCGCACCTTTCCTTTAGAAATTCATATTCGTCCAGCGCTATCTCCAAAAGACGCTCAAGGGTAGGCGCTTCTTTTTTCCAGTAGAGCTCCAGCGGTGTATGAAAATATTCCAACGCCTGGATATCGTCATAGGCCAGGGCTATCACCGTCTGCTGCTCATCTGTTTCCAGAGGAATGTCGATGCTTATGTTATGAAAGCATGTCCCGTTCTTATTTCGGCCGGTTATCGGAGCGATGACCGCCGCCGGCTGACGAACTGCCGCGTAGACGTAGCCCCACTGGATGCAAACCAAATCGCCGCAGGAACTCAGTGGCTTTTGCTCCCGGCCGCCAACCTTCGCGCCTTTTACGGTCCCGCACGTAAACGGGGTATAAACCGTATCCTGTTCGCCCTTTTCGCCCAGGCAAATAGCGTCGTCTATCACAAGAGTAACCCGCAAATCCTGCACGGCGGCCTTATTGTCCGGAAAGGCTTGAATCGCTAAATACGTCACCGGCCGGGATAAAACCGTAAGATCATCCAAAAGCAGAGGGGTGGTGAAAGTGACCGCCAATTCCAGCCCGGGGCAGCGAAACCGATAGGCGGTAGACATTGGCGTAACATCCACCGAAATTTGCTGCATGGCATCGCTGTCGCCTACGCCCATAAAACGGTAAATCTTTTCATTTAAGGTTACCTCACCGGTCAGCGGATGGGGCACAGACGTCCAGTGCCTCGTGGGATCGTCATTCAAGCTATCCGACATGGACCAAATGCTGAAATACGGATCGTAAGTAACCAGCGGAACAGCCGGCGCGCGCAGTTTCATGACAGGCCCTCCAAATTTTACTTGCGGCTATCGTGTCTTTCTATATAATAATTATAGAGAAGCGTCAACAAAAGAGAATAGAATATTTCTCACAAAAACGTGAGGAATCTTAGCCTTTTTCCCGCAAATGGTATTCCCTCTAAAGCGCTAGAAATTCTTGGAATACTCACGAATCCTGTAACATATATTTACAAGCCCTCTGTTACCAGACCGTCCCAATCCTTGCATATAAAAACGTACAGATCTTTTCATTCAGACCAAAAACAGCGAAAGCCTGACTGAAATACCGCTGCTATTTCAGCTAAAGCAGTGGATGGATAAACAAAAGCGGCCGTGCATTATAGCACAGGCCGCTTTTTCGCATCTGAAAATCTGGAAAACAGAAAAGGCGCTTGGCAGAAGAGAACGACGGAACCAAGCGCTTTTCCTCGATCCCAATCTTTATCTAGTCCAAATCCAAAGGAATTTCCTTGTATATCTCCGGAATGACCCGGTTATCGCAATCAAACGTGTATGGGTTGATATCATCCATTAACCCAAAATGCAGGGGTACGACCCTCCGTGCGCCGACCCGCCGCGCGAACCGGGCGGCATCCTCGCGATTCATGTTGTTGCCCACACCGTTGATCGGCAGAAAGAGAGCATCGATGCGGGCGGGCAAATCAGGAAATATAGCCGTGTTGTACAGCGTGTCCCCCGTCACATACAGGACGCGTCCCTCGGCCTCCATCACAATCCCGATGGCGCCGGGATCACTGTGTTCGGCGTATACGGCGGTAAAGCGGACATTTCCCTGCGTCCAGACCGTGTGCTTTCGAAACAGCACATAATTGTGCGCCCCGCCGAAGTGCCGCACCCTATCCCATACGCCTTCGGGCGCTAGCACACAAGCGCTGTACGCCGAACGCAGTATCGGCTCAACGGTCGCCGGATCATAATGATCAAGATGGCCGTGGGTGAATGCCAGTATATCCGGACGCAACGATAAACATACAGGATCCACCGGAACCCGCCGCCGCATGCGCGGATTTGCCTCGCCCACACTGTCGGATAGATAGGGATCCACCATGACGGTCTTGCCCTTCAGCTCCAACCATAAGCCGGCTTGCCCGAGCCATATCGCTTTCATCCGTCCGCCTGCCTTTTCCTTGCTGTATCTGCTGCCAGTACCGAGTGAAAACGGCTTGGCGAATCGACCGAGTACTTCTCTATCGATAATTTGTCCCGCCGTTTACGTCCAAGGTCATGCCGGTGACATAGCGCGCTTCCTCGCTCGCCAGATACACGGCCGCATAGCCGACGTCAAACGGCGTTCCCAGCCCTAACGGGACGCTGTCCGATAGCTTTTGCACGCCGTCCTGTCCATGCGTTTTATAAAGCAGCTCCGTTTTCATCATGCCCGGAGCAATGGCGTTGACAGTGATGTGATCCGGTGCTCCTGTGCGCGCCAGGGTTTTGACCAAGCCGATTTGTCCGCTTTTGCTGGCCGCATAATGGGCGTGTCCAAACAGCGCGCCCCGCTCCCCCACAACAGACGAGACAAAAATAATCCGGCCATATTGCCGCTCCCGCATAAGGGGAAACGCCGCGCGGGAACATAAAAAGCCACTGGTCAGATTCGTCTTGAGAATACGGCTCCAGTCGTCGGTGGTAATCGAATAAATATCGCGATCCTGAGACGTGCCGGCGTTATTGATTAAAATGTCCAGTTTCCCAAAGCGCTCTTTTATATGTTGAAACAGCCGGGTGACCTCCGCCTCCTCGGAAACATCCGCCTGCATAAAGACCGCCGGCTTTTCTGCGGTCTCCACCTGGCTTAAGGCGTCCTCGGCCTCCTTTGGTTCGCAAATATCGTTGATAACGACATGAGCCCCCGCTTTGGCTAAGCAAATGGCGATGCCTTTTCCCAGGCCATGGGCGGCCCCTGTAACAAGAGCCACCTTTCCCGTCAAATCAAACATAGACGATTCGCTTCCTTCATTTAAAAATATCGGGATGACTGCACCGGGCGAATATCGGTCAATTCGCCGGAATAATGCCGCAGAACATGCGCTTGATAAGGATGCTGTTCACACGCCGATTCGTCAATTTCTATTCCCAACCCCGGCTTATCCGAAATGTGCATACGCCCCTCGCGATAGATCAGACTTTCATTGGAAATGTCTTTGCGGTAGCTGACGTCGCTGTACATGATTTCGAGAATAGAAAAATTGGGACAGCAGGCCGCCAGCTGAAGGGTCGCCGCATTGGCGACCGGCCCGCTCGGGTTATGCGGCGCGAATGCAACATAATGGGCTTCGGCCGCCGCCGCGATTTTTTTCAATTCCAACAGCCCGCCCGCATGGCTCACATCCGGCTGCACGTAATCCGCGGCTCGCAGCGCGAACAGGTCCATAAAGGAGCGCAGGGAATACAGCCGTTCCCCGGCGGCAATGGGCACCGGGGATTTATCCCGCACCGCCTTCAAAGCGTCCAGATTGTCCGGTGGCACGGGCTCCTCAAAAAACAGCGGGTCAAACGGCTCCAGCTGCCGGGCGATTTTGATTCCCGTTGCCACATTGAAGCGACCGTGCCCTTCAATGAGCAGGTCAACCTCGCCGCCGACGGCATCCCGAACCGCCCCGATACAGCTCAGCGCCTCGTTAAGAGCCGTATTCGTAATGTCCATGTAGCTCTTTCCGAATGGATCCCATTTTAAAGCGGTCACGCCGTTGGCCGCCGCTTCTTTGGCCTTATCAGCAAATTCCGCCGGCGTTTTGGCCCCAGAGAACCAACCATTGGCGTAGATCCTTACGGATTCCCGCACTTTTCCGCCCAACAGCTGATAAACCGGCGCGTTCAAATACTTCCCTAGAATATCCCACAAGGCCATTTCCACGCCGGACAGGGCGGACATTAACACGGCCCCGCCGCGCCAATAGGCATCCCGGTAGATATCGTGAACATGCTTTTCAATGGTAAGCGGATTTTGCCCTGTCAAAACCGCTTTTAAATGCTCCACGGCCCCCACAAGCGCTTTTTCCTTATATTCAAGAGTCGCCTCCCCTACCCCGCAAAGCCCTTCATCCGTATATACCTTAATAAAAATCCAGTTGGTTCGGTAACAGTCAGTCACAAACGTGCGAATATCGGTAATTTTCAAGAAAAATCCCCCTTATTTGCGCCGCCCGGCGATACCGGAACACAGAAACTAAACGGTTTTTTCAAAAACCGCGCAGGCGACACGATGTGCTTCCATGGTTATTTCCCGGTTCTTAAACGAGAAACGAACGGCCTGATCCCTGCGGTTGGCAAACGCATACAGCCTATCCCCCTGAGAGCGGTAGGCGCCCATGACCACTCCCTCGGGCAGTGTGACATCTTCCTCCGACACAAACGTGCCTTCATAAAAGAAACGCCGATAGGTCTCTTTTAAATCCAGCAAGCCCTTGAGATATTCCGCGTATCGAGGCAAAGCGGTTATGTGAGTTTTTCGGCCGCGGTAGATAGACGCGTCAAAAATCAAACCCATAACAAACGCGTAGTTCAGATGATCCTCCATGCCCTCCCTGTCGTCATGCAGAAAGCGATCGGAAACAATAAGTTCCGGGAACAGGGAACGAAACATCTGAGGATACGCCTGCGGGGCATAGAAGCTGCCGACGCTGCAGCCGTGGATAAAGTCAAACTGGGCGGAAAAAACGTCCGTGAGGTGCTCGGTTCCCATCGCCTGTTCCGACGCCAAAGCGCTTCGCAAGGCTTTTATGTTTTCCAGCCGGTATACGGCTTCTTCGTCGGGCCGGAAGCCGTGCTTATGCGTTTCACGAAAGCACAGCCGCGTCAGGCAGCCGCCAATTTGATCATAAAACGTCGCGTCCGGATGAAACGACAGCAGCGTGTTCGTCGTATCCAGCAGCTGCTGCTTCCAATCTTCGGCCGCATGGCAGCCGGATACAAAGGTTTTATAGCCGAAATTCCGCAGTACGGTTCCGTTGTTGGAAAAACGATAATGCTCCCGATATTCGTTGCCGTCTATATCCATCTGGCAGGAGCGCGCGCCCTTTTCCTGATAATACGTGGATTTTACGTCAATCAGTTTGCCGTTGGAATATAAAATCACACGGCCGCCCAGGGCCTGTATTTCCTGAATGGCGTCCTGCAGGCCCCGTTCTCCGCCCAGGGCTTCATCCGCTTCGTATTGCGGATACCCGTTGTCAAAACGGCCTTTCCACCAGCCGAAAACCAGCAGCGTATGGAGGCCAAGCTCCGCCCCGTCCTTATAAATTTGTGGAAGATCCGCATAGCGAAAAAATATTTCGCCGTATTGGTGTTTCATAATAATGCGCTGCCAGCCGGCCATATTCCTGACCCACTGCGGTTTTTCAACCGGCGTATACCAGGTTTGCACCCATTCCTTGTAATCCGCCGCACCGCTGCGCCAATCTCCCTTGAACAGCTTGACAAAAACCGCCGGCGTCGTAATCGTTTCCCCCGTTCTCGCAAACGGATACTGGGACACCGTCAAAAGCAGCCGCTCCTCCTCGTTCCTTGGCGTCGTCCCCACATTGAGGCTGCAAATACGGAAGCGGTCGTCCTTGCGCGCGAGATATAGAAAATAGCCGCCGCTCTGTACGCCAAACCAGCACATGCTCAACGGCGCGGGGTAAACGTTGCTCTGCCAGATGTTGCAATAGTCAGCCGCCATATATTCCGTATGGCAGCTTTTTCGGACGAAATCCCTTGGGTTGACAATGCGCTCCCCCATGCCGTTTGGCAAGTATAGAACCTCTTCTTCCGGCGAGGAACACAGCCTGTCAAAATCAAAAAACGGAAGCTGAATTTCATTGAATCGCACGGGTGAATGATTGTCAATGGTGGCGAAAAACAGCAGCCCGCCATCCGATTCCTGTATATGTATGGTGAGAGCTATGTCGTAAACGTTTCCGTTTTCGGCTGTAAGTGTGCTGTAGGTAACAACCGTTTCCTTCGCGTCTCTCTGAATAGCCGGAGGATTTTGCCGGGACGATACGACGGTCATCTCGCGATACTCTCCATCATCCAGATGGGCGCGCCAGAAGTCGGAACGCTCGTGGATGTTCATAGGCAGCCCCTCTGCCGTCAGCTGCCAGGCATGGCCGGCCGGATCCGGTGTGTATTGCAGTTTCATGGTACGCAATCCCCCTATCGTTTCTTTTTCATCTCCTTTCACAGTATAGCAATTATCCGCGGTCGGTTAAATAAAGCAGCCCGGCTTATATTTGACTTATAGTGAACAAGATGGTATGATGATTTTGCACATAAGGCCGGAGATTTCCACAACGGAACCGGTTGCAGCGGGCTGCTGCGCAAGGAGGAATTTGAACTGCCGTGTATTGTCTTTCATGGGAGACGCCGCTCTCCTGCCGCATGTTCGGCAGAATGCGGCAGACGAAGGGCTGGGAACACAACGGGCGTGTATTAGCCGAAGATTTGCTGGTCATCGCCCTGGACGGTCAGGCGGAATTCACCTTTCACGATCAAAGGCACCCCGTGCATCGCGGGGATGTGTTGTACATACCGGCCAACACCTGGTATCAAGCGTATTCGGCCGATTATCTCGACTATTATTTTTTCCATTTTTGCGGTGGCCGAGTGTCGTCGGTCAGTGAAGAGGAATGTCGGCGCTTTAAGGAATATGAGGACCAGCTGCAGACGGCCTCCACACGCGCTTTTTATCTGCCGCAGACAGACTATCATCTGCTTATCGACAGCCAAGTATCCCTCGGCGAGCAATTTGATCATGTTTTATACTATATTTCCAAATGCCAGGGGTGCCTGGTGCAAATGGACTATTACAAAAAGCTGCAGATCGATTTGTGGATGTCACAAATGCTTGTTTTTCTGTCGGAATATACTTGCGCCAAACTGTTTATCCGCCCGAGTTATCCCGCTATCTTGACGAAGATACTATTGTACATCCAAATTCATTATACCGAACCGCTGACGCTTACCTCTCTGGCCGTACGATTTGGCGTTTCAAAATCCTATGTAGCGCGTCTGTTCCGAACGTGCCTGTCCACGACCGTTTCCGCTTATATCCATTCGGTCAAAATGCAGCATGCCGCCGAAATGCTGAAGCTGTCGGCTCTGAATGTCAGCGAGATCGCCGAGTATTTGGGATATTCCAATGTATATTATTTTTCACGCTTATTCAAAAAATACTATTTCGTGAGTCCTTCCAAATTTGCATAACCCGTATTATGCGCGAAGTGCTGGTCTAAGGCAGCGGCCCGCTATGGGAACACAGTAAAATCAATAACAACGGAAGTGATTATAAAAATGAACCACATTAGTAGTGATAAAATGGATGAATTAAAAAAAGTAGCTAAACTTCTAGCGGTAATGGGTGTAAGAAATAACACAGACTTAGAAGAATTACATGCTGGAATTACGCCTTCTTCGAAAACGGGGGATTACTCTGATGTAAAAGTAATAACGCCCTACGGAGAAATTGAATGGAACAGGCTGTCTCGCATCAGCGACAAAGAAATGCGTTCACTTATGCTGAGCATTGAACAGGCTATAGAAAAAACTCTCTATGCATATGAAAAGCTTCAGCAAGAGGATAAAGCCGTGCTGCTGGAATTGATAATGAAGCAAAGGACATATGACCGGGACGATTGGGATACGATAAGCGAACAAGATACATGAGCATTTTTTGCTTTTTCCCGAAATAATATTATCTATACATCTTTTATATAGCCTCTCTTCATGATAGAGAGGAAAAACTACTCTTTTTTTCAGCGTTGATGTGAATTTCCAGGCTTTTTAGATCGACCTTCCTCGCCTGCTTGACCGGCCATTCCCGAAGAATGGCCGGTTTTCTTTATAAAAAAGCTTCATGTATTCCTGTGCTTTATGGTATACTGATATTAAGTACATTACATAGAAACGGAGGAACGGCGTGACTGTTTATCTGACGATTGCGGCCTGCATTATCCTGTTATGTGTCCTGCTCAACCGTCTGTCTTTTCGGTTCGGTGTCCCCATGCTGCTGATGTTCATCGTTCTGGGGATGGTATGCGGCATCGACGGCCTGCTTGGGATCCCCTTTGACAACTACAAGCTGGCGGAACAGATTTGCTCGACGGCTTTGATTTTTATCATGTTCACCGGCGGCTTCGGCACCAACTGGCCCCAGGCCAGGCCGGTGGCCGTCAAGGCGGCGGTGCTGTCCACGGTGGGGGTTTTTCTGACGGCGCTGCTGACGGGCGGCTTCTGCTATTTCGTGCTCAAAATCCAGCTGTGGGAGAGCTTTCTCATCGGCGCCATTCTCAGCTCTACCGACGCCGCGTCGGTATTCTCCATCCTGCGCTCCAAAAAGCTGGGCCTGAAGGAAAACACGGCGTCCCTGCTGGAAATAGAAAGCGGCAGCAACGACCCCTGCTCCTACATGCTGACCGCCATCGTCCTGTCGGTTATGAACGGCAAGGCCGACGGGGGCCAGATCGCGCTGCTGATCGTCTCCCAGCTGGTTTTCGGGGTGCTGTTCGGCGCCGGCATCGCCGTGGCGGCCCGGCTGTTTCTCAGCCGGTTCCGTTTCGGCTCCTCCGGCTTTGATATGACCTTTTTCATCGGGCTGGCCCTGCTGTCCTACGGGCTGCCCTCGCTGGTGGGCGGGAACGGCTACCTCAGCGCGTACATCGTCGGCATCGTCCTGGGCAACTCCAAGATGAAAAACAAGGCCCCGGTGGTCAACTTTTTCGACGGACTGACCAGCCTGATGCAGATTCTGATCTTTTTCCTGCTGGGCCTGCTGGCCACGCCGTCCCAAATCCCCGCTGTCCTCCCCGCCGCGGCCGCCATCGCGGTGTTCATGACCTTTGCGGCGCGGCCCCTGGCGGTGTTCGGCCTCCTGTCCCCGGCGCGCTGTTCCATCCGGCAGCAGGTGCTGGTGTCCTTCGCGGGCCTGCGAGGGGCGGCGTCCATCGTGTTCGCCATCATGGCCACGGTGCACGAGGCCTCCACCCGCAGCGACGTATACCACATCGTGTTCTGCATCGTGCTGCTGTCCATGGCGTTCCAGGGCTCTCTGCTGGCCCCGGCGGCGCGGAAGCTGAACATGTGCGACAAGGACATCGACGTGCTCAAAACCTTCAGCGATTACTCGGAAGAGGTGGATATGCGCTTTATCTGCACCAAGCTGCCCGACGGGCATGAATGGGTGGGGAAAGCCCTGCGCGATTTGCTCCTGCCGCCGGACACCCTGATCGTCATGCTGCTGCGGGGAGAGGAGCGCATCGTCCCCAGCGGCCGGACCGTCCTGCAGGCCGGGGACGTGGCCGTGCTCAGCGCCCGCGCCTTCGTGGAGCCGGCAGGTCTTCTGCTGACTGAGCAGGCCATCGCCGCGGACAGCCCCTGGGCGGAAAAACGGATCGCGGAATTCTCCCCCTCCGGCGGCGAGCTGGTGATTCTCATCCTCCGCAACAGCAAAACGGTCATCCCCAAGGGGGACACCCGCATCAAAGCGGGGGACGTTCTGGTCATCGCTTCCCAGGAGGAAGCCCTTATACAGGCATAAAAAGGCGCGCCGGGTATCCCGCAAAGGAAACCGCGGCGCGCCTTTTGCGCTTATTCCTTCCGGCTGTCCGCCGGCTCCACCTCCTCATAGGGGGCGGGGAACCGCTTGAAGCGGGGATGGCGGCGCTGGAAGAGCACGACGTTGAGGATGCTGCCCACAAACAGGATGTTGCAGCAGGTATAGAGCCAGACCATCAGGATGATGATGGAGGCCAGAGAACCGTACACCAGGGAATACTTGGTGGAATAGGTGATAAAGATGGAGAATAGGACGCTGACCACCACCAGGCAGAAGGCGGTGAGCAGGGCGCCCCAGAACACCGAGAGGCGGGGACGCTGCCGGGGCGCGCTGACCCGATAGAGGCCGTAAACCATCAGCAGCACGAACAGGAACAGCACAAGAAAACGGATCCACGTCCAGCGGCTGATGAGATAGCCGATGCCAAAATGGGTATCCAGCAGCTCGATGAACCAATTGCCGGTCAGCAGGATGATGATACAGAAATACACCGAGATGAGGAACACGAAGGAGGCCGCGAAGCTGGCCAGCCAGTGGATGAACCGGCGGGGCTGGCGGCGCTCATACAGGCTGTCCATCAGGTTGCCGATGGTGCGGTAGGCGGCGGAGGAGGAGGACGCCATGGTCAGCAGTCCGCCCACCAGCATGGGAATCGACCGGGACTGGGCGATATAGGCCAGATAATCCTGGATAATCCCGATGGTTTCCCCGGGTACAAAGCCGCCGAACAGCTTGCCCACGGCGGAAATATCCACATTAAGAATGCCGATGAGCCAGTTCAGGCAGAGGAGGAAGGGGAAAATCGACAGGGTGAGAAAAAAGGACAGGGCGGCGGCGGAACGGGTCACCTGTTTTTTCAGGAACAGATCCACGCTCCGGTGCAGCACCCTGGCGGCGGACAACACCCGGCGCGAGCGTATTTTCACTGTGGCCCCCCTTCCGCGGCGTACCACGCCGGCTTGCGTGGTTTGGTGTCATTATACCAAGGCGGCACGGAGCGCCGCCCTCCTTAGTCCGGAACGGCCTTGTCCGTTCCGGGGTGGTTCCATGTTCTCTCAGGCGTCCAAAGCCTTGCGCTGCAAGGCTTTGGACGCCGTGAGGTTATTATACCACAAAAGCAAGCAAACGACGTTTGCGGGGGCACGACAGTGCCCCGCCCTGCCGCAGCAGGGCCTTTTGATGGTACAATGTTCTCCGTACCGGAAAGCGACGCTTTCCGGTAACCGCGCAGCCGCGCGGTTCGGCGCGTACCACCGCGCCGATCACGGAGGTTATTATACCATAAAATTCGGGGTCTGTGTAGCCGTGGATTCTTGCCTTTGCCCGGCAGGGGGTGTATACTGAAGCCAGACCAAGGGGAACGGAGGCGTTGACATGTGGACTCTCTTTCCGATGAACCCTGTCATGCGGCGGCTGGGCTGGGGCGTCTTTCTGCTGCTATGGCCTCTCAACCTGGGGGACGGCCAGTGGATGACCCTGGTGACCGGCCTGGCGGGCGGCTTTCTTCTTCTGCTGGCCCTCTGGCGGCTGCGGGACGCGGTGGGCTTGGCCTATAGCGCCGCGCTTTTGACAGAAACCGGGGAAGAGCTGGTATCCCAGCGGCATCTCATCGACCAGGGCGGGGAAACCCGGCAGCTGAAAAACGCCGCCCACCCCCTCGGCCGGAACGCCGCCGGCACCGTCATCCCCGCCGGCCAGGGGACGCAGCGACGGGGATATCTGGCCAAATCCTTCAGACTGAACAGCCGCGAGCCGACAACGGTTAGCCTGTATGTCCAGCTGGTGCATCAAAGCCGGTTTATCAACCTCCCCTACCGGCCGCCGCTGAGCCTGTGCGCCCCTCATGGGGCGAGCAGCGGGCCGGAAGGCCCGTTCGATCAGTTGTTTACGGATCTGCCCATCTCCTACGAGCCGGAGGGCTATACGCCGCCGGAAGTGAATGTTTGACAAAAGTGAATGGTCATGCTATATTTGGCATACACTACACTGAGGGCCATTTCCTAGGTGCGGCCCGTATTTTCCCGAAGAGAGATGATGTGCCATGGAGTCCTCCCTCATTGAAAACGTCCGGGAAACCGGCGGTTCGTCCGGTATGCTGTTCGCCTGCTGGGCGATTGTGATTGTGCTCGTCGCCATGTTTCTGGTGTTCATGCGGGCCCATAAAAAGGAGTACGCCGTCGCCATCGTTCCGCTGATCGTGCTGCCTTTTATCCATATCCTCAGCAACCCGCTGGCCCACCTGCTGGATCCGCTGCTGCCGCTGACCCTGCCGGAGCTGCGCATCGCGGTGGACATGACGGCGGGGCTGGTCTCCTGCCTGCTCATCGGGCTGACCGCCCGGCACATACGGGAACGACGCACCCGTAACGCCTTCATGATCTGCTGCTCCGGCTTTCTGATCATCCTGACACTGGTGCTGGTGGTCAATTCCCTGGTGCTGGTACGCGTATAACGGAAAACCGCCTTATGGCGGTTCCAGCCTGTCAAAGAAGTCGCCGAAAGGCGGCTTTTTTGGTATAATGGAGAAGGGT
>ENA-ORTH01002749-ORTH01002749.1-human-gut-metagenome-genome-assembly--contig:-NODE-2749-length-13226-cov-3.091944_pt1 | contig 13226 bp, 8 predicted proteins | sample MGYA00241914_ERZ509192 | MGnify/ENA primary metagenome ERZ509192 (study PRJEB26280, sample SAMEA2338826) | human gut metagenome | biome: human gut; feature: human-associated habitat; material: faeces... | reverse complement strand
GGATAAAGATTCCTATGTCCTAGAAGAAAATTCCGACGGAGCTACCTGGAATGTTTCCGGTGACGGAAGCAGCGATAAAGAGTCTGCCGATACAACGGCAGCAGGAAATGTAACCTCCGGACTTGGAAACTTTGCATTTGACCAGTTTGTAAACTACAATGCAGAGGATCTTTCCCAGTATGGCCTTGATAAGCCCTATGCGACGATTACAGTGGATTATAAGGAAGAGGTGAAGGATGACAGCACAGACAGTACAGAATCCGGAGAAAACGATTCTACGGCCTCTGAGAGCGATTCTGAGAGCAGTGACACTACTGACACGGACAGCAGCTCAGAAGATGCAGACAGCAAGACAACCACAGTGGATAAACAGCTTGTCATTTACGTTGGCGATGAGGCAGGAGATGGCAGCAGATATGTAACGGTAGATAACAAACAGATCTATACAATGTCAACGGATACATTGAGTGCAGTTATTGACAAGACGCCGTCAGATCTCTGGTCACTGATCGTCAATTATCTGTCTGTAAAAAATCTGGATCAGCTCCAGGTTACTTACGGTGAAACAACAAGTACTGTAAATGTTTCACGTGAAACATCCACAGATGATGACGGAAACGAAAAAGAAACAACAACCTATCAGCTGGATGGTAAGGAAATAGAAAGTACAACCTTTACCACCTTCTACAACAAGCTGATAAACATGGCAGGACAGAAGAGACTGACAGACGCTTATACACCGGCTGCAGATCCGGAGATGACCGCTGTATTCACAGACTCTGACAAGAACCAGACAACCGTTACCTTCTACACATATGACACAAACTATTATGCAGCTGTCGTTGGGGACAAGGTATTTCTTGTAAACAAAATGACAGTAAAAGAAATGTTCAATGCATATGAAACCATGGTAAACGGTGAAACAGAGACAGAAGCCACAGCAACACCAACAGCTGAGGCGGAAAAATAAAATATTAAGAAAATAAATAAAAACACCTCGGAGATCCGCAAACAATAAGGTGATCTCCGAATATCCGCTTGATGATCAGATATTCGGAGACACCACACAGATCAGGATTTTCCGGGGTGTTTTTATGTTGCTATTATTTTACGGTCCTTACAGATGAATAAGGTCCGTATATTTTTTTACCGTTTGTGATGCGGTATGCACGGATACAGTATTTGGTTGCGGTGCCTGGCTTTTTATCGGCGTAGGTTGTATTTTTTGTATTGCCGATAGCTTTCCAGGTTTTACCTTGAAGACGATAAATGGTGTAGCATAGGTGATGATTCCGTCTGTTTTTGCGGTCAGTGGATTAGATGCATACCAGGTTGCTTTTCCATTGAAAACCGCAGGCTTGCAGTCAGAAAGAGCTCCGGTTTGTGAGCAGATCTGAGAAGTCATATTGCCGCTTCTTCTGAATCTGACAGGAGTGTTTCTGAACTGAAATCTGCTGCATAGATCAGGCACGGTGTACTGGCAAGCTTGATTTTCTATAACTGCTATAATTATAGCGTGGAGAATTGACGAGGACAACATAAAAAAACTGTACAGAAGCTCATCTGAGCAACTGTACAGTTTTAATTTTTCTATATCTAACAGAAGGTTCGGGGGAGCTTCTGTCAGTAACTAAGTATTATGCAAGGCCTCTTTCTTCCAGCCAGTCAAAGAGAACAACTTTTTCTGCTTTCTTTCTCTTGGTCATGTGATTGAACTGAAGGATCGTCAGGATCGTGAAGATCACTAACAGTGCAACCATTACAATAATGGAAGTGGTAATGCTCCGGCCGCCGCTGATCGTTGCACGGAATGCGTTGACCGTATAAGTAAACGGAACGTATGCATGGATCTTTGCAACGAATGAAGGTGAAACCTCAACCGGATAAGTTCCGGCAGATCCTGCAAGCTGAACGACCATGAATACCAGCATCAGGAAGCTTCCTACTTTACCAAGAGTAATGTTGAAGAAGTACATGATAGAGGTAAAGGTCATTGATGTCAGGCAGGCGAAGAGTACGGTTTTGCCCATCTCTGCAGGTGTGAATCCGTTAAATGCACGTAACAGCAGGATCAGGCAGATTCCCTGAAGGATCGCTACCGGATAAAGGACGGAAGCTTTGCTTGCCCACCATGCGAAACCGGATTTCAGTTTGCCCTTATACTGAGCCAGAGGATACATCAGGCAGAATGCCAGTGCGCCGACCCAGAGGCCTACAGACATCATGTAAGGTGCCATTGCGTGTCCGTTATTCGGGACATCGGTAAGTTTTGTTTCATCGCTTACAACAGGAGTTGCGAACATTTTGATCGTTTCATCACTTGCTGAATTGTCTTTTACAGTGGTAGCTCCATCGCTGAGGCTTGTGGTCAGTGTCTTGGAACCGTCTTTCAGTTCTTTCATACCGCTTCCAAGCTTCTTGGAGCCATCATACAGCTGAGAGGAACCGCTCTGGATCTGGGCAGCGCCATCTGCAAGCTGTTTTGCACCATTGTTAAGTGTGCTGTTGTTGCTTACAAGCTTCTCGGTACCGCTGAGAAGTGTTGAGGTACCGTTTGCTAATGTCTTAGTTCCGTTTGCAAGAGTAGTAGCACCGCTGGAAAGGGTCTTGGCTCCTGTTGAGAGCTTTTTGGTACCGTCGGTAAGAGCGGAGCTGTTTTCGGAAAGCTTAGCAACACCATCGGTGTAGGTTGTGATTCCATCTGTCAGTGTTCCGGAACCATTGGCTAATGCTTTTGTTCCATCTGCAAGAGTAGCAGCACCGCTGGAAAGAGCCTTGGCTCCTGTTGCCAGTTTCTTGGTGCCGTCTGTAAGAGCAGCACTGTTTTCGGAAAGCTTTGCAATACCATCGGTGTAAGTTGTGATTCCATCTGTCAGTGCCTTAGAACCATCTGCCAGCTGACCTGCACCGGATTTGATATCCGGAAGTGCGCCAGTGATCTGTTTGCCGGCTGTTTTCAGATTCTTTGCACCATCGTTGAGCTGCTTATCATAAGATGTCAGTTGGTCAAATCCATCGTTCAGAGCTTTGATTCCTGCTGCTGCAGCCGGGAAGGCTTCGACTGTGCCGTCTTCCAGAGACTGAAGTCCTGCGGAAACATTCTTGGTTCCTGTGTTTACAGCTTGTGCCCCTTGGTACAGCTGGGTAACACCTGCAGAAAGCTGAGCGATCAGATCTGTAGGAAGCTGACTTGTAGCTGCAGATAACTGCTCTGCACCTGCGCTCATGGTTGTTGCACCTGCACTCATCTGGTTTGCACCATCTGTCATGGTTGTTGCACCCTCAGAAAGTGTGCCGGCACCCTGAGTCAGTCCTCCGGAGATCTGAGTCAGTCCGGAAGCTGCTTCGTTAAGCTTGGAAGCAACAGCATTCAGATTTTCCTGAGTAGAAGAGAGCTGACCGGATACACCAGCTGCAAGCTGTGAAACCTGATCAGAATAGCTGCTCATGTAAGAACCGTCCACGCCAGTCATTCCACCGGCTACGCTGTTTAAAGCGTTGATCACATCATTCAGAGCTGCTGCGGAAATGGTTCCGTCCTCAGAAGCGGTTGCCTGAATCGCCTGAAGCTGTGCTGCTAAATCGGTCATTGTCTGTCCGGCAGTACCAATCTTGGTATTTGCATCAGTAAGTGCTTCCGTTGTCTGCTGTCCGTATCCTGTAAGGATGCTGCTGACCTGATCACCTACCTGTGAGAACTGTGTGCCTGCATTCTGGAGAGCAGGGATCAGACTGTCTGTGATACTGCTGCTGGTCTGACTTGTGATGCCTGCGGCCTGAGTGATATATCCGGCTGCGTTGTTGATTCCGTCTGCGGCATTGTTCATACCAGCTGCAGCACTGTTCATACCAGCTGCGGCTGTGTCCATACCATCCTTTGCGGAAGTAAGGCCGGCTGCAAGCTTGTTGATGGATTCCTGTGTTGTTCCCTCTTTCAGAGCAGAAACCTTATCGTTCAGGGCTTTCAGTCCGTTTTCCAGCTGCTGTGTTCCGGATATCAGTGACTGTGAGTCATCGGTTCCTTTGGTAACACCGGTATTCAGCTGAGAGATACCATTGGAAACTGTTGTGAGTCCGTCTTCAAGTTTTGCAAGCTCTTTGGCACCGGCTGCGAGTTTGCCAGCACCAGCCACATAGGTGGTAGTTCCATCTGCAAGAGTGTCAGCACCAGCTACATACTGTGTTGCTCCGTCGGAAAGAGTATCAATACCTGCACTTAATGCATTTGCACCGGATTCCAGGCTGCTTGCGCCGGATTTCAGCGTATCAGAATTTTTATTAAGCTCATCCACACCAGCGGTGTACTGCTGAACACCTTTATCCAGAGTATCCACACCGGTTGTCAGCTCAGGAACCTTTTCTGTGAGGGTTGCAACGCCGCTGTTCAGCTGATCTGCACCATCGTCCAGGCTCTTTGCACCATCGTTAACCTTTGCAACACCATCGGTGTAGGTCTTAAGACCTTCGGTGAGACTGTCAGCACCGCTTACGAAAGTAAGAGTACTGGTGGAAAGCTTCTTAAGGTTTTTGGTAATTGTTTTGTTACCATCAGCTGCTGTATTCAGTCCGTCTTCGATCTTTCCGGATCCGTCTGCAGCTTCCTGCATTCCGTCACCTGCTTCTGAGATAGAATCAAAAACGGTTTCTGTATAGGTTTCCGTAACCTTGGAAGCAATGTTATCACGAAGCTTCAGCATTGCTGTTTCACTGAGCTTGGAGGCGATATAGTTGGTTCCAGGGTTTGTCTCATAGGATAGCTCCATTTGCTTTGGATCGTTGTCCATTACAGTGGCTGCGTTTGCGGAGAAATTTTCCGGAATTTTGATAACCATGTAATAGGTTCCATTGGCCAGACCGTCCTCTGCTGTCTTGCTGTCTACAATGTTAAATGCCATTGAGTCGTTGTCTTTCAGCTCATCCGTCATGTCCTTACCTATACTCAAGGTCTTGCCATTATACTCGACAGGTTTGTCTTCGTTTACCACGGCCACTGGCAGGCTGTCTACGTTTCCGTAAGGATCCCACATGGATTTCAGAAACAGACCTGCATAGATGATCGGGATTACGATAATGGCGATTACGACGATAAGCATGAGCTTGTTACGAAGTAAGCTTTTCCATTCGTTTTTGATCATATTACCTATCCCTTTCTTATTAAATTGTATTATCAAACATAGTTGATTAATCAAACTTTATTCCAGTAATGGTGACGAGATCTATTAATCATATTAAAATCTATTAATAGCTTAATGCTCCATTATCAAACAAAGTGTTGATTTTCTTTACGTGATGTATTATACTAAACACATACCACAGATACAACCATTAAATCTTTACTGAATGTATATTAATAGACGGAAATGATGGAAGTGTCTATTACAAATAAAAAACTGCATAATAGACAAAAAGTACTTTATTTACTTTGAATTTATGTGCAGTTGGTAATATTAAATGCAGACAGGATTCCTATGTTTCAACACAAATATGCAGCAGATATCTGGTATCGTGTAGGTCGGCGTCGTTAACAATTTTGATCTTGTCAATTCTTAACAACAGCAGATATCTGGTATCATGCAGATCGGCGTAGAGAAAGCGAATGCTTTTATTCGTTTGAAGGATGCATTATGCATTGTATGACAGTTGCAGAGTATCGTAGGTAATAGGTGATTGAGGCGGAGGAAACGTGCTTGCTTTTTTGAATTGCAGGGGGAATTAAGATGGCGGAAAAAGTTGACAGAAGAGTACGTAAGACCAAGGCACAGTTGCGAGCGGGGCTTGCCCGTCTTATGCAGAAGAAGAGTATTAAGGAAATTACGGTAAAGGAACTGGTGGAAGAAGTTGATATAAACCGCTCCACATTTTATCTTCACTATACAGATATCTATCAGATGCTGGAATCCATAGAGGCTGAATTGATGGAGGAAATCACGCATCTGGTGGCAGACTATCCTCTGGATCCTCTTAATAATAAGGAGAGCTCGTATCCTTTTATTGAGCAGATATTTACGATCCTGGATCATAATAAGGATATTTGTATCGCACTTCTTGGAAAGAATGGAGATATGGCTTTTGTGAATCGTATAGAAAAACTGATCGCAGATACAGTGCTGCATCGCTTGTCAATTCGTCTGCCGAAAGACAACCGTGATATTGAGTATGCGTATGCGTTTTGTCTGAATGGATGCGTGGGAATGATCAAGACATGGCTGTCTTCTGAGAATCAGGAGAGTACACAGCATATGGCAGAGCTGACACATAAGCTGATCGATAATACAACACACATGTATCTGGAGCAGGCACTTAGATAAGAGAAATGTCCGGATGCATGCTGTGAGTCTGGTAAAAAATAAAGAGTATTGTTTCACGTTTGTTTGAGGGAAAACTCATGTTTCACGTGAAACAGTACTCTTTTTTTATTGGCTTTTTGTTGGTTTATAGCATTTCCACAAATTACTGCATGAAGCTCAACGGCTCCGAACATAAACAATGTTCTTTTGATACGTTGATCTCCAAAATTATTATAGATAAATTTTGATGCCGGATCATAAGTTGCTTTTACAGGAAAATAGCTACCTGTTCCAGGAAATGTTCCGGATCTTCCAGATGAGGAAGATGTCTGGTTTCCGGGATCACAGCGGTTTCAATGGAAGAATTCAGCTTCTGATATTCCTCTGCGATAAGAGAGGCGGAAGCTTCTTTTTCTCCGGAAATAATATAGATGCATGCATCGGAAGATTCTACGGCATTATTAATGCTGATATTCAGGTATTTGCCAATGTAGCTGGAATACAGATATTTAGCGTTGGAACCGCCCTTGTGAGCGGATTCATAATAGGTGTCTACCAGTGTATCTGTTACATGGAAGGGATTGTAGAACAGCTTTTCCATAAACAGATTGCTGATGGATTCGCGGGAAGCTACCATATGATAGATCAGAGTTCCGAAAATCGGAAGCTCGATAAAATACTTAAAGAGCTTGTTGTCTTTGCAAGGTGCCTGCTTCAGGGAACTGAAGCTTGGTGGATTGACCAGCATGATCTTGCGGAAATGGTCGGAATTGTTACGGTAAGCCATGATCGCAAAAGAACCTGAGAAACCACTGGCAATAACATCGGTTTCCTCACGAATCACATTCTTGGCAAAATCACAGAGTAACTGAGCAAATACAAAATTGGTATAAGTAATATCCGGTTTTTCGGAACGTCCACATCCAAGAAGATCAATGGTGTAAACTGTATGTTCGGTTGCGAGCTGCTTCTCTATGGCATTCCATTCATAACCGGAAGCGCCTGGCATGATATCATGAATAAGAAGAATAGGGGTGCCATGTCCCTGTTTTGTATAAAAAATCTTTCCAAAACGCCAGTCATAGGTTTTGCTGTGTGGCTGTTCCAGCATATCTTTAAGCTGAGATGTGGCATCTATGAAACGGTTAGCAATATGAATAACACCTGCGGCAGTTCCGACTAAAGCTGCAAGAGTAAGTAGTCTGTGTCCATTTTTCTTCATTAAAAAGCCTCCTGGAATTCGTAAAAATAATCAGGACAGATGTAACGTAATTCAGGTATCTGATCTGATTTTTTCTGAATATTTCTTTGCTTTATTATACGACAGGAACGAAAAATTTACAATGCTTTTGTGGGAACCCTAACCTTGTTATTGTATGCTGACGCTACTGTCCATTCTGTTCTTGGCGATGATCGCTAAGTTGCTGTTCGTTCTGCTTTCAGTAACGCGCTTCGCAATGCAAAGAATTTATGTTGATCGCATAAATTGGTGCGGTATGGTCTCGGGCTTTCGGCGACCTTCGTTCACAAAAAAACTTACGGAATTTAACGTTGAACAGTAACGCTCGCTAAGTTGCTGTTCGTTCTGCTTTCAGTAACGCACTTCGTAATGCAAAGAATTTATGTTGATCGCATAAATTGGTGCGGTATGGCTTCGGACTTTCTGCGGCCTTCGTTCACAAAAAAACTTACGGAATATTATCAGTGAACAGTAGCATCGCCAATATGCTTCATGATACATAGAAATCAGATTTTGAACCGAATCAAGTAAATCCCCTGCTTCAATTGCGAAGAGCAATAAGCAGAGGGTGGGGACTTACTTGTATCAGGAGGAGGAAAAGCTCCTTCTGATAAACTGCGAAGCAGTTATTTGGTTATGAGCAAGTAGCGAAGCGGATGCTGTTATCCGCTGGAATGCTTTTATACTTCAGTAAAATACCAAGTGTTTCACGTGAAACATTGGACTTGTTATCCGACAGAGCTGATGCTATACAGGATTGCCGAGGATGATGTTGATAAGGGTTTTGTTCAGCATCAGTGTGCGGTTCCATGGATTGAGAATTACTCCCTCAACAGACGGCTCTTGCAATGCAGAAGCAAAAATTTTATCAATATCTGCGGTAAATGTGGACATGATCTTATCACTGCCTTTTAACTCTTCGTCAAAGCTGGTAAATGCAGCCCACCATTGCTTTCCGTCGTTGGTTTTGATCGCATGAAGAGAAATTTTTCCATCACCTTTTGGAGGTTCTACAGCAATGATCAGCTGTGCCTGCTCCTGCATTCTGTGACGGATTACGGTGAGAGTATGAGCAAGCATTTCTTCGGTTGCTTCTTTTTGGAGTGCTGCAATGGCAGTTTCGATCTTTTCATTGCCATTTAAAGTCTTGTCTAATTGTTCTTTATAGAAATCGTTGCGATTATTTGTGGTGTTCATGTATAAAATATTCCTTTCGATCAGATGATAAATGACTAGTACATTGTTTTCGAAATAACTATACCAATTACTTATTGGTGAATCCGACTGCACAGCTCTAAAAGCCTCAGCATAGCCAGCTACGCCTGCATTTTTATACCTACACACTCGAATCCACATCCCACGCGATTAGTATAGTTATTTACGAAACAATGTATTAGCCGCAAACTGCAAGGAGTTTGCGAATGCTTTCTTTATGGATTATAGCATTTCAGGGGAAAATGAGGCAAGAGAAGAAGTGTTTTTAACTGAATCAAATAAGTCCCCTGGTTCGATTGCGAAAAGCAATAATCGGGGGAACTTGCTTGCATCAGGAGAAGTGCAGGCTCCTTCTGATAAACTGCGAAGCAGTTATTCGGTTATGAGCAAGTAGCGAAGCGGATGCTTTTATCTGCTTGAATTAAATCAAAAAGTTTCCTGATTACTGATCACTTCGTTCTTGGTAATACACTTCGCGATGCACAGAAATTATGCTAATCACATAAATTTGCATGGTATGTCCAGGGCTTTCAGTGGTCTTTGCTCACAAAAAAACTCGGAGAATAATATTACCAGTTAACAGTAAGTCTCATGCTTCAATTACGAAAAAGTAAAAAGTAATAAGCAGTGGATGGCGTGTATTAGGAAGAATGCAACGGCGTTTAACAGGGAAAGGAATAGTGGGCATGTCTGAAAACAAGGTACTGCACTAATTCATGTGGCCACTGTTATGGATACATTGTAAGCAGGTCCTGATAAATTGTAAAGTAGCTATTGGGCGTAGAACTGCGTAGCGAATACGGGTATTTTTATTCGTTTGATCCCAAATTGGATAGATATGTTTGCGCACTTGAAGGTGAGTTGCCAGATACTGTCATCAGTATTCCCCATGATTTCGGTCAGATGCTTTTGTGAACTGGATGGGGAATTAACAAGTTAAGTGAATGTAGTAAAAATGTGTATTTATATGAAAAATGGAGGGTAAGGCGGAAAATATGGGGGATTTTATAGAAGAACGATATAAGAGTAAGGATGAAATAAAGAGAAATAAGAGATTATTTCTGCGAAGAGAACACTATGATAATGACAATAACACAAAAAAATAAGTACGATAAAAAGGACTTTATAAAAGAAAATACTGGCAAATAAAGAGAAATAATAGGATATTTACGAATGAAAAAGCATTAAAGTACAAATTATAGTACTTTAAATAAAAAAAGTACGATAAAACGTACTTTGCACGTATACACATATAAAAAAGCCTTAAAATGCAAAATGTGCACCTGCACACATACGGCAAAAAGATAAAATATAGATCCGTTCCTACTTTAAACATGTAAAATTTTGATTGATCGAATAAAAGAAAGCAGCTGCTTCGATTATAAAAAAATAATAAGCTGTGGGTGGGAAAATACTTGTGCTCTTTCTGATAAACTGTAAAATAGCTATTTTGTGTAAAACTATGATTGAATGCAAAAATTTTTGTCCGCATGACTGGGATAAAGAGAAGACAGGGAAGTGTTTTACGGCTTGATTTAGAAGAAAAAGCCTATTAAGTGAAATTTATTTTATGCCAGTTCTATGCCGGAACCTTATTCAGATACATTTTATATTGGATATTACAAAATGAAACTATGCTTGAAAAAGCCTTTAGTTAACATGTACATAACGAATATATAACAGGATTGGAAGAAAAATGAAATAAATACGCAAATCTTTCGTAAACATAATAAAATAAACAAAAATCGAAAATTCCAGTTTCATAATATTATATTTTTTTTACAAGAGATACATGTATTTCACGCTATAAAAACACTCCGGGAAAAGAAGTTTCCATTTACTATATATAGATGCTTTTGGGAAATATAAAGATAACAGCCACATTATTTTGTGGATGGAGTTTCTTGTATTTTTTACATGCTTTCGTGATACAGATAATGCCAGAGAGAATATATCGGAGTATTTTTTTGATATTTCTCATTGATTTTATAATGTGTTCGTAACTGTTTAGTACCCTTGCAGTTACAAGTCAAACCGTGTCCTGGATCGATTTCGTTGATGGCATTTTTAACCGGATCGAGGAAGTCACTTGCTTCAATTATGAATATTGGTTTGATAATCTGTCTTCGGATGATGTTTCACGTGAAACATCCGAAGACAGATTAAGAATAAAGAGTTATAACCCCATCTTTGACAATTGCAGAAATAAAAAACAGCTGTAGTTCGTGCTTATGTGTTTTATGGTAGGTTTAATATAGATTTTAATCGAATCAAGTAATTCACCTGCTTCAATTGTGAACTACAATAAGCAGTGGTTGGGGACTTGCTTGTATCAGGAGAAGTACAGTCTCCTTCTGATAAACTGCGAAACATTTATTAAGCTATGAGCAGTAGTGAAGAGGATGTTTTTATCCGCTTGACTTAAAAAATGTTTCGCAACAACGACAACTCATATGCGCTTTACGGTAGCGTGATATAGTTTTTAATCGAGTCAGGAGGTCCCCTGCTTCAAGTGTAAGAAGCAATAAGCAGCGGTTGGTGACTTGCTTGTATCAGGAAGAGTACAAGCAAGTTTTGATAAACTGCGGAGCAGTTATTCGGTGTAAAGCTGCGTAGCAACTGCGGATGCTTTTGTTTGTATGACTCGAATCAGGAGGTCCCCCTGTTTTTGGCTTCAATTGCAAGAAACGATAAGCAGTGGTTGAGGAACTGCTTCTTATCAGGGAAGAGTAGCTTGTAGTCCTTTTGGTAAATCGCGAAGCAGTTATTCAGTGTAGAACTGCGAATGCGTTTACAGATACTTTTGTTCGCTTGATAATAATAGTAATGTTTTTAGTGTTCAGATAAAATTTGAAAATGCTATAAATGCTGTAAAAGAAAGGGATTTCGATGCCTATATAGCAGTGTGCAAGGTTCCATAAAAGATAATATATCTATACCGAGAAAATCGAATTATTTTCGAGATTACGATAAATCAGAACAATTTCAGCAAAATATCTATAAATGGGAACTTCATTTCTGGTACGTTTTTATGGCGTAAAATATATAGTCTGATTGGTAACAAATAAAACTGGAAGTTTATGCGGAGTTGATGGACTTTATAATCGATGTACTGTTACTGTCAAACTTCTGTTTAGTCCGGAATGAGTTTGGGTATACTACACAATAAATAAAATAATTCAAAACCTATTTTCTATTGTTTCACGTGAAACATTATGTGGCAGTTTAAAAATAAAAGTGTTATAATGATATCCAATGAGTAAAAATCCCTTAAAAAAATAAAAAGGAGGGGTACAATGGGACGAATCATTGCAGTTGCCAATCAGAAAGGCGGGGTTGGAAAATCAACGACAGCCATCAATCTATCGGCCTGCCTTGCTGAAAAAGGGAAAAAGGTTCTTGCCATCGACATTGATCCGCAGGGAAATACGACCAGTGGACTTGGCGCAGACAAGAATGCAGTAGAAAACACCCTTTATGAGCTGCTGCTTGGAGAAGCAGAGACCAAGGATACCATTATAAAGAACGTTGTAGATAATGTTGACCTGATACCATCGAATATGAATCTTTCCGGTGCAGAAATTGAACTGGTTGATCTTGAGGATAAAGAATTTATTCTGAAAAAGATCACGGATAAACTTCGCCGGAAATATGATTACATAATCATGGATTGTCCGCCGTCACTGAGTATGCTTACAATTAATGCTTTGACAGCCGCAACCTCCGTTCTGGTGCCGATTCAGTGTGAGTATTATGCATTGGAAGGTTTGTCACAGTTGATACATACCATCGAACTGGTAAGAGACCGATTGAATAAGAGATTGAAGATCGAAGGCGTGGTCTTTACTATGTATGATGCCAGAACAAATCTGTCACTTCAGGTTGTAGAAAATGTAAAAGAAAACCTGGACCAGAATATATACAAAACGATCATACCGAGAAATGTACGACTTGCAGAGGCACCAAGCTATGGAAAACCGATCAATCTGTACGATTCACGATCTACAGGAGCAGAGAGTTATCGCCTCCTGGCAGAAGAAGTTATAGGCAGGGAGGGCGAGTGATGGCTGGAAGAAGAACAGGAGGCCTTGGAAAGGGTCTTGACGCACTGATCCCGAACAAAGCAGGCGGTCCGTCAAAGGAACCTGCAAAAAAGACAAGATCTGCAGTTGTAAAAAAAGACAAACCAACTGAAAAAGATAATCCGGCCGCAGAACGACTTGTGAAAATTTCCAGCGTAGAACCAAATCTGAATCAGCCCAGAAGACATTTTGATGAGGATGCGCTGCTGGAACTTTCGGAATCCATTAAACAGTACGGTGTTCTTCAGCCGTTGTTGGTATCCGATAAGAAGGATTATTTTGAGATCATTGCAGGCGAACGCCGCTGGAGAGCTTCCCAATTGGCAGGTCTGGAGACCGTGCCGGTTTATATCCGCGAAGCGGACGACCAGCACGTGCTCGAAATGTCGATCGTGGAAAACA
>ENA-ORTH01002745-ORTH01002745.1-human-gut-metagenome-genome-assembly--contig:-NODE-2745-length-13242-cov-4.206188_pt1 | contig 13242 bp, 16 predicted proteins | sample MGYA00241914_ERZ509192 | MGnify/ENA primary metagenome ERZ509192 (study PRJEB26280, sample SAMEA2338826) | human gut metagenome | biome: human gut; feature: human-associated habitat; material: faeces... | reverse complement strand
TTCGGCGACTTCTTTGACAGGCTGAGCAGCCCCGCCGATCTATCGGATCGGCGGGGCTGCTATTTTCTCAACGAGGCTGTGGTCTGGGTGGCCGGGGAGGTCTGGGCGGAGGAGGAGGGGGGGCCGGTGGACGCGGCGGCTGCGGCTTGGGCGGAGGGAAGGGAGGACGAGGCGGCCTGGGAGGCGGCGGAGGGGGAGGCGTTGGTCTTGGCGGCTGTGGCCCCGGACGGCAGAAGGGAAGACCGGGAAACAGACGACAAAGGCGCCTGCGGGACAGTTTCATGGAAAGGCTCCTTTCTGTATGTTGCAGGAGGATGGGCCGGGTTCGACAGGGGGAACAAGGCCGTCCACTACCAGCATATGCGCGCTTTCCATTCCGGTTCCCGCAGACAGAAAACTCCCCGTCCGGCGAAGCGGACGGGGAGGCCGATTATTCTTTATATCCCAGAGTGCCGTTGGCGGCGGCTTTCAGATAGGCATTGATGAAGCCGTCGATTTCCCCATCCATCACCGCCTGAATGTTGCCCATTTCAAAACCGGTGCGGTGATCTTTGGCCAAGGTGTACGGCATGAACACATACGAACGGATTTGACTGCCCCAGGCTATTTGGGACTGGCTGCCCTTGATGTCCTCGATGCGCTCGAGATGTTCGCGCTCTTTGATTTCCACCAGCTTGGATTTCAGCATGCTCATGGCCTTGTCGCGGTTCTGAAACTGGCTGCGTTCGTTCTGGCAGGCCACGACGATGCCGGTGGGAATATGGGTCAGCCGGACGGCGGAGGAGGTTTTGTTAATGTGCTGCCCGCCGGCGCCGGAAGAACGGAACACATCCATTTTGATGTCCTCCGGACGGATATCCACCTCCACGGTGTCGTCGATCTCCGGGATGACCTCCAGCGCGGCGAAGGAGGTGTGCCGACGGCCGGAGGAATCGAAGGGGGAGATGCGCACCAGCCGGTGCACGCCGGCTTCTCCCTTGAGATAGCCGTATACGTTGGTACCCAGGATTTCGATGGAGGCGCTTTTCAGGCCCGCCTCGTCGCCGTCCAGATAATCGAGAATCTTATACTGGAAGCCGTGGCTCTCCGCCCAGTGGGTATACATGCGGTAGAGCATCTCGGCCCAGTCCTGGGCTTCGGTACCGCCCGCCCCCGCGTGAAAGGTGAGTATCGCGTTTTTCGCGTCGTATTCCCCGGTCAGCAGGGTGGCCAGCCGCTGCTTGTCGATTTCAGCGGCGATGCGTTCCACGCTTTCGGTGCATTCGTCCACCAGCGAGGCATCCTCCTCCTCGTTGGCCAGCTCGATGAGGGTCATGGCGTCGTGGTAATCGGCCACCAGACGGTTATAGGATTCGATTTTTGCTTTGAGAATGGCGGTTTTCTGCACCACCTTCTGGGCGGCGTCCATATCGTCCCAAAAACCGTCCGCCGCGGCCCGGGCGTCCAGTTCTTCGGTTTCGGCGAGCATCTGCTTGATGCCCACGGCATGGGCCAGATCCTCGATGTCGGGGAGAAGACCCTCCAGCCGCAGCCGTAATTCTTCAAATTGCAGCATAGTATCCATCCTTCTGTGCTCTCAAAATACAGGCGATGCCAAACATGGCTTGGCGCCGGCGTCATTTCACTGTCAACAGGGATTTCTCCCTTGACGCAATCCATCGCTTATTATATAGGATAGACTGCCCAATGTAAAGAAAAAATTCCAGAAAAACCGGCCGGCAGCGGTTTTAGGGCTTGACGGTGGGGGACAAGACTGCTATAATACTTTGGTGCCTATTTTGGGGAGACCTGTAAACGGGCCGTTCGGCGGGAAGAGTTTTCGCCGTTATCCTTGCCTCCCTCGTTTTGAAGAGAGGCCATCAGACCATAAGGAGGTGCAACTTATGCCCACAGTCAAAGGTTCTTACGAGGCAGTCTTTATCTTCTCCCTGACGCTTGGAGAAGAGGGCGTTGCGGAAATCAAGGAGAAATTCAAGTCCTTGATCGAGCAGAATGCGGAAATTGGCGAAATCGATGAATGGGGAAAGCGCCGGCTGGCGTATCTCATCAACGACGAAGCCGATGGTTTCTACGTGCTGTACAATTTCGTGAGCGGCCCGGAATTCCCGGCTGAGCTCGACCGTGTCAGCAAGATCACCGACGGCGTGCTTCGCTCGATGATCATCCGCAAGGAAGAGACCAAGGAAGTCGTGAAAAAAGAAGAAGCGAAAGCGGAAGAGAAGTAAGGGAGGGCGTCACTATGAATGTGGTTTGCTTATTAGGCCGTCTCACGGCGGATCCCGAGCTTCGGCACACCCAGACGCAGACTCCCGTGACCAGCTTCAGTGTCGCTGTCGACCGGGCTTACCAGCCTAAGGGAGCGGAGCAGCGTCAGGCGGATTTCATCAACTGTGTCGCCTGGCGGCAGACTGCCGAGTTCATCTGCCGGTATTTCCACAAGGGACAGCGCATCGCGCTGCAGGGCTCGCTGCAGTCTAGGAACTACACCGATAAGGATGGCAACAAACGCACGGCCTTTGAGGTGGTTATCGACAACGCTTTCTTTGCTGAATCCAAAAATGCAGGCGGAGCGCCGTCCGGCGGCTCCCGGTATGATTCCCAGATTCCCCAGTACAGCGAAACGCCCCCTGCTTTTTCCACCGCCAATGCGGGCGATTTTGAGGAAATTGTCGGGGATGACGATTTGCCGTTCTGAACGCTTTAGAAAAGGAGGCCAATGCTCATGGCTTTTGAGAGATCCGAACGCCCGGGCGGCCGCGGAGGCCGGAAGGGCCGCCGTAAGGTTTGCCAGTTTTGCGTGGATAAAATCGATTCCATCGACTACAAAGACGTGGCCCGTCTGCGCCGTTTCATGTCCGAGCGGGCGAAGATCCTTCCCCGCCGCGTGACCGGCACCTGTGCCCGCCATCAGCGGGACCTGACCGTCGCCATCAAACGCGCCCGTCAGATTGCGCTCCTGCCCTTTGTGAGCGAATAATACGGTTTTGAAAATTCCACCGCGGTTTGGCCGCGGTGGAATTTTTCATGACAATGGAATTCCAGCTGTCCGCTATTGTGCAAACTCTATTAAATTCGTCAGGCTATCCGGCGCTTTTTCTTTTGTGAATTTTTCGTCAATTCCCGTGGGCGGGGCTTGCGCAGGCGGCGCAGTTTCGGTATAATAGAAAAAGCGTGACAAACATGCAGCGGGCCTGACCGGCATCCGGCGGCAGCGCGGCAGTATAAGCCGAAAGGAGTACAATTATGAACTATTCCCATGAAGTGGAACAAATGTGCATAGTGAAGAAGGGCCCTCACCACGGCCCCGCCCCCATTCCGGAAGAGGGCAAATGGGTGAAATCCACCCAGATTTCCGATATTTCCGGCCTCTCTCACGGTGTGGGCTGGTGCGCTCCTCAGCAGGGCACCTGCAAACTGACCCTGAACGTGAAGGAGGGCATTGTGGAGGAGGCTCTGGTGGAAACTGTCGGCTGCTCCGGCATGACCCACTCCGCCGCTATGGCCGCCGAAATCCTGCCGGGCAAAACCCTGCTGGAATGCCTGAACACCGACCTGGTCTGCGACGCCATCAATGTGGCGATGCGGGAGCTGTTCCAGCAGCTGGTTTACGGCCGCTCCCAGTCCGCGTTCTCTGAGGACGGTCTTCCCATCGGCGCCGGCCTGGAGGATCTGGGCAAGGGCCTGCGCTCTCAGGTGGGCACCATGTATTCCACCAAGGCCAAGGGCGTCCGGTATCTCGAAATGGCCGAGGGCTATGTGACCAAACTGGCGTTGGATGAAGAGGGCGAGGTTACCGGCTACCAGTTCGTTAAGCTGGGCAAAATGCTGGAGGATATCCGTCACGGCATGCAGCCGAACGACGCGTATGAGAAGAATATCGGGCAGTACGGCCGCTTCGACGGAGCTGCCAAGTACATCGATCCCCGTGAGGAATAAGAGTAGGAGGACGGACAAATGGCAAACGATGTGAAATTTGAGGGCAAAGAGCGCCGCATGGCCAAAATCGAAAAGTTTTTGGCCGACAATCAGCTTGGTTCCATGGAAGACGCCCGGGATCTCTGCCTGTCCAAGGGGATTGACGTGGAGTCGATCGTCAAGGGCGTGCAGCCCATTGCGTTTGAAAATGCCGTCTGGGCCTACACGCTCGGCGTGGCTCTGGCGCTGAAAAGAGGCGTCACTGACGCCGCAGAGGCTTCCGCTGTAATCGGCGAGGGGCTGCAGGCGTTCTGCGTGCCCGGTTCTGTCGCTGAACAGCGCAAGGTGGGCCTTGGCCATGGCAATCTGGGCAAAATGCTGCTCAGTGAGGAAACCTCCTGCTTCGCCTTCCTGGCGGGACACGAATCCTTTGCCGCCGCCGAAGGCGCCATCGGCATCGCCCGCACGGCCAATAAGGTGCGTAAGAACCCCCTGCGGGTTATTCTCAACGGCCTTGGTAAGGATGCGGCGTATATCATCAGCCGGATTAACGGGTTCACCTATGTGAATACCGAATACGATTTCTATACCGGCGATTTGAAGGTCGTCAGCGAGAAGGCGTTCTCCGACGGCGAACGCGCCAAAGTCAAATGCTACGGCGCCAACGATGTGCTGGAAGGTGTGGCCATTATGCAGCATGAGGGCGTGGAAGTGTCCATCACCGGCAACTCCACCAACCCGACGCGGTTCCAGCACTTGGTGGCGGGCACCTATAAGAAGTGGGCGCAGGAGAACGATAAGAAATATTTCTCCGTCGCTTCCGGCGGCGGTACGGGCCGCACCCTGCATCCGGACAACGTGGCGGCCGGCCCGGCTTCCTACGGCTTGACCGACTCCATGGGCCGTATGCATGGCGACGCCCAGTTTGCCGGCTCTTCCTCTGTGCCGGCCCACGTGGAAATGATGGGCCTCATCGGCATGGGCAACAACCCGATGGTCGGCGCGACGGTCGCCTGCGCCGTGGCGGTGTCCGAGGCGTTGAAATAAGCCACTTTTTTCGCTTTCCGCCTTTGATTTTCTAAAAAACGAGTTAGACCCATCATTTTAAGCAAAACGCTGATGATGGGTCTAACTTTTTTATGTCGGGGAAAGGAAAATCAAATGGGAAAAATTAAAATGATGGTGGAAAATGACGTGACATTTTCGGAGGGGTGCGACGAGTATATTTTAGACTGCAAGGCAAGAAATTTGCGGAGCGGCACCCTTCGGCATTACACTGATTCGGCAAAGCAGATTATGAAATATATCGGGGAAGATACCTTGATAAAGGATATTGATAAGGACATGATTGACGATTTTATTATCCAGTTGCGCGAAAACCCGCTTTTGAATGATATGAGTTTATACACCTACGCGCGGGACTTCAAAACCCTGATGTATTTTTTCATGCGTAAAGAGTATATTCCAACTTTCAAAATCAAAATCCCGAAGGTAGATAAACAGCCGATAGAAACATACACCGACAAAGAATTGCAGATTCTCTTGAAAAAGCCAAATTTGCGGCATTGCAGTTTTACAGAATACAAAGTATGGGTAATGACAAACTTTCTGTTGTCAACGGGAGTGCGCCAGCATAGCCTAATCAATATCAAAATTAAAGATGTGGATTTTGAAACGGGCGTTGTTTACATCAATGTCACAAAAAACAGAAAACCGCTGATTATCCCCTTAAATGCAGACATGAAAAAGATATTGCAAGAGTATTTGAAATACCGCAAGGGGGACGAAGACGATTATTTATTCTGCAATGTGTTCGGGAAGCAGTTGGTGCGCTCTACGGTGTATCATTCCTTTTACGAATACAACAAGAATAGAGGAATTGAAAAGACGGGTATGCACCGCTACCGCCACACCTTTGCAAAGAAATGGATTTTAATCGGCGGGAACGTGGTAACACTTCAAAAGATTTTAGGACATAGTAGCCTTGAAATTACACAGAACTATCTAAACCTGCTTGTCAGCGACATTCAAAAGGACGTGGAAGAATTTAATATTCTGCGTGAATTTAAGCGAGAAGGAATCAAAATGGCATAACAATAGAGGAAGGGCAAGCCGAAAACAAACGGTTTGCCCTCTCTTTTTAACATCTTTTAAGAACTTTCAGCAAACTCGGAAGAAGAAGCAAACAACTTTTGACATCTTCCTATCATAAAGCAAGAACTATTGAGAACTTTCCGACTTCTTTTTGCGGTTGCGTTTCAATGTGTAAACTCCATAGGTGTCTTTGAGCAACGCTTTCATTTCCTGTGCCACTTCCTGCGGCTCTATGACTTTTACCTCTTTCCCCAGACCGAACAGCCAGCCATAAAACTGCGGACTGACCGCAATACTTTCGGTTATCTGGAAATATCCCTTTCCCGCTTGTTTGATACGAATATCCAGCCCGAAACGGTCAAGAACAACGCCCGCTAAATAGTTCGGGAACTGGATGGTTACCCGCTCTACCTTCCCGCCATACATAGAAAAGTTTTGCTTGGTGTAGTTCTCGATATCTTCAATTTGCGGCGCGCAAAGGGACTTTGCCCTTCTCCCGTCATACTTGTTTAAGGTATTGACCTTTTCCATGCGGTCAACTCGAAAATGCTTGATTTTATAATCTGGGGAATGAACTTCATCCGCTTCCACCGCAAGCAAATAGTAATTTTCTTCCGCATAGATTAACGCGCAGGGTGATACCACATACTCTTTCCCTTCATGGCGTGCCCGCCGTTCCTTTGACGGTAGATACTCGATATATTGAAATGACAACAGCAGTTTGTCCGCGATTGCTCTGTGTATCATGTCAATGTAACGGTAAATCCCTTCATTCCCACTTTTGACGTGGTTGCGGTGGACTTGTCCCTTTAACTGCTCCGCTTCGTATCGGCTACACAGGCCGCACAGCTTCTTTGTCAATTCCTCGGTTTTCTTTTCAGAGAGAAACTTTGACACCTGCACACAGTCCAGCAACAGCTTGATTTCTTCCAGAGTAAAATCGCGGGATAACACCGCATAGGCCAGCTTGGGGCGTGGCTTCTTCTCAATATCCAGCCCCGCTTGCTCTAATGCGGAAATATCCTGCTCTATGGTCCGTCTGTCCGCTTTGAGCCTTCGGGCGATTTCTTCCATGGTGATATAGTGGTTTTCGTCTGTTTCGGTTAAGAATAAGCGGCGTAAATACAATAGCCGTTCCTGTTTGCTCGCCATTGCTTCACCTTCTCTTTGTGGGTATATGATAATCATATCGGAATATTCTGGAAAATGCAACTTAATAGAGAAAAAAGGCTGACAGCGTAATCACTGCCAGCCCATTTTATACGGGTTTGTTAGGGTGCATAGGGTGTTTTTTAGGGGAAATTCCTGTGATTTCACAACGTATAGCCCCTGTTATCTGTTAATGTAGTAATTTATCTGATTAAATAAAGATTCTAACTTATTACACCATTCTTCGTTTTCATCAACATAGGTTAAATAGCTATGGTCACTTCTGGGTTCGTCGACAAATTCATAGTACGAACAATATGAATTATATATTTCAGTGGCACAGTTAATTGCTTCGTTTAAAAAAACATCAGTTGCTCCGTCAGAAAAGCCGAGTATTGTATTATATGCTTCGTCTATGGTGCTCTTTTGTGTTTTTGCCGAATCCTGCTTATCGCCAACTTCAACTCTAACATAAGCAAAAATTACAAGCGTATTTTTATATTCCCCTGTTGCATACTTATACCAGTGCTTCTGCCAACAAGATTCGATACTTTTTAATGTATTAAAAGATTCGTATATTGAGTTTTTCAGGGATTCTATATGTTGTAGACAGGATTTAGAATTTTCTATGTTCTTGACTAACGCATTTGCATCTTTATAATCATCCAGACCAACCAAAATTTCTTTTGCTATATCGTAATTACCCGCTTGCATTTCTTTTTTTGCATTCTGATATTTTAATAATGGAACCCCTAGAAAATAGAATAAAATCCCAATAACAATAAATAAACAAGCTATAACACTGACAATAATTATTATTCTTTGCTTCTTGTGACTTGTAGCTATTGATTCATTCACTTCAAATCGCCCCTTTTTTAACACTGTTATTATTGATTAGTTCAACGCTTCCAACTTGCTAACATCCAAAGCAACACTATCCTTAATATGGGAAGAATAGGACATTGACGTTATGAGTTCTCCATCTGTATCTGACCTTAGCTGAAATGAATAGCCAGTTTTCCTATGTACTATTATTGCTAAAATTCCTTTTTGTGAATTCGTATCATATTTTGCTAAGATTTTCAGAGGACTGTCTACATCTGAATTTTCAGTGACATAAGAATAAACGTCATCCTCCATATAACAGTAGCTTATCTCCCTAAATTCTACATTTTCAAGGTACTGCCCTTTTACAAATTCCATAGCGTTTACTGCTTCTCTTTCTTCATAACTCAACTGGTTAGCTTGCCACCTTGCAAGTCTATCCGAATACTGGGCATAAGACCAATTTCCCAATATAGGGTATGAACAAAGCACCATAATAGAAATAACGACAGCACTAATTGAAAAAAATATTTTGATTTTATGTTTCTTCCAACACACTAAATCAATAATTAAGCCAATAACTGTTCCAACAAATAATAAAATGCAAAGCAAAAAGGGCAAACTAGAACTGGGTAATACTTCTCCGTTTCCGCCTAATGTAGATTGATAAACGTAGTATATTACTATCACTATCAATGCTACAACTGCAATAATAAATCGTATCAGCCCTGACCTTTTTGTTTTCGTTGCATTATTTTGATTCACTTGCGTTTCAACAGGCGGAAATGCTTCTTCTGTCTGTTGCTCTTGTAATATCAATTTATTTCCACATTTCCCACACCAGCAACTATCGTTAGAATTTTCTGTACCACATTTCGGGCATATCACGCTGATCCCCCCCTTCAATACGGATTATTATTTTTCTATAAGTTTGCCTACAAAATGCCATATCATAAACATCCCCAAAGCAATTAAAAGACAGCCTAAGCCAGTAGATAAAATTTCGGAAATGTTTTCAAGATAATGTCCAATATCCCGAAGTTGTTCTGAAGTCTGTGTGTAAAAATCAGCACCATAGGAATGCTGTGACATATAAACATATGTTGGTTTATTAAGTACAAATATTCCAAAACCGGAAGATGACACACCGCTAAGCAAACCAAGGATAGCCCACCAATGTATCTTTTTTTTCGCCGGTTGTGCCATTGTAGGTATATACGCTTGCTGTATAGGAGCCTGTATCGCTCCTGCTTGCGGCATGGATGTATATGCTTGTTGTGCAGAATTCGTCTGGACAGTCTGTGTAATGTTTACCATATCCTTGCCACATTTGTTGCAAAACTGGTTTTCCTCTGGATTCAGTTGACCGCAATAAGGACAATTTTTCATTTTCTACCCGCTCCTTAACTTTTATTTCCTATGCGGCGGCCAGGCCGCAAGATAGGCAATACATATATAAAGACCTCTCCATATACGAAAAACGACGAAACAATACTAAATTTTTTCATTCAAAGCATAGCACTCTTAAAAGAAAAAAGGCTAAACTGCCAGCATTATTGTTTTTACAACTCATTATAAACCATTTTGGTTTGCGGGTCAATATACCATTTTGGTTTAAATTATAATGTTCCTACTGTCATTCAGATGGGGAGGAACGGCTATATGTATGACCGTATACGGGGCTTGCGGGAAGATAAGGACTTATTGCAAAAGGATATAGCGGAATATTTACATTGCAGTCAAGTGGCCTATTCTCGCTATGAGTTGGGACTAAGAGATATTCCTACAGAAGTGTTGATTGCACTTGCCAAATTTCACCATACCAGCACAGACTTCCTGCTAGGTTTAACCGATATAGAAAAGCCATATCCCTCAAAAAAGAAATAGCAGACAGGTGGAAACCTGTCTGCTTTCGTTTACTTGAATTTACATAGGGCCTTATAAAGAGAATCACAGCTTTTATCTAAATTCCGAATATCTAAATGTAACTGGTCTATTTTCTTCGATAACTCCTTGATAGGCCCATAGTCGATATGCGTATTATTTTGACTTACCATAATATCCATTTGAATTTCTTTCAGTTGTGTCATTATCATCGATTTAACCCCCCTTAATTCATTAGAAATAATTTCCCGTAGTCTCATATCATCATTTGTCTTTTCAAATACTTCTGCTACAGCATTAAGCATTGTCATTCACTTCCTTTAATATATTTTCCGTCTGCTCCCCCTTGCGGGGAAGTCAGCGGTATTTTTTTATTTCTTTGCGAAAATCTCTAAATCACAGCAGTTATATATATCCGTTAGATTTTCGCTTTTTCTCAATCATATAATGCCGCTTGTCCGCTTCCATTTTACAGACATATCCCACCTTTTCCAAAATGGTGTTTATCTTCTTTGCTACCCGCTTATGAAGCGGTAAAACGGCGTTCAACCTGTCCAGCAGTTCCGCTCGCTCCGATTTATCTAAACGGCGGCCGCAGTATGGCTCTATAATCTCTATCAGCGTATTTTCTTCTATTCCATAGGTGACTTGCTCCCGCTCCATCACCCGCTTGACGTATTCCGCTTTATCGGCCACCCATTCCTCCCAATCTGCCCATTTCTGCTTTTGCTCGGGCATATAGAATCGGTTAAGGACAAAACAATCCCGCTCCTTTGAATGATAAAGAACGCCTTTATGCAGTTTTTCAACAGAAGCAATATAGCGGTCTTTGTCCTCTTGCGTGTCGTAATCGGATAGTGTGCGGTTGTGATTTTCTATCTGCTTTTTCCCCTTCAAATAATAGTCCTGATACTCACTTTCCAAACAAAACCGATTCCCTTCTATGATATAGAAGTTTTCTACCCCATGCCGCACCCTTCCCGCGCACTGGATAAGGGAAACGGAATCCCGCAGTTCGGTTATGACGGTTTTCACTCGGCGGTCTTTGACGTTGATACCTTCCCGCAGTTTTGTGGTGGAGATAATTAAGTCCACGTTGTCGGGAAATCGCTCCTGCTCCCGCAGTGATTGCAGAGCAAGCCCGCTCTTTTGCTCCCGCTCCTTGACTTCCTGATCCGTATTGTAAACCTTTTTTCGCTCGTCTGGCTGACTGGTGATAGCGGTGGCTTTGATACCCGCTTCATTCAATTCCTTTTCCAGTTCATAAGCGTGTTTGGTAGAAACAACATAATACAGAATCTTGTTGTCCTCTCCCGCTTTAAGAGATAGTTTTTTTGCGGTTGTTCCCTGTATGATTTCAACGTGTTGCGGCTCGGCCTTGTGACAATCGCTGTAATCCAGCTTTACATATTCCGCCACAAACCCGCTTTCCACTACCCGCTCGGGGCAAGCACTCATTAAGATAACGGTGGTATCAGGGGCGGCGGCTTCCAGCACTTCCAGAGCGGTCAACGGTGCAGAAGCAAACGTGCTGTCGGTTGTTAAAGAATGGCACTCGTCCATAATGATGTAGCGGAAAAATCCCCGCCGCACCAGCTCTATATATTCGGATAAATGTTTCTCAATCTCCCAGCTTTGCCCGTAAAAGAAATTACGGCCTTGCGGCGGTTTTCCTATGCGGCAGAAGGACACAGAAGGGGCAAAGCCTTCGCTGTCCGCTATCTCCTTTAATTCCCGCCCTATCTGTTCCGCCGTGGCTTCTCTGCTCGTGATAAAGAGAATCGGCTTCCTGTTCGCCATCTTCGGAAGGACGTGCATACAAAAGTAATTTTTCCCGCTTCCTGTTGGTGCTTTTATGATAATGCGGTTATATCCCGCCAGTTCCTCTATTGTTTCCGCCCCTATATCTTCCATATCGTATTGAATGGCGGCGGCTAAATATAGCTTTTCCTTATTACCCATTGCCCGCTCACCTCTCTAAAAGGCGTTCTATGCGGTCAAGGTGTTCTTTTCCGATATTGCAATCCTCCCGCTTCCATTGCGACAAAAGGGAACGGGAAACGCCCGCTTTTCTTGCCAGCCAGTTCCAGCTTCTTTCATTCTCTCTTAACCATACGGGAACAAATGCCCGCAAGCGTTTGTTTTGTTCGTAATCGACCATATAACGATTTTCCTCCTTGCGGTGTAACAGTTTGTCCATTCTATCGGTGCAATAAAGGGGAGCAAGCAAGAGGAAGCCCGCTCCCCGTGGCACAATGGTAATAATGGAAAAACGGTTTTTAACCGCCTATATATTAGTGTTTTTCGGGAGGAAAATCTTTAATATTTTGGTGCAATATTTTTTCTATTTCCTTTTTTCTTTCTATAATAATTATACCGCACTTTTCGACAAAAGGCAAAGATTTGACAAGGTCAATACAACCGACAAAGTGAGTGATACCAACGGTTTACGGGTTTTCGTCTTTCGCTTTTCGGCTCCTGCCCGTTTCTTTTCTTTCAAGGTTGATTCCCTGCAAATACGAAGGGAAATACTGTTTCTATCAATGTGCGAAAATCTCTAAATCACTATTTTTCTATATATAGAGTAGATTTTCGCAAAATTCGCTTTTGCTCTCTCGTTGTTCTTTTCTTTTGTGCGGTGAAGCCCCCTCGGGGGCGTGCGTGCGACAGCACGCACGGGGGGCGAGTATAATCAAGGGCTGCGCCGCTGATAGCGGCGGCAAAGGGGAACGGGAAAGGAAATAGTCTTGTGCGAAAATCGCTAAATTACTAAAATTCTATATATAGAACAGATTTTCGCAAAAAAAGAGAGAAAGCCTATTTTGACTTTCTCTCTCTTATTGATTCGTGTTCATGCACTTTTCCGTTCTTCCTGTTTGCTTGTTTGCTCCATAGACAACAGCTTTGTTTCTGTTCTCCTTCCAAAGTCACTTGTCAAATTGCCCGCCTCGTCAAAAGAAGGAATTTCCTTATAGTTGGGGAAGGTAGCAAGAAACCATTTCTTCACATTCTGATAGGCGTTGCCGCCCTGCCCGCTCGCTAACTCTTTGACTTGCTCGAACTCTTTCAAAAGGATTTCCGCATTGTTCTGGCAACCGATAAAGGTAATCATATTCGCATAGGTCAGGTTGTCCCGCTTTCTGCCCTTGCGGTTGGTTTTCGGGGCAATAATCCGCATATACGGCAATTCTTTTTTTAAGGTCAACAGCTTTTTATAGGCTTCTGTGCCGTGAGTTTCCGCTTCCTTCATAAAGGCTTTTGTTACTGAAATAGTCCCGCTTACAAAGTCAATCTTATATCCCTTTTTCATTACGCAACCTTCCTTGTATAATAGAGTAGTAGTTATTAAAGCCCCTCTCCAAGGGCTGTGCTACA
>ENA-ORTH01002741-ORTH01002741.1-human-gut-metagenome-genome-assembly--contig:-NODE-2741-length-13253-cov-3.657524_pt1 | contig 13253 bp, 13 predicted proteins | sample MGYA00241914_ERZ509192 | MGnify/ENA primary metagenome ERZ509192 (study PRJEB26280, sample SAMEA2338826) | human gut metagenome | biome: human gut; feature: human-associated habitat; material: faeces... | reverse complement strand
CAATTAATCAAAATGTTTTTGTGGTTCATCGACTTGACCAGGCAACTTCTGGAGCTGTTTTATTTGCCAAAAATCAATTCGTACTGCCAATTCTTGGAAAAATGTTTGAAGAAAATAAAATTCATCGTGAATATTTAGCTCTTGTTGCTGGTCATTTCTTAGAAGAAACCTTTACCATCAACCAAGCCATTGGACAAAATCGTCATGAAAAGAATAAACGAATCATTTCTAAACATGGGCAAAAAGCAATCACACATGTTCAACTTATACAAAATTTTACTGACAAAAGTTTAGTTAAATGTATTTTGGATACAGGACGAACACATCAAATTCGTGTTCATTTATCCTCTTTAGCTCATCCTATCATTGGAGATGCATTATATGGGCAAAAAAGCACCTTACGCTTGATGCTACATGCTGAAAGCATCATTATCCCCCATCCCTTCACTAATCAACTTTTAAACATTTCGGCACCGAGCCCTAGCTTTTCAAACATTCTAAATAAAATAAAAAAGAAGTAATTTCTGATGTGAACCCCAAAAGCTAGACTTTTTAGACAAGAATAATTTCTTGTCTTTTTTTTGTTATTTTGAATAAGTTAAACGATATTGGATTGGACTCATCCAGTTCAATTTTTTCTTAATTCGTTTCGTGTTGTAATAGTGAATCCATTTAGTAATCGCTTGTTCAAGTTCTTCAAATGAATTGAAAACATGACCATAGTAGATTTCTTGTTTAAGCAAGCCAAAGAAGTTCTCCATGACTGAATTATCATGACAGTTACCTTTGTGACTCATAGATTGGATTATTTTTTGTGATTTGAGCTTAAAGACATAGTTTTTCATCTGATATGCCCACCCTTGGTCAGAGTGGAAAGTACGACGATAGAGACAATCAGAAGTCAATTCTAAAGCCTCCTGAAGTGCTGTCGCAATAGCTTGATAGGTTGGTTGTTTAGAGATTTCATAGCTAATCACTTCGTTGTTGAAAAGGTCAAGATAGGGGTTGAGATAAAGCTTCTTTTGAACCCCTTTATCGTAATATTTGAACTCAGTGGTGTCTGTCGTTATCTTCTGATGTGGTATAGAAGTGTTAAATCGTCTGTGGAGCTTGTTCTTAGCCACAGTCCCAACTTTACCTTTGTAAGAGTTATATTTACGAGATTTATTCCAAAAAGTAGTCACACGAAGCCCAAGTTTTTTCATCAAGCGCTGAACTTTCTTGTGATTAACATAAATTCCACGTTGTTTTAATAGCTCAACCATTGGACGATATCCTGCATTAGTGTGTTCTTGACGTATTTCAAGCATGACTTGCTCAATCATTTCGTCTTTATTAGGACGTTCAAAACGATTGACCCAGTAGTAATAAGTTGCTTTAGAAAGTTCAGAAATGGCTAAGAGTTGCTTAAGTGGGAACTTGAATTCTCGTCGGAGTTCACAGACCACTCGGGATTTTCCCTCTTGTGTTGTTCCTGCCGTAATCTCCTCAGCCCTTTTAAATATTCAACTTCCATTCTTAAATTAAGATTGTCGTTTTGAAGCCTAGCAAGTTCTTGCTCTGTTTCATTCACCACATCTTTCGCTTTCTTAATACTTATTTCAAGCAATTCAGACTCTTTTCTAGGTCGCCCCTGAACATTAGAAAAGGCAAATTCCCCTTTTTTGCGATAATTTGATACCCATCGTGTAAGAAGTGGCGGATTATTCATTCCCAATTCATGAGCTAGTTCTCTATATGACTTTTCACTTGTTAGATATAAGTTTACCGCATTAAGTTTGAATTGTGTTGAATAAACTGTATTTTGTCTTTTACGCTGAATTCCAACCGCCCCTAATTCTTTATAAGCTTTGACCCAACGCCTGACAATCGCTTCGTTCGTGACATGGTACTTTTTGGCTAAATAATCACACCCCCCTACACCGTTATCATAATCCTGAACCACTTTTAGTTTTAGTTCAAATGAATATTTTGTCATAATAAAAGACCTTTGGAAAGTCAACGAAAAACTAGACACGGAGTTAAGAGAATTTAAGAATTATATTTTTCAAAGTCTTTTGGAGACTTGTAATCAAGACCTGAATGCATCCTTTTTGTATTGTAATAGGTCTCAATGTATTTAAATATTTCTTGAGTAGCCTCAGCTCTTGTCTCAAAATGAGCATCATTAATAAGCTCCCTCTTTAGCGTCTTATAAAAAGACTCCATCATTGCATTGTCATAGGGATTTCCTTTACGACTCATGCTAGATTGAGCACCGACTTGACGAAGAGTAGATTGATAACGAGAGCTTGTATATTGACTCCCTTGATCAGTATGGACAATCAAGCCAGGCTGAGGATGTTCTTTCCCACAAGCTTGTAAGAAGCAATCCCTCACCAGTTTATCTTGCATCCGTGAAGACATTGACCAGCCTACAATCTTACGTGAAAAAACGTCGATATTCACGGCTAAGTATAAGGTGCCTTCTTTGGTAGGGATATAGGTCATGTCTCCCAGCCATACTTTATTAGGAGCTGTTGCTTTAAAGATCTGATTAATTAAATTGGGTCTTGAAAGCGAAGCTCCTTTTCTGTTGTAATGTTTATATTTATAACGGCTTCCCTTGGCATAAAGTCCCATCAAGTGCATCAGTTTCCCAACACGTTTCGTGTTGGTCATAATACCAGTATTATGAAGTACCTTGGTAATTCTAACCGCACCATAGCGTCCCTTATGCTCATGAAAGACAGCTTTTATCTTCTCTGAGAGAATTTCTCTCTCCACTTGTTGTTTTGAAGGACGACGATGCATGTATTCATAGAAACCTGAGCGAGAAACCTTAAGAACTTTTACTGCATGCTTAATTTTTATCTTCCCATGATGTTTCAAGAGAAATTCAAAACGTTTTACTTGCTTCGCTTCAAGAAGACCCGGAACTTTTTTAGAAGTTCAAGTTCCTCCTGAAGATAACGATTTTCTTTCTCTAACAATTTAATCTTATGTTGGGCATCAGCTAGGGCTGTCCCATTGCCTGGAAAAGCACTTTCTCCATATTCTTCAACTTCTTGAACCCAGCGATAAAGACTATTGGCATGAACCTCAAGCTCTTGGCTGACTTCTTTAACAGAGTAACCCTCTTCAAGAATGAGTTTTACTGCAGAATTTTTAAATTGTTTATCGAATTTTCTTCTTGCCATAATAAACCTTTCCACGATTTCTCTTAACTTTGTGTCTAGTTTATTATAACCTTTCCATTTCTTAAAATAATTTTCTTCTTTCTGATTTGGAGTTAAACCATTGTTGGCGGAATGAGGATTATAATTGTTATAAAATTGTTCGATGTATTCAAAGCAAGAGAGTTGTACTTCATGGAGTGAGTGATAAGTTCTTCGATTAATCTCCCGTTGTTTAAGGTACTTAAAAAAGACCTCGGTTACTGCGTTGTCGTAAGGATACCCAGGTTTAGAGTAAGAAGCAAGCAATTGATGCTCATCTAATATTTTTCTAAAGGAAGCTGCTTTAAATTGACTGCCTTGATCAGAATGAAAAATGATTGGTTCCTTGGGTCTTCTCTTGTTCAAAGCCATCTTAAGTGTGTCACAAGCGAGCCTTGCATCAATCTTATCACTTACTTTCCACGCAATACATTTTTTCGAGTAGAGATCAAGGATGGCGCAGAGATAAACGTGACGCTTAGGACCAATGGAAATATAAGTAAAATCAGTTGTCCACACTTGATTGGGAGACTTGGGATTAAATTCCTGTTTAAGTAGATTATCAGAAGAAAATACAGGAGATGTGTTTGATTTAAAGCGAGGTTTGATGGTTGACATTTTAGGGAGTGTCATAGACTTGAGAAGTCTTAAGATACGTCCTTCAGAAATATTAACGCCATAATCACGCAGAAGAATGATTTTAAAAGCTCTCGTTCCAATTCTTTTCTTGGCTTTCATATAAATCTCAAGGAGTAATTTTCTCAAGCGTTGATTTTCTACTTCACGCTTCGAAGGCTTCTTGTTTATGAAGTTATAGTAAGTGGAACGATTGACATGTAAAACACGACAGAGGATAACTGTCGTGTGTTCAAATCGGAGCCGATAGATAGCTTTTATTCTTACTTGGAGTTTTGCATGAATATGGCACTCGCTTTTTTTAAGATCAGATTTTCTTCCTCTAGTTGGGCATTCCTTTTTTGTAATTCTTGAATCTGTTTAGCAGTCAACACCGTATTATCTTCAAGACGCACTTGAGAGTACTGCTTAATCCATTTTGCAAGTGCAGAAGAAGATACTCCATAATCTTTACAGAGTTCAGTTTGTGTTTTACCAGTTTGATAGAGATTAACGAGCGATTGTTTGAAATCCTCGTCGTAACGTTTAAAACCTGACATAAAAGTCCTTTCATTTTTGTGTCTTAATAGACAGATTATAACACACAATTTTCTGTCCACTTTTATAGTATAGCTCCATCCGAACGTTTACTTAAAACTTAGAACGTGATATTATTGATTCAACCGGAACGGAAATTTGTTCTGATTGAATTATAGAAAGAGGTATCAATATGGTTACTTACACAGATCTTTTACCAAAACAAACAGAAAACCAGCAAGCATTTATCTTGGACCATGGGAAAACAGAAGATGATGGTCAGCTGAAATACGCTGATGATGCTAAAAGTTACGGTTGGAACATGCGCCAATATGGTAAATTGAAAGCCGGTGCGGTTGTTTTGAATCGTCATCCGGGGAAAATTACTAAAGACCGTAAGTGGGAAATTTATGGGGGAGGATACGTCGAAAGTGTATCTGACGAAGATGAAAATGGAAATGTTACGGCAGTAATTACACACGCATTTACAATCGAACCGCCAATCAAGCAAGGCGATTCATTCATTGAAAACTTTGATTGGAATACACCTAACAAGAAGAAGCGTAAAAAGCCAAATTCATGGGCTTACTTCTGGGATCAATACGGGATGAATGAGATTTCCTATACTGATTTTGTGGGGCTAATTGAGAATCGGCATCTCAGTCCAATCGATGACACACAGTCATTACCCGTTGAAAAAGATTTGACAAATGCTGAAGTTGAAGAAATTGAAGAAGCAAGTTCAAAAGGATTTACTGTTCTTGTAGATGAGGTGGGACCAAATCGTCCGAATGGGACTCAGAAACGTAAATTCACAGGACGTCATACTGATTGGGAACGTGTCAACAAAGCAAAACAAAAAACGGGTGCTCTAGGCGAAGAAATCGTACTTGATTTTCTCATTCAGAAAGCAGAAAAGAACAAAACAAAACTTCCTGAACATGTTTCTAAAACTGAAGGAGATGGTCATGGCTATGATATTCGTGCATTTGACCAATCAGGTAATGAAATCCATATTGAAGTGAAAGCTTCAAAAACAAACTTCTCTGATGGATTTGAAATGAGTACTAATGAGGTTGCATCCTCTTTAGAAGATACATCATATAAAATTTACTTTGTTCACGACCTTGATGTGACGTCAAAAGTTTGCAAAATCAAAATTTATGATGGCCCATTTACTGAAGAAAACTTCATGATGGTTCCAACGAACTACAAAATTTTCAAAAAGTAATTTGACGTCTATATAATTCAAAACAGCCTCACAATTTTCTTGTGGGGCCGTTTTTTTATGTCTAATTTTCTTTAAGGTAAGTGTTCTGGACTAATGTCAAATATTTAGATGCTCATATTTTAAAACAGAATGAGCAATTAAAATACGAAAATCCAACTGAAGAGAATAAACTCAAAATTAAAGCTCTTCAACTTGAGAGAAAAGATTTACAAGCTCAATATCGAAAAGTCATCAAGAAAATGAAAACTTATGATGCAGGGCAGGAAATTGTTCAAGAAAAACTTAAAGAAAAAGAAATCAATAAAGAAAAGACTCAGGATATTCCATCATAGTCTTACGGAGAAAAAAACATGAAATTTATCGATGTCAATCAACAAATTAGCAACTTTCTAAATCACTTCCCTCATCTATCAGATGATGAAAAGCTTACCTTTTTACACTTCAATCAATTCCATCAGCATCGGCCTATTGATGAAATTTTAGAAGCAATTCAACTAACAAATAAATTTCCAACTCCAAAAAAAGTATTGATAGAGAGGTTAGAAGAAATGATACATGAACAATTAGATTTAATTGATAAAGAAGAATTAAATAATTACATTCACGCAAAAAAATAGGTTCAAACTTTGACCGAAGAGGAAGTTAAAAATTTGTGTTTTGAAGTCAAAAATTGATACGAAGATGTCTTAAAAGAATTTGAAATTAAGCTCTAATTTTTTTCAAAAAGGGGGATTGGGGGACACCACCAAAAATAAAAATATTCGTCTGAAACGAACAAAAATAAAATTGGAAATTTTAGGTTTTGTGAGTGAAAGATGAATTATTTTTACTGCACTTGGGTACCCAAGTGCTAAGTTCACCACAATACTTTATAATCGAATTACTATTCTTAGATTTACGGAGGTTTTGATATGGATAATAAAGCAAACAGACAAAGAAATATCCAAAAAAAATTTTTTGTTTCTGAACTAGAAAATAAAATTATTGAAAAAAATATGAGGGAAGCAAACTTACAAAATTTTTCTACTTACGCACGAAAATCTTGCTTAGATAAAAAAATTTACACGGTGGATTTTTCTTCTCTTAAAGAAATTATGTCTACCATTGCGCAGGCAAATTTAGAAGTCAATCGGATTGGAAATAATCTCAATCAAATTGCAAAATACCTAAATGAATCCGAACAAAATAAAACGAGAGAATTAATCAATGACTATAAAGATGAGTTACAAGGTTTAGATAAAAAATTAAAAAGCATGTTAAAAAAAATAGCGGAGGGATAATATCATGACCGTAATTTATATGCCGAGAGATACAAGTGGAGTAATTCATAGTCAAGGGCAACTCTCACGAGCGCTGAATTATATTGTCAATCCAGAAAAAACAAAAGGTGGAGAGTTAGTATCAGGTCAAAATATAAACGTGCCAAGCAATGCCTATAATGAAATGTTACTGACAAGAGAAATGGCAATTTTAGCTGGAAATCAACCGAAAGAAAATGAACGATTTGGTTTTCATTTTGTACAATCTTTTTCGCCAGAAGATAATTTAACACCTGAACAAGTTCATGAAATTGGATTAAAAACCATGAAAGCATATCTAGGTGAATCCGCAGAATTTGTTATCGCCACACATACCGACAAAGAACACTTACACAACGTGCGCCCAGATAGGGTGTTAAGTCAAGTAGTTTAAGGTACTACTCTGTAAGATAACACAGAAAACAGCCAACCTAACCGAAAAGCGAAAGCTGATACGGGAACAGAGCACGGTTGGAAAGCGATGAGTTACCTAAAGACAATCGGGTACGACTGAGTCGCAATGTTAATCAGATATAAGGTATAAGTTGTGTTTACTGAACGCAAGTTTCTAATTTCGGTTATGTGTCGATAGAGGAAAGTGTCTGAAACCTCTAGTACAAAGAAAGGTAAGTTATGGTTGTGGACTTATCTGTTATCACCACATTTGTACAATCTGTAGGAGAACCTATGGGAACGAAACGAAAGCGATGCCGAGAATCTGAATTTACCAAGACTTAACACTAACTGGGGATACCCTAAACAAGAATGCCTAATAGAAAGGAGGAAAAAGGCTATAGCACTAGAGCTTGAAAATCTTGCAAGGGTACGGAGTACTCGTAGTAGTCTGAGAAGGGTAACGCCCTTTACATGGCAAAGGGGTACAGTTATTGTGTACTAAAATTAAAAATTGATTAGGGAGGAAAACCTCAAAATGAAACCAACAATGGCAATTTTAGAAAGAATCAGTAAAAATTCACAAGAAAATATAGACGAAGTTTTTACAAGACTTTATCGTTATCTTTTACGTCCAGATATTTATTACGTGGCGTATCAAAATTTATATTCCAATAAAGGAGCTTCCACAAAAGGAATATTAGATGATACAGCGGATGGTTTTAGTGAAGAAAAAATAAAAAAGATTATTCAATCTTTAAAAGACGGAACTTACTATCCTCAACCTGTACGAAGAATGTATATTGCAAAAAAGAATTCTAAAAAGATGAGACCTTTAGGAATTCCAACTTTCACAGATAAATTGATCCAAGAAGCTGTGAGAATAATTCTTGAATCTATCTATGAACCGGTATTCGAAGATGTGTCTCACGGTTTTAGACCTCAACGAAGCTGTCACACGGCTTTGAAAACAATCAAAAGAGAGTTTGGCGGCGCAAGATGGTTTGTGGAGGGAGATATAAAAGGCTGCTTCGATAATATAGACCACGTTACACTCATTGGACTCATCAATCTTAAAATCAAAGATATGAAAATGAGCCAATTGATTTATAAATTTCTAAAAGCAGGTTATCTGGAAAACTGGCAGTATCACAAAACTTACAGCGGAACACCTCAAGGTGGAATTCTATCTCCTCTTTTGGCCAACATCTATCTTCATGAATTGGATAAGTTTGTTTTACAACTCAAAATGAAGTTTGACCGAGAAAGTCCAGAAAGAATAACACCTGAATATCGGGAACTTCACAATGAGATAAAAAGAATTTCTCACCGTCTCAAGAAGTTGGAGGGTGAAGAAAAAGCTAAAGTTCTTTTAGAATATCAAGAAAAACGTAAAAGATTACCCACACTCCCCTGTACCTCACAGACAAATAAAGTATTGAAATACGTCCGGTATGCGGACGACTTCATTATCTCTGTTAAAGGAAGCAAAGAGGACTGTCAATGGATAAAAGAACAATTAAAACTTTTTATTCATAACAAGCTAAAAATGGAATTTAGTGAAGAAAAAACACTCATCACACATAGCAGTCAACCCGCTCGTTTTCTGGGATATGATATACGAGTAAGGAGAAGTGGAACGATAAAACGATCTGGTAAAGTCAAAAAGAGAACACTCAATGGGAGTGTAGAACTCTTTATTCCTCTTCAAGACAAAATTCGTCAATTTATTTTTGACAAGAAAATAGCTATCCAAAAGAAAGATAGCTCATGGTTTCCAGTTCACAGGAAATATCTTATTCGTTCAACAGACTTAGAAATCATCACAATTTATAATTCTGAATTAAGAGGGATTTGTAATTACTACGGTCTAGCAAGTAATTTTAACCAGCTCAATTATTTTGCTTATCTTATGGAATACAACTGTCTAAAAACGATAGCCTCCAAACATAAGGGAACACTTTCAAAAACCATTTCCATGTTTAAAGATGGAAGTGGTTCGTGGGGCATCCCGTATGAGATAAAGCAAGGTAAGCAGCGCCGTTATTTTGCAAATTTTAGTGAATGTAAATCCCCTTATCAATTTACGGATAAGATAAGTCAAGCTCCTGTATTGTATGGCTATGCCCGGAATACTCTTGAAAACAGGTTAAAAGCTAAATGTTGTGAATTATGTGGAACATCTGATGAAAATACTTCCTATGAAATTCACCATGTCAATAAGGTCAAAAATCTTAAAGGCAAAGAAAAATGGGAAATGGCAATGATAGCGAAACAACGTAAAACTCTTGTTGTATGCTTTCATTGTCATCGTCACGTGATTCATAAACACAAGTGAATTTTTACGAACGAACAATAACAGAGCCGTATACTCCGAGAGGGGTACGTACGGTTCCCGAAGAGGGTGGTGCAAACCAGTCACAGTAATGTGAACAAGGCGGTACCTCCCTACTTCACCATATTGTGCTTAATGCAACTGACCCTTTAACTTTAAATAAATTTCATCAAAATAAAAATGATTTGGAACGATTGAAAGAAATTTCTGATAGAATTTCTAAAGAATATGGTTGTAAAATTATTGTCCGTCCTGAACAAAAACTAGGGAATTCTCACAAAAATTATTTGGTCTATCTTGCTCAAATTTCTTACCGGAAAGAGATTAAAAACAAACTTGAATTTTTGATGAACCATTCTCATACGTGGGAAGATTTTAAAGAAAAAGCAAGCGCCTTAAATTTAAAAGTGGACGACACAAAAAAATATACCACTTATCTTTTAGAGGGAAGCGAACAAACCAAAAAAATTAGAGATAGAAGTTTAAAAAATGATAAATTTTTAAAAGAAAATCTCAAAGAACGGATAGAAAAAAATACCATTGGTTATTCAGTTGAGGAAGTCGTGAAACTTTGGAATGACAAAGAGAGTATTCAAGAAAAAAATCAAGAAAAAGAAATTTCAATTTTGGTAGAAGATTGGCAAATTGAGAAAGAAACTGAAAATTTTTTATACGTAACGATTGATACTGCTTTAGATAAAGAAGCGACAATAAAGATACCTGCACGCTGTGTCGATAAATTAGAAAATGGCGATTATCAAGTCTTTATCAAAAATAAAGACCGATTTTCTTATCTTGATAAGAAAAGTCCGGCAAACAATAAAATCATGTATGGAACAACTGTTGCTAAAAATCTACAACGACAAAGTGGAAATGTCCCTCTTTATTCTGACAATGCCAATATCAAACTCAAACAAGTCTTTCATGAGTTCGATTTCTTAATCAGTCAAGGGCTTGGTTTTGATAGAAGTTTTGAAACCATAGGAGAAGAGTTAAAAGCCACCTATCAAGAAACACAACATCAATTAGACAAGCTAGACACAAAGATTTTAGAATACGTGGAAACAACAAAAACCTTGCCTTATGAAGATACCTCTATCAGAGATACCATTAAAAACTTAACAAAAGAACGTGATGATTTGCGAGATACTTTATATAAAGTCGATAAAAACATTCAATACTATCAAAAATCAGAACAGCGATTAGAAGCCTATCAAAAAAATCAAAGTCCAAAACATAAAGCACGTGATGATGATTTTGAAATTTAGTCCGTTGAAAATTCTGATAAGTGTACAATAAAACAAGTCGGATCTAAAATTTTTGTTTTTTAAAATTTAAGACCGGACTTTTTTATTTGAGTTTTGAAAAAACTCTATTTTTTACAAAGTAAAAAATAATGCTCCTGTCGTTGAGCAAACCAACGAAAAAGCACTAAAGAAATTGAAAAATGAATTTTTCACTCCCTTTAATGCTTGAATCGTCCTATAAGCTCATATTTTGCCTTTTAAGCCCTCTTAAATGGTTTTGAGTAGAATTTATGCCACTTGAATAATAAAAAGCCTAAAATCTCATTTTATAGGCTTTTTATTATTTCCAAAATTGATACCACTTTTTAGGAGTTGTCAATTCTGCTTTTAATTTTTCTCGTTCCTCTTGTGAATGTATCTTTTGTTTGTTTAATTCCTCCTGTAAGGTTCGTATTTCAAATTTAAGAGCTTTAACTTCTTCTTTTGGTTGACTATTCGCCTGTTCCGCTTGACTGCCTTCTGTGGGCATTTTAAGGGCTTTTAAGCTATCATTCTCTGCCTTGTATTCTTCCAGTAGCTTTTTATCCTGCAAGGCTAGGCGCTGTTGTTGGTCTAAAAGATTTTGCATATTACTTAATTGTTTAAATTGTTCATCTTTAGTGTTTTGTAAATCTTTTATCTGCTCTTTTTGATACTCAATTATATCTAGTATATATTTAATATCTGCATTACTTTCATTATTATTCCGGAAGTTTTCGGTTTGCGAATTTGGTTTTTGTTCTAGGTTTTCGGTTTGCGATTCTTGGTTTTCGGTCAACCCCTCAAACATTCTCTTTATTGATTTTTGACCATCTTCATTAATCACAAACTTGTTTCCTATTTTCGAAAACCAAACTTTTCGTTCTCTATCTGTGACCTTTTTGTTTATAGCTGTCTTACTAACGCCTAACTCGTCCGCTAGCTCCTTTATGGTTTTTAAATTATCACTCATTATAATCCCCGCCTTTTAACCGTTGGTAGGTATTGTTCAATGGCTTTTTTGAGGTACTTAGCGATATTGTGCTTAGAATATTCTTCACGCTTGCTAGAGACATAACTTAGGTGGTCTTTGACACCATTCAAACCTCGTAATTCTTTCAGTTCGTCATAAAGCGGATAAACATTCTTCTGTAAGCCTACCATTGTGGCTGTATCCATAATATCATTCATGCCAATTAAGAAATTTTCAGATAAAAGTCTTGTATATTTACTTTCCATTGCCTGTTTTAGTAAGTCAGCTTCATTTCTTGATTTTTGCTTTTTATCGTCTTGATAGTCTTTATCTCCCAACTTGTAACTGTTATCGTCTGCCATGCGTTTCTTCTCAATATGAAAGACAATAGAATCAATCGAACGTCCTTTTTTAATTTTTTCATAGTTTACGTTAAAAGAGGTATGAGCGTTGATTTCTGCCAAAGATTTTTTCAAAACTCGCTTTTCAAAATCATATATTTCTTTATATTCATTGACTGTATCTGTTATTTCTCGTAATTCTTTCACTGAGATTGAGGGCTTGCGGTAGTTTTCCACCTGTTCAGCTCTCCGTCCCCCTTTTACATTGTAATGCTCGTATTGGTTGTAATTCATGGATAACCAACGATATAAGATAATGCTGTATTTGCTATTGAGTTCTTTTAATTCAGAAATTTTATATTGCGTAAACTCTGCCTTTAAGTCAATCAGATAAGGCATAATAAACTGATTAAATTGTATCATTACATCATCATTGTAACTGTTCCACTTAACTGTTGGAATAGGCACAATGCTTGTCATTTCATAACCCTTATCTTTGACTTCTTTAATTTGGAAAAAAGCTTGTTTCTGCATCAACTCAATGGCTTCTTTAAAACGTGTGTGTTTACTTGCTGATGATACATCAAAAAAAGCAAACAACTCTTTTTTTGAAAGATAGATAATATTATCTTTGGGCGGATTTTCCGTATCAATACAAGACACTGCTAGTTCAAACATTTTTAGAGCGGTCTTTTGCATTTTAGCAATAGAGGTAATCAAGCTGTTATGCTCCACCACTTTGCGTTTTTCAAGGTCATTCAAGGTACATACCACCTTTTTCTCGTTAAAATCATTGTTATTTGGTATAATGTTCATAGAAATACTCCTTTGTGAGTAATTTTGGTTAAGCATAGAGAAACTGATTTTGCGGTCTGTATTCTCTATGCTTTCATTATACCACTTAATCACTACATATACAATACTTTGTAGTGATATGCATCGCTTTTTGTAGTGATATACATCGCTTTTTGTAGTGATATACATCGCTTTTTGTAGTGATAAAAATCTGCATTCCCTTGTAAACACCGGATTTTTTTCCACGCAAAAGAACAAAAGATTAAAATATAT
>ENA-ORTH01002734-ORTH01002734.1-human-gut-metagenome-genome-assembly--contig:-NODE-2734-length-13296-cov-2.894494_pt1 | contig 13296 bp, 6 predicted proteins | sample MGYA00241914_ERZ509192 | MGnify/ENA primary metagenome ERZ509192 (study PRJEB26280, sample SAMEA2338826) | human gut metagenome | biome: human gut; feature: human-associated habitat; material: faeces... | reverse complement strand
GGTGCCGTGCGAGTGCGCGCTTGGACGGCAGTTTCTCACCGGCTTTGATAGCCCCTTGCTCGATGTCATTTCGGATGCAGCGGTACAAATATTCGTAGCGGTTCGCATCGCCGCGCTGTTCGAGCTCGTACGTCAGCATCGCGCACCCTCCTGGCCTTGAGCAGCTGGTCTTCTTCTGGTCTGGTCAAATTTATTCATTTTGAACATTTTATTATATCCAGATATGCAGTAGCGTTCTTCGTCGACCGAACGTAACCCGCACCGACGACAGGAGACGTTATGCATTCCACCGACAACGAAACCGCCACGGCCGCACCCGTACACAAAGCACATGGGAACCGCGTGGTGCTCAACCGACAGCTCGCCCAGATGCTCAAGGGCGGCGTCATCATGGACGTGACCACCCCCGAGCAGGCACGTATCGCCGAAGCCGCCGGCGCGTGCGCTGTCATGGCGCTCGAACGCATTCCGGCCGACATCCGTGCTGCCGGCGGAGTCTCGCGTATGAGCGATCCGAGCATGATCAAGGGCATCCAAGAGGCCGTGAGCATCCCCGTCATGGCGAAGTGCCGCATCGGGCACTTCGTGGAAGCCCAGGTGCTCGAGGCCATCGAGATCGACTACATCGACGAGAGCGAAGTGCTCTCCCCCGCCGACGACGTCTACCACATCGACAAGACCCGCTTCGCCGTACCGTTCGTTTGCGGCGCGCGCGACCTGGGCGAAGCCCTGCGCCGCATCGCCGAAGGCGCCACGATGATCCGCACCAAAGGCGAACCGGGCACGGGCGACGTCGTGCAGGCTGTGCGCCATATGCGGCGGATGCAGGCCGAGATGCGCGCCATTGCCTCGATGCGAGACGACGAGCTCTTCGAGGAGGCGAAGCGCCTGCAGGTTCCATACGATCTGGTACGGCACGTCCACGAGCACGGAGCGCTGCCCGTGGTGAACTTTGCCGCCGGCGGTGTGGCCACCCCCGCCGATGCGGCGCTCATGATGCAGCTGGGCGCCGAGGGAGTGTTCGTGGGGTCGGGCATTTTCAAATCGGGCGACCCCGCGAGGCGCGCGGCGGCCATCGTGCAAGCCGTGGCGAACTACGATGACGCACAGCTCATAGCCGATCTGTCCGAAGACCTCGGCGAAGCGATGGTAGGCGTCAACGAGCAGGAGATCGCGCTGCTCATGGCCGAGCGCGGAAAGTAGGGACGGTGGACACGCCCGCCCGCCAGACGGCGATTGAAAACGTCCGCGCGAAAGCCGGGAGCGACCGCTCGTCGATCGCAGCCGCATGCGGGCAGCGCGCAACGGTGCGGAAAAGAAAGCCGAACGTCGCCGTCCTAGCCGTGCAAGGTGCGTTTGTCGAGCACGAACGCCGCTTGGAGCAGCTCGGCTGCGATTGCACCGAACTGCGGCACGGGGCCGACCTCGCACGCCCCTTCGACGGACTCGTGCTCCCAGGCGGGGAAAGCACAGCTCAGGCGAAGCTCCTCCGCGACCTGGGCATGCTCGAACCTCTTCGAACGCGCATCGCATCCGGCATGCCGACCCTCGGCACCTGCGCCGGACTCATCCTTCTCGCTGAACGCGTGACTGCCGATGTCTCCACCCCATCCCTTGCGGGCAGCATGCAGGACGGAACGGCTTCCGAGGCGGCAGCCGAAGGCTCCATGACGCGCGGCGCCTTCGGCACCATGCCAATCACCGTCAGGCGCAACGCCTACGGACGGCAACTCGGAAGCTTCCGCACGCTCGCCCCCTTCGGAGACGAAGGAGAACCGCCCTGCGTCGTAGCTATGACGTTCATCCGGGCTCCGCGTATCGAATCCGTGCGCGATGGAACCCGCACGCTTGCCGTCGTGGACGACGTTCCCGTGGCCGTGCAGGCCGGAAACCAGATCGGATGCGCTTTCCATCCTGAGCTCGAAGACTCGAACGTCGTCTACGAACGCTTCCTCGCCCTCGTGGAAGGGGTGCGCACAGCCGACTAGGGGCACAGCCGTCGCGCATACTCCCTTTCGAAAACGAAGCTCGCCGGCCGCCGCATCCGCATGCGCGCGGCCAGGCGCTTCGCTGTTGCGCATTTCGCCTTCGACCACACTGGTGGGCTCGCGGCTCTCCAGGCGCGCTATACTGACGACCAGGCACAGCCGCCTCAAGCGGCCCCGCAGGATTGTCGGTTGCGAGAACGGAAGATTCATGAATAGAACCGCGTACCGCCCATTGCCCGCATGCGCGGCTCTGGCAATCGTGCTCGTCGCGCTTGCCCTCTCCTTGGTCGCGGCCACCCCGGCGGCAGCAGGCGAGCCCGAGCCGCGCACCGTGCGTGTCGGGTTCCCGCAAGCCGAAGGCTTCATGATGGTCGACGAGCAGGGGAACCGAACCGGCCTGGTCGTTGATTTTCTCAACGAGATCGCAAAGTACACGGGCTGGGACTACGAGTACGTCGACACCGACGGCGCGAACCTGCCAGCAGAATTGGCGAACGGCGACTTCGACCTATTGGGAGGCGTCTTCTACGCCGAGAGCATGGAACAGTACTTCTCCTACCCGCGCTACAGCACGGGCCATTCCCGCAGCGTGCTGCTGGCACGTTGGGACGACGACACCCTGTCCGGATACAACCTGAGCGACTTGAATGGAAAAACCATCGGGGTCAATGCGATCGCGACCGAGAACGTGCGCCGCCTGAAAGACTTCCTCTCGATGAACGGGCTGACATGCACGATCGAGCCGTTCCCTTCCGAGCAGATAGCAAACGAAGGCATGGCGAGCATTCTGGATCAGGGCAAAGCAGACCTTGTGCTGGGCAGCGCCAGCGACGACGTGGGCGCGTACCGCCCGGTCGCCTATTTCGACGCCCAGCCGCACTACATCGTGACAGCGCCCGGAAATACCAAGCTGCTGGAGCAACTCGACTGGGCCTTGGGCAAGATTTACGAAAGCGATCCGAAGTTCGCCGACGAGCTGGCCGACAAATACTTTGCGGACCGCGGCGTGCCGGTGTCGCTCAGCGAGGAGGAGCGTGCTTTCATCGAAGATCGCAAGACGGTGAAAGTCGTCGTGCCGACCGATCTGCATCCCTTCTACTGCGCCAACACCGAGAGCAGCGTCCATGACGGGATCGTTCCGGACCTCTTGAAGGAGATGAGCGCATTTTCGGGTTTGACGTTCGAGCTGGTCGAAGCCGACAGCTACGAGGAGGCGCTGGATGCAGTCCGCAACGGCGAAGCCGACATGGCCGGCTTCTTCATGGGAGGCGAGACCGACGCATCCGCCAGTGGCCTTTCGCTGTCTCGACCGTACATGACCATGAACAGTCTGGTGGTCCGAAACAAATCGGTAAGCTACCCATCCGAGGGCTTGAAGTTCGGCGTCGTTGCAGGAAGGGATCTTCCCGACAGCATCGACGCTGCGGACGTCCAGTACTTCCGCAGCATATTCGACGGTCTGGAGGCGGTGGATCGGGGGGAGATCGACTGTTTGTACGGTGCGACGAGCTGGATCGAGAACGAGATGCAGCAGCACGCGTTCCATAACGTGGTGGCAGTCTCGCTGCTCGGCGACATCAGTGTCAGCTTTGCTTTCGCAAAGCCGGCGGACACGAATCTGCTGACCATTGCCAACAAGACCGTCACCAATCTCTCCGACGAGCAGCTTGACGCCATCGTCGGGAGGAACACGGTATCGACAGGCACAGTGCCGTTGACGTTGCGCGACCTGCTGTACACCCATCCCGTACAGACGCTGGGAGCGATCGTCATTGTCCTCCTCTTCATTCTGACGACCGTCATCGCGACGATGCACTCGCGCGTCCGCACCGCCATCGCAAGCTCGAAGGTCGAAGAAGCCGAAGCGGCCAGCAGATCGAAAAGCGAGTTCCTGTCGCGCATGAGCCACGAAATGCGCACGCCTATGAACGCCATCGTGGGACTGGCTGAGCTGGCGGGAACAGCCGAAGGCGTGCCTGACGATGTGAAAGAGGATCTCGCCAAGCTGCGAACCTCCTCGCGCTATCTGCTCAACCTCATCAACGACGTGCTGGACATGAGCCGCATCGACAACGGCATGCTAGCCGTCGCAAGCGAGCCGTTCTCGCTCGTCGAGATGCTCAACGAGCTTGAGACCATGATGGATCACGAGGCCGAACGGCGGGGAATCGCCCTGACCTTTGCGTTCTCGGTGACCCATAGCGGCTTGACCGGCGACGTCGTCCGGCTTCGGCAGGTGCTCACAAACCTGCTTTCGAATGCCTTGAAGTTCACGCCAAAAGGCGGATCCGTGGAGCTGGCGGTACAGGAGAAGGCGTCGGATCACGACGGAGCCACCTTCCTGTTCCGCGTGACGGACGACGGAGCGGGCATCTCCCCGGAAGACCACGAGCGCATTTTCGGAGCCTTCGAACAGTCGGGAACCAGCTCGTCGCGCAGTGAGGGAACGGGTCTGGGCCTGCCCATCAGCAGGAGCATCGTCAGGCTCATGGGCGGCGATCTGGTGCTCGAAAGCGCACCGGGCGAGGGCAGCACGTTCTGGTTCGAGATCACGTTGCCGTACGGCACCCCCCAAGAAGGAGAAGCCCCGAACGAGCTCGACGAAACGCTGTCCGGCGCGCACCTGCTGCTTGTGGAGGACAACGATCTGAACGCCGAGATTGCAACGAGCCTCTTGGAGCTGCAGGGCGCGCAGGTGACGCGAGCGAGCAACGGGCTTGAGGCGGTGGAGCTGTTCTCCCAACATGGGCAAGGCGCGTTCCAAGCCGTGCTCATGGATATCCGCATGCCCGTCATGGACGGGCTCGAAGCCGCGCGCTCCATCCGCGCGCTCGACCGTCCCGACGCCGCAGTCGTGCCCATCGTGGCCATGACTGCGAACTCCTTCCAGGAAGACATCGACGGGGCGCTCGCCGCCGGCATGAACGGCTTTTTGAGCAAGCCGATTGACGTCGCCCGCCTGTACCGCACGCTGCACGAGCTGCTGCAGGAAGAATCCTGATAGAAGGCAGGGCGGCGCCGCGTCCGACCCAGCAGGCCGATTCGCCGCGCCGCCCAGGAAAACGGGGCTTTGTGTCAAGGACTACAGGTCGCCGAGCGCAGCCTCGCCGCCTTGGGCGCTGTCGCCGCCTTGCGGCCCTTGCGCTTCGGAGGAATCCTGCGAGCGTTCCGTGCCCATCCAATCATCTGCCACCGTGCCGCCCAGCTTGTGCTCTACCGCGTGGCGCGCGGCCCTGCTGCCGGCCCACATGCCCACGGTCTGACAGGTGCCGCCGCCGTACACCTCGCCATCCCAACCGCTCGTGCACACGCCAGCCGCGTAGAGGCCGTCGATCGCCTTGCCGCGCGCATCGGTGACCTGCGCATCGCGGTTGATACGGATGCCGCCGGACGTATTCAGCATGCCGGAGCAAATCTGGAACGCGTAGAAGGGGCCTTGCTCGATCTTCCACACGTACTTGGCGTCTTTGCCATAGGCGGCATCGGCACCCGCATCGGCGTACCCGTTGTATGCCGCAATCTCCGCCAGGAAATCCTCAACGGCGAACGTGTCCGCCTTCGCAGCGATAGCCTTGCCCAGCTCTTCGAGGGTGTCGGCCTTGAAGATATAGTCCACGCCTTCGTACTGCGCAAGCTCGCTCTGCAAATCGAGCGTTGCTCCCACGCATGCATCGGCGAATCCCGAGTAGTGGCGCTCGCAGCCGCCGGCTTCGTAGGCGGCGATGTTGGCCGAATCCATGATGGAGAACACGTAGCCCTGACTCTCCACGAGCTTACCGCTCTCCGCCGTGCCGAGCGCGCCGCCTCCCGACTCGTCGCAGAAGCGGATGCCGTACTCGTTCACGAAGCAGTTGCTGTACTGCATGGCGGCCGATACGCCAAGAGGCGAGTCGTAGGCGAGAGAGTCGGTGCCGTTGCCGACATTGTTGAATAGCGAATCCACCGTAAGATGGTTCGCACGCCCATGCGCGGTCTGCTCTGCCAAGAGGTGCCCATCGCCGTCCTGGCCCTCGCCCCAGCCGATGATCTTGTCCATGTCCTGACTGGAGTATTGGCCGAGCAGGTTTTTGTTCGTGCTCATGCCACCAGTGGCCAAAATGACGGCTTTCGCCGCGATGTGCACGACGTCGCCCTCGGCGTTCTCGTACTGCACGCCCGTGACGGTGTACTCGTCGTCGGTGAGCAATGCCGTGGCCCGCGCCTCGGTGCGGATATCGACGCCCTCTTCTTTGGCGATGGGAGTGAGCGTGGAGATGCACGAAGATCCGTTGCCGCCTTCGTAGAACACCACGCCGGCCCGGTACCAGCCCACACCGTGCTTCGCGAATAGCCAGTCGGCGTTGTCGCCCTGTTCCCTCATACGCTCGGCATGCAGGATGGAATTCGCGATGTAGCCCGTCTTAGCTGCGGCGTCGAGGCCCTTCAAGCGCGCCTCGGCTTCGTCGACATTGGTAGCCGGCCCGTTGCATTCGGCGTAGTTCGTGCTGCCGCCAAGCTTCGCGTTTTTCTCGAGCATGACCACCGTGGCTCCCGGCGCCTGCTCCTTGGCGATCATCGACGCCATGAACCCGCCGATACCAGAGCCCACCACGACGATGTCGGCTTCCTCGGTGCTGGCCGCGTCCACGACGACGCCGATACCCGAAGCTGTTTCGACCGCGTCCGACCCGCCTGTGCTCGGCTCGGCCGCCGGACTGCACGCGGCGAGCCCCGCCCCCATGGCAGCCGTCGCCCCGACAACGCCGACGCCCTTCAAAAAGGACCTTCTGCTGATGCCCTCCATACCGTATCCCTCCTCTATTCGTAGCTTCCTTCTCCTTTCCGCGCAGGCGGAAGGGGAATGCTGAGGAGTATACGCAGGAAGGGGGCTTTCGTCCGTCCCCGTACCGTGGTATTCCGCGTTCAGCTTGTCACCGGTTCGGGGTACTACGGCACGATACGCACGCTCGGGGGGAGCGTGCCTCCTGCTCCATGTTAATGGGGCGGCGGGCCTATGTAGCGCTCCTACTCGGCGCGCTCGACAAGTTCGAGCAGCTCGTCCTTCGCATGGACGCCGGTCTTCTCGTAGATGCGCTTGCAGTGGGTGCGCACGGTATCGGCCGATATGAACAGACGCTCGGCGATGTACTTCGCACCGTGCCCGCGCGCGAGGAAGCGCAGGATCTCCGTCTCGCGCGGGGAGAGCGCGTACTGCTCGGCGATCCGCGCGCAGGCAGTCTGGCGTCGATCGGACGGCTCGTCCGAGCCGCCCTCCCTCGACCGCTCCGCATCGAAGCGGTCGATGCGACCTGCGGCACTACGCACGGAAACGATCACGAGGCCCGCCAAGTACCCCGCCATGATGCACAGCGACACCACCTGCGCTCCCTGGCCGAGCACGCGAAACACCGCCATGCCTGCGCCCAGGGCCAGCGCGCAGGCCGCAAGGTATACCGCCGCCATGCGGGCGATCGAACGGGAGCTACGCGCAACCGCGCACAGGGGCAACGCAAGTCCAAGGACGTTGAACAGCGCGATGCCCACGTAGGTGATCGGCGAATAGAGCGGGATGGCGCTCGTATCGACGATGATGTCCACGAACGGGCTCGCCAGGACGATGGCGGCGGCTATGGGCAGCGCCATGTGGGAGAACGAGATCACGGCGCGCCGCTGGGACGGGATATGCAGCGCCGCGACGACCGCAGCAGCCAGCACGAGCAGGTACGAGACGGGCTTGCATGTCGCAGACGACGAAGACAGCCCCGCAGCAGCCGGCCAGAACGTAAGCCCCAGCGTGAAGAAGTTGAAGAGCAGACCGACGGCCGCTGCAATCGCAGGCGTGCGGAACGCGGCGCGCGCATCGACCGGGCTCGCTTCGTCCGACGGCGCAGCACCCTGCTCGCAGGATGCGTCCTCGTCGGACTTGCCGGACGCAGCAAGCGAGACGAGCAGCAGCAAGCCCCCGCATAGCGCGCACACGACCAGGCAGAAGCACGTGACCGGAAACGTCCCCACCTGCTTCAGAAGGTACCACAGCACGGAGGCGAGCAGAACCGACACGCTCATCGTCACAAGCAGCCGCGCCGGAGAAAGCGCGGCATATTGCGCCCACCACCGGCAAAGCATACACGAGAGTCCGAAGCCCAGCAGAGCGCCCGCGGCCAGCGCGCACCACAAGGAGGGCAGCGCATGCACGAAACCCGCAGCGGTCAAGCCGGCAACCCCGCTGGCAGTGCAAGCGCTGATCCAGGCCATTTGGCCGCGATTCGATCGCGTCGGCCTCCAAGCCGTAACGATGCAGCCAGCCAGAACTCCCGCAGAAAGCGACGTCAGGAACGCAGGCACGACACCGTGCAAATCGAGCATCATCATGAACGCGTTGTCGACGCGACAGCAGAAAGCGACGAGGACGAGTACGAAGGAGAGCGCAAGCTCTCTTGGCGCAATCAGGCGCAGTAGCGCATCTACCATATATCCCCTCCTCCCGAAGGCCCCATTATAGGCTATGCCACGAACACTGTACGAAATCGTTGCCTGGTCATCGCCTGGCCGGTGCAGCATGCGCCGCCAGCTGCCGGAGCTGGTTCGGTTAGGCGCCGAACGGCTCGTCGCGGGTATCGCGACCGCACATGTCCGAATCGGCTTCGCCGCCTCGGCTGCGAACGCCGCACAAGGATAGAGCGTCCCTCGGCACCAAGCGACCCGTGTTCGCGAGCACGGAACGCCTATGGACCAGCCTATCGTGACCCCGCGCACTGCAGCGCGCGCACTTTTTTCTCGCGGACGCGAGAAATACACCCGAAACCTCATCCCGGTCTATGTTTTCTCGCTCTCGATATGTATATGGTGGCATCAACGACGTATGCATCGCTTGGTTGACTTGCTTTCAAACGCGGATAGAAGGAGGCGCTATGCCTCGCACGTTTCAAACTCAACGCTTCGCCGCAGCCTGCATGGCGCTGGTATGCGCGCTTGCGCTTGCGGCGACGTTCTCACCCGATACCGCCAAACACGCCCATGCTGACGTGAAGCCGACGGGTACGATTCAAGGCGTGTCGCAACTTAGTTCGAACCCAACCTACGACAGGAAACCGCAGCGAGGATACGAAGGGACTCCCATCTGCAAGTACACGGACGGCAGCGGCGTCGAGCAAACGTACACGGGGCCGTTCATCGCGACCTACACGGGTACTGTCCATGAGAGCACACCCAACGATCATCCCTACGGCCCCACCACCGAGGCGCCCACGCAAGCCGGCAGCTACCAGGTAGAGCTCTCGCTGCCCGACAGCGCGCCCTGCACGGCAGCTCCCTCCGCAAGGAGCTTCACCATCGAGCGGGCCCCGCTCTCCGCCACCGTTTCTCCCAGCGATGAAAACGCCACAAGGCCCTACGACTACTCAGAAACGCCGACGTTCACGGATATCAAGCTGACAGCATTCACGGGTCTGGTGCCCGCCGACGAGGGCCAGGTGGACATAACCACAACCGGCGACGCGCTAGACGCAGGCGGGCACGTCCCCGATGGCAACGTCGCAACCAAGAACGGCACGCCTACAGGAAAGCCGTTCAAGGCCACAAGCGTGTCCTACAACAACCCGACCAGCTACAACTACGATCTGCAGACCTCTCCCGGCACATACAACGTAGTAGGTGAGGTCATGATAGTCAAAATGCCGATGCCGGATATCAACGAAGCGACCAAGCACGTGGTATGGAACGAGTACGGCGCCTCCTATAGTATGCCCGTGTATTCCATACCGAAGGGCAGCACGTCCGCCACGTACACGATCATCACGGACATGACGGAAACCCAGGGTCTGTATAAAGCCGAGATCGAGAACATAAACAACGAGGCCTATCTCAAGGTCTACGCCAACGGCAAGGGCGACGATGCCTACGATGCCGTGACGGTTCGGATGAGCGCGCTTGAAAACCACGGGGACTTCAACGTCACCTTGCACGTGCAGTACTTTAGGGAGACAGTGAAGGCTATCGAAGGCGTAACCCCGCTACCCTCGCCTGTCGAATACGACGGCCAACCCCATGCGGGCTTCGAGGGAACCCCGACAGCCTACTACCTCTACAATGGCAAACGCGTGGACTACGGCACTTTGCCGGGCGAAACGTTCGACACCACCTACACCGGCACGGCCACCGACGGCACGCGCTACGATTCCACCACGCCGCCCACAAACGCCGGCACCTACCAGGTGACGATAGCAATCTCGCCGGGCCACGTATGCATGGGCTCGACCGCGTTCGACTTCACCATCGACAAGCCGACGCTCACCTTCCGCGCGCTCAACGCCTCGATGACGGCGGGTAACCCCCCCCCCATCGCTTGAGTACACCGTCGAAGGGCTCGTGGGTTCCGACCGCGTCATCCAAGAACCCCGCCTGTCGATTGTAGGCGATACGACGGCGGCCGGGAGCTGCACCATCGCCATCGCCGGGGCAACCGTGGATAACCAGGCGTGCTACCAGGTTGTATACGAACCTGGCACCCTCGCCGTCGCCGCTGGCCCCGAAAAGTCCAAGCCCGAGCCATCGGCTAAGCTCCAACCCAAGACCGCGCTTCCCGCCACCGGCGACAGCGGCCTGCTCGATCTGCTCGTTTGCACGGCGGGAGCGGCCGTCTTCGCCATCGGCCTTGCCGCAGGAAGGCGCCGCCGCACCAAGCGGGACTGACGGCGACCCTTCGACCTCCACCCGGCAGCCCGCCGAGTATTCACCGCAGCGAAGCCCCGAGCATCTGAGCACCGAGTAAGGGCCGCGCTTCGCGTGCTCGCGCACCACAAGCGCGCGTAGCGCGACCCTTACAGCAGCCCCAGCTCGCGGGCCTTGAGGACGGCGTCCATGGCGTTGTGGACGCCGAGCTTCTGGTAGGCCGCGGCCGTGTGGCTCTTCACGGTGGGGACGGTCAGGCCCGTTTGCTCGGCTATCTCGGGAGTGCGCAGGCCGCGCGCCAGCAGGGACAGCACGCGCGCCTGCTGGCGGGACAGCTTCACCGGCTTGCCGGCGCGCGGCGCGGCAAGGTTCGCGCACACGCCGCGGAACCGGCGGCCGCGCTCGTGCGCGGCCAGCAGCGCCTCCTGCACGAAACCGCGCTCGAGCGGGCCGTCGTAGCCGGGGCGCGCAATGCGCGCGGCTAAGCTCTTCAGCACCGGCTCCACCGATGCGCCCTCGTCGGCCACCACGCGGAAGAACCCGTAGGGCGCGAGCGTCTCCAGGGCCTCCGTCAGCGCGTCCACCGCCTCGTCCTTTCGGCCGCGCGCCCACAGCAGCGCCGCCGAAAGCGCGCCCGCCTCGCCCACGTCGAGCGGCCGGTTGAAGCCGCGCCCGAACTCGGCCAAGTCGCGGAGCAGCGCCTCGGCCTCCTCCGCGCGTCCGAGCGCGATGTACGCCCGCGCCGTCGTGAAGTGCTGGAACACCCGCACGAGGCCGATGCGCTCGGCCTCCACGACGAAGTACTCGTCGAGCCATGAGCGCGCCGCGCGGGCATCGGCGTCGAACAGCGCGAGCTTCGCCTGGTAGGCGCGCAGGTTATGCAAGAACTGCGACGCTTCCTGCGCAACGTAGGCCTCCAGCTGGGCCAGCGCGCGGGCGGCGTCGTCCGCGCGCCCCATCTGCCACAGCACCGCATGCTCCATGATGCCGATGCACACGCGGCCGTCCTCCTTGTTCTCGGGCACGAGCGCGCGCCGCGCCTCGTCGATGCCCGCAAGCGCCGCATCCAGGCGGTTGCGCTCGTACTCGAAGCAGGCTGGGATGAGCGGGCGCACGTAGCACCACTCGGTGCCCAGCAGCGGCGCGAACGTAGTGCCCAAAAGCCCCATCCCGTCCTCTTCGAGCGCGATGGCCGAGTAGTCCACGTTGCTGCGGTGGGGGTACGGCAGGTTCTGTGTGAACGACGTGAGCGTGGTGGCCAGGCCCTTCGGCGTGAAGCGCTTGATGAGGCGCCCGAATTTCGAGAACTTCCGCGCCTTGTCAATGATGGTGGTGCGGTGGTCGATGCTATGCGAGAGCGTGGCGGACTCGATGAACCGCGGGTCGAAGGCCGCGATGCGCGGCAGCGCGCGGTACAGCTCGTCCAGATGGTGCTCGAACCGCTCGCGCTGGCCGGTGAGGTAGTCGTACCACAGCGCCAGGATGTGCAGCGGCGGGCAGTCGCGGTACGCGTGGTCCGGCAGGTCGTCCAGCCGCAGCGTGCCCATGAAGTCGGCGCTGTCGGCCACCGAGCCGCTGCTGCTCTCGTACAGGTACAGCAAGAGGTACGTGTCCATGCCCTTGAAATCGCCGCTCTCCAGCCAGAACCGCAACGCCTGCGTGTAGTCGCCACGCGCGCGGAAGAACTCGGCGGCCCGCTTGCACAGCTTGGCGCGGTCGACGCCCTCTTCGGCGGCTTTCTCGCGCAGGAAGTCGCGAAACAGGTGGTGGTAGCGGTACAGGCTGTCCGAGAGCCGCATGAGGAACGTGTTGGTGCGCGCAAGCTCCTCCATGACGGCGGCCGCGTCGGCGCGCTCCGAAAGCAGCTCGGCAAGCGCCGGGTCGAACTGCTCCGCCACGCTGGTGGCCACGCAGAAGGCGCGCAGGCTTTCGTCCCACGTGTTCCACACCTGCTCCTCGAAGAAGCTCGCGAACAGCGTGCTGCTGCCGCCCCTCGTCGCGCGGTCGGACTTCGCGAGCGCCGCCACGCCGATGGGCCACCCCTCGGTGGCGTCGAACAGGGCGCCCGCCTCGACGGGCGCGAGGTCACGGCCGAGCGCCTGGAAGTAGCCGCGTATCTCGTCGGCCGTGAAGCGCAGGTCGGCCGCGTCCAGCAGGGCCGGGCCGCCGTCGGCACCGAGCGCGGCCCACTCCGCGGGCAGCACGCCGCGCGACAGCAGCAGCACGCTGAACGCCCGCGGCAGGCGCTTGAGCACGTCGGGCAGCGACTTGCGGATCTCCCGGTTCTCGATGAGGTGCACGTCGTCCAGCACCAGGACGTAGCGGCGCTCGAGCGGCGTCATCTCGGCCAGCAACCGAACCAGGTGCTCCACCGGCGAAAGCGAGAACCCGGGCTCCTCGATCACGGCGCGCAGGCCGTAGATCACGGCCATGAACACGAGCGAGCCGATGACGTTGAAATACAGATGCACCACGGCGCTGCGCTTGGCCGCCTTCGACGCGCCGATGGACGCGATGAGCGGCGTGGAGCACGTGCCGATGTTCTGCCCGAGGATGATGGGCACGGCGCTTCCCCACGTGACGAGGCCCGTCGCGGACAGCGCCTGCAGAATGCCCACGGACGCCGACGACGACTGGATGGCCACCGTGACGAGGATGC
>ENA-ORTH01002721-ORTH01002721.1-human-gut-metagenome-genome-assembly--contig:-NODE-2721-length-13371-cov-2.475443_pt1 | contig 13371 bp, 8 predicted proteins | sample MGYA00241914_ERZ509192 | MGnify/ENA primary metagenome ERZ509192 (study PRJEB26280, sample SAMEA2338826) | human gut metagenome | biome: human gut; feature: human-associated habitat; material: faeces... | reverse complement strand
ATGAAGTGATGATTGTCGCTTATGGTACTGCTAAAAAATCTGCATTTACAGGATCTGCCTCTGTTCTTAAATCTGAAGAGATCGGTAAAATACAGACATCTAATGCGATGAGTACACTGGCAGGTAAAGCAGCTGGCGTGCAACTGTCTACAGCATCAGGACAGCCCGGTGTCTCAACCCCGGAAATTCGTATTCGAGGCATCAGTTCTATCAATGCCAAAAGTACTCCGCTTATTATCTTAGATGGTTCTCCATTCGACGGAGATATGAACAGTATCAATACACAAGATATCGAGTCTATGACAGTATTGAAGGATGCAGCCTCCAATGCTTTGTATGGTGCACGTGGTGCAAATGGTGTTATTATGATTACGACAAAGCAAGGACAAAAAGGGGATGCCCGTGTAACATTGGATGCTAAATGGGGTATAAATTCGCGTGCAACTAAAACATATAATACAATTAATGATCCTGCACAATATTATGAAGTCTATTACGCTGGCTTGAAGAACATGTTCATGGCTAATGGAAACAGTGCAACACAGGCTCACTATTTGGCTAACCAGAACTTGTGTGCCAACAATAGTTATGGATTGTGGTATAATGTGTTCAACGTACCTACAGGCCAGACAATGATCGGCAGTAACGGCAAGTTGAATCCAAACGCAACAATCGGTAATCTCGTCAATTATAAAGGACAAGAATATCTTTTGACTCCCGACGATTGGTTGGATGCTGCCTACAAAAACAGTTTACGCCAAGAATACAATTTGACAATTACTTCCGGTAACCAGAAAAGTTCTTTTTATTCTTCTTTCGGTTATTTGAAAAACGAAGGTATTGTGGAGAATTCCGACTATACTCGTTTTGTAGGTCGTTTGAAAGCAGACTATCAAGTAAAAGATTGGCTGAAAGTGGGTGCGAATGCATCTTTTACTCATTACGACATGAATTCTTTCGATAATACAGAAGGTGGCGATGGTGATGGAAATTCCACATCCTCCGGCAATATCTTCGCAGCAGCAACCCAAGTCGCCCCAATTTATCCTTTGTTTATCCGCGACAAGAATGGTAAAATTATGATAGACGCGAATGGCAATACCATGTATGATTATGGAGATGGTGGAAACGCCGGTCTGCAACGTCCTTCATTCGGAAAATCAAATGCTTTGTCAGATGCAATTCTAAATACTCGTGCAACAGAAGGTAATACGATCAACGGAACCGCTTTTGCTGAAATTTCTTTCCTTAAAGATTTTAAATTTACGACAACGAACAGTGTCTATGTAGATGAAAGCCGACTGACAACCGTTACCAATCCTTATTATGGAAGTTATGCCTCTTCAAACGGCATTTTAGGTAAAACACACAGTCGGAGATATTCGACCAACTACCAACAGCTATTGAATTATGTAAAAGCAATCGGATCACATAATATCACAGCGATGATCGGCCACGAATATTATCGGACGCAGTACTATTACACTTTTGGAAGCAAATCCAATATGTTCGATCCTAGCAACCATGAATTAGCAGGGGCCGTAACCGACGGTTCTTCCAATTCATATACAACAGATTATAATACAGAAGGTTATTTTGCCCGTGCACAATATAATTTTGATGAAAAATATTATGCTTCTGCTTCTTACCGTCGAGATGCCTCTTCTCGCTTCCATCCGGATAACCGTTGGGGTAATTTCTGGTCAGCAGGTGCTGCTTGGCTGATTTCAAAAGAGAACTTTTTTCAGAACAACAATGCTTTGAAATTTATCGATATGTTAAAGATTAAAGCATCTTATGGTTCTCAAGGAAACGACAATATCGCCGATATCTATGAAACACCTCGTTATACGAATACGTATGACATTGTTAACTCGTCAGGACATCCGGCTTCAGTCCCCAAAGTATTGGGGAACAAAGATATTACTTGGGAAACAAATGGAAATTTCAATGCCGGTTTTGACTTTGAAATGTTCAAAAGCCGTTTTAGCGGTACATTCGAATTCTTCAATCGCAAGACTTCCGATATGTTATTCTCATTTCCATTGCCTCCTTCCTATGGTTATACATCTTATTATGCCAATATCGGCGATATGCGAAACAGAGGTCTTGAATTAGAATTAAAAGGTGTTGTTATGCAGACAAAAGATTTCTATTGGGATATCAACGTCAATCTGACCCACTATAAAAACAAAGTAAGCTATTTGCCAGACGAACGTAAGACCATGACTACCCCTGAAGGTGTACAAGGTTATTCCAGTGGCGTGCATTTCTTTGGTGAAGGTATTCCTTTGTATACATTTTATATGCAGAAATATGCTGGTGTCAATGAACTAGGAGAAGCTCTTTATTATAAGGATGTAAAAGACGATAAAGGCAATGTTACCGGTCGTGAAACGACTACCAACTATTCGGAAGCGACTCAATACCTTTGTGGTTCTTCCCTGCCAGATGTATACGGTGGATTTGGTACATCGTTAAGCTGGAAAGGTTTTGACTTCTCTATCGACTTTGCATACCAGATCGGAGGAAAAGTATATGATGGCGACTATGCTTCTGCAATGAGCTCTCCTACAGCAAATAGCAAAGGTAGTGTCATTCATGCCGACATTTTAAATGCGTGGACTCCGGAGAACACAACGTCTAACATTCCACGCTTCCAATATGGAGATTCCTACACAGCATCTTCGTCTGATCGTTTCTTGACAAGCGGATCCTATCTGAGTTTACAAAATATAAACTTCGGTTATACATTGCCGACCAAGGTTTGCCGTCCGTTAGGTATTCAAAAATTAAGACTTTATCTGGCTGCAGATAATGTTGCTTTATGGACAAAGCGTCAAGGATTAGATCCGAGACAGGACATCAAAGGTGAAGGAACAGCTTCTTACTATGCGCCGATTCGTACGGTATCAGGTGGTATAACGCTTACATTTTAATTGAAAAAAGAATTGGAATATGAAAAGTTTAAAAAACATTATATTAGGACTATCTTGTGTTTCGGCTGTTGTATTGACGGGATGTATAGATGAGACATTACCGACTCACCAAGCTACAGATGAACAGTTAAGCTCCTCTTCGAAAGCGACAGAGGCACTCCTTTGGGCTATGCCGGCTTTTGCCAATAACTATAAAACCGTAGACGGCGGAGATTATGATTGGGGCTACGGTTCACTCATGCATATCCGCGATGTGATGACAGATGAAATGGTTATCATAGAAAGTGGTTACGATCACTATAGCGCATGGGAGCACAATCAATACATTGGTCCGAACTATCTTTCCACCCAATTCATTTGGAATTACTTTTGGAAGTTCGTTCAGACAACCAACAATATGATTGGTGCTATCAATCCAGAAAGTGCGAGTGAAACTCAACTTGGTTATTTAGGTGCAGCTTATGGTTATCGCGCATTTATTTATTTGGACATGGCTCGTATGTTCGAATTTCTTGAAAATGACGGAACATCCCCGACAAACAGCAGTGGTAATAATGTCTTGAATCTTACGGTTCCTATTGTAACGGAAGAAGTTACAGAAGAAGCAGCTCGTAATAATCCCCGTGTAAACCGCCAAGAGATGTATGAATTTATCCTTTCCGACTTGAATAAAGCCGAAGAATACATTCCTAATTTCCATCGTTCTACAAAAACATTGCCAGACTTAGCCGTTGTCTACGGGTTAAAAGCACGTTTGTATATGTGGATGGAAGACTATGCCAACGCACAAGTTTATGCCCGTAAGGCTATTGAGGAAAGCGGTGCGACACCTACCACACAAGATCAATGGCTAAGCACCACTTCTGGATTCAACGATATTTCAATTTCTTCCTGGATGTTCGGTTCTTCCATGCAAAAAGAAGACGACGTAGTAAAATCGGGTATCATCAACTGGACTTCTTGGATGTCTAATGAAACAACATACGGATATGCGGCCGCAGGTCCGATGCCGTTGGCGGACATAAATTTTTATAACAAGATTTCAGATACAGATTTTAGAAAATTATCATGGAAAGCTCCGGCTGGCAGTGTGTTAGAAGGTAAAAATACTTATATCGATACAGCCACAGGAGCAGCTCTACCAGAATATGCATCCTTGAAATTCCGCCCGGGTTCCGGCAATATGTCTGATTTCAATGTTGGTTCAGCTTGTTCATATCCGATGATGCGTGTGGAAGAAATGTATTTTATCGAAGCTGAAGCGGCAGCTCAACAAAATCCAGCACAAGGAGTCAACCTGCTAAATGATTTTATGAGTAATTATAGAGATCCACAGTATAAATGCACGAAATCCAGCAAAGAGGATGTTGTAAAAGAAATCGTTTTTCAAAAACGTGTAGAACTTTGGGGTGAAGGACAAAGTTTCTTTGACATCAAGCGTTTGAATTTGCCGGTGACTCGTGGCTATGCAGGAACATTGCATCATACAATTGGCCGTTTCAACACAACAACTCGTCCTGCATGGATGAACTTCTGTATCGTTAGAAGTGAAGGTAATAATAACACAGCATTAGTCGGATTCGAGAACCCAGATCCGAGCGATGTATATTCTTCTTGGGCTGAATAATATTAAATGCATATCAATATGAAAAAGATAAATAAATACATTAGCATGGTTGCATTGAGTGCTTTAGCTATGGCGTTCAATGCTTGTACAGACGAATGCGAAAGAGAAGCATCTCCTGTTCAGACGGATGGACTTACTGCTTATATTGATTTCAATACACTGACTTCTCTCGAATTTCTGCCTGATGACGAACAGGCTTTCGAAGTGAAAATCGGCCGTCAGTTGGCAACGGAAACTGCAACAGTTCATATTACAGCAGAAGGAGAAAAGTTCAATGTTCCACAAACGGTTGAATTTGCTGCCGGTGAAACGGAAAAAACCGTAAAAATCACATTCGATATCGCAATTGGAACTTCGGCTTCTGTGAAAATCGGTATTGAGGAGAGTGAAACATATATATATGGTTTAACTGAACAGACTATTAAAGTTTCCAGAGATTATACTTGGGTTTCTGCAGGCTCTTTAACTTTCTCTGATGCTACTTTTACTGGAGCAGAAGAGGAATTGGCAGTGGAAAAAGCAAAAGAAGGTAATAATCTTTATAGAATCATCGAACCGTATTGTGAAGAAGGTGCTGGTATTCACGTTCAATTTACATTGGACGATAATAACAATGCCGTATCTTTATTGCCGGTCGGTTCTCTGTTCGATTTAGGTAATGGATATCAGCTTTATTATGCTCCGGAACAATATCCTAATTACTGCTTCTTTACGAATGAAGGAGATAGCTTTAATTTCGGTTTCTTGTTTACAGACAATGGATCTGATCTGTATGTCGGAAGCGGATCTTTTGTTTGGAACAAAGGATATCCTGGCAAGTAAAATTTGATTACTTATCACATTAAAACAAGTGGGGGGTAAAAACATCTTGTCCGCACGTCAAACGCGAAGACAAGGTTGTTTTGACACCCCACGTTTTTTAATATCTCTGAATACAATCACCAAAAAAATGAATCCGAATGTCACCAGTGTTGGTACCAATACGACTTTGGATCATATCATTCCCAAACGTCGTTAAGAATCATTTTGCAAACCTAACATCTGTCCCCTTATCCTCTTTTGCCTTAATAGCCAAGACCCGACCTCGTACTTTTACCTTTCCGGTTATAAATTCCGGGATATTGAAAGATTTCATAAAGGACTGATAGAAACCGGTATCTTTCTGAGGCAACAAGAAGGGCTTGCCAACTTTGCCGTCTTCATCGACATAAGCAATATACGGACGTGTATATAAACCGTCTATCCTCCTGCTGCTGAATACGAACCAACGACTGTTGCTACTCCAGGAATGATAGCTTTCCACATCGTCGCTATTCACTTCCACTAACGGACGGCTCATGCCTGTCTGAAGGTCCGCCATATATAAATCAGCATCTTTATGCCAGATCGAAAAGTTTCCATAACCGGATAATGTATACAAAAGGTAACGTCCGTCAGGCGAAACGCGCGGAAAAGAAGCACTCATCCCACCGCTCTTCGCATTGTAAAGCGTATCGACCTGCGCCCCGAAAGCACGTGTCACCGGATCAAAGGAGACGGAACATAAGTTATATTTGACTTCCGAGTACTCCTGCGGAATAGGCCGGGCCTCTGCTGTACAGAAATAGAGTGTCTTTCCGTCGGGAGAGAAAGTCGGAAATGTTTCAAAAGCATCTTTCGAAAAGATATTTGAAGCCGTCACGATCTCGTGTTTTTCCACATCGTACACCACTACATCGGAAGCCTCGTCATATACCTCCACCCTATTCCTGTCATTCAGATGAAATGCCTGCTTGGTTGTATTCACAGAGAAAGCCACATATTTGCCCGAAGGATGCCAGGAAGGGTAAACCAAAGGAGAAATCGTTTCCTTCGTCTTGGTATTCAGCTTTTCAATCTTATCGCCATCAACCAGGATCGTCCCCGGAAAAGTCTCGCGCATATGAAACAGCATCTTATTTGGATCCTGCATACAAAACGAATGGCAATTCACACAGTTGTTTCCACTCATCTTATTTTCAATAATAGGAATTTGCGTATAACTCTCCAAATCCCTTTGATAGATTCCCATCTTGTTCCACAACTCATATCCCGGATCGATCAGACGATAAGCCAAATAAGAGTCTACCTTTTCTGGAGCAACCCGGATAGTAAAAGGAGAATAGGCCACCCATTCATTGCCTTGTTTCACTTGGACCGTCACCTGTATGGAGTCACCGGCAGCCGATTCCAGCAATTTCTTCCATTTGGAAGGAGGAATCACAATGCTACCATTTTCTCCTTTCACCTCGAATTGTTGCCCACCAAAAGAAAAAACAGCACGCGATCCGGCATCCTGATCGTCCAAAGCAAAATTCAAAGGAGCCATATTAGGAGGAATAACCACACCGTTATAATCCGGAAAAATGGCAGGCATCGCGTCTAATGTACGGCTCACTTTCACCGAGTCGGAACAAGACAACAAAGCCGCCAGCATACATATATATACATTCTTTCTTTCCATTTTCTTACGCATCATTTAAACATAAAGTAAAACCAGTAGGTATTTCCGTACGACCGGTTCAACAGCCCGGCAATAGCACTGTTATTGCGGTTCGCAAGCACCTGCTTTTTATAGTCGGTGAAGCGAGCAACAATTGTTTCGGAGACATTGAAACGTTTCCAGTAATCCGGTTCTTTTTCAGACATCACAATAACGGCTTCCTGAAAATGCACGGGCAATACGGGCAAAAACTCTGTCCCGTAATATTTTTCCACCAGCGCTTTAAATCCTTCCAGATCCTTAGCCAATAAATACATTGCACCCAAATACTGCAAAGCAGCAGAGTTGGCAGGTCCTTTTTCCAAGAAAAGCGCCAGATCTCCTGCCAACCCCTTTATCATTGCCAATGAATTCCGATCCGGCAACATCCGCCTACGGGTTCCTAATATGGGATCGCTTTCGACAACTTCGTCATTATAAAGGTATTTGCGCTGTGATTGGGCCCAATCCCGGTATGCATATGTTTTCTCAAGTATCGAGATATATTTTTCAGCTACGGGATACGTACCGTAAATCAGATTTGTCTGCACCAGTCTCTTCAACATACGAGGATTGCCATCCTCCATAGCACTCACATACCCCTCAAAAGCCATTTCCTGCGATGAAGCGGTTGCCCCCATCGTAAAATAGATATCACTGAGCATACAAGAGATATTTTCCGATTTATTCCATTGTACAAGCAACCCTTGAGGTCCCCGCTGGTCGAAGTTGAACATTTTATCCGAAAGTTCTCCCTTATTGGCCAATGCCATATTCAGATGGCACATATATAAGAAATTTGTCAGTTTCCCTTTACATTCTTCTATCGTCTTGTCCCACTGTTCCGTACGGGCAAAATAATCCAGTTTTTTCAACTTCAGTGTCTTTGCATCGCTATATTTGGGCATTCCCCACCACAGAACGGCAGCAATCATAGCCAATTGAGCAATACAACTGATCCCTGCAAACAATTTCTTCCCGGACAAACTATTCTTATTCCGGACAAAGAAAGCGACAAGAAAAACCAAAGGCAGGCAAATCCAGGAATAATAAATGATTTCTTTTGGATGGAGCGTATAATGGTAATACAGATCCGGACCGAAAACCCATCGGTATTCACCCATCAAAGAGAAATAAACCGTTCCAACACCCAATAGCAAAACTTCCGCAACTCCGATCAACGAGATATACCATTTAGGCGTCTTACGCAACCCTTCGAACAAGCAAATCATTCCGGCAAACAAGACAGCAATCGATCCTGCCAGCCAAAACAAGACCGGAACCAGCACACAGCCCGCAACCAAACGGAAAAGATCATTCCTTATCCGCATATATCCACAGAGCAAAGCCGTCATCATCAGATAGCAGACAGTACCCTGCACCCGGTAATTGAAGTCAAAATGCATGAACAGCAAAGCCAACATCGGCTGCACATAGAGGATAAAAAGCCCCGAAGCGGATGCGATCCGTTTCACAATACCAGCCGTACAAATCCCGACACCTGTCAACAAGGCTGCAGTGACCAACGCCCCAACATAGGGTCGGATAAAAAACTGCACAAAGAACTCCGCCACCAACATGGAAAAGCCACCTGGAAGAACCAATTTATTCCTTATATACGCCTCAGAAAACAAAAACAACTGGCTCTGTTCTATATAGTAAAAGTGATACTCGAAACGCGTTTGCAAGAAAGCGAACAAAGCTCCAAAAACGACCAACCAAAAGGCAACAAGTTTGTATTTCATCAGACAAATCCTTAAGCGTGTTTAACCAATTCAAAACGTTTATCCACACAAACCGGTAATTCATGTGGATAATGCGTGACATAGATCAACGTCTTCCCCGGACGTGAACAAAACTGCTCGATAATGGCAGCCACCTTCTTCTTATTGCTCACATCCAACCCATGCAACGGTTCATCCAAGATAATCAGGTCCGGATCTTTTACAAACGCACGCGTCAAAAGTGCCAACCGCTGTTCGCCGGAAGAAAGCGTAAGGAAAGAACGGCCTTTCAACTCTTCAATACCGAATACACGCATCCAAGCCAAAGCTATCTGTTGTTGCTGCTCCGTACACTTCCTGAACAACCCGACCGAGTCAAAGAAACCGGAACCTACGATACTCAATACCGGTACATTCTCCATATAGAAAAGATGCATTTCCGGAGAAACATATCCGATGCGCTTCTTTATATCCCAAATACTTTCTCCCGACCCACGTTTCCGGTCAAAAAGATAAAGCGTGTTGGCATACGATTGAGGATTATCGGCATAAATCAAGCTCAACAAAGTCGACTTGCCTGCCCCGTTCAGACCGAACAACGCCCACTTTTCCCCGTTTTTCACTTCCCAATCCAATTCTTTCAGGATGGTACGGCTACCATATTTGACCGAAACGTGTTCCATCCTAAAAGTAACGAGATGGGTGGAAGGTTCTTTCTGATCCTCAACCGGAAGTGAAAACGACTCGCTCCGAACAGAATCGACTTTTCCTTCGGACGGGAACAAATCAGCAATCAGATCCGTTTGCTTCAGGAATTCCTCCCGACTGTAAACCGGAAGGCACTTACGCTGCTTGATCGGTAAGATATGTGTAATCATTCCAGGTATATCATCCGGATTGGAAAGCAGTAAAACCACCTGCACACCTTTCAATTTCGTCATTTGCTGCAACATCTCCACCAAAACATCTCTCGAAGGAGCATCCAGTCCGATAAAAGGATTATCCAATATCAAGACACGGGGACGTTTCAACAACGTACGAACAATCAAGAACTTTCTCAATTCACCACTGGACAGGAAGATCAGTTTCTTCGGCAAAAACTCTTCTATACCGAACAAAGATAACACATTATGATAATCTTCCGATCCGGCATCTTCATTTAATATATCTTCTATTGTAGGGACCTCGTCCGTTTCAGTCGAATGCCAGCGTTGCTGATAATAAGAGTTACGGCAATCAGCCAAAGAGTAAATATCTTTAAACGCTATACTTTTCACCAGATTACTGACATTCCCCTCGTATCCGAAAGTAACTTCGCCTTCCTTCAATGCAAATTTACGTTGCATAACATCGGCAATCAATGTTTTGCCTGCACCATTCGGCCCGATGACAGCCCATTGTTGTCCCTCTTCTATTATCCAGTTGAGAGGTTCTTCAAAACGCAGTTCCGGCAAACGGGTCACGACGTTCCGAATATTCACCATTATTTTCCTATTTTCCATCGCCTTTTTATTACACGAAGCAAAGGTAACAGAAAAGGCGAAACTCTCCCAAGCTCCCCCTTCTATTTTGTACAGGTATATTGTTATATATATTTCTTCGCAAATTAGTTACCAAAAACAGACCTGTACAGTATCCCAACGTTCGTTTCAAAAATACACTTAAACTATTTACACCACAAATATACGAAACAATTTTACTTATTATCATTTTACAACCCAAATTTGTTGCAAAACATAATATTTTCAATAAGTTTAGTAACACATTAAAAGACACGTGTACCCTTTCCCAAATGAATATCTGAAGCCTGCGTGATAATCACCTGCTTAACCCCGGCATCAATCGCTTGAAACGAATTTTCGAGTTTAGGGATCATTCCCCCTTGAATCACACCTGCTTCCACATACTGTTTAAAAGCCGTACGGTCTATTTCGGGAATCACACTTTCATCATCGTTCTCATCTTTCAAAACCCCTTTCTTCTCAAAGCAGAACATCAAAGTCACTTCAAAATGTTTTGCCAGAGCTTTAGCCGCTTCTCCCGCGATCGTATCGGCATTGGTATTCAACATATGTCCTTGTTTGTCGTGTGTAAGGGGAGCTAATACGGGAACAATATCCTGATAAATCAGAGAGGCCAGCAAATCCGCATTCACCTCTTTCACATTACCGACAAAACCATAGTCAACCTCTCCTACTGGACGTTTGTCCGACCGCATCAGATTCATATCCGCTCCGGTCAGTCCCAACGCGTTTATGCCTAAAGCCTGAAGGCCGGCGACAATATTCTTATTGACCAGTCCTCCGTAAACCATTGTAACCACTCTCAACATGTCAGCATCCGTAATCCGACGACCGCCCACCATCTTACTCTCGATACCCAATTGTGCAGCCAGCTTCGTAGCAGAACGTCCGCCTCCATGAACCAGCACTTTATATCCTTCTACCTGCGAGAAATCATTCAACAGATTGCGAAGCGTTTCCTCTTCTTCCACAATCTTTCCTCCCACCTTTATCAGCGTTAGCTTTTCCATTCCTATAAATTATTTTAAATTTTTTGAGCCAAAGGTAGTAAAAAATAAAAGATTTGTATACTTTTGCACCATTCAACGCGGTAGTAGCTCAGTTGGTAGAGCATCAGCTTCCCAAGCTGAGGGTCACGAGTTCGAGCCTCGCCTACCGCTCCTTAGGAAACACTCTCTGATTATCAAACTATTAACAATAATCGGGAGTGTTTTTTCTTTGCAAGAAACAAATTATACACATAGCAAAAAGATACCACAGATATAAGGTTAGCTTGTTTTCGACATTGTCGTGTATATTTTTGACAATGCCGAAAATATACACGACAATGTCAAAAACAAAATACATGCACAGAAAAATCCCAGCGGCTCAGCATATATTTACGATTATCCGCCAGGAAAAACAAGATTAGAAGGCTGGGATTCATAAATTATCTGTATGTTTGAAAGCAAAAAGCAATAAACAGACAATGACAATACGGCAGGGAAAGATTCTGATAGTTGACGACAACGAGGATATACTATTCACACTAAAGATGTTACTGCGTCCACGCGTAGAAAATATCACCACTTGCTCCGATCCGAAAGAAATCAACCGGTTAGTTTCTAGAAATCAATATGACGTCATCCTGCTGGATATGAATTTCACATCAGGCATCAACACCGGCAATGAGGGTTTATTTTGGTTGCATGAAATAAAGAAAGTACGTCCGGAACTTCCGGTCGTACTTTTTACGGCTTATGCCGACATCGAACTGGCTATCCGGGGGATTAAAGAAGGAGCAACCGACTTTATCGTCAAGCCTTGGGATAACCAAAAACTGGTGGAAACCCTGCAAACCGCAGCAGCTTCTACGCACAACAACAAGAAAACGGACGGCAAAGAAGAAACCACCCACTCACCTATGTACTGGGGAGAAAGCAAGGTTATGCAACAACTACGGGCTTTGATTAAAAAGGTTGCCGTCACCGATGCCAACCTCTTGATAACGGGTGAAAACGGAACGGGAAAGAAATGCTGGCACGAGAGATTCATCTCCTTTCCAACCGCAAATACAAAGAAATGATTGCAGTGGATATGGGGACTATCACAGAGTCTTTATTTGAAAGTGAGCTTTTCGGACACGTTAAAGGTTCTTTCACCGACGCACACACCGACCGGACCGGCAAATTTGAGGCTGCCGATAATAGTACGCTGTTTCTCGATGAAATAGGCAACCTGCCTTACCACCTGCAAGCAAAGCTACTGACCGTCCTCCAACGACGAAGCATTGTGAGAGTGGGAAGCAACACGCCGATTCCCATTCATATCCGACTGATATGCGCAACCAACCGGAATCTGCAAGAGATGGTAGTGAAAGGTGAATTCCGGGAAGATTTGCTCTATCGCATCAATACCATTCATGTAGAGATTCCTCCTTTGCGGGAACGGAAAGAAGATATTATTCCATTGGCCGAAAGGTTCATGGTACGCTTTTGCAAACAATATGACAAGACATTGATGAAGTTCACTCCCGACGCTAAAGATAAATTGAAAGCACACCTTTGGTATGGTAATATCCGTGAACTGGAACACGTGATTGAAAAGGCCGTTATCATCAATGACAGTCCGCTCGTTCCTGCCGAATTATTCCAATTATCCATTCCACGGACGGAGAGTCAGGAGAAAAGTATTTCTACGCTGGAAGAGATGGAAATGCAGATGATACGGAAAGCGCTCGACACTTGTGCAGGAAACTTATCGGCAGTAGCCGCCCAACTGGGAATAACCAGGCAGACTCTTTATAACAAGATGAAAAAGTTCGGATTATGACAGTGCAGCTTCAACAAGTAGGTGTTCAATATTGGTTCAGAGTCTTGCTGACGGCACTTTTCTGTATATCGTCCGTGTGGTTCGGTATACATCAATCATACGGTTGGTTAGGGGGCAGTCTTTGTCTATTGGTTCTTAGCATACTTTGGCAAATCCGCCTTTATCGCCTCCACACCAAACAGGTGCTTTTTATGATTGATGCGCTCGAGAATAATGATAATACATTTCATTTTACCGAAGAAAACGG
>ENA-ORTH01002715-ORTH01002715.1-human-gut-metagenome-genome-assembly--contig:-NODE-2715-length-13413-cov-4.580626_pt1 | contig 13413 bp, 10 predicted proteins | sample MGYA00241914_ERZ509192 | MGnify/ENA primary metagenome ERZ509192 (study PRJEB26280, sample SAMEA2338826) | human gut metagenome | biome: human gut; feature: human-associated habitat; material: faeces... | reverse complement strand
AGCGCCGTTTATCTTGACCGTTGACTGGCTCGGCTGGGTTTTCTATCTCCTCAATAGGCAGATCAGTTTTATACTTTCTTCCGTGTCAAGAAAATTCCAACGATGGCTCCTATAAGGATAATAGGCGCTATCCGGACAAACAACCATTCAAATGCATGAAAAGCTACTCCGACAACGGCAGTTTCGGGGTCACTATAATTCCACCCCAAGTAAGGGCCATTGAATGCTATTAAGGCCGCAAAAATTGCCGCTATGACCGCACACAATGAGATAAAAAGCCAATGAAGCGTTCTTTGCCTTGCGGCCTTTCTTCGTGAGAGCTGCAAGTTTATAATCTCCAGCTTTTCAGAAATCGCCTTTAAGCTATCAGCTTCCGACTCAATAACAGTTTCGCCAAGCAAAGTGCTTACAGGTGTTTCAAGCGCCTCTGACAGGGAGACCAACATATCAGAATCGGGAACCGACAATCCTTGTTCCCATTTAGAGATTGTTTGTCTCACCACATTCAGCTTGATAGCAAGCTCTTCTTGCGAAAGTCCCTTTGACTTTCGGACTACTTTGATGTTTTCGTTTAACATTATGGGCAACCTCCCTTCAGTCGTTAAGACTATTGTACGAGAAACCGCCCGTTGCTACAAGCAACGCATATTAACATTCGAGGTTTATCGCCGTTGTTCTTGACATTTTGTCAAACTGCTACGGCTAAAGTATACCACCAATCCCAACGGCGTCCAATCCTCTTTTATAGGCGTTGACAGTAGTGGCAAGCAATGCCCCAGTATATCCCCGGTGCAGCGGCGTCCGATGCACAAGCCGCCGTTGGCGTCTGCTGTATATACCGGCAGGGGAAACCTGCTGGCAGAGCCGCCAGCCAATGTAATGTGTTGGATGGTTAATTCACCCTTTACATAGTAACTCTCACTATGCAATCGATTCACCTGCACCATTGCCGATTGACTAGAAACACCGGAAAGTTTGGAAGCCCAAAGCAACTTCCTTCCTACTTCCCCGCTTCCACCGTGGCGAACATGCAAGTTGCCCTACGACTGTATCGGGACGTGCAAACGAGTACCCATCGCATAAGGACCTACTGCAAAAGTTTCCTTTTTACAGTAGGTCCTTGCCTTGGTACGCTACCCCGCAGTGTGCCTGCAAGGGCTTCTTCTACCCTGGGGCCCCGATGGCAGTTATTTCACTTCTTTCACCGACTCCACCAGGCCCTCTGCCAGGCCAGCCAAGCCCTGGATCTCGCTGGGGATGATGATCTTGGTGGCCTTGCCGTCGGCGGCGGCCTGGAAAGCCTCCAGGGCCTTGATGCGCAGCACCGCCTCCCTGGGATCGGCCTCGTTGAGCAGCTTGATGGCCTCGGCGGTGGCCTGCTGGACCTTGAGGATGGCCTCGGCCTCGCCCTCGGCCTTCTTGATGGCGGCCTGCTTGGCGGCGTCGGCCCGGAGAATCATGGACTCCTTCTCGCCCTCGGCCACCAGGATCTGACTCTGGCGCTGGCCCTCGGCCCGGAGCACCGCCTCGCGCTTCTCCCGCTCGGCCTTCATCTGCTTCTCCATGGCGCTCTGTATGTCCGGAGGGGGCTGAATGTTCTTGACCTCTACCCGGTTGACCTTGATGCCCCAGGGGTCGGTGGCCTCGTCCAGCAGGGCGCGCATCTGGGAGTTGATGGTGTCGCGGCTGGTGAGGGTCTGCTCCAGATCCATGTCGCCGATGATGTTGCGCATGGTGGTGACGCTCAGGTTCTCAATGGCGGACATGGGCCGCTCCACCCCGTAGGCGTAGAGCTTAGGGTCGGTGATCTGAAAGTAGAGCACCGTGTCGATCTGCATGGTGACGTTGTCCTTGGTGATGACGGGCTGGGGCGGGAAGTCCACCACCTGCTCCTTGAGGGAAACCACCTTTGCCACCCGCTCCAGGAACGGAACCTTGAAGTGGATGCCCACGCCCCAGACGGAGTGGAAGGCGCCCAGCCGCTCGATGACGTAGGCCTTGGACTGCTGCACCACCTTCAGGTTTGTGGCCAGCACCAGAATGAGCACGACGACCAGGATAATGATGATAATGGGGATAAACGGCATGCGGGATTCCTCCTTTTTCTCTTCCTCGGTTTGGAATTACCGTCCCGGCGTAGGGACGGGCAGGGGGGACACGATGACCTTGACGCCCTCGATGCGGAGTACCCTGACCCGGGAGCCGGCGGGGATGGCGGGGCAGCCCTCCTCGGTGCGGGCGGTCCAGGGGGCGCCGTTCACGGTGATCTGGCCCTGGGCCTTCAGGTTGTCGATGGCCTGGGTGACCACACCTTCGGCGCCGACGACCCGGTCGGCGTTGGTACTCTCCCGGCGGGGATCGGCGTACTTCCTGGCCAGGGGGCGGATGATGACCAGACACAGGAAGGACACCGCCAGGAACACAGCAAACTGCACCCAGATGTTGCTCACAAAGAAGGATGTGAGCAGGGCGCACAGGGAGCCTACCGCAAACCACAGGGAAACCAGCCCCACCGTGGCGGCCTCCAGCGCCAGGAGGGCGACGAGGGCGGCGAGCCAGCAGATGCTTGGTATGGGCATGGGCACTCCTCCTTTCGAAATACTACTGCTATCCTAGCACAACTCGGAGAAAAAGGGAAGCAAATTCGCTTTCCAGATTTGCCAAGCAGAGAAAAATAAGGTATACTGCTGTCTGAGAACGAGAACGGAACGAGGCGATGGACATGAGAGAGCTGGAATTGCTGGTCCCCACCCTGTTCGGGCTGGAGGGGCTGTGCGCTGAGGAGCTGCGGCGGCTGAAGCTGCCGGAGGTGGCGGCGGAGAACGGGCGGGTGCGGTGCAAGGCCGCCCCGGCGGATATCCCACGGGTGAACCTGAACCTGCGCACCGGCGAGCGGGTGCTGCTGGTGGTGGGCCGCTACCGGGCCGCCGACTTCGAGGCGCTGTTTGAGGGCTGCCGCGCCTTGCCCTGGGAGGAATTTATCCCCCGGGAGGGGGCCTTCCCGGTGAAGGGGCACTCCCTCAACTCCCAGCTCCACGCGGTGCCCGCCTGCCAGGCCGTGCTGAAAAAGGCGGCCGCTGCCCGGCTGGGGGAGAAGTACGGGCTGGAAACCCTGCTGGAGAGCGGGGCGCTGTATCAGATCCAGTTCTCCATCATGCGGGACGAGGTCACCCTGATGCTGGACACCACCGGGGTCGGGCTCCACAAGCGGGGCTACCGGGCGGTGGGGGTGGCCGCCCCCCTGCGGGAGACGCTGGCCGCCGCCATGGTGCTCCTCTCCCGCTACCGGGGGCGAGACCCCTTCTGCGACCCCTTCTGCGGCTCGGGCACCATCGCCATCGAGGCAGCCCTCATCGCCAAAAACCGGGCGCCGGGCCTCAACCGGGCCTTTTCCGCCCAAAAGTGGCGTTGGCTGGACAGCGGGCTGTGGCTCCAGGCCGCCGGCGAGGCCATGGACGGCGAGTATGACGGGGCATACGACATCTGGGGTGGGGACATCGACCCCAAGGCAGTGGCCATCGCCCGGGCCAACGCGGAGAAGGCGGATGTGGAGGACGTGGTCCGCTTCGAGGTGGCGGACGCCGCCGCCTTCCGCCGGGACGCGCCCTATGGCCGGGTGGTCACCAACCCGCCCTATGGGGAGCGCATCCTGGAGAAGCGGGAGGCGGAGGAGCTCTACCGGGCGTTCGGCCGGGCGGTGCGCACACTGCCGGAGGGGTGGCGGGTGAGCGTGCTCTCCTCCCACACGGAGTTCGAGCGCACCTTTGGCCGTACCGCAGACAAGAAGCGCAAGCTGTATAACGGCATGCTCAAGTGCGACCTGTTCCAGTACGGAAGATAGGAGGAGGGGATTGATATGAGGCGAGGAAAGGGAAAGCGCGCCCTGGCGGGGCTGCTGGCCGCGGCCCTGTGCGCGGGATTGTTTTTCCTCCCGGCCTCTGCCGCGCCGGAGGGGGCCACGGTATGGGGCTACAGCGAGGGGCTGGCCCAGTGCGAGCTGGCCGGAAAGTGGGGCTATGTGGACGCTGGCCGGAATGTGGTCATCCCTCTCCAGTACGACAGCATCGTGTCCTTCCAGCTCGGCATCGCGGCGGTCAACCTCAACGGCAAGCTCGGGGTGATCCGGCAGGATGGGCGGTATCTCATCCAGCCGGAGTACGACACCCTTCTCCCCATTGACTGCGGGCTCTATATCGCCCAAAAGGGGGGCGGCTGGGGCGTGGTCAGTATACTCCCCTTCCCGGACGGGGCGGGGAGCACCACCAATGTGCTCTATGAGCTGAGCTATGACCAGGTCCAGGTGGCCGAGCAGGGCGGAACTCAGGTGCTCACCCTCACCAACGGGAGCACCGTCACCAAAATCCCGGTCTATGACCTGCCCGGCATCCTGGCGGCCAAGGGGGTGCCCTCCGCCCAGTTCCCCCTCACCCGGGGCAAGCTGCCCTCCTTCTCCGATGTGTCCCCCCAGGACTGGTTCGCCCTCTGGGTGGACATCGCCTACAATGTGGGGCTCACCTCCGGCGTGGGGAAGAACCGTTATGCGCCCAATCAGACCTTGACCGTGGCGGAGGCCCTCAAGCTGGCGGCCACGATTGAGAGCCGCTACCAGGGGGACGACTTTCATCTGAGCACCGAAGGCGGACCGTACTGGTATGTGCCGGCGGTAGATTACTGCCTGGCCAGCGGCATGATTCAAAAGGGGGACTTTACCGAGCGGGATTACGGACGGGCTGTCACCCGGCGGGAGGCGGCGGAGCTCTTTGCCGCCACCAGTCTGGCCAAGGCCATGCCGGAACTCAACTCTCTGGCCCGGGTGAAGGCGTCGGTGCCCGACATCCGCAGCGGCGATGAGGGGGCGGAGGCCATCTACAGCCTCTACGCCAAGGGAATCCTGTCCGGGGTGGACAGCCGGCTGACCTTCCAGCCGGAGGGCACCTTCACCCGGGCGGAGGCGGCAGCCATTGTCTCCCGCATGGCCCGCACCGAGCAGCGCCTGCTCCTGTGGAGCTGACCAACGGATAAGGAGGATGGGCCCTGTGAGGCACCTGTTCTTAATCAACCCCCACGCGGGAAAATACGACCGCACCCAGGAGATGCGGGAGAAGCTCCGCACTGCCTTGGCCGGGCGGGACGAGCCATGGGAGGCGGCGGTCACCCAATACCCCGGCCACGGGGCCGAGCTGGCCCGGGCGGCGGCGGAGAGGGGGGAGCCGGTGCGCATCTATGCCTGCGGCGGCGACGGCACCCTTAACGAGGCTGTTGCCGGAGCCGCAGGCTTCGGCAACGCCGCTGTGACCCACTACCCCATGGGTTCGGGCAACGATTTTCTGCGGATGTTCGGCCCGGATGCCTGCCGCTTTTACGATCTCCGGGCTCTGCTGGACGCGCCCCAGGCGCCGGTGGATCTCATTGAGTGCAACGGGCGGCTGGCCCTCAATGTCTGCTCGGTGGGGTTCGACGCCCGCATCGGCCTCGGTGCGGCAGACTTTAAGAAGCTGCCCCTGGTGAGCGGGCCGCTGGCCTACCAGCTCTCCGCCGTGCGCACCATTGTCCAGGGGATTCACCGGCCTTACCGGGTGACCATCGACGGGGAGCGCCTGCCGGGGGAGGCGTTTACCCTCATTTGCGCCTGCAACGGCCGCTACTATGGCGGGGGCTTTAACCCCTGCCCCGACGCCGTGCCCGACGACGGCCTGCTGGACTTTGTAGTGGTGCCGGCTGTCTCCAGGCTGACCATTCTGACGCTGATCGGCAAGTACGCCAAGGGGGGCGCCGGGGATATCCCGCGGATCCTTCTGCGCCGCGGCCGGGAGATGCACGTCGCCTGTGAGCGGGCCGACCGGATCAATTTGGACGGTGAGGAGCTGGTGGATTCTGAGCTCTCTGTCCGTGTGTCTGCTAAAAAAGTAAACTTTTTCTTTCCCGAAGGAACCCATTGGATTCCGGAGAAACGGGTGCGAAATTAGAAAACAGAAGAGAGCGGGAGAAAAAAGAAGATCTGAACAGGTTTTGAATGTTAAATTGAAATAGGAACCGCGCGGAATGGAAATTTAACAGATTATTTAAAAATTAAGACTTGCGGAATCCATCAAGTGAGGTTATTATTATAAGCAGGTTAGCACTCCGGTAAAATGAGTGCTAATCTGCTGAATTGGTTTACAAGAAAAATGAATGATACATGAAGGAGGAACCCCTTATGAAACTCAAGCCCCTTGCAGACCGTGTGGTTATCAAGCTGGTCGAAGCGGAGGAGAAGACCAAGAGCGGCATCATCCTGACCGGCGCCGCCAAGGAGAAGCCCGAGGTGGCCGAGGTCATCGAGGTCGGCCCCGGCGGCGTGGTGGACGGCAAGGAGATCACCATGACCGTCAAGAAGGGCGACAAGGTCATCACCAGCAAGTACTCCGGCACCGAGGTCAAGGTGGACGGTGAGGAGTATACTATTGTCCGTCAGGGCGACATTCTGGCGATCGTAGAATAACCCAGCGGAACGGCGAGATAAGCCGTCCACCTGGGGCCCCGCCTGGGGCGGGGCGGCGCGATAAGCGCCGGAGGCCGACGGAATTCATTTCCGGCGGCCGCAGATGAAATCCCCGGGGGTCCCCGCGAAATTCTGTTTCGCGGGGCGGACGGCGAGGAGTACACTATCGTCCGTCAGGGCGACATCCTCGCCATTGTGGAGTAATTTTCCGTGTAGGGGCGCACAGTGTGCGCCCGCTCTCTGGAACAAGAAATCTTCCGGGTGAGTTCCACCCGACTCAATTTGGAGGTAATACGTTATGGCTAAAATTATCTGCTACGGCGAGGAAGCCCGTCACGCGCTGGAGCGCGGCGTCAACCAGCTCGCCGATACCGTGAAGATCACCATGGGTCCCAAGGGCCGCAATGTAGTGCTGGACAAGAAGTTCGGCGCCCCCCTGATCACCAACGACGGCGTGACCATCGCCAAGGAGATTGAGCTGGACGACCCGTTTGAGAACATGGGCGCTCAGCTGGTGAAGGAGGTCTCCACCAAGACCAACGATGTGGCCGGTGACGGCACCACCACCGCAACCCTGCTGGCCCAGGCCATCATCCGCGAGGGTCTGAAGAACCTGGCCGCCGGCGCCAACCCCATGGTCATGAAAAAGGGCATCGCCAAGGCCACCACCGCCGCGGTGGAGGCCATTAAGGCCAACTCCAAGAAGGTCAACGGCTCCGCCGACATCGCCCGCGTGGGCACCGTGTCCTCCAGCGACGAGACCGTGGGCAAGCTGATCGCCGAGGCCATGGAGAAGGTTTCCCACGACGGCGTCATCACCGTGGAGGAGTCCAAGACCGCCGAGACCTATTCCGAGGTGGTTGAGGGCATGCAGTTTGACCGGGGCTATATCACCCCCTATATGGTCACCGACACTGAGAAGATGGAGGCCGTTCTGGACGACGCCCTGATTCTCATTACCGACAAGAAGATCTCCAACATTCAGGAGCTGCTGCCCATCCTGGAGCAGGTGGTGCAGTCCGGCAAGAAGCTGCTGGTCATCGCCGAGGACGTGGAGGGCGAGGCCCTGTCCACCCTGATTGTCAACAAGCTGCGCGGCACCCTGAATGTGGTGTGCGTCAAGGCCCCCGGCTTCGGCGACCGCCGCAAGGAGATGCTGGAGGATATCGCCGTGCTGACCGGCGGCACCGTCATCACCTCCGACATGGGCTATGAGCTCAAGGAGGCCACCATGGACATGCTGGGCCGCGCCCGCCAGGTGAAGGTCTCCAAGGAGAACACCATCATCGTGGACGGCGCCGGCTCCGCCGACGCCATCAAGGCCCGCGTCAACCAGATCAAGAGCCAGATCGAGACTACCACCTCCGACTACGACCGCGAGAAGCTCCAGGAGCGCCTGGCCAAGATGGCCGGCGGCGTGGCGATCATCCGTGTGGGCGCCGCCACCGAGGTAGAGATGAAGGAGAAGAAGCTCCGCATCGAGGACGCCCTGAACGCTACCCGCGCCGCTGTGGAAGAGGGCATCGTGGCCGGCGGCGGCACCGCCTATGTCAACGCCATCGCCTCCGTGGAGAAGCTGCTGGCCGAGACCGAGGGCGACGAGAAGACCGGTGTGTCCATCATTGCCAAGGCCCTGACCGAGCCCATGCGCCAGATTGCCACCAACGCCGGCATCGACGGCTCCGTGGTGCTGGAGAATGTGAAGAAGGCCGACAAGGTGGGCTACGGCTTCGATGCCTATAATGAGACCTATGTGGACATGATCTCCGCTGGTATCGTCGATCCCACCAAGGTGACCCGCTCCGCTCTGGAGAATGCGGCCTCCATCGCCGCCACCCTGCTGACCACCGAGTCCCTGGTGGCCGACAAGCCCCAGCCCCCCGCTCCGGCTGCTCCGGCTGCCCCCGATATGGGCGGCATGTACTGAGCCAGAGAGAAAAAAGGCCCGGAACCAAATCGGTTCCGGGCCTTTTTGCAGGGCTGTGGCCTGTCGACGGGGCTGAAAAGAGCTTTGCTGCTCCCGGCATACGGAAAAGCATAGGAATACGAAGGCACCCCCGGAGCCGTTGGACTCCGGGGGTGCCTGGTGTGTAGGGGGAGATCAATCAGGCCGCGGCCTGGGCGGCAGCGGGGATCAACTGCGCCTGGAAGAAAGCGGCGGTGGCGTCCACCGTCTGATAGAGGGCAGTGAAATCGCCAGAGAACACGTTGTAGGTGTGGTCGCAGTTATCCACCAGCAGCAACTGGCTGTCGGCGTTAGCGGCGGCCTTCACAATCTTCTCGGCGTTATCGGGGGTGACGGTAGTATCGTCCTTGCCGTTGATGGCCAGAATGGGGGCCTTGATGTCAGCAGTTACCTTCAGAATGTTGGTTTCGGCCACCTCCTGGAACCAGCGCTCACCCAGCTCCAAGGGCTCCCGCCAGTCAAAGGTCATCGTATAAAAGCCCTCTTTCTTGGCCTGGGCATAGGCATCCTCAAAGCTGGTACCCGCAAACAGGGAGGCGCCGTTCAGTTCCAGGGCGCCGGACCAGGTGACAACAGCCTGGAAGGTGTCGGGGTGGGCCTCTGCGGCCAGCAGGGCGTCGGTTCCGCCCTGGCTCCAGCCCATGACGCCCAGGTTCCCGCCGTCCACAGTCTCCAGGCCGGCCAGGTAGTCCGCGGCGGCCTTGGCGTCAATGACGGCGGAGGTGTAGTTGTAATCCCGGTAGCTGGCGGTGGAGTCGCCGTTTCCCATGAAGTCGATGCGCAGGGTGGCGATGCCGTCGGCGGCCATACGGGGGGCGGCCAGGGCGTAACCCATGCCGGCTTCGTCCCGGTTGGAGCCGGTGCCGTGGAGCATCACCACGCCGGGGACCTTCGCGTCCTTGGAGGCGGAGACGGGCAGGGTCAGGGTGGCGGGAATCTCATGGGCAGGGATCCCGTCCTGGGCGGCTACAGGGATGGAAACCACGGTCTCCACATAGGTGGGCTTGAGGACGCTGAAGTTCTTGAGCACCTGGGCAAACTCAGCGCGGGTGAGCTGGCCGTTGGGGTTCAGATTGCCCTTCTGGTCACCGGTCATCACCTTGCCATAATAGCAGAAGGTCATGCCCTCCAGATCGGCGGCGGGGATGGAGTCGTAGTCGGGAGCCTCCTTCATAGCCATGCCGGAGGTGTCCACGGTAATACCCTTGTAGGAGGCGTAATCGGCGATAATAGTGGCGATACCGGAACGGGTGATTACGGTGTCGGTGCCGTACTCAGTGCCCTCAAACAGGCCGGCGGAGGCGGCCCAGTTAATGGCGTTGGCGTACCACTCGCCCTCGGTGCCGGTCACAGTGGTCTTTTCAACCGCGGGCTTACCCTCCATGTTATAGAGGGTCTGGTACACGGTGGCGCGGGTGACGGTGCCGGTGGGCTCAAAGCCCTTGTTGGTGCCGTTCATGATGCCATTGTCCAAGGCATACACGGCGGCGTTGTAGTACCAGGAGCCGGTCTCCAGATCGGCGGGATAGTTGGCGGGCTCGTCCACAATGGTGATGCGGCCGGCGGGCTCGCCGTACTGCTCGGCGGTGATGGTGCCGTCCAGCTCCTCAGTGGTGTAGTTGATCAGGGCGTCCTCCAGGGACACGCCCACATCCTTCCAGCCGCCGGCGGTCTTGAACACGCCGTAGGTGTCGCCGCCCTTGGCGGTGAAGTCGTTGGTGGCGATGGTGTAGGTGGCGGCGGGATCAAAGGCCTCGCCGTTCACCGTGGAGATGGTGACGCGGCTGCCGGGATTGGCAGGAGCGTAGTAGGTAGAGTTGGCGTATTGAGTGCCGTTCACATAGGGAACGCCGGTGTTGAGGGTGAACTCAATGCCGGACACCTGGGGGAAGGCGCCGATGGCCTCGGGGGTGGTGCAGGTAGCGGCCTCCAGGGCCTCCAGAAGCTGGGCGCCGGTCACGTCGATGGTGGCCACGGTGTTGCCGAAGGGGAAGACGGCCAGCAGGCTCTTCTTGGAAATGTCGCCCTTGGCCAGAGCCTCGCGGATGCCGCCGCCGTTGGTCAGCGCGGCGTCCACGTTCTCCTCGCCCAGAGTCTGGCGGGCCTGCCACAGGATGGCGTCGGCGGCAAAGTCGCCCAGGTTGGTCTCAGTGGTGCGGACGCCCTCGCCCTCGGGGAAGGTCATCTCGGCCTTGGTAACAGGATCGGTGGCCGCACCGCCGGAGCGGGAGCCGTTCAGATCCACCTCGGTGGTGGCGATCTTCTCGCCGTAGACCTTATCAACGGCGGTGTTGCGGTCGTCCACCAGCTTGGCCACATCGGCGTCGGTCTTGGTGTAGGAGGCGGCGGGAACCAGCTCGTCGGTCAGGGTGCCGGTCTCCTGATCGTAGATCACCACGCCCACGTTGGCCAGAGCGGTGCCAGTGGAGACGATCTTGGCGCCGTTGACCACGTTGGTGTCGCCCACCTTGGCAATGATATCGGCAGTGGTGGAGTGGCTGTGGCCGTCGATGAACAGGTCAATGCCGTTCACGTGCTCACACACGTCGATGGAGCGGTTGCCGATGCTCTCGTCATCGATGCCCAGGTGGCCCAGGCAGACAATCAGATCGGCGCCGGCCTTGTTCAGCTCATCGACCTGAGCCTGGGCGACGGCGTACAGCTTGTCGGTCTGGGGGAAGGTGATGCCGGGCATCTTGGAGGCGTCGGCCTTGGTCAGGGTCTCGGGGGTGGCCAGGCCGAACACGCCCACCTTCACGCCGCCGATCTCAAAGATCTTGTTGGAGTCGAAGACAGTCTTGCCGTCGGCCTCAGTGGTCATGTCGGCGCACAGGATGGGGAAGTCGGCATCCTTGGCCAGGGCCTTGAGGTTGTCGATGCCGAAGTCCAGCTCATGGTTGCCCACGGTCATGGCATCATAACCGGCGGCGTTCATGAACTCGATGGCGCTCTTGCCCTGGTCGGCGCTCACCAGGGGCTTGCCCATGATGGAGTCGCCGGCAGAGACCAGCAGCACATCGGCGCCGGCGGCCTCGAAGTCCTTCTTCAGCTGGGCCACACCGGCCATGCCGAAGGAAGTGCCCTCCTCGTCCAGATCCGCGCCGTGGGTGTCGTTGGTATGGAGAATAACAACCTTACCATCGACATCGGGAATGACATAGGGGGTTGCGGTTTCTTCCTCTGCGGCAAAGGCGGCCCCGAACAGGGAGCACACCATAGCCAGCACGAGGAACAGGGACAGGAATTTGCTTGCGGGTTTTCTCATAGAAAACATTCCACCTTTCCTCATTGCCTTTCCCTATGAAAGGCGTTTTTTGGGGCATCCTAATGGTAACAAACTGGAAACAAAAATACAAGGTGGCGGAGAAAAAAAGTGTGCAAAAAGCACACGAATCTTATGAGCCCGCTGCTCAAAAGATTCGTGTAGGAAATAATTTATTTTTCAGCCCAGTTGCCGGTGGCCTCCGCCTTCAGATAGGCGTTGATGAAGCCGTCCAGCTCGCCGTCCATCACGGCGTTGATGTTGCTGGTCTCATAGCCGGTACGGTTGTCCTTTACCAACTGGTAGGGCATAAACACGTAAGAACGGATCTGGCTGCCCCACTCGATCTTGAGCTGTACACCCTTGATGTCGGAGATCTTCTCGGCATGGGCCTGCATCTGAAGCTCCACCAGCTTGGAGCGCAGCATCCGCATACAGGTGTCCCGGTTCTGAAACTGGCTGCGCTCGGTCTGACAGGAAACCACAATGCCGGTGGGCTTGTGGATCAGGCGGACAGCGGAAGAGGTCTTGTTGATGTGCTGGCCGCCGGCACCGGAGGAGCGGAACACCTGCATCTCGACATCCTCCGGGCGGATGTCCACCTCTACATCGTCGGGAATCTCCGGCATGACCTCCAGCGCGGCGAAGGAGGTCTGACGCCGGGCGTTGGCGTCAAAGGGGGAGACCCGGACCAGCCGGTGCACGCCGTGCTCACTCTTGAGGTGGCCGTAGGCATTCTCACCCTCGATGGAAATGGTGGCGCTCTTGAGGCCGGCCTCGTCGCCGTCCAGGTAGTCCAGCGTCTTGCACACGTAGCCGTGGCGCTCCGCCCAGCGGGTGTACATGCGGAAGAGCATCTGGGCCCAGTCCTGGGCCTCGGTGCCGCCCGCGCCGGCGTGAAAGGTGAGGATGGCATTGGAGCCATCATACTCGCCGGTGAGCAGAGTGGACAGCTTGGCCTCCTCTATCTCGGCCTCCAGCTTGGCGAAGCCCTCCTCCACTTCGGGAACCAGAGTCTCGTCCTCGGCCTCGTTGCCCAACTCACACAGGGTCATCAGGTCGTCCCACTGGGTCTTGCGCTTTTGCTGGCCCTCAATCTTGTCCCGTAGTTGCTTGACCCGCTGCTGCACCTTTTGGGCCTTCTCCAGGTTGTCCCAAAAGCCGTCGGAAGCGCTCTCCGACTCCAGCATCTCCACCTCCCGGATGGCCGTCTCCAGGCCCAAGGCCTGGTCCAGCTCGTCCAGCTCTGGGCGCAGATTGTTGAGCTTTACCTTGTATTCATCAAACTGAAGCATGTAAAACCACACTCATTTCCATAAAATAGCCCTCATATTATATCCAAAAGAGTGGAAATTGTAAAGAGAGTGGCAGGAAAAAACCGCCCGAGGGCGGGCGGTTTTATCGCTCACTGACCATCCAGCCGGGATCGGCGCGGAAAATCAGGTCATCTATGTCTTCCTTTGGCTCGGTGCGCAGAATGGTTTCGTCCTGCTGCGTGTGTTGCATGGGGATACCTCCTTCGTAAGTCGTGTACATATCAGTATATGCCGGAGGGAGGGAAAGATGTATACGATTCCTGTCGGGCGGCTTTTTAAAAATAAGGGTTGACAAGAGGCTTTGGCTGTGGTATTCTAATTGAGCACTTAAAAGCAAGAGACTGGAGCCCTCCACGCCGGAGTGGCGGAATTGGCAGACGCCCGGGAC
>ENA-ORTH01002714-ORTH01002714.1-human-gut-metagenome-genome-assembly--contig:-NODE-2714-length-13423-cov-3.051391_pt1 | contig 13423 bp, 12 predicted proteins | sample MGYA00241914_ERZ509192 | MGnify/ENA primary metagenome ERZ509192 (study PRJEB26280, sample SAMEA2338826) | human gut metagenome | biome: human gut; feature: human-associated habitat; material: faeces... | reverse complement strand
TCATCTTTAAACGTGAGAGGCAGTAAAAAATCTCATGAAAAATTTATAGGGGATTAGTTCAATGGTAGAGCGGCAGTCTCCAAAACTGTAAATGGGGGTTCGAGCCCCTCATCCCCCCCCGATTAGAAAAGCTGGAATCCGATTCGGATCCCAGCTTTTTCTTTACAGGAAATTAGACTTTTCCGGGCCGGTATTGTATAATGGAGCAAGGAACGGAGGAAGGAAGCATGGAACAGAAAAAACAGGTCAGGATCTCGGTGCGGGCGCTGGTGGAGTTCGTGCTCCGCTCCGGAGACATCGATAACCGCCGTTCCGGAGCGGCCCAGAAGGATGCCATGGCGGCGGGGACCAGGATCCATAAAAAGATCCAGAAGCGGATGGGCGGAAATTACAGAGCTGAGGTGCCGTTAAAATATACGGCCCTGGACGAAGAAGAGGACATCGAACTTCTGGTGGAGGGCCGGGCCGACGGGATCTTTGAGGAAGACGGCATCGTGACCATTGATGAGATCAAGGGCGTGTATATGGATCTGGAGCGGCTTACAGAGCCGGTGGCGGTGCATATGGCCCAGGCCATGTGCTACGGATATTTTTACTGCTGCGACCGGGATCTGGACGGTGTGCGGATCCAGCTTACCTACTGTAATCTGGAGACCGAGGAGATCTGCCGGTTCCATGAGGACAGGTCGAAGGAGGAGCTGGAGGTGTGGTTCCGTTCGGTGATCCACGAATACTTTAAGTGGGCCAGATATCTGTGTCACCATGAGCTCCAGAGGAACCAGTCCATAAGCGGCCTGGAGTTTTCCTTTCCCTACCGGGAGGGCCAGCGGGATCTGGCGGTGGCCGTGTATAAGACCATTTCCCGGAAAAAGCGGCTGTTCATCCAGGCTCCCACAGGCATCGGAAAGACTCTTTCCACCATTTTTCCCGCTGTCCAGGCCATGGGAGCGGGGAAGGCCTCCAAGGTTTTTTATCTGACGGCCAAGACCATCACCAGAACGGTGGCGGAGGAGGCGTTCAGGATCCTAAGGAGCCGGGGACTGGTGTTCACGGCCGTGACCATCACGGCCAAAGAAAAGCTGTGCCCCATGGAGAAGACCGAGTGCAATCCGGAGACATGTCCCTATGCCAAAGGTCATTTTGACCGGGTCAACGAGGCGGTGTTCGACATCCTGCACCTGGAGCAGGAGATGGACCGGGAGACCGTGTTGAGATACGCGGAAAAATACCGGGTCTGCCCCTTTGAGTTCTGCCTGGATATTTCCAGCTGGACCGATGGGATCATCTGCGACTACAATTATGTGTTCGATCCAAACGTGCGGCTGAAACGTTACTTTGCCGACGGGGCCTCGGGAGATTATCTTTTCCTGGTGGATGAGGCCCACAACCTGGTGTCCAGGGCCAGGGAGATGTACAGCGCCTCTGTTTATAAGGAAGATTTCCTGGAGGTGAAGCGGATCATAAAGGGAAAGTCACCCAGGCTGGAGCGGCAGCTGGACCGGTGCAATAAGCTGCTGCTTTCCATGAAGCGGGAGTGCGGGGACTGGCAGCTCCTGGAGGACGTGACGGGGCTGGCCGCCGGGATCATGACCGCCTTTTCTTATATGGAAACGTTTATGGAGGAATTCCCGGAGTTCCCGGAACGGGAGACGGTGCTGGACTTTTATTTCTGCCTCCGGGATTTTTTAAACGTCTATGAAGAGCTGGACGGCCATTACCGGATCTATGAGGAAAACCGGGAGGACGGCTCCTTCCTGGTGCGCCTCTTCTGCGTGGATCCCTCCCGGCTCCTTTCCAGATGCATGGATCAGGGAGCCAGCACCATCCTGTTTTCGGCCACGCTCCTTCCTGTCCGGTATTATAAGACCCTGCTGTCCGGGAACCAGGAGGATTACGCGGTGTATGTGAATTCGCCGTTTCCAGAGGAAAACCGTCTCCTTATGGTGGCGGAGGATGTGAGCAGCCGCTACACGAGACGCAGCCCGTCGGAATACCGGAAGGTGGCGGATTATATCCGGATCGTCACCCAAAGCCGGCCGGGAAATTATATGGTGTTTTTTCCTTCCTATCAGTATATGGGCGAGATCGAGGAGATCCTGGAGGAGGAGCCTTTGAAGGCGGATCTGCTGGTCCAGGGCCAGGGGATGGGAGAAGCAGAAAAGGCAGAATTCCTGGAGGAGTTTGAAAAGGAGAGGAGCCACTCCCTGGCCGCCTTCTGTGTCATGGGCGGCGTCTTTTCGGAGGGCATCGATCTGAAGGAGGAGCGGCTCATCGGGGTCATCGTGGTGGGCACGGGGCTCCCCATGGTCTGCGTAGAGCAGGAGGTGCTGAAGGGGTATTTTGATGAGACAGAGGAGAAGGGCTTTGATTTTTCCTACCAGTATCCCGGAATGAATAAGGTCCTCCAGGCGGCCGGACGGATGATACGGACGCCTGGAGACCGGGGAGTGATCCTTTTGCTGGATGACCGGTTTTTAAGAAGGGATCATCTGGAGTTGTTTCCCAGGGAATGGGAGCATTTCCAGGTGGTGAACCGGGGAAATGCGGCCCGGTGCCTGGAGGATTTCTGGAATGGAAGAGGGCTTTAGGGCTGCCTTACAGCATGTCCATGAACTGTTTGGCCGCCTGGGATAAGGGGACCGAGCCGTTGGAGGCCACCACCAGCTTTCTGGCCGGAAGGCTCTGGGCCAGCTTAAGGATATAAAGCTGGGATTCGTCGGCGGGAATGCAGAAATCCGGCACAAAGGCGATCCCCAGGCCGATGCGGGCCAGATCGATGAGCAGGTCGTTGCTGCTCAGCTCGATCTCCGGCACCAGATCCAGGTGGGAGCGCTGGAACATGGAGTGGAGGAACTCGCTGGTGGTGCTTTTCCGGTCCAGCATCATGATGGGGTACTCCTTTAATTCCTCCAGGGTCAGGACCTGGTCTTTCAGAGGGAAGGCCTCGGCATTGGCCACGAACACATCGTGGAATTCGTGGATGGCCCGGACGCTGTGGCTGGCTAAAAGCCCGGAGTTGGGGTAGTTGCTCAGGATAAAATCCACCTGGCCGTTTTCCAGGACGTGGGCGCACTCGATGGAGGTAAAGTTAAACACCTTGATGTGGACATTGGGGTAGGCCTTGTGGAACCGGTTTAAATAGGGGACCAGATAGTAGCGGCAGATGGTGTCGCTGGCGGCGATCCGCAGCTGGCCGCCGTTTAAGGAGTTGGCCTCCAAAAGCTGGTTTTCCCCTTTCTGGATCAGGTTCATGGCCGGTTCAATGTGCTTGAACAGGATCTCTCCCTCGGGAGTCAGCTGGACCTTTTTCGTACTGCGGATGAAAAGCGTCTGGCCCAGCTTCTTTTCCAGGACCTTCACAGACTGGCTCACGGCCGACTGGGAGATGAACAGGCATTTGGAGGCCTCGGAGAAGCTTAAGGTCCTGGCCACATAGTAAAATACTTTATATAATTCGTAATTGATATCCATTATTAGTCCTCCTTATAGGTAAACGACACTATTGTAGCACAACTTAAGAGTTTTGAAAAGAGGGAAACAGCATGTCAGAAGAGATGAGAGAAGAGATGGAACAGAACACGGAAACCGGCACAGAGGATATCTACCAGGTCTATATGGAGGAGCTGGCGGTGATTCCGCCCTGTACCGAGGAAGAGAACCGGGAGCTCCTTAAGAGGGTGAAGGCCGGAGACCGGGAGGCAAAAAACCGGCTGGTGGAGGGAAACCTGAAAAAGGCCCTGTTTTTTATCCAGGATTATCTGAACCGGGGAGTGCCCATGGCGGATCTGATCCAGGAGGCCAGCATGGAGCTGATGGAGCTGGCGGATGAGGGCTTCCAGGAGGGCTTTGAAAAGCTGCTGGAAAGCCGGATCCATGTGCGGATGGAGGAGGTGATCCGGGAGCAGAAGGCAGAGATGGATCTGGAGGAGGAGATGCTGGCCCGGGTCAACGTGCTCCAGGAGGTGTCAAAGCGCATGGCCGAGGAGCTGTCGAAATACTTCGACCGCGTGGGGGTGCGCAACCGCTACATCCACTCGGATGTCGATACGCTGGAGCGCATCCAGATCCTCGAAGACCTGCGGGCCGGCCTGTTCGACGTGCTGGTGGGCGTGAACCTGCTGCGCGAGGGGCTGGACCTCCCGGAGGTGGCCCTCGTGGCGATTCTCGACGCCGACAAGGAGGGATTCCTGCGCAACGTCCGCTCGCTCACCCAGATCGCCGGACGCGCCGCACGCCACTCGCAGGGCAACGTGATCCTCTACGCCGACACCTGCACCGAGTCGATGCGCTATGCCATCGAGCAGAGCAACCGCCGCCGCGAGAAGCAGGTGCGCTACAACATGGAGCACGGCGTGCTGCCGCGCCGTGCACAGAAGAGCGGCACGGGCCAGAGCACGCTGCTGGCGGGCCGGACCGACGAGAATGCCGGCAACACACCCGTCGCCTATCCCATCGCGGAGGACCACTACGCCCCGGCCGCGGCCGACGTCGCCCGCGCCTATACGGCCGGCGGCGACCTCGACACGCTCATCGACAAGGCGCGCGAGGACATGGAACGGGCTGCCAAATCGCTGGATTTCCTCGCCGCGGCGAAATTCCGCGACCGCATGTACGAATTGCAGAAGTTACGCGAGGAGAACCGGAAATAGCCTGCCGGCGCCTTTCCCGGCGGATCCGCTCCGAAAGTCGGACCGTACCTCGGACCGGGAATCGAGTTCTCCGGGTCCGTCCGTTGCCGCCCCTGTCCCTACTCCGCGGCGGCGTGGCGGAAGGTGAAGTACTTGGCCGCGAGAAAACTATATACGGTGGTGATGCAGGAGGCCAGCATCTGCGAAGGCGTGGCCCAGATCGCGCAGACCTCGACGAAGAATTTCAGAAAGACGTAGTTCACGCCGACCGACCCGGCGACCGAAAGGGCGTAGCGGAAGAGCTGCGTCCCCTGCGGAATCGGCGAGCGGCGGAACGCCACGTGGCGGTTCAGCCAGAACCCGGCGAAGAAGGTGATCGGAAAGGTGCAGAGCATCGCCGCGACATGGGGCGAAACGGCCACGAATCCCAGGTCGAGCAGCTCCTTATCGAGCAGAAAATTGTATATCAGAAAGTAACACCCCCATCCGAAGAGGACGTTCCCGCCGCCGCAGACGGCATAGCGAAACACCTGCCGGGGCAGGAGCGACGATACGGGCGCGATGTAGAACAGGTCGATCGCCCGGATGATCCACTCCGCGACGCGCATCAACGGGCTGTATAGGTCCACATGCCGGGGAAACGCTCCGCATGCGCACGGATGAAGAGCGCGCACGCCTCCGGATCGTCCGACTCAAAGGGCGACACCATGAATTTGGCTCCGAAACGATAGACGCCGCAGGTCACCGCCACGTCACCCGACGCAGCGTTCCGCGCGGCGCGGGCCGCATTTTCGGGCGTACTGAACACCCCCAGCACCACATAGGAGCGCTTCGAAGTCATCGAAGCGGGTTCGGTCCCCGCAGGCCGGGACGCCGGACGCGATTCCGTCCGCACGGTCTGCCGTGCCGTGACGGCCGCACCCGCTGCTCCCGAATCCGTGCCGGCCGTCTTTCCGGCCGTCGCCGCACCGGTGTCCGATGCGGAAGCGCCCGAAGCGTTTCCGGCGGGCTCCGACGCCGCGGCGGACGATCCCGCACCATCCGCAGCCGGTCCTCCGACGGCATCCGCCGCACCGGCAGCGCTTCCGGCCGTTCCCGCCGCAACGGTTTCCTGACCGACGGCCGCATCCCCGGCAACGCCCGCCGACGGGTTTCGGTCCGCGGAGACTGCGACGGAACGCTCCGGACGGGTCGTCAGATAGGAGTATCCGCCGATTCCGACCGCGGCCGCGACAGCCGCCGCTCCGATCCAGATCACCCAGTCGGATCGGCCTGCGGAACGCACTTTCACGGGCGCATGTCCCTGCGGATTGAGCCGCCGGTCGAAAGCCTCGTCCAGGGTGAAACGGTCCTGTTTCAGCACGCCGACGCCGCATACGGTCAGGGTCTCCCCCTCCCGGACGCGTTCCAGCCAGCGGCCGTACACCTCCTGTGCGGCCTGCGGGGCTTCCGCCTCCGACATGCCGCTCGCCGTCAGCACGCGGGCGATCTCCTCCACCAGCGACACCCCCCGACGTTGCGGGGTGAACGTCACCGCCCGGTAGGGCGGCCGCACGCTCCGGCGCGACAACCGCTGCGCCCGGCGGCGCTCCACGCAGAGCGATCCCACCTCCGGCAGGAAAATCTCCCCGCCTGCGGCCAGGACGTTTCCCACGACCCGGCCGACCTGTTCCTCCATCGGATTGCTGCTCATCGTTTCCGTTTTTTATGCGAATTTCCCGAAGCGGACCCCGGTCCCGGAACCGCCTTCGGCCCCGGAGCGGCCGCGGACACGACGGGCCGCGTCATTCCGCGCCAGATCATATAAGCTCCCAGCAGGATGAACGGAATGCTCAGCCACTGTCCCATGTCGAGCGCCCAACCCACTTCGAAGGACTCCTGCTCGGTCTTGATGAATTCGATGAAAAAGCGCGTCAGGAACACTCCGATCAGGCCGATGCCGAACAGCACCCCCGGACGGCGGCGCGCCATGTCGCGGCCGTAGTAGAGCCAGCAGAGGATGCCGAATGTGGCCAGGTAGCACAGCGCCTCGTAGATCTGCGTGGGATGCACCGCCGCCGGGGCGAACTCGTGCACCCACTTGGCCGAACGGACGAACTCGAAGCCCCACGGCAGGGCGGTCGCCGTACCGAAAATCTCCGAATTGAAAAGGTTGCCCATCCGCACGACCGCCCCGCCGATGCCCACGGCGATCATGATGCGGTCGAGCGACCAGACGTACGGCAGCTGGTTCTTGCGCGAAAAGAGCCACAACCCGATGAGCAGGCCGACGGCCGCGCCGTGGCTTGCCATGCCGCCGTCGCGGAACCCCGTGATGATGGTCCACGGCTTCGAAAGGTACTCCACCGGATCGTAGAAGAGGCAGTGGCCGAGCCGCGCGCCGAGGATCGTCGCCAGCGTGCCGTAAATGAAAATCGAACCCGAAACCTCCTGCGAAAGTCCTTCGCGCTTGCAGAAGTTGTCGAAAAACCAGGCTCCGATCAGAATGGCCAGCGCCCACATCAATCCGTAGTAACGAATGTCGAACGATCCGAAACTGATGAAAACCGGATCGAAATTCCAGACAATGCTCAAAGGTTGTATCATCTATTCAAATTTGTTTCTCCGTTTCCGGGCTCCGTCCCGTGCCGTGCGAACCGCCCGGCGGCCGGAACCATCGTTTCCCGCAGCCTTCGCGCTATTCACGAACGCCGCTGAACAGGTTCCCTCCATGTCGGGAAGCGTCTGCCGGATCCGGGACGGCGAAAATTCGTCCCCGCCGCCGCTGCACCCCGCGAAGAACAGCGGGGATACCTCCGGCAAACGGCCGAATCTCATATTCCGGACGCTATTTTATATCCTGCAGGCCGACCTTCTTCAGCGTGAACGAGAAGGTGCTGCCCGCACCGAGTTCGCTGCGCACGGTGATCCGCTCGCCGTGGGCCTCGACGATGTGCTTGACGATCGCCAGACCCAGTCCCGTGCCGCCCTGTTCGCGCGAACGCCCCTTGTCCGTGCGGTAGAAGCGTTCGAACACGCGCGGCAGGTCCTCCTTGCCGATGCCCTGCCCGTTGTCCTCGACCTCGACCAGAATGCGGTCCAGCATGTCGCGGAAGCGGATGCGCGTCGCGCCGCCCTCCCGGCCGTAGTGGATCGAGTTGATGATGAGATTGACCAGCACCTGCCCGATATAGTGCTTGTCGGCCAGCACCCAGAAGGGCGACGGAAGATTCTCGGCCCCCTTGACCGAAATCCGGATGCCCTTCCTGTCCGCCTCCATCTCGGCCTGCTCGGCGATCTCCCGGGCCAGCGCCACGATGTCGAACCGCTCCATCTTCAACTGGTTCATGTTGCTCTCGAGCTTCGAAATCGTGTCGAGGTCGTTCACGATATTTATCAGCCGGTCGATGCTCTTCTCGGCCCGCTCGAGGTATTTGCGGTTGATCAGCTCGTCCTCCAGCCCGCCGTCCAGCAGGGTCGAAATATAGCCCTGGATATTGAAGATCGGGGTTTTCAGCTCGTGCGCCACGTTGCCCAGATACTGCTTGCGGAATCGTTCGGCCTCCTTCAGGCGGGCGATCTCCCGGTCGTTGGTGTCGGCCCAGGCCGTCAGCTCCTCGCCGATGTTCTCCACACGCTTGTCCTTGAGTTCGGAGAAAATCTCGTTGGTGTGCACGTCGCGCGAAAGCACGATCGAATAGATCGGCTTGAGCTTGTAGGCCACATACTTGCGGATGATGAACAGCGCCGCGAAAAAGACGACGCAGAAAGAGGCCGACACGGCGACGAGCGCATAGCCCCACCGCACGTGCACGGCTCCGAGCACAATCCCCACGATCGCCGCCGCCAGCAGCGCGATCCACAGCGAGGAGGCCTCCTTGGTCTTGATTCGCAACATGGCTCCGGTCTATTTCAGGTAACTGCCCATCAGGCGGGCGATGTATTTGCCCACGATGTCGAACTCGAGGTTCACGACCGATCCCACGTCGATCCGGCAGAAATTCGTATGTTCGAACGTATAGGGGATGATCGCCACGCGGAACGACGCCTCCTTCGAGTCGCAGACCGTCAGGCTCACGCCATTGACCGTCACCGACCCTTTCTCCACCGTGCAGAGCCCCCCGCCCTGCGGCTCGTATTCGAAAGTGAAATACCAGCTGCCGTCGGCATCCTCCTTGGCCGTGCAGACGGCCGTCTGATCGACGTGTCCCTGCACGATATGGCCGTCGAGCAGCGCATCGGGCTTCATCGACCGCTCGAGGTTCACCAGATCGCCCGTGCGGAGCAGCCCGAGGTTGCTCCGGTCGAGCGTCTCCTTCATGGCCGTGACGGTGTAGGTATCGCCTTCGATGCCCACAACCGTCAAACATACGCCGTTATGTGCTATGCTCTGGTCGATTTTCAACTCGCCGCAGAAATCCGCGCGCAGCGTGAAATCCCTGTTCTGACGGTCCGTGCGGATGGCCACCACCTCCGCCGTGCGCTCCACGATACCTGAAAACATACGCTCAACTGTTTACGATCAATTTTCCCTTTACCTTGTACACCGAGACTATATCGCTGGCATTCACCACGATATCGTCGAAATCGTCCCGGTTTCCGGCCACCAGGCGGAATTTTTCCTCCGCGTCGGCGGCCCGAACTATCCGCAAAGTTACAATTTTTCGGCAGACTACCACATATTCTTCCCCGGGAATAATCGCATCCCGGTCCACGGCCTTCAGCAGCACGACCGTTCCCGGCGGCACGAGCGCCCCCATGGCACGCCCGGCGTAGATCATGGCCAGATCGCAGTCGCCCGCCGGAGCCGCCACCAGGTAGCTCTCCGCCTTCAATCGCCCGACGTCGGCAATGTGCCGCTCGACATCGACGTCGTAATAAGGTATCTGCGCCCCGCGCACGCGGCCCTCGGCGAACATCTGCCCCTCGCCGGTCAGCAGCCACAGCTTGTCCACCTGCGGAAACTTCGTCACGATCCGGTCGGCGACGTCGAGCGAAATGCCGTTGTTGCCGCGTTTGATCTGGTAGAGATTCTCCCCCCGCGCCAGACCGATATGACGGGCGAAGTAGTTGGTGGACATGTTCGCCCACTTGATGACGGCCTCGATTCGCTGCCAATTATTCTGTTTTTCCCGCATTTTTTTGTATAATTTAAATTTTTTTCACACCTTTGCAGTCCCGGTCCCGTAGTTCAATGGATAGAATATAAGATTCCGGTTCTTACGATAAAGGTTCGATTCCTTTCGGGACTACCAGGCACAAGTGCGGAAATCTCCGTGCTTGTGCTTTTTTTATCGCATTCCGAACGGCCCGACGACCCGATTCGAAAATCGTTTTTCCCGACAAAAGTAATAACAAAATCCTTCCGGGCAAGGAAAAACAACACTTTTGATCGTTTTGATAGCACATTCGGACACACACGGACGAAAAAAGCCTGCGCCGTGCGCGCAGACTTTCTTCCATGCAACAAACATGCAAGTATGTGAAAAGGGCCGCGTCAGAACGTGAGGCGCACGCCCAGCCGGAGTGTCAGCGTCAACGGCGAATCGGTGCGCACGGTGCGCAGGTTCGTTTCGGTAAGGTAATACGACCCTTCCGGCTCGAAGTAGAGTCCGACGATCCCGCCCAGCCGGTACTGCGCGCCGGCGGCCGCGAGCAGCGACCACTGCACGCCCGGCTCGGACACGCTCTTCGAGCCGAATTTCGCGGAGACGCACTTTTCGGCCATTCCTCCGGCCCCTATATATAAGGAGAAGCGTCCGCGTTCGAGGAACTGCCACTTCATCCTGAGGGGAATACCGAGAAAATGCAGGGTCTGCCCGGTCTCCTCCGAGGCGTACATCGCCCGCACGTCCGACCGCAGCAGCGTGTAGTTGAGCCCGCTTTCGAGCGACAGCCCGTGGGAAAACTCCTTTCCGACGGTGAACGCGACGCTCAGCGGCTGATGATGGCGGAACGAACTCTCCCCGTAATCGTAATTCTTCAGCAGCACGATTTCGGCTCCGTTGCCGATCACCGAGGACATGCCGCCCGGGGCATCGCTCATCATGGGAAAATGCGGCGTCCGTCCTGCCGAACCGCCGTCCCCGGAGACGCCGCCTCCCGCCGACAGCGAGAACGACATCCGCTTCCGTGCGGAGGGCCGGGATGCCGGACGCGCATCGCCGCGGACCGCATAGAGGCTGCCTCCCGCTGCCGCGGACCGGGCGGCAACTCCTCCCGTCCGTCCGCCGTTGTCCGCCGCACGACTTCCGACGTTTGTCGCCCGCCCGTCGGACGCACGCTTCCGGCCGGTCTCCGACTCCCCGCCGGAAACGGCCGCCGCGGCTTCCGCCGGCACTCCGCCGGACACGACTTCCGCGACATGCCCGCCGCTTTCCGCCAAATCCGGCGCCCCCGCATCTTCCGACGTCGCGTCCGGAGCCGCAGTCCGCAGCAACAGCGACGCGGCATTCCCGGCCGTCTCCGCGGCCGTTCCGCCCTCCGATCCCGGCCGCCCGGTCGTCTTCCGCAGCCTTGCGGACGCTTCGGAGCCGGTCTCCCGTGCCGCGCCTCGTGCGGGCGGCACGGCCTGCGCCAGGACGGGCCCAGCCGCTTCGCCGCCGGAACCGGGCAGCAAAGGTTCCGCGGTCTTGCCGCCGTCCGCCGTCGTGATAACAACCCCTTCTTGTTTCAACACCGTATCCGGCCGCAGCAGAAGATCCCCTGCGACGATCCCGATCAACACGACGGCGGCTGCGGCGGCAATCCGCGGCCAATAGATCCGCCATGCGGGCCTCTGCGAAGGGGCGGGCGAAGCCCCCTCCTGTGCAACTGCCAACTCCCGCTCCAGCCGTTCCCAGCCCCCTGCGGGAGGCGTGGCCTCGGCATCCCGGAGCGAGCTCCGCACGGCATCCGTCCACTCTCTATTTCGTTCCATACTTCAATGCGACTCCAAATAAGCCCGGATCTTGCGGGCCAGCAGCGCCCGGGCGCGAAACAATTGCGACGAGGAGCTCTTCTCGTTGATTCCCAGCATCCGGGCGATTTCGCGGTGGGAATACTCCTCGATGCAATACAGGTTGAACACGGCCCGGTAACCTTCGGGCAGCTCGGAAACGAAGCGCAGCAGCACCTCGCGCGGGACCTGCTCCACATCCGACACGGCGGGTTCGGCGACGGTCGCCGCGACCCTTCCTTCGTCGAGTTCGGTCATACCCAGCCGGTTGCGGCCTCGCAACCATTCAAGCACCACATTGACCGTGACGCGCTCCATCCAAGCCCTCAGCGATCCCGGACCCCGGTAGGAGAACTTCCCGAACGCACCGTAAATCTTCAGGAACGCATCGTGGAGCAGGTCTTCGGCCGTGGCCCGGTCCCCGGCATAGCGCATGCAGACTGCCATCAGACGCCCGGCGAAACGGTCGTACAGCTCCCGCCGGGCCGCACCGTCCCCCTCTCTGCACCCTTCGGCCAGTATCCGTTCATCCATCTGCATCGCTGAATTCACCTATATAAATTGTCCGGACGGCGAAATACTGCATCCGGACGGAAAAAATTTCCGCACCGTGCAGTATTCCGGCTTTCCGCGCGTTTTCAGAAGCGAAAGGTAACAATAAAATACGGAAATCATGAAAAAAATCGGTTTGCTCTTTCTGACGGCGCTCCTCTCCCTGACGCTCCCCGCCTGCAACGACGACGACGGAGATTATCCGTATGTTTACGGACTGATAACCACCGTGCATACGCTCGGCGACAAGGAGTATTACTTCGAACGCGACAACGGCCAGACGCTCTACCCGAGCGAGAAATCCGCCACCTTCGAGGCCGAGGAGGGGAAACGGGCCGTCATCTATTTCGACCTGCTCGAAGGGATTCCCGACTACGACTACAACATCCGCCTCTACCGCGCCGAGGAGATCTACACCGGCCCCTCCGCGATCGTCACGACGCAGGAGGAGCTGGACCGACAGGGCGGCGACTGCGCCGGCTTCCCGGCGGCCTACTGGCAGTATTTCAACCTCACGCCGAAATGGCTGACCCTTTATCTGCTCTACCCCGTGACGGACAACTCGAAACACACCTTTTCGGTGATCGTCAACAAGGTCGAGACTCCCGAACAGACCGAGGAGGGCTACCTCAACCTCGAACTGCACCACAGTGCCGGCGGCGACGTCCCGGGCTACACGCAGGGGTACTACGTCTCGTTCGACCTGACCCCGATCGCCGCGGAACTGGAGGGAAAAAAGGGCGTGATTCTCGGGATCGAGACCTGCGAGAACGGCACGAAACACATCAAGCTGGACCTGCCGCAGGAGCAGTAGCCGCTCCGAACGCGCAAGTCCCCGTCCGGCCCGCCTTCCCGCGGGCCGGATTTTTTCGCGGGGCGCCGCGGCGTCTCGTGAAAATTCGCTATCTTTGCCGCATGTCTATCGTACGCAATACAGAGAGCGACCTCGAATTCGAGAACAGGATCCGCCCGCAGGAGCTCGAAAACTTCTCGGGACAGGACAAGATCGTCGAGAACCTCCGCATTTTCATCAAGGCGGCGCTCATGCGCGGCGACTCGCTGGACCACGTGCTGCTGCACGGACCTCCGGGACTGGGCAAGACGACGCTGGCGAACATCATCGCCAACGAGATGGGGGCGCAGCTGCGCGTCACGTCGGGTCCCGTGCTGGACAAGCCGGGCGACCTGGCCGGCCTGCTGACCAACCTCAACCCGGGCGACGTGCTCTTCATCGACGAAATCCACCGCCTCAGCCCGATCGTCGAGGAGTATCTCTACTCGGCGATGGAGGACTACAAGATCGACATCGTACTCGACAAAGGCCCTT
>ENA-ORTH01002705-ORTH01002705.1-human-gut-metagenome-genome-assembly--contig:-NODE-2705-length-13461-cov-3.614128_pt1 | contig 13461 bp, 10 predicted proteins | sample MGYA00241914_ERZ509192 | MGnify/ENA primary metagenome ERZ509192 (study PRJEB26280, sample SAMEA2338826) | human gut metagenome | biome: human gut; feature: human-associated habitat; material: faeces... | reverse complement strand
GCCCGGCCCCGGCAACGCCGACGGTGCCGCAGCAGGCTCCCATGCCCCGGCCAGAGCCGCCGCAGCCGCCCCGCGCTCCCGCGCCCTCCGTCCCCGTGCAGGGCCCGGCCCCCGCGCCTGGCGCGCCGGTGCCGCCGGAGGAGCCGCCCTTCACCCCGCCGGATCCCTTCCATGTGCAGGTGAAGACCCCGGAGAACCCCTTTGCCTGCGAGGAGCCGCCCCATGTGGAGAACCCCTTTAAGGACGGGAACCCCTTCGATATGAGCAGCCCCTTCGGGCAGGTGAAGCCCAATTCGCCGCCCGCCTCGTCCATCCCGAGCACCCCCGCCCCCGCGGCCGTGCCGCCGGTGGGGGAGAAGGGCAAGAAGACCTGCCCCTCCTGCGGCAAAACCCTGGACGCCGAAAGTGTGTTCTGCATGTACTGCGGCGCGAGACAGGATTCCTAGGGAATACGCTTGCACCCCCTTCCGGTTATTCGGAAGGGGGTGCTTTATGCTCTGACAGATCCAGATATTAACAAAATCCATATGGTTCTATAATAAATAGAGTTTAAGATGAGCAGGCTGAACGGTTTCCGATTTATAGAAAGGATGGAAAACATGAGAAGATTTGGAAAGCGCTTTTTCTCCGGTTTCCTTTGTGTGGCGCTGGCAGCGGTAGCGTCCCTAGGTGCTTCCGCAAACGCTTCCGGGCAAACACCGGAGACAGACGCTAACTATCGCGCCGTGCTTCTGTACAACGAAATACTTTCCATGAGCAGCAGCCGCTCGGCTTCGGATTTTCATCAAGGCTACGGCGGCGCCTATATCGATGCGCAGGATAAGTTGCATGTATGGCTGACCGAAGAAGCGTCCGATTCTCTTTCCACGACTATTCGGGAGAAAAACCGTTCTCTCGTGGTGGAAAAGGCAGCGTATTCCTTTGCGTATCTTTCAGAAAATTTGGAAATTCTTCGAGAGCATGAGGAAACGCTTTCTTCCGCCACGGCCTTTTCCAATGGTATCAGCGAAAGGGATAACCGTATTGTGATTGGCATAAAAAACGCTTCGCAGGAAAATATCGGTAAGGTAAAAGCCTTGGAAGGGCTGGACGCAAACACCTTGCTGTTTGAAGAGGAAAAGGGCGAAATAGGCCGCTGCAGCTCGACGGTTGCCAGTGCCGGCAATATGGTGAATAACGGGAAAAGTGCGGTTACGGTTGGGTTTGGATGTCAGTACGACGGCTTCGACGGCTTTATAACAGTCGGTCATGGCCTGACTGCCTGGCAAAATGTTTATCAGGGAAACAGCGCACAAGGCAACAAAGTGGGTACGGTAACAAGAAGAACCTTATCCACCACCATGGACGCCTCTTTTATTCGCTCAGACGCCAACAAAGAGCCGGGAGCAAAGGTGCTAACAAACGGGTTCTTTGGGGGTGTCAACCAGAGACTTATCACGCCAGAAGGAACAAAAGTTCGCAAAATTGGCGGGATTAGCGGAAATAAAATCGGTGTCGTAAACGGCAACAACAGAAACGTGGATTTTGGCGATGGCGTAGGTATGAGCTCAGGCTTTACTACTATCGACATGTCGGTCATACCTGGCGACAGCGGTGCGCCGATTGTAATGAATGCGCTTGACACGGACAATGGCGGATATATCCTCGAAGGAATGACAATCGGCGTAAGCGGCGGTACCGCCTACTATTATTCTTATATGCGTATCCGGGATGCCATGAGAGTTTCCATTCTCCCATATTTCAGTTAACCTAATAATCCGCCTGTCTTTATGGATGACGGGTGCTCGGAAGCCGTTTAGCGCGTTGCCCCTATTCGGGTTGCCGCAGCAGGACCCGCCGCAAAAACTATGCGGCGGGTCCTGTTCATGCGCCCGGCATAGGCGATAACTAGGTGGTGAAAGTTCCTCGCTTAAATATAGGCGCTGGATTATCGATATTTTTCATTCCCGCGCGTATTCCGGCGGAAGCTGCACGTTTGTGATTATTTTCCAGACCTCGCCCAGCGACCCGATTTTGCAGAAATTCTCCTTGCCCAGCTTGCTCGCGTCACATAGCAGGATGACCCGCTTGGCATTGCGCATGTACATCCGCTTGAGGCTGGCCTCGTCCTCGCTCGAGTCGGTCGCCCCGGTTTCGGGATGCACCCCCCGGCAGGAGAAAAAGGCCAGATCCGCCGTGAACCGGGAGACGAACTCGATGGCCTGGGGCCCGACGAAGCTCTTGGCGTTTTCCCGCAGCCTCCCGCCGGTGCCGTAGACCTCCACCCCCTCGATTTCCGAGAGGATGTTGGCGGTTTTCAGCCCGTTGGTGATCACCCGCAGATGCTGGAACCCCGTCAGTTTTTCCGCCAGCTGGCAGACCGTGCTGCTCGCGTCCATAAACAGGGTCTGCCCCTCGTGGATGTAGGGCAGAGCCCTCTTGGCGATGATGGATTTGGGGATGAGGTTTTCCGTCTCCCGCATGGTCAGGGGGAAGTCCCGGGCGTTCCCGTCCACGAACACCGCCCCGCCGTGGGTGCGGCGCAGCAGGCCGTTGCTTTCCAGCGCCTGCAAATCCCGCCGGATGGTCGCCCCGCTGGAATACAGCCGGGCGCACAGCTCGTCCACCGTCACCGCCTGTTTCTTGGATAAAATCTCCAGGATTTTGTTTTGCCGTTCGAGGGGCAGCATAGGCTCCAACCCGCTTTCGTTTGATTATTTGTGAGCGAAAATGCAGAAAACAACGAAATGTATTGCGCATTTATCGTTTTTCACGCCAGTTATAGACGAAATACGCTTTCTATACTATAATCGGAGTATACCAAAAATGAGCTGAAAAATCAAACCGCAGAAAGGACTGGACATATGTACGATTTGCAGAAAGGCTACGAGGTGGCCAAGGAGTTGTATGCCCAATACGGCGTGGACGTCGACAAAGCCATGGAGCTGTGCGACAAAACGCCGATTTCGATTCACTGCTGGCAGGGGGACGACGTGGCCGGCTTCGAGAAAACCGGCGGCGCCCTGACCGGCGGCATCCAGACCACCGGCAACTATCCCGGCAAGGCCCGCACCCCCGAGGAGCTGCGCGCCGATATGGATTTCGCCCTGGGCTTCGTCCCCGGCGCGAAGAAGATCAATATCCACGCCAGCTATAACGAGTGCGATACATACGTGGACCGCGACGCCCTGGAGCCCAAGCATTTCGCCGCCTGGGCCGACTGGGCGGTGGAGAAGGGCTACGGCCTGGATTTCAACCCCACCTTCTTCTCCCATCCCTTGAGCGAGAACGGCACCCTTTCCGCCGCGGACGACAAGGTGCGCCGCTTCTGGATTGAGCACGACCTGCGGGTGCGGGAAATCGGCGGCTACTTCGCCGCGCGCACCGGCCAGCCCTGCGTCATCAACCACTGGATCCCCGACGGGTCCAAGGAGGTGCCGGTGGATACCCTGGCCCCCCGTCAGCGCCTGAAGGACAGCTACGACCAGATCTTCGCCAAGGACATCCCCGGCGTGGTGGACGCGGTGGAAAGCAAGGTCTTCGGCATCGGGGCCGAAAGCTACACCGTCGGCTCGCATGAGTTCTATATGTGCTACGCCATGAGCCGGCCGAACGTCCTGGTCACCTTCGACACCGGCCATTTCCACCCCACCGAGGTGGTCAGCGCCAAGCTGTCCTCCATGCTGACCTTCAAGGATAAGCTGCTGCTCCACGTGTCCCGCCCCGTGCGCTGGGACTCTGACCACGTGGTCGCCTTCGACGACGAGACCCGCGCCATCATGGACGAAATCGTCCGCATGAACGCCCTTGACCGGGTGTATATCGCCACCGACTACTTCGACGCCTCCATCAACCGGATCGTCGCCTGGGTCGTGGGCTCCCGCAACACCCGCAAGGCCCTGCTGGAAGCCCTGCTCCAGCCGGTGGACACCATGAAGGCCCTGGAGCGGGACGGCGACGTCAGCGCCCGCCTGGCCTATGTCCAGGAGTTCAAGGCCCAGCCCTTCTCCCTGGTGTGGGATTACTACTGCCAGAAAACCGGCACGGGCGTGGGCCTCGGCTGGCTGGACAGCGTGAAAGCCTACGAGAAAGACGTGCTGTCGGGGCGGGGCTGAACCGCCGCCATCACACTATAGACAAAGGAGCTGATTCTGCTTGGCCGGTAAACGAGTGTTGGCCTTCGACTTCGGCGCGTCCAGCGGCCGGGCCATCCTGGCCTCCTACGAGGACGGCAAAATCTCCATGCAGGAGATTCACCGGTTTTCCAACGACCCGGTCACCGTCTGCGGCGTGTTCCACTGGGATGTGCTGCGCCTCTTCTTCGAAATCAAGCAGGGGATCACCAAGGCCGTGCACCAGGGCGGCTTCGACGCCATCGGCATCGACACCTGGGGCGTGGATTTCGGCCTCCTCGACAAAAAGGGCCGCCTGCTGAACAACCCCGTCCACTACCGGGACGAGCGGACGGTGGGCATGATAGAAAAGGTCTTCGAGACCATCCCGGCAGAGGAGCTGTACGGCCGCACCGGCATCCAGTTCGCGCGGCTGAACACCCTCTTCCAGTTGGCCGCCCTGCGGCAGGACGAGCCGGAAACCCTCGCCCAGGCCGAGACCCTGCTGCTCATGCCCGACCTGTTCGCCTACCTGCTCACCGGGGTCAAGCGGGCCGAATACACCGAGGTGTCCACCACCCAGTGCCTCGACCCGAAAACCGGCGACTGGGCCTTTGATTTGCTGGAGCGGCTGGACATCCCCACCCGCCTGTTCCCGCCCATCATCGACGCGGGCCAGACCTACGGCCTGCTGTCCGACGCCATCTGCGAGGAGCTGGGCTGCCCGAAGGTGCCGGTCATCGCCGTGGCCACCCACGACACCGGTTCTGCCGTGGCCGCCGTGCCTACCCAGCAGGACGATTTCATTTACATAAGCTGCGGCACCTGGTCCCTCTTCGGCACCGAGCTGCCCGCGCCGGTCATCAACGAGACCTCCAGGAAATACAACCTGACCAACGAGGGCGGCTACGGCCGCACGGTGCGCTTCCTCAAGAACATCATGGGCCTGTGGCTCATCCAGGAATCCCGCCGCCAGTGGATCCGCGAGGGCGCCGACGTGTCCTACGCCGACCTGGAGCGGGAGGCCCTGGCCGCCAAGCCCTTCCAGTGCTTCATCAACCCCGACGACCCGAGCTTCGAGATGCCGGGCAACCTGCCCCGCCGGGTGCAGGAGTTCTGCCGGAAGACCGGCCAGTATGTCCCCGAAACCCGGGGCGAAATCATGCGCTGCATCTATGAGAGCCTGGCCATGCGGTACCGGTACACCCGCCGCTCCATCGAGGAGGTCACCGGCCGTTCCTATGAAGCCATCCACATGATCGGCGGCGGCACCAAGGATCGGCTGCTCTGCCAAATGACGGCCGACGCCTGCCGCTGCGAGGTGGTGGCCGGCCCCATCGAAGCCACCGCCATGGGCAACATCGCCGTCCAGCTCATCGCCCTGGGCGAGCTGAAGGATCTCAAGGAGGCCCGGCGGGTCATCGCCGATTCCGAACCCCTCAAGCACTACGCCCCCGAAAGCCCGGAGGTTTACGACGAGGCTTACGGCCGGTTTGAAAAATTGCTGTAAAGGTAGTGAAGGGTAGACCCATGAAAATTCTGGTGGTCAACGCCGGCAGCTCGTCCCTGAAATATCAGCTGTTTGATATGGACACGGGCCATGTGCTGGCCAAGGGCAACTGTGAACGCATCGGCGCCGGCGGCGCCGTCACCCACAAGAAGGCGGGCGCGCCGCCCTACAAGGTGGAAACCGCCCTCCCGGATCACGAGGCCGCGCTGAAATGGGTGCTGGATCTGCTGGTGGATCCCGTCCACGGGGTGCTCGCCGACATCCGCGAGATCGACGCGGTGGGTCATCGGGTGGCCCACGGCGGCGAGAAGTACAAGGCCTCCACCCTCATCGACGACGAGGTCATCGCCTATCTGGAATCCATCGTCAGCATCAACCCCCTCCACGGCCCTCCCGCCATCAAGGGAATGCAGGGCTGCCGCCGCCTGATGGGGGACACCCCCCAGGTCGGCGTGTTCGACACCGCGTTCTACGCGGGGATGGAGGATAAGGCCTATATCTACCCGCTGCCCTACCGGCTGTACGAGGAGAAGCGGATCCGCCGGTACGGCTTCCACGGCACCTCTCACCGGTATGTCTCCGGCAAGGCGGCCGAAAGAATGGGCCGCCCCCTGTCCGAGCTGAAAATCGTCACCTGCCACCTGGGCAACGGTTCCTCCATCACGGCGGTGGATCGCGGTCGGGCGGTGGATACCTCCATGGGCTTCACCCCGCAGGAGGGCATTCTCATGGGCACCCGGTCGGGCAGCATCGACCCCACCATCATCCCGTACCTCATCGAGCATGAGGGCATGACCGGGGAGCAGGTGGAGGACATGCTTAACCGGCAGTCGGGCCTCCTCGGGGTCTCCGGCCTGTCCAACGATTCCCGCAACGTCTGCGAGGCCGCCGCGCAGGGCCATTACCGCGCCGGGCTTGCCATCCGCATCCTGGTGCACGGCATCAAGAAGTATATCGGTGCCTACGTCGCGGAGATGAACGGTATCGACGCCCTGGTCTTCACCGCCGGCATCGGGGAAAACGACGCGGGGCTGCGCCGCCAGGTCTGCGCGGGCATGGATTATCTGGGCATCGCCCTGGACGAGGCGGCCAACAGCTCCCTGCCCCGGGGCGAGGCGGGGGACATCTCGGCCCCCGGCGCGCGGGTGCGCACCTTCGTCATCCCCACCGACGAGGAATACATGATCGCGCAGGATACCGCGGCCCTGGCCAAATCCGTCATCCAAACCCATTGATATAAAGGAAAAGGAGAAGTTCATCATGATGTCACCCTATGAAATCAAAAAGGAAATCTGCGAAATCGGCCGGAGGATTTACATGAACGGCTTCGTCGCGGCCAACGACGGCAATATCTCCGTCAAGGTCAGCGAGAACGAATATTACTGCACCCCCACCGGCGTGTCCAAGGGCTTCATGACCCCCGACATGATCATCAAGATCGACGCCGACGGCAACAAGCTGGAGGGCAAGCTGAACCCCTCCTCCGAAATCAAAATGCATATGCGCGTCTACCGGGAGCGCCCGGACGTGAACGCCGTGGTGCACGCCCACCCGCCGACCGCCACCGCCTACGCCGTGGCCGGCATCCCGCTGGATAAGTACCTCCTGCCCGAGGCCATCCTGGTGCTCGGCGACGTGCCGATTTGCAAATACGGCACCCCCTCCACCATGGAAATCCCGGATTCCCTGGAGCCCTACATCCAGACCCACGACGCCTTCCTGCTGCAGAACCACGGCGCTCTGACCGTCGGCTGCAACCTGACCAAAGCCTTCTTCGTCATGGAAGAGGTGGAGTTCTCCGCGAAAATCGCCCTCATGGCCCAGCAGCTGGGCAACCAGAACGAGCTGACCTGCGACGAGCTGGCCAAGCTGATGGAGCTGCGGGTGAAGATGCAGATCCCCGGCAAGCACCCGGGCTGCAAGAAGTGCCCCAACCTGGGCACCGAAAACTGCAAGTGCAAGCAGAACCTGCCCGCCGGCACTTCCGCCTCCTGCTCCTGCGGCTCTGCCGCCCCGGCCGACGTCAGCGACGACCTGGTGGCCGAAATCACCCGCAAGGTTCTCGCCGAGCTGAAGAAGTAAGACCGGATTTTTAGAGTGGGGGATTTATTCTATCCTCCACGGATTTCAGGATGTACGTCCTTAGCGGGGGCGGAAAAATCCTGAAAGGATTTTTAGAGTGGGGGATTTATCCCCCACAGGTTTCAGGATTTGCTTCCATAGCGGGGGTGAAAAAATCCTGAAAGGATTTTTAGAGTGGGGGATTTATCCCCCGCGGGAGGTGGAGTTGTGCCGCAAAGCAAACGGTTCCAGGCGCTGGCACAGCGCCCCGTAAATCAAGACGGTTTCGTCACCGAATGGCCGGAGGCGGGCATCGCGGCCATGGAATCCCCCTATGATCCGCCGTCCTCCCTGCGTATGGAGAACGGCCGGATCGTGGAGATGGACGGCAAGGCCCGGGCGGATTTCGACTTCATGGACGCGTTCCTCGCGGATCACGCCATCGATTTGGACGCCGCCGAGGAGGCCATGGCCGTCGACCCGCTGGAAATGGCCCGGATGCTGGTGGATATCCACGTGGACAAAACGGTCATCAACCGGCTGGCCGGGGGCATGCCCCCCGCCCGGCTGTGCGAGGTGCTCCGCCACATGAACGTGGTGGAAATGATGATGGCCATGCAGAAGATGCGGGAGCGCAGCACCCCCTCCAACCAGTGCCATGTCACCAACCTGCGGGATAACCCGGTGCAAATCGCCTGCGACGCGGCGGAGGCCGCCCTGCGCGGCTTCGCCGAAACCGAAACCACGGTGGGCATCGCCCGGTACGCGCCGCTGTGCGCCCTCGGGCTTCTGGTCGGATCCCAGTGCGGCCGCCCTGGCGTGCTCTCCCAGTGCGCGGTGGAGGAGGCCACCGAGCTGAAGCTCGGGATGCTCGGCCTGACCACCTACGCGGAAACCATCTCGGTTTACGGCACCGAAAAAGTGTTTATCGACGGGGACGACACCCCGTATTCCAAGACCTTCCTCGCCGCGGCCTACGCGTCCCGCGGCATGAAGATGCGCTGCACCTCCGGATCGGGCAGCGAGGCCCTCATGGGCCACGCGGAGAAGAAATCCATGCTCTACCTGGAGGCCCGCTGCCTGCTGATGATCAAGGGCGGCGGCGTGCAGGGCACCCAGAACGGCTCCATCAGCTGCATCGGCCTGGTGGGCGCGGTGCCCTCCGGCATCCGGGAGGTGCTCGCGGAGAACCTGCTGGCCGCCATGCTCGGCCTGGAGGTCGCCTCCGGCAATGACCAGAGCTTTTCCCACTCGGACATCCGGCGCACCGCCCGCATGCTGATGCAGATGCTCCCCGGCACCGACTTCATCTTCTCCGGCTACAGCTCGGTGCCCAACTACGACAACATGTTCGCCGGCTCCAACTTCGACGCGGAGGACTTCGACGATTACAACATCCTCCAGCGGGACTTGAAGGTGGACGGCGGCCTGCGTCCGGTGACGGAGGAGGCCGTGCACGCCGTGCGGCTGCGGGCCGCCAAGGCCATGCAGGCTGTGTTCGACCGGCTGGGCTTCCCGCCCGTTTCCGACGAGGAAGTGGAGCAGAACGTCCTGGCCAACGGCAGCAAGGATGTCACCGCCCTGCGGGACGTCAACGAGGACCTCAAGGCCGCCAAGCGGATCCAGGACGGCGAAATCGGCGGCCTGGACGTGGTCAAGGCCCTGGACGCCTCCGGCTTTTCCGACATCGCCGCCTCCCTGCTCGAAATGCTCAAGCAGCGGGTCTCCGGCGATTACCTGCACACGGCGGCCATCCTGGACAAGGATTTCCACGTGCACAGCAGCGTCAACAACCCGAACACCTACCAAGGCCCCGGCACCGGCTACCGCCTGGACGGGGCGGAATGGGAACGGGTCAAAAACATCCCGCAGGCCTTTGACTGCGCGTCGATTCAGTAAGGAGGGCGAAGCCATGGAACTCAATGAAGAACTGGTCGCCCTCGTCACCCAAAAGGTGCTCGAGACCCTGCGGGCGGGGGAAGCCGCTCCCGCCGGTTCCCAGGCGGCGGGGCTTCGCATGACCGTGCGCGACAGGGAAGAGGCCAAGCCCGGCGTCACCCCGGACGAGGTGGTCATCGGTGTGGCCCCGGCCTTCGCCCTCTCCCAGGTGAAAACCATCGGCGGCCTGGCCCATGCCGACGTGCTGCGGGAGCTGAGCGCCGGCATCGAGGAGGAGGGGCTGCGCGCCCGGTTTGTCCGCTTCCGCGACATCTCGGACGTGTCCTTCATCGCCCAGCGGGCCGCTAAGCTCAGCGGATCGGGCATCGGCATCGGCATCCAGTCCAAGGGCACGGCGGTCATCCATCAGAAGGATCTCTTCCCCCTGACCAACCTGGAGCTGTTCCCTCAGGCCCCCCTCATCACCCTGGAGATTTACCGCCAAATCGGCAAGAACGCCGCCCGGTACGCCAAGGGCCAGTCCCCGGTGCCGGTGGCGGTCGCCAACGACTTTATGGTGCGCCCCAAATTCCAGGCCCGGGCCGCCATCCTCCATATTAAGGAGACGGAGCATATCGTGGAAGGCGCTCCCCCCGTGGAATTGGAGGTGACCTGGCATGGCTGACGCGATGGAGGCGCTGGTGGCGAAAATCACCCGCGAGCTCCTGGAGCAGACCGGCGCTCCGGCCCCCGCCGCCCCCGCCGGCCGCTTCACCGCCGCGGATTACCCGCTGCTCGAGAAGCACCCCGAGGTGGTGCGCACCCCCACCGGCAAACCGATGGAGGCCATCACCATGGAGGCCGTGCGCAGCGGGGCCATTACCGGCGAGGATCTGCGTATTTCCCGGGACATGCTCCTCTGCCAGGCCGACGTGGCCGAAAGCGCGGGAAAAAAGCAGATGGCCGAAAACCTCCGCCGGGCGGCGGAAATGACCGCCGTGCCCGACGATAAGGTTATTGAGATGTACGACCTCCTGCGGCCCAACCGGGCCACCAAGGCCCAGCTTGAGCAGATGGCCGCCACCCTAGAGAATGACTACGGCGCGGCCATGTGCGCCCGCTTGGTGCGGGAAGCGCTGGAGATTTATGAGAAACGGGGCATTCTGCTCCCCGGCTGACAGAAAGGTGGTGGAGACATGGCACGTGCCGGGCGCGTGGTGGCGGGCATCGACATCGGCAATTCCACCACCGAGGCCGTCCTGCTGGAAAAGCTGGACGGCGACAGCCGCTATCTGGCCGGCGCCATGACCGCCACCACCGGCGTCAAGGGCACCCCCGATAACGCGAAGGGCTGTCTGGAGGCCCTGGACGAGGCGCTGCGGGCGGCGGGGCTTGCCTACGCCGACGTGGCGCAGATCCGCCTCAACCAGGCGGCTCCGGTCATCAGCGACCTGTCCATGGACACGGTCAGCGAAACCACCGTCATCGGCTCCGCCATGATCGGCCATAACCCGGACACCCCCGGGGGCGAGGGGCTGGCCGTGGGGAAAACCGTCCCCATCGCCCGGCTGGCCGAGGCCTCCGGCGACGTGGTGGCCCTGGTGGACGGGGACTGCCCCTATTACCGGGCGGCGGAGCTGTTGAACAACGCCCCCGCCGGCTGCCGGGTGGTGGCCGCCATCTGCCGGAAGGACGACGGCGTGCTGATTGCCAACCGGCTGAAAACCCCCATCCCGGTGGTGGACGAGGTGGCCCACCTCGAAAAGGTGGAGCCCGGCGTCCCCGCCGCCGTGGAGGTGGCGAAAAACGGCGAGAGCGTCAAGACCCTCTCCAATCCCTACGGCCTGGCCGGCCTGTTCGGCCTCACGCCGCAGGAAACCCGGGACGCCATCCCCGTGGCCCGCAGCCTCATCGGCTGCCGCTCCGGCGTGGTGCTCCGCGCCGAGGGGGCCAGCGTCAAGGTCAGCAAAATCCCCGCCGGCACCGTGGACATCCAGGGCGACCGCGGCCGCGCCCGCCTGGACGTGAACGCCGGGGCGGACGCCCTGATGAAGGCCGTCGCCCAGGCGGGCGACATCCGGGACATTACCGGAGAGCCCAACACCAACGCGGGCGCCCTCCTCTCCCGGGTGAAGGCTGGCATGGCCTCCCTGACCGGCCAGTCCCCGGAGGAGTTGCATATCGTGGATATGCTGGCCGCCGATACCTTTTCGTCGGTGGAGGTGGCCGGCGGCCTGGCTGGGGAATCGGCCATGGAAAACGTGGTGATGCTCGCCGCCATGGTGCAGACCTCCCGTCTGCCCATGCAGGCTATCGCCGAGGAGCTGTCCCGCCGGACGGGGATTTTCGTTCGTGTGGCGGGCCGGGAGGCCGAAATGGCCCTTAAGGGCGCCATGACCACCCCCGGCGCCGGTGTTCCCCTGGCCATCCTGGATTTGGGCGGCGGATCCACCGACGCGGCGCTCATCGACGAAAACGGCGCGATCACCGCTGTCCACCACGCGGGCGCGGGGGAGATGGTCACCCGGATCATCGACCTCGAGCTGGATTTGCACGACCGGGACACGGCGGAGCTTATCAAGAAATACCCCCTGGCCAAGGTGGAGGGCCTGCTGTTCCTCCGCTTTGAGGACGGCAGCGTCAAGTTTGCCAGCGAGCCGCTGCCCCCCGAGCTGTTTGCCCGGGTGGTCATCGTGGCCGGGGATACCCTGGTGCCTGTCCGCTCCTCCAAGCGGCTGAGCATCGACCGCATCGCCCTGGTGCGGCGGGAAGCCAAGCGCAAGGTGTTTATCGCCAACGCGGAACGGGCCCTGCGCCGGGTGGCGCCGGACGGCGATCTGCGGCAAATCGGCTCGGTGGCCCTGGTGGGCGGCAGCTCCCAGGACTTCGAAATCGCCGACCTGCTGGCCGAGCACCTGATGGCCTACCGGATCACCACCGGCCGGGCCAACCTGCTGGGCTTTCTGCCCCCTCACAGCGCGGTGGCTCTGGGCCTGGCGCTGGCGGACGACGCATGAACCATGGAAAAGACGGTATGAAACTAGGGGGAATGTCCCCCGCGAAGGAGGTGACGCGCAGCGGCATGGAACTCTATACGAAAAAAGGCGACGGCGGCCGGGCGAGTACCATCACCCGGATGAATATCCCCAAGAACAGCCCGATTTTCGAGCTGCTGGGCACCCTGGACGAGTTCACGTCGGCCCTGGGGGTGGCCAAGCGGAAGGCCCCGGCCTCCCTGGCCCCTCTGCTGGAGGAGATCCAGGGCCATGTCATCGCCCTGAACGGCGAGCTGGCCGGCGGCCAGAAATTCGCCACCGGCGAGAAGGTGCGGCAGCTGGAAGCCGCCATCGATTCCCTGATGGAAAACGTCCCGCCCTTCAGCGGCTTCATCCTGCCGGGCGGTTCAGAGGGCGGCGCGGCCCTGGATCTGGCCCGCGCCGTGGCCCGCCGGGCGGAACGCTGCGCGGTGGCCGCCTCCCAGACCGGCGGCGTGAACCGCGACGTGCTGGCCTGGATGAACCGCTTGTCGGATTTGCTGTACGCTCTGGCCCGCGTCTGCGACCGCACGACGCCCGCCCCGTCCCCGTCCCCGGCCCCGGCCGCGCCGGTCATGGCTTCGGCCCTGACGGCGGACGGCTTCTGCGACCAGGCCGCGGCCCTCTGCCGGGCCCTCCGGCTGCGCGCGAGGGAGCAGGGCTTCCGGGTGGTGGCCGCCGTCTGCGACGCCGGCGGCAACGCCGTCGCCCTCCAGCGGGACGACGACGCATACATCGCCAGCGTGGACGTGGCCTCCAATAAGGCCTTCACGGCGGTTTCCCTGAAAATGACCACCGAGCAGGTGGGCCGGCTGGCCCAGCCCGGCGCCCCCCTCTACGGGGTGCAGCACACCAACCAGGGCCGGATCGTGATTTTCGGCGGGGG
>ENA-ORTH01002695-ORTH01002695.1-human-gut-metagenome-genome-assembly--contig:-NODE-2695-length-13550-cov-2.689515_pt1 | contig 13550 bp, 13 predicted proteins | sample MGYA00241914_ERZ509192 | MGnify/ENA primary metagenome ERZ509192 (study PRJEB26280, sample SAMEA2338826) | human gut metagenome | biome: human gut; feature: human-associated habitat; material: faeces... | reverse complement strand
AATAAATGGCGTTTTCCATCATCCATACCTCGTTGGCCACGGCCATGGCCAGGGCGCCGCCGCTCCCGCCTTCTCCAATGACAATGGAGAGCACCGGAACCTTAAGCCCCGACATCTCCATAAGATTTCTGGCAATAGCCTCGCCCTGGCCCCGCTCCTCGGCCTCAAGGCCGCAGAATGCGCCGGGGGTATCCACAAAGCAGATCACCGGACGGCCGAAGGTCTCCGCCTGCTTCATGAGCCGCAGGGCCTTCCGGTAGCCATCAGGAGAAGGCATCCCGAAATTCCGGTGGATATTGTCCTTGGTGGTCTTTCCCTTCTCCTGTCCGATCACCGTCACAGGGATCCCATGGAACTCTGCGATCCCGCCGATGATGGCCCCGTCGTCTTTGAAGTACCGGTCTCCATGAAATTCCATGAAATTTTCAAATAATGCATCAATATAATCAGAAGCCAGCAGCCGGTCAGCCTTCCTTGAAAGGAGCACCGAATCCCAGGCGCTTCGGATCACGGCTCCGGCCCGGTTCTGGACGGCTGAAAGAAGAGAGCCTTTGATGCCGTCGGAGCTCTCTTCCTGCTTCCGCGCCCCGCCGCCGTTCCTGACGCTGTCTCCGCCAGCTGTTCCTTTCTCTTTCCGGTGGAGCCGCAGGATGGTCTCCAGGGTCTGTTTTAATTCCTTCCGTTCCACAATCTTATCCACAAAGCCGTGATCCAGAAGAAACTCTGCTCTCTGGAACCCCTCCGGCAGCTTCTGGCCGATGGTCTGCTCGATGACCCTGGGGCCCGCAAAGCCGATAAGGGCCCCAGGCTCCGCCAGAATGATATCTCCCAGCATGGCAAAGCTGGCGGTGACGCCTCCGGTGGTGGGATCCGTCAGCACGCTGACAAAGAGCTGGCCTGCGTCATGGTGGCGCTTCAGGGCTGCCGCCGTCTTGGCCATCTGCATCAGGGAAACAATCCCTTCCTGCATCCTGGCGCCGCCGGAGCAGGCAAAAAGCACCACTGGAAGCTTTTCTCTGGTGGCCCGTTCCACAGCCCTGGTGATCTTCTCACCCACATTGTGGCCCATGCTGCTCATAAGGAACCTGGCATCACAGACGCCGATCACCGCCGGATTGCCGCCGATCCTTCCGCAGCCGGTGACGATGGCCTCGTTGAGCCTGGACTTTTCCCTGGCTGCCTCCAGCTTTTTTTCATATCCAGGGAAGTTTAAGGGGTTGGAGACCTCCATCTCCCGGTCCCACTCCTCAAAGGTGCCTGGATCCGTCACCATCTGGAGCCTCCTCCAGGCATGGACGCGGAAATAGCCTCCGCATTTGGGGCAGACGTAAAAATTCTCCCTTACATCCTCCACATAGATGGGTTTCCCACACTTATTGCACTTTCTCCACATTCCAGCCGGAATCCCCGGTTCCTCTTCCTGTTTTTCCGTCTGCTCCTCCTCCGGGGCACAGTATCTGGTGTCGATCTTTGTATATGTTTTCTTGAACATATCCCGCAGCATGGAAAACCTCCTTCACTATCAGCAGTCTGGAAAATGGGACGGGATAAAATCCGTATCCACATTTCCCTCTTCAAAATCCCTGTCTCCGATGAGCTCATACTGGAAATCCACATTGGTGGTGATCCCCTCAATGACCAGCTCTCCCAGGGCGCTCCGCATCTTGGCAATGGCCGATGGCCGGTCCTTGTCGTGGACGATGAGCTTTAAGATCATGGAATCATAGTTGGGCGGGATCGTATAATTATTATAGACCGCCGTATCCACCCGGACCCCGCGCCCGCCGGGAAGATGGATATCCGTAATGGTGCCCGGACACGGCATAAAGTGCTTATCCGGGTTTTCGGCATTGATCCGGCACTCAATGGCATGGCCGGTGATCTGGATATCCTCCTGGGTCACAGACAGCGGCTCCCCCGCCGCGATCCGGATCTGCTCCTTAATAAGGTCCAGATCCGTCACCGCCTCGGTCACCGGATGCTCTACCTGGATCCTGGTATTCATCTCCATAAAATAAAATTCTTTATTTTTATCCAAAAGGAACTCAATGGTCCCTGCATTCTCATAATGTACGGATCTTGCGGCCTTCACCGCCGCCTGGCCCATACGCTCACGAAGCTCTTCTGAGATAGCCGCCGACGGGGCCTCCTCCAAAAGCTTCTGGTGGCGTCTCTGGATGGAGCAGTCCCGCTCTCCCAGATGGACCACATTTCCAAAGCTGTCCGCCAGGATCTGGAACTCGATGTGTCTGGGACGCTCCACAAACCGCTCGATGTACATGGTATCGTCGGAAAATCCCTTGACCGATTCCATCTGGGCGTTCTGGAAATTGGACGCAAAATCGTCTTCCCCATAGGAGACCCGCATCCCCTTTCCGCCGCCGCCGCTGGACGCCTTGATCATCACAGGAAAGCCCACCTCTCTGGCAGTCTTTAAGCCCTCCTCCACCGTAAATACCGGCTCCTTACTTCCAGGGATCACCGGAACTCCGGCCTCCATCATGGTCTTTCTGGCCTCGGACTTATTTCCCATCCGGTGGATCACCTCTGCCGGAGGGCCGATGAACCGGATATGACATTTCTCGCACAGCTCTGCAAACCTGGCGTTTTCCGACAAAAATCCAAATCCTGGATGGATGGCGTCCGCCTTCATGGCCACGCAGGCCGTAAGGATCTGCTCCATATTCAGATAGCTTTCTGCCGACGGAGCGGGGCCGATGCAGATGGCCTCGTCCGCTAACAGCGTATGAAGGGCGTCCCGGTCTGCCTCCGAATAGACAGCCACCGTTTTGATCCCCATTTCCCGGCATGCCCGGATGATCCGCACCGCGATCTCCCCGCGGTTGGCGATCAGAATTTTCTGAAACATATCTTCACCAGCCCTAACCGATCATAAACGTAAGCTATGCGCTCACTGCGATCTTTCCGTCCACGGTGGCCGTGGCCTTTCCAACGCCCACCGGCCCTTTCCGCTTAATGATCTCACATTCCAGGCGGAGTCTGTCGCCGGGAACTACCTTTTTCTTAAATTTCACCCGGTCCATGCCGCCGAAATACGCCGTTTTTCCCTTATTTTCCTCCATGCTGAGGACGGCCACGGCTCCTGTCTGGGCCAGGGCCTCCACGATCAGAACGCCCGGCATCACCGGCTCCTCCGGGAAATGGCCGGAAAAATACGGCTCATTATATGTGACTGCTTTATATCCAACAGCCCGCACGCCCGGCTCCAGCTCCTCGATGCAGTCCACCAGAAGAAATGGATGGCGGTGGGGGATGATCTCCTTGATTTCCTTGATTCCCAGCATATCTCTGCCTCCTGTTGTTTAACGGATCCTGAAAAGCGGCTGGCCGTATTCCACGGTCTCCTCGTTTTTCACAAGGATGGCCTCCACCACGCCGTCATACTCGGATTCGATCTCATTCATCAGCTTCATGGCCTCCACGATCCCGATGACCTGGCCTTTTTTTACATGGTCCCCGACCTTTACAAAGTCCTCGGCATCCGGAGCCGGAGAGGAATAAAACGTTCCCACCAGAGGACAGGCAACAACCCGGTCAGATACAGCCGTATCCGTCTGCGGAGCAGGACTGCCCTGGCTCCCGTTTAACGGCATTCCGGAAACGGTCTGGACGGTCTGGGTCACGGCTCCATCGGCCGGCTGGCATCCAGCCAGCGCCGGAACCGCCTGGATGACCGCCGGCTGCTCCTTTTTAATGACGATCTTCGTATCGCCCTGCTCGATCTTAAATCCCGTCAGCCCATTGTCTGAAACGGCTTGGATCAGTTCGATGACATCCTTGATCTCCATGGCCTTCCCTCCTCTTTATTCTTCAACCTTCTTTACAAGCAGGCTGGCGTTGTGACCGCCAAAGCCCAGGGAATTGGAGATCGCACAATTCACATCCATGGAAACGCCGCTGCCCATTACATAGTCCAGGTCACATTCCGGATCCGGAGTACGAAGGCCCGCTGTCTCATGGACAAAGCTGTCTTCAATGGATTTCACACAGGCGATGAACTCCACGCCTCCGGCCGCTCCCAGCAGATGGCCCACCATGGACTTGGTGGAGCTGATCTTTGTTTTGTATGCCTGATCTCCCAGGGCCAGCTTAATGGCCTTCGTCTCAAACAGGTCATTGTGGTGGGTGCCTGTGCCGTGGGCGTTGACATAATCGATCTGCTCCGGCTTTACTCCGGCATCCTTCATGGCGTATTCCATGGCCTTTGCAGCCCCGCTGCCGTCCTCTGCCGGAGAGGTGATATGATAGGCGTCGCTGGTGGCCCCATAGCCCGCTAACTCTGCATAGATCCTTGCGCCCCGGGCCTTTGCGTGCTCCAGGGATTCCAGTACCACGACGCCTGCGCCTTCGCCCATAACAAAGCCGCCGCGCTCTGCATCAAAGGGAATGGAGGCCCGCAGAGGATCCTCCGCTGTGGAAAGAGCCGTCAGGCTTGTGAAGCCGGCCACACCAATGGGAGTAATGGAGCTTTCCGTGCCCCCGGCCACCATGACCTCTGCCTCTCCGTGCTGGATGGCCCGCATGGCCTCTCCGATGGAGTGGGTCCCGGTGGCGCAGGCCGTCACCACATTCAGGCTCTTGCCCTTTAAACCAAACTGGATAGACACGTTTCCAGCGGCCATGTTGCTGATCATTAACGGCACCAGAAGGGGATTGATCCGTCCCGGCCCTTTTTCCAGAAGCTTCTGATACTCCCGTTCAATGGCCTGGAGGCTGCCGATGCCGGAGCTGACGCAGACGCCCACCCGGTAGGGATCCTCTTTTTCCATATCAATTCCCGCATCCTCTAAGGCCTGCTTTGACGCGGCCACAGCCAGCTGGGAGAACCGCTCCATTCTTCTGGCAGCCTTGGGATCCATATACTGCTTCGGGTCGAAATCCTTCACCTCTGCCGCCAGCTTTACTTTATAATCTGCTGTATCAAAGCTGGTGATGGGCCCGATGCCCACCGTTCCCTGCTTTAAGCTGTTCCAGAACGTATCCACATCGTTTCCAACGGGGGTGATGGCGCCCATGCCAGTTACTACAACTCTGTTCATTCTCTTGCTCTCCTTTTTGTCACACTGACTCCTACATGGCCATGCCGCCGTCCACCTGGAGGACCTGGCCGGTGATATATGCTGCCCCGTCGGATGCCAGGAAGGCCACTGCCTCCGCCACATCCTGCGTCTCCCCGAACCGTTTTAAGGGGATCTGGTCCCCCATGGCCTTTTTCACATCATCGGGCAGAACGTCTGTCATTTCTGTATGGATAAAACCGGGAGCCACTGCGTTGGACGTGATCCCGCGGCTTCCCAGCTCCCTGGCCACGGATTTTGTAAGGCCGATGAGCCCCGCCTTGGAGGCGCAGTAATTGGCCTGGCCTGCATTCCCCATGACGCCTGAAACCGAGGAGATATTGATAATCCGGCCGCTCCTCTGCTTTAACATCTGGCGGGAAACGTGCTTCACACAGTTGAACGCACCCTTCAGATTGGTGGCGACCACCGCGTCAAAATCGTCCTCCGACATTTTCATGATCAGATTATCCCTGGTAATCCCGGCGTTATTGACTAAAATATCCAGCCGCCCGTATTTCTTTACGATAGCGTCGATCAGCTCCCTGGACTGGGAAAAATCTGCCACACTGCACTGGATGGCCTCCGCCTGGCCGCCGTTTTCCTCGATCTCCTTCACTGTCTCTTCTGCCTTTTCCTTAGAGCCATTGTAATTTACGATCACTGTGGCTCCATATCCGGCCAGGGTCAGCGCGATCTGACGCCCGATGCCTCTTCCAGCCCCTGTCACCAGAGCAATTTTTCCGCTTAAATCCATGGTCCGCCTCCTATTACAGTTCTTTTAACTTTTCCAGATCGTCCAGCTTTTCAATATTAACGGCCTTCACATCCCGGCTGATCTTTTTCACAAAACCGGTCAGGGTCTTTCCAGGGCCGATCTCCACGAACCGGTCCACGCCGTCTGCGATCATCCGCTCCACACTCTGCTGCCATTTTACAGAAGAATACACCTGTCTTTCCAGCAGAGGCTTTACCTCCTCAGCCCGGGTCACATATTCTGCGGTCACATTGGCCGCATAGGGGATCACGGGATCCGAAATCTTCACATTTTCCAGGAATTTCCCAAGCTTTTCTCCAGCTTCCTTAAGGAGCGCGGAATGGAAGGGGCCGCTGACGTTTAACGGCAGAACTCTTTTGGCTCCTGCCGCCTTTAACTGCTCTGCGGCCTGTGCCACTGCTTCCAGACTTCCGGAAATAACGATCTGTCCCGGACAGTTATAATTCGCCACCTGAACTCCGTCTATGGGATCCACAACCTGGTCGATGGCCTCTGCGTTCATTCCCAGGACAGCGCTCATTCCCCCGCTCCCGGCAGGAACAGCCTCCTGCATGAGGATGCCCCGGCGGCGCACCGTAAGGATGGCGTCCTCCGGAGTCATAACGCCGGAAGCTGCCAGGGCGCAGTATTCTCCAAGGCTTAAGCCAGCCGTCACATCTGGCCGGAAGCCCTGCTCCTCCATGACCTTTAACATGGCAACGCTCACTGTCACCATGGCCGCCTGGGTATACTCTGTGATATCCAGCCGGTCATTTTTTTCAAAGCAAAGCTCGGGCATGGAAAATCCCAGAAGCTCTGAAGCCTGGTCAAAAATTTTCCGTCCCGTCTCTGTATGTTCATAAAAATCCTGGCCCATGCCGCAGACCTGCGCGCCCTGTCCCGGAAAAATAAATGCCGTCTTTCCCATCTGTTCTCCCGCCTTTATCTTGCCAGCAGCTTTTCTGCCTGCTCCATCATCTCTTCAATCATTTCCTTACAGGTCTGTTCCTTTTTCACCATACCTGCGATCTGTCCGGCCATGACCACGCCGTCGGTCACATCGCCGTCCATGACTGCCTTTCTGAGGCCGCCCAGGGTCAGGTACTCCAGCTCCTCAAAGCTCTTTCCCTCTTCCTCCAGCTTCACATACTGTCTGGTCATCTGGTTTCTTAAGCAGCGCACCGGATGGCCGTGGCTCCTGCCTGTGACGGCGGAGTCGATGTCCTTGGCCCCGATGACCCGCTTCTTATAATTTTCATGGACGATGGACTCCTTTGCCACCACGAACCGCGTTCCCATCTGGACTGCCTCCGCTCCCAGCATGAAGGCCGCCGCGATGCCGCGTCCGTCTCCGATGCCTCCGGCGGCGATCACTGGAATGCTGACCGCGTCTGCCACCTGGGGAACCAGGGTCATGGTGGTGGCCTCACCGATATGGCCGCCGGACTCGGTGCCCTCTGCCACAACGGCGTCAGCGCCGCCCCGTTCCATGAGCTTTGCAAGGGCCACGGAAGCCACCACAGGGATCACTACGATCCCGGCGTCCTTCCACATCTTCATGTACTTTCCAGGATTCCCGGCCCCGGTAGTCACCACCTGGACGCCTTCCTCCACGACCACCTTTGCCACCTCATCGGCGTAGGGGCTCATGAGCATGATGTTGACGCCGATGGGCTTTTTCGTCAGCTCCCTGGCCTTTCGGATCTCCTGGCGGACCACCTCGCCCGGCGCGTTGGCGCCGCCGATCAGTCCCAGGCCTCCGGCCTCAGAAACGGCCGCTGCCAGATGATGCTCCGCCACCCAGGCCATTCCGCCCTGGATGACCGGATATTCAATTCCCAACAATTCTGTGATTCTAGTTTTCATTCCGTTTTCAACCCTTTTCGACCGCTCTGCGGCTTATTCTACGCCCTTATCCTTTAAATACTTCATTACGTCGCCCACAGTCAGCAGATTCTGAAGATCCTCTGCCGGGATCTCCACAGAATACTCGTCCTCCAGGGCCATTACCATCTCAAACAGATCCAGGGAATCGGCCCCCAGGTCGTCCTTAAAGGAGGATTCCTCTGTGATGGCTGCTGCGTCTGTGTTTAACTGCTCTGCGATGATCTCTTTCATTCTTTCTAACATGGTCATGATCTCCTTTTTTCTTTTTGATTTTTTACCATTCCATGAGTACGGCTCCCCAGGTCATCCCTGCGCCGAACCCGGACAAAATAATCTTATCTCCCGGCTGAAGCATATTTTTTTCCGCCATATCATTTAAAAGCAGCGGAATGGAAGCCGAAGAGGTGTTTCCATATTTACTGATTGTCATGGGGAACTTTTCCATGGGCTCCTTTAACCGTCTGGCGGCTGCCTCTACGATCCTCTCGTTGGCCTGGTGGAGCACATAGTACTTGATCTCCTCCCTGGAAATATGATTCCGTTCCAGAAGGATCTCAATGCTCTCGGGTACCTTTTTCACTGCGAACCGGAATACCTCCTGACCGTCCATGGTCATGAGCCCCAGCTCCGGCCTGGTCCCCGTAAGGAAATTTCCCAGGGTCCTGGAGGTGCAGGAAAGGATCAGTCCCTTCGTCCCGTCGGAACCCATGAGCATATCCACGACTCCCGTTTCCTCTGCCTTTAAGACTGCCGCCCCGGCTCCGTCTCCAAACAGCACGCAGGTTCCCCGGTCCGTCCAGTCCGTCACCTTGCTTAAGGTCTCGGCTCCGATGATCAGGGCCGTCTTATAGATCCCCGCCTGGAAAAATCCATGGACGATGTTCATGGCGAAGATAAATCCCGCGCAGGCTGCCGAAATATCAAAGGCCACGGCGTTTTCCGCGCCGATCATGGCCTGGACGCTGCATGCGTCGCTGGGATAATTGTTATCCGGCGACGAAGTTCCCAGGATGATGATGTCCAGCTCCCGGGCATCTACGCCCGCGGCCTTTAACGCCCGCCTGGCCGCCTCCGCCGCCAGGTCCCTGGTGGTCTCCCCTGTGGAGATCCGCCGTTCCGATATGCCGGTGCGGCTTCTGATCCATTCATCGCTGGTATCCACGATCTCTGATAGCTGGTCGTTGGTCACGACTCTCTCCGGTGCATACGCGCCGATTCCTGCAATTCTGGCTTTCATACTCTGTCCTTGTCGAATTTTGTTTTTGGTTTCAAATATTTTGATATTCAAATTATATTGCCTATGTTACGTCCTGGAAGAAGATTTGTCAAGAGGTTTTTTGCTCCTTACAGACTTTTATAAACAATCGGTTCATATCAGACGGCTTCCCACCCTCTCTATCTGGCCTGGTCAAATATTCTAAAATTGGCTATTTAAACAATGCCAATTTTTCTATATGATGATGCCATAAAGTCAATCGGCTTCCATGGGATCTCAGATCCCCACAATTTCCCCATGATCCCGGAAGCCAGAAAAGCCAGCAGGAAAGGAGAACCCGTCATGAACACAGATACTACGTTTGCACGCTTCAAAAAGATCGACGCACACACCCACATCGGCGCCTTCGGAAGCCCCTTTAACATCCACTTTGATACGGAACGCCTCTTACAGCAGATGGAAGCTTATAATATAGAAAAGACCATCTTGGTTGCCAGCGGCCCCCACGCCAACGAAGATACCGCGGCAGCCTTCCGGGCAGAGCCCCAGAAGATCATCCCCTTAATGTGGATCAACTGCGCCGAAGGAAAGGAGGCTTACGATGCCCTGGAACACTATATCCGGGACGAGCATTTTGCCGGAGCCAAGCTCCAGCCCCTCTTTGACGGCTACACCGCCGACGCTCCCTGTGTGGATCCCGTGGCAGAGATCTGCGAGGCATACGGAAAGCCCCTGTTCGTCCACTCCGGCCACCCGCCCTTCTCCCTTCCCTGGCAGATCGGCCTCTTAGCGGAGCGCCACCCGAAGCTTCCCATGGTAATGATCCATATGGGCCATGCCCACGGCGTCTATGTGGACGCAGCCATCACCATGGCCAGGAGATACGAAAATATCTGGCTGGAGACCTCCGGCACGTCCATGAGCTGCCAGATCGCCAACGCCTATGAGACCGTGGGCCACGAGCGGGTCATGTTCGGCATCGACTCCCCGTTCCACCATCCCACTGTGGAGATCCAGAAGGTCATGGCCTGCGGTATAAACGACGAAGGCCTGGAAAATATTTTCTATAATAACGCCGCAAAATTCATGGGGCTGAAATAAGCTCCCGGAACCAAAAAGAAAAGGAGCGTCTGCTATGCAAAAAACTCATTCCTCCGGACCAGCCCGTGCCTGCGATCCCACCCTGGATATGGCCATCACCGGCCTCATGGCCGCCCTGGTATTCACTGGAACGTATTTTTTCAAGATCCCCACAGCCTTTGGCTACACCCACCTGGGAGACTGCATGATCATCCTCACGGTCTGCCTGTTCGGCACCCGCAGGGGAATGCTGGCCGGAGCCATCGGAGCCGGACTTTCCGACTTCATCGCCGGATACGCCGCCTGGGTCCTGCCTACCATTGTCTTAAAGGGCGGCTGGGCGCTGATCATGGGACTCATCATGTACCGGCTGCTGCCCCATTTTAAATATTCCTGGCTGGCCGGGGCCGTCACTGGCGGCATCTTCCATGTGATCGGCTATACCTTAGTAAAGATCCCTCTTTACGGCGGAGGCGTTGCCATGGCCGAATGCTTCACCCTGATCGCCCAGACTGCTGCCGGGATCGTCCTGGGCGGTGTGGCCTACACAGTCCTGTCCAGATCCCCGGCCATCCGGAGCCTGCGGGTGAAATTTCTCTAAAAAGTAAAAAAAATTACTTTTTTCCAGTTTTTTTATAATTTTTATTCCTAACGGAAATATTTTTACAAAAATACTCATCCTGTACCATAGTATAACGGATCCTTATCTAGTAAAATTGTGTCATTCTTTTAAAAAATTTTACTGAATCCGTTAAAGGAGGTACTCTTATGGATGCAATGCAGCTTGCAAACAGTCTTCCCATGTGGCTGGCCTGCGGAACCGCCGTACTTCTGGTGGTATTCCAGGCTGTGATCTTCACGAAAAAGGCCATGGACGCCGCCCCGAAGGTGGGCCTTACCAACGATCAGGTGAAACGGGCAATGAAAAGCTCCGCCCTCACCTCTCTTGGCCCGTCGGTCGTGATCCTGAGCGGAATGCTTTCGCTCCTGGTATCAGTGGGCGGCCCCATGGCCTGGATGCGTCTTTCCTTCATCGGCTCCGTTATGTTCGAGTCCATCGCAGCCGGAATTGGAACCGCATCCGCCGGTGTCCAGCTGGGCGTGGATGAAATGACCACCTTTGCCTTCACAATGGCTGTCTGGACCATGATCCTAGGTTCCATCGGCTGGATCATCGTTTCCACTCTCACCGCTGACAAAATGGAAAAGGTACAGAACAGAATGGCAGGCGGAAACTCCGCTTTAGTGGGCGTGATCTCCGGGGCTGCCATGGTCGGCGCCTTCGGCGGCATGGTGAGCCAGAAGCTGGTTGCAGTGGATAAATCTGCCCTTTCCTGTGTGCTGGGCGGCGTATTTATGGCCATTCTGCTCTATGTTTCCGGAAAATTCAAAATCTCCTGGTTAAAAGAATGGAATCTGACCATCGCGATCCTGGTCGCCATGGTCATCACAGCACTGGTATAGGGGGGCTTATTTTTATGGACAAACATTATTTCACCAACGATTACTTACCAAAAATGCACCGGATCGGAAAGATCACCGGCATTCTCGGCGTTTTCGCCTCTTTCCTTCCCGCCCTTGTTCTTGGCTTTGGCCATGGTCTCTGGCCGGATCTTGCGCTGTTGGCTACCTGCTTCATTACCGTTACCACCAGCTTCGGCTTCCTCTGGGTCATTGAGCCGATCTCCTATTATCCGGTCCTGGGGCCTGTGGGAACCTACATGGCGTTCCTTTCCGGAAATATCTCCAACATGCGCGTTCCCTGTGCCAGCATTGCCCAGGTTTCTGCCGGTGTGGAGCTGGGATCCGAACAGGGCTCCATCATCTCCACCATTGGAATGGGCGTTTCCATTATCATCAACATCATCATTCTTTCCGTTGGCGTCATTGCCGGAAGCTCTATTCTGGCCATGCTCCCGCCCTCTGTTACCGCAGCCTTAAACTACCTGCTTCCGGCCCTCTTCGGCGCTCTCTTCGTACAGTTCGCCATGAACCAGAAAAAGCTGGCCGTGATCATGCTGGTATTCGGGTGTGTCGTTTATATTGCCATCAACAAAGGAGTATTCAACTTCCTTCCGGGAGCCAGCAGCTATCTGGGAACCCTGTTATGCGTATTTGGTTCCATTTTTATCGCCATGGCCATGAAAAAAATGGAAGGCAAAAAAACGGAATAGATCCCGTCTCTCTTCCTCCCTCTTTCTGCTCACGCTGTTAAAAAACAGCAAAATGCACAATATGTCCTATATTTTTTGTCTATTTTATGGTATGCTAGACTGAATACGACAATATTTTGCATGAAAGAACCGGTTTGGAACCAGCTTCCATCCGGGTGACAGAAGAGGGAGGTCCCGCAGTATGGGAATTTCAGTCGGCGATTTGCTCAGTATGGACTTTTTTAAGGATTTTCACGTCATTGCCGGCCATAAAGGATTAAACCGCGAGATCCAGGGCGTCAGCTTCCTGGAGGTGCCGGAAGGCCATCGCTGGAGTATTGGAAAAGAGCTTATTTTCACGTCCGGTTATATTTTTGCTGAATTTGAAGGCTACCTGGAGAAATTCTGTGAGAATTTTATTCCCAGCCACGCAGCCCTGGTGATAAAAAGGGGCAGCTATCTGGATAAGATCCCGGAGAAACTGATCGAGATTTATGACAGGAACAGCATTCCCCTGATCACCATGCCCTACTCCCCGTCCTGGATGACCGTGGTCAACCAGGTAAACGTGGGCGTATTAAACCATGCGATCCAGAGTCTCAGGATCGACATCAGCCAGGGCCCCGGCTGCTACAATCAGAATTACAAGGAACAGGCCATCCAGAAAATCTTAAAGACCCTGGAAACCGAAATGGAATTCCCCGCTTTTCTCTATGATGTGACCATGGATAAGCGGTATTACAGCTCAGACAACTTCAAAAAGGCCAGTGAAAAATATGGGATCCGCGAATCCGATTACTGGTCTCCCCAGCTTCCCCATACCAGCCACGCCCTCTGCGACTGTATCCACATGAAACGGTACCGTCTCCTCAAAGGAGAGGCTGCCAATGAACCCCGGATCAGCTGGGTCACCATCCCCATTGAGTCCGCGGGGATCACCCAGGCGTACTTCTGCGTGATGGAATCCAGGAAATTCCTGGATTTTTACGACGAATATTCTATGCGCATCGCATATCTGATGCTCCAGGGAATCTTCGACCAGCAGGTGGTCGCCCGGGATGCCAGCAATATCGGGTTTGAAAATCTGATCCACCTGGCCATGGAAAGCACTCCTGCTGACGCCCGGCAGCTGATCTACCAGGCGGACCAGCTGGGGCTCTCCGTGGAGCAGCCATACCTCTGCATCCTGTTCCGTCACGACCAGGATGAGCTGGATATCCGGAGCCACAGGATCTCCATGCTGGAGGCGTTCAAACGCTGCCGAATGAACCGGATCGGCCGCGTGGCATTCCTGTCATCCGCAGAAGGAGTCATCCTCCTCAACGCCGTCCGGCTGTCCCCCATAAATAAGGAAGAGATCCGTGGACTGATCCTGGAGT
>ENA-ORTH01002694-ORTH01002694.1-human-gut-metagenome-genome-assembly--contig:-NODE-2694-length-13550-cov-16.909670_pt1 | contig 13550 bp, 14 predicted proteins | sample MGYA00241914_ERZ509192 | MGnify/ENA primary metagenome ERZ509192 (study PRJEB26280, sample SAMEA2338826) | human gut metagenome | biome: human gut; feature: human-associated habitat; material: faeces... | reverse complement strand
GGCCAAGTGGTAAGGCAGAGGCCTGCAAAGCCTTTACCCCCGGTTCGAATCCGGGCTTCGCCTCCATAACATTGTAAACGGGCGTCCTTCGGGGCGCCTGTTTTCTTATTGCGAGCCCATGCGACCTCTTCGCGACCGGACCTCTGGCTCCGTTATTCGTGGGGGGGCTTGGTTGCGCGCTGCGCACAACATGTAGGCCGATCATGATTCGCCCAGCATGCCTCGAGGCGATCGTCCCGTGTCAAGCGGAGAAGTTATGGACACCCCGCCGGCCTTTTGCGTCGCTGTTTTTGCATCCGCGCAGGTTGGGCGCCTACGTCTTGTTTTCGGCGTCCCGCAGGTTCGCACATTTGAATGCGGGAAGAAGTCAGCACATTATCTCTGACCTGCTGAAACACAATATATAGTGTTGGTCTTAAAAAGTGATACCAGATATTGATGCAAAAATGGCCTATCATACTGTCCCAGGCAACTTATGGCCTCGGTTTGTCCGCGCGCTGTCATATCGTGTGGAGCCGAGGTTTTCCCATCATTGTGGCATGTACGGGTTAGTAGAGCGATTCGCGGAGGAACGCCATGAAGATCATCAAGCGCAGCGGTTCTGAGGTCAACTTCGACATCCAGAAGATCATCGACGCCATCAAGGGCGCCAACAGCGAGGTCAAGGAGGCCGAGCGCCTCACCGATCGCCAGGTGGTCTACGCCGCGCAGAACGTCGCCGATCGCTGCGAGTCCGCCGGCCACACCGTCTCCGTCGAGGAGATCCAGGACATGGTCGAGGATGAGATCATGGCCCTCGACCGCTTTGAGGTCGCTCGCCGCTACATCATCTATCGCTACGTCCAGGGCCTCAAGCGCCAGAAGAACACCACGGACGATAAGATCTTGTCCCTTATCGAGTGCAACAACGAAGAGGTCAAGCAGGAGAACTCCAATAAGAACCCCACGGTCAACTCCGTGCAGCGCGACTATATGGCCGGTGAAGTCTCCAAGGACCTCACGCAGCGCGTGCTCCTGCCCGCCGAGATCGTCGAGGCCCACAACGAGGGCATCATCCATTTCCACGATTCCGACTATTTCGCCCAGCACATGCACAACTGCGACCTCGTGAATCTCGAGGACATGCTGCAGAACGGCACGGTCATCTCCGGCACGCTCATCGAGCGCCCGCACAGCTTCTCCACCGCCTGCAACATCGCCACGCAGATCATCGCCCAGGTCGCTTCGTGCCAGTACGGCGGCCAGTCCATCTCACTCACGCATCTCGCCCCGTTTGTCGAGGTGAGCCGTCAAAAGATCCGCCGCCAGGTCGATGCCGAGCTCAAGGAGCTCGGGGTCGAGGCGCCCGAGGAGAAGGTATCCGAGGTCGTGGAGACCCGCCTGCGCGACGAGATTCGCCGTGGCGTTCAGACCATCCAGTATCAGGTCGTCACCCTCATGACCACCAACGGCCAGGCACCCTTCGTGACGGTGTTCATGTACCTCAATGAGGCCCGCAGCGAGGCCGAGAAGCGCGATCTTGCCATGATCATCGAGGAGACCCTGCGCCAGCGCTACGAGGGCGTGAAGAACGAGGCGGGCGTGTGGATCACCCCCGCGTTCCCCAAGCTCATCTACGTCCTTGAGGAGGATAACGTCTACGAGGGCTCCGAGTACTTTTACCTGACCCAGCTCGCGGCCAAGTGCACCGCCAAGCGCATGGTGCCCGATTACATCTCCGAGAAGAAGATGCGCGAGTTCAAGCTCTCCAAGGGCGAGACCGAGGGCAACGGCGATTGCTACACCTGCATGGGCTGCCGCAGCTTCCTCACGCCCGATCGCACGGGTAACGGCTATGACAATGTTGCCCGCGCCAAGAATTACGAGCCCGGCAAACCCAAGTACTATGGTCGTTTCAATCAGGGCGTTGTGACCATCAACCTGCCTGATGTGGCCCTCTCCTCCCAGCGCGACATGGACAAGTTTTGGGAGATCTTCGATGAGCGCCTGGAGCTGTGCCATCGCGCCCTGCGATGCCGCCACGAGCGCCTGTTGGGCACCCTGTCCGACGCCGCCCCGATTCTGTGGCAGTATGGCGCCCTTGCGCGCCTGGATAAGGGCGAGAAGATCGACAAGCTGCTCTTTGGCGGGTATTCCACCATCAGCCTGGGATATGCCGGCCTGTATGAGTGCGTGAAGTACATGACGGGTGCGAGCCACACCGACGAGCACGGCACGCCGTTCGCCATGGCGGTCATGCAGCGCATGAACGACAAGTGCAACGAGTGGAAGGCCGCCGAGGATATCGACTACTCCATCTACGGCACCCCGCTCGAGTCCACCACCTACAAGTTCTCCAAGTGCCTGCAGCGCCGCTTCGGCATCATCCCCGGCGTGACGGACAAGGGCTATATCACCAACAGCTACCACGTCCATGTGTCCGAGGAGATCGACGCGTTCGACAAGCTCAAGTTCGAGAGCCAGTTCCAGCGCCTGTCCCCGGGTGGCGCCATCTCCTACGTCGAGGTGCCCAACATGCAGGACAACCTCAAGGCCGTCATCCGCGTCATGCAGTACATCTACGACAACATCATGTACGCGGAGCTGAACACCAAGAGCGATTACTGCCAGGAGTGCGGCTTCGACGGTGAGATTAAGATCGTGGAGGACGACGGCAAGTTGGTGTGGGAGTGCCCGCATTGCGGCAACCGCAACCAGGAGACGCTGAACGTCGCTCGCCGTACGTGCGGCTATATCGGCACGCAGTTCTGGAACCAGGGCCGCACCGAGGAGATCCGCGATCGCGTGCTGCATCTGTAAGGGGCGATCCTGGCGGGCTGTCCGGGCGCATACCATCTGCTGCTCGGGCAGCCCTGCTCACGACGAAGGCCCCACTGGGGCCTTCTGTTCGTGCGGAACTCGCGACGGATGGTATGCGCCCGGACAGCCCCTGCTCTTGCCCTGCAGTTGCTATGGTTATGTGGGGCTGTGCCGCTGGGGCCTCGGGCTGACGCATGAGGGGCTCTTGAGGAGGAATCGGGCTCATGAACTACGCTGAGATCAAGCATTTCGATATCGCCAACGGCGAGGGGGTTCGTACGACGCTGTTCGTATCCGGATGCCGCCGGGGGTGCAAGAACTGCTTCAACGAGGTGGCGTGGAACTTCGCGGCGGGCAAGCCGTTCGCGCGCGAGACCGAGGATGCCATCATCGAGAGCCTGCGCCCGGCGTATGTCGACGGCCTGACCATTTTGGGCGGCGAACCCATGGAGCCGGAAAATCAGGAAGGACTCGTCGCCTTCGTCGAGCGCGTGCGTGATGAGTTTCCGCGCGATAGCGGCAAGACCATATGGTGCTTCACGGGGGATACCTGGGATGTGGAGCTCGTGGACGGTGGTCGCCATCACACTGAGTTCACCGATCGCATCTTGAGGTGCGTGGATGTTTTGGTGGATGGCCCCTTCGTGCAGGACCTGCATGACATCACGCTTCGTTTCCGGGGATCTTCGAATCAACGCCTCATCGACATGCCCGAGACGCTCGAGGCCGTTGCGGCGGGGATTGCCCCTGCGGACGCCGTGCGCCTATGGGGGGATGAGCGCGTTTACGCCACGCACGCGATGGATTAAGCGCGGTTATCGACGCGTGGTACCATATCTTGCAGATTGAGTCGCGAGGCACCCTGTGGTGCGAGGAAAGCTGGTAGAGATGGTCGATCAGGATAAGGTGCGCGAGGCGGTTCGCCTGCTGCTTGAGGGTATCGGCGAGGACCCCACGCGCGAGGGGCTTGTCGAGACGCCCGACCGCGTTGCGCGCATGTATTCCGAGCTTTGCGACGGCATGGACCGAAGCGCTTCCGAGCATCTGTCCAAGACCTTCGCCGTCTCCGGCGACGACCTCGTCATCGAGCGCGACATCACCTTCTGCTCGCTGTGCGAACATCATATGCTGCCGTTCTACGGCAAGGCAGCCATCGGCTACATTCCCAACGGTCGCGTCGCGGGACTTTCCAAGCTTGCCCGCACGGTCGAGGTCTTTGCCCGTCGTCTGCAACTGCAGGAGCAGCTGACCGCGCAGGTCGCCGATGCGCTCATGGCCGAGCTCGACTGCAAGGGCGCCATCGTGTACATGGAGGCCGAGCATATGTGCATGACCATGCGCGGTGTCCAAAAACCGGGCACAAAAACTGCCACTCTCGCCCGTAGGGGTGCGTTCGCAGACGATCAAACGCTCGAGGCGCGGTTCTTCCGCATGCTCGGCCGCTGATCGCCGGGTGATTGACCTTGTTACCGCCCGCGCGCGGCCGGACGCACCTCGGTTGTCCGCACTCCGCCGCCCGCGAGCAATGTTGATGCGCGGGGAGCGTGTGCACCATGATTGAGGGCCATGTCGAGACTCTTCCACCCATCGAGGTGATCGATCAGGTGGGGTCGACTAACGCCGAGCTCAAGCGTCTCGGGCGTGGCGACGCCCCGCATGGAACCGCGCTTCGGGCGAACGTCCAGACCGCCGGCCGTGGTCAGCGTTCGCACACGTGGGTGTCTCCCAAGGGCGGTCTTTACCTTTCTGTCCTTATCCGCCCCAACGTTCCCGGCGAGGCGCTGCCCGCCTTGCCCGTCGCGTGCGCCCTGGGCGCTCTCGGCGCCCTGCGCGAGATGGGGTGTCCGCGCGTGAGGCTCAAATGGCCGAATGACATCGTCGTGGAGCATCGAAAGGTCGCGGGTATCTTGACCGAACTCGTTTCCGGCGGGGATGGGGTATTCGCGGTTTTCGGCATCGGTGTGAATATGGAGCCGCCTGCGATGCCCGATGATTTCGATGAGGCCGATGCGCTGTTGCCGGCGGGGCTTCGCGACGAGTTGTCTCCCACCGCCCAGATGCCTTCGCTCGACGAACTCGCCGAGCGTATTCGTCTCGGTATTTTGAATGCGGTGACGTGGTGGACCGAGGCCTATGGACGGGTCGGTGGGCGAGCGGCGCTGCCGAAGCTCGCGACGCGCGCCGTCGGTGTCGAGGTGGACCGTTGGGCCGAAGACCCGGTGCGCGGAGGGGCGGAGGGCCCCTTGGCCTCCCTGCTCGCCCCGTACAACGCCTCGCTCGCGTTTGTGGGCGAGAAGGTGCGCATGGTCGCCATAGACGGGGGCGAGGTCGCTCAGGGGACGTTTCTCGGCGTCGACGGTTACGGCCATGCCCTTGTGGCTCATGCGGACGGCTCTGTGGAGATGCATGACGCCGCAGATGTCTCCCTGCGCCCGGACTCCCTATGACGGTGCCGGTACGGCACCGATGGCGCAGCAGTTTGGCGCGCGATTGAAGCGTTTTTGCCTCCCGAGGTTGATATTCTTCGATAAGTGGGAATAATCAATACTGTTAATCATTTCAATTGACGCGCGCCGCGTGGCGTGCGGGTTGGGGGCTTTTCGTGAATTACGAGGAGGCGGCTCGAAAGCTGATCGTGTACTCGGGCGGCCTTGCGAAGGGGTCCCTGGGGACGGCCCGCGCCGCCTCCGTCGGCGAGGGACCGGTCCTGCAGTACCTTGTGGACAACAGGGAGCCCATGAACCCGTCCGTGTTGGCCGATACGCTGGGTTACACCCGCCCTCGCATGACGCGCATACTCGACGCTCTCGTTGCGAAGGGCCATGTGGAGCGCTCGAACGACCCGGACGACCGCCGCAAGGTGATCGTCATGGCCACGGAAGAGGGAAAGTGCCACGTCGAGAGCTCCTCGGGCAACGGCGTCGCCGCGGTCGCCAGCCAACTGAGCGCCCTCGGCGACCAAAACGTCATCGAGCTGCTCAACGTTTTAGAAAAGGCGTACAGCATCACATATGACCGGGAACCCGAGATCAACCGTTCGGGAAAGGGGTCTAAGCGCCGCAGGCGCAAGGATGCGGGGGAGTGAGCCCGGACGAGAGGCCTGCGGCCCGTGTATCGCCCGCGGACGGGCGAGCGGGGCGGAAAGGGTCTGCCCGTATTGCCCGCCTGGAGCGCGCGATGGGTTTTACCTTGCAGTTTAACGGGGCTCAAGCCCCGTTCCTCTTTTACGGCGCCGGTAGGTCCGAAGCCCGACGGCGACATCTCGATATTTTGATTGAATAATAGTTAATACCGTTAAACGAATCGTTCCTACCGTTCGCGGAATGATTGATGTCAAAAAATAGTTGACAGTAATAATTATTTACGAAATGAACAGGCAGGCTAATCGCCGTCGGAGGGAAGGAAAGGACATGCGGTATCTCGTTTTGGTAAGCCACGGCACGCTCGCCCAGGGCATGCACAGCGTCCTGAAGATGCTCGGGGGAGATTCCCCGGCCATCAAGGACTGCTGCCTTGAGGACGGCATGGGCGCGGATGCGTTCGTCGCGCGCTTCAAGGAGGTCATCGCCGAGATCGCGCCGGAAGACGAGGTCGTGCTGATGGGCGATATCCAGGGAGGCTCCCCGCTCACCAATGCGATGAACGAGCTCGCCGCCGCCGGCCTCCTCGGCTCCTCCGTCGTGTTCTCGGGCATGAACCTGCCCATGGCCATGACGGCCTTCATGGGCCTTGCCGCCGGCGATCTCGAGTCCCTGCGAGCGAACCTCATCTCCGAGGCGCGCCAGGGCATCACCGAGATCGTGCTGGCCGACGACGAAGACGAAGAAGACCTGTAGGCCGAATCGGCCATTCGGATTAGAAAGGGAAGCACCATGATTTCTTTTGTCCGCATCGACGACCGCATGATCCACGGGCAGACCTGCACCCGTTGGGCCGTCGAGTACCCCTGTGACGGCCTGATCGCCGTGAACGACGCCGCCGCCGGCAACGCGGTCCTGAAGAGCGCCTACAAGAGCGCCGCCCCGGACAAGAAGACGTTCGTCTGGACCATGGAGCACTTCAAGGAGAAGGCCCAGGCCGTGCTCGACAGCAAGACGCGCTACTTCCTCATCACCAAGAACCCGCTCGATATGCGCGAGATCCTGGTCGAGATGGGCTTCGTGCCCAGCGACGTCAAGACCGTCATCGTTGGTCCGTGCAATGACCGCCCCGAGACCGTGAAGCTCGGCAACAACCAGTCGATCACCCAGGAGGAGGCCCAGGCCTTCGAGGATATTCAGAACGCCGGCTACGAGGTGGACTTCCGCCTGCTTCCCGACAAGGGCATCGGCAAGTGGGACAAGTTCCGCGCTCAGTTCGGTTTCTAAACGCGCGCTTTAAGGCGGCCCGTCCCTGGCAGGGGGCTTGGGACGGGTATGCAGCTTGAATAATAAGCTGATATTGGAAAGGTGGTACGTATGACAATCCAAATTTGGCAGGCGGCGCTGCTCGGCATCTGCGCATGCCTCGCATCCATGCCGGGTCTGGGAGGCACCTCGTTCGGCAACTACACCCTCGGGCGCCCGCTCGTCGCCGGCCTGGTCGTCGGCCTCATCATGGGCAACGTCTCCCTCGGCATCATCGTGGGCACCGCGATCCAGGTCGTCTACATCGCCCTGGTGACCCCCGGCGGAACCGTCTCCGCCGACGTCCGCGCCGCATGCTACATCGGCATCCCGCTGGCGATGATGGCCATCCAGGCGCAGCCCGACCTCGCCGCCAACCCCTCCGGTGCCGAGGCCGCCGCTGTCGCGACCGCCCTGGGTGCCACCTGCGGCACTATCGGCGCTATCCTCTTCTACGGCACGGCTACCATCAACCTCGTGTGGCAGTCCTACGGCTGGAAGGCGCTCGAGAAAGGCGATACCCACAAGCTCTACCTGGTGGACATGGTCTTGCCCTGGATCTCTCACATCATCTGCTCGTTTGCCCCTACGTTCTTCATCCTCATGGCCGGCCAGAGCGCCATTGACTTCGTCATGACCAGCCTGCCCATGGACGGCCTCGCCATGAAGACGCTCTTTGCGGTCGGCTCGCTGCTTCCCTGCGTCGGTATCGCCATTCTGCTCAAGCAGGTCATCTCCAGGGCGACCGACTTCCTGACGTTCTTCTTCGGCTTCACGCTTGCCGCCGTCATGGGCTGTAACCTGATTGCCTGCTCCGTGATCGCGTGCTTCTTCGCACTGATCAACTTCCAAATGACCACCCTTAAGCAGAAGCTCGCCACGGTCGGCGCTGGCGCCGTTCTGACCGCCGCCGACGACGAGGATGAGGAGGACATCTAATGGCTGAGAACACCGCTGCCAAGACCGGCAAGAAGGTCTCCAAGAAGGCTTTGGCCAAGTCGTTCCGCAACTGGTACTACGGCAACCTGACCTGCTTCTCCCAGGAGCATATGCAGACGTTCGGTTACCTGGTCTCGATGCTTCCGATTGTGGAGGACCTCTACGAGAAGAAGGAGGAGCAGTCCCGCGCCCTCAACACCTACACCGCGTTCTTCAACACCGAGCCGCAGATCGGCGCCATGATCGTCGGTGTGTCCGTCGGCCTTGAGGAGGCCCGCGCTAACGGCGAGGCCATCGACGACGAGACCATCAACGGCATCCGCGCCGGCCTCATGGGCCCGCTGGCCGGCATCGGCGACTCCCTGATCGTTGGTACGCTCATCCCGATCCTGCTCGGCATCGCCATGGGTCTGTCCCAGGGCGGCTCTCCGCTCGGTGCGATCTTCTACATCGTGGTGTGGAATGTCCTGGCTTACTTCGGCATGCGCTTTGCCTACTATCGCGGCTATGACTTGGGTGGCGCCGCCGTCGAGGCCCTGGTCGGTCCTAACGCGACCGCCCTTCGCGAGTCCATCGTCATGATCGGCACTATGGTTATCGGTGCCGTGGCGGCCACGTGGGTCAACATCACCACCGCTATGACCCTGCCTGGCGGCGGCACCCTTCAGGGTACGCTCGATGGCATCTTCCCCAAGCTGCTGCCGCTCGGCTTCACCCTGTTGTGCTGGTGGCTCATGGCCAAGAAGAAGGTCAGCCCCATCGTGACGATGCTGATTTTGCTGGTCGTTGCGTTCATCGGCGCCGCCGTGGGCTTCTTCGGCGCCGCCACCATCGCTGCGCCTGTCGCCTAGTCGCAGGCACGACACGACGCGCGTATGATTGAGGATGGGCCGTGAGCATATGTTCGCGGTCCGTCTCTGCATATGGAAGCCCGTCTGTCTGTTGAGAAATTCGCCCTTGTGCTTGGACGTCCATCTGCTTGATTCGACCCCGACTACCCGAAAAGGTGATGTCATGCCTCAGCCCATCAACACGCAACGTTGGTCTCGCGACGACCTGATCAAGGAGGCCAAGATGCAGACCGATGCCATCCAACGCCTCAAGGTGTGGCTGCGCCTCGGCTACTCGCTCATCGCGATCGGCGCGATTCTGCTTATCTGGAGCTCGTCCGTGAGCAACGGTGTCGCGGCTGTCGCGGGTGGCGTGTGTCTGGTGCTCGGGATTCCGGCCTCGGTCATCCTCAAGGTGGGCATCACGCGCGCGAAAGCGAACGTCGAGGGGATCCTCTCCCAGGCGGGCGTCGACATCAACGAGAAACGCTAACGTGGAGGGATCGTATGGAGTATGAAAACGCCGTCTCGTTTGACGCCGTGTTTACCGACGTCGACGGGACGTTGCTCGATGCCGAACATCGTGTGATCGAGCAATCTGGTCCGGTGATTCGAGAGCTGGGGCACAGAGGCGTGCCGTTTGTGCTCGTGTCGGCGCGCATGCCCGAGGGACTGTATACCATCCAGCGAGAGATTGGCTTTGAGGGGCCGCTGGTGTGCTACAGCGGCGCGTACGTGCTGGATGCCCGGGGGCGCGAGCTTTTGAGCAAGCCCATCGACATCGACGAGGCGCGCGACTTCAAGGCCTTTCTCGATGCCGAGCTTCCCGATGTCTGTTGCTCCGAGTATGGCTTCCATATTTGGGCGTGCGATGACGATGCGGACTCGCGAATCATAAATGAAGAACGGATAACCACGCTCAAAGCGTTGCGCGCGCCGCTTGACGAGGCGTTCGACGATAGGGGCGTGCATAAGTTCCTGTTGATGGGCGACTCCGAACAAATGACTGCCGCCCAGCAAAAAATCGCCTCAGCATATCCCGGTCTGACCGCAGTGCGCTCGTCTCCGACGCTGTGCGAGGTGATGCGCGGGGACGTTTCCAAGAGCGAGGGCGTGCGGCTGCTGTGCGACCATCTGGGAATCGATGTTGGGCGGGCCATTGCATTCGGCGACGGGCACAACGACGTCGATATGCTTCGCGCAGTGCCCAACAGTTACGCCATGGCCAACGCATCAGAGGAGGTGAAGCGCTCTGCCGCGAGGGTGACGCGATTCACCAACGATGAGAACGGCTTGGCGCTTGAACTGCAGAACTTGATGGAGTCCGCGTAAATTGACGCGCTTCGGCGTGAGATGCGCTCTTGTCGGCGCGTTCGGCAATTCGCCCCCGGCATTGGTGGCGGGCATCGAGGCCTGCTCCAGGTGCCGGGGGCGAACGGTTATCGCGGATGGTTCTTTTGCATTGAATGATGCGGCGACTTCACATGAAAATGCGGGCGCCCGCGAAGGAGATGCGGGCGCCCGCCGTAGGGAGACGCTATGTTGCGCGGTTTTTACGCCACGTCGATGGAGACGTTGACCTCTTGGACGGGGACGTCGTAGAACGGATCCTCGCGGCGACCCAGGAAGTCGCGTGCCTGCTCGGGGAACAGGGCATAGGACAGCACGTCCTCCTCCGAGCGGGCGTATTGCGAGATCTCCTCACGCAGGCGCGGCATCGCGGGTTCGATCAGGTCGGCCGGACGGCAGGTGATGACCTCGTCGTCGCCGATGATCTGGCGGCGGATTTTCTCCGAGATGGTCACGGGCGGACGGCCGTATTGACCGCGTACGTAGTCCTTGATCTCGGCGGGGACGACTTTGTAGCGCTCGCCGGAGATGACGTTCATGAGCGCCTGGGAGCCCACCATCTGGGACAGCGGGGTCACGAGCGGCGGGTAGCCCAGGTCGGCGCGGACGCGCGGGACCTCGGCCAAGACCTCGGCGTACTTGTCCTCGACGTGCATGTCCTTCAGGTTGGCGAGCAGGTTGGAGAGCATGCCGCCGGGGACCTTGTACAGCAGCGCCTTGGGCTCGACGGCCATGACCTTGGGGTTCAGGCCACCCTCGTCTAAGAAGCGGTTGCGGATGGGCAGGAAGTGCGCGGCCACGGCCTCGAGCTTCTCGATGTCCAGGCCGGTTTTGTAGCCGAGGGCCTCAAGGGCGATCGCCATGGACTCGGTGGCGGGTTGGCTCGTGCCCTCCGCAAAGGGGGAGGAGCAGGTGTCGATGATGTCGGCACCGGCCTCGACTGCCTTGAGGTAGGTCATCTGGGCGATGCCTGCGGTGCCGTGCGTGTGCACCTGCAGGGGCAGGTCGCACGATGCCTTGATTTCGCTTACGAGCTCGAAGGCGACATCGGGGGTGAGGACGCCGGCCATGTCCTTGATGCAGATCGAGTCGGCGCCGGCGCGGGCCATCTCGTTGGCCAGGCTCACGAAGTAGCGCACGGTGTGCACGTCGCTCGTGGTGTAGGAGATGGCGGCCTGGACCTCGCCGCCCGCCTCCTTGGCGGCACGGATGGAGGTTGTAAGGTTGCGGGTGTCGTTCAACGCATCGAAGATGCGGATGACGTCGATGCCGTTCTCCACGGATTTCTTCACGAGGGCCTCGACCACGTCGTCGGCGTAGTTGCGGTAGCCGAGCAGGTTCTGGCCGCGCAGCAGCATCTGCAATTTGGTGTTCTTGACGTGGGCGCGAATGGTGCGCAGGCGCTCCCACGGGTCCTCGTTCAGGTAGCGCAGGCAGCTGTCGAACGTGGCGCCGCCCCAGACCTCGAGGGACTCGAAGCCGCACTGGTCGAGCGTCTCGAGGATGGGGAGCATGTCCTCGATGGGCATGCGCGTGGCGATCTGACTTTGCTGGCCGTCGCGCAGGACGGTCTCCATGAAGCGGATCTTGCGGGTCATGCTAGGCCTCCTTCGACGGCGGGAAGAGTCGGGCGAGGGCGAGCGAGATCACGTAGATGACGAACATGACGATGAAGATGCCGCCCCAGCCCAAGATGAGGATCTGGATGGCGAGGGACAGGTCGGTGGAAAGTCCGAGCGATGCGATGAGATCGGTCATTGCCAGCACCCCTTTCTAGAGCAGAAGGCCGAGGACGAGACCGCCGGCGACGACCGAGGCGATCTGACCGGCGACGTTGGCGGCAGCGGCCTGCATGAGGATGAAGTTGCCGGGGTCCTCCTCGGTGGCGAGCTTTTGCACCACGCGCGAGGCCATGGGGAACGCGGAGATGCCCGCGGCGCCCACCATGGGGTTGATCTTCTCCTTGCGGAACAGGTTCAGGAGCTTGGCGAACATGACGCCGCCCACGGAGTCCATGATGAAGCCGATGAGGCCGAGGCCCATGATGATGAGCGTGTCGAATTGCAGGAACTCGCTGTACTCCATCTTCACAGAGACGCACAGGCCCAAAAGGATGGAGATGAGGTTCACGAGCTCGTTTTGGGCGGAGGCGGAAAGCGAGTTGAGCACGCCGCACTCGCGCAGGAGGTTGCCGAACATGAGGAAGCCCACGAGCGGCAGGGACACCGGGGCGATGAGACCGGCGACCACGCAGATGGTGACGGGGAAGAGGATCTTGGCCGTCTGCGAAACCTGGCCGGGGCGGTAGGTCATGCGGATGGCGCGCTCCTTCTTGGTGGTACAGGCCTTGATGGCGATGGGCTGGATGATGGGGACGAGCGCCATGTAGGAGTACGCCGCGACCATGATTGCGCCCATGTACTTCGAACCGAGTGAGTTGGCCACGAAGATCGAGGTGGGGCCGTCCGCGGCGGCGATGATGCCCGCGGAGGCGGCGTCGGCGATGTCGAAGCCGAACACGCCCGTGGCCACGATGGTCACGAAGAAGATGCCGAACTGCGCGGCCGCGCCGAACAACAACAGGAACGGGTTGGCGAGCAGCGGGCCGAAGTCGATCATGGCGCCGATGCCGATGAACAGCAGCAGCGGGAACAGTTCGGTCTCGATGCCGGCGTCGAACAGGATCTGGAACGGTCCGGGCTCGGTTCCGGTCATGAGGACGCCGGATGCGGGAATGTTCACCAGGATGGTGCCGAGTCCCATGGGCACGAGCAGCGTGGGCTCATACTCCTTCTTGATGCCCAGGTACATGAGGACGCAGCCGATGAGGATCATCGCGATGCGCCCCGGCTCGGCAATAAGCGCCTGCACGCCGTCGAGTAGGATTTCCATAGTGCCTCGTTTCTGGATAAAAGCGCCGCCTCATCGGCGGCGCGTCGGAGTGGGTGCGCTTAGGCGAGGGTGAAGAGCGTGTCGCCCGGGTTCACCATGGCGCCCTTTTCGACGTTGATGGAAGCGATGGTGCCCGCCTGCTCGGCGACGACCTCGTTCTCCATCTTCATGGCCTCGAGGATCATGACGGGCTGATTGGCGGTGACGACGTCGCCGACCTTCACGTGGATATCGAGGATGGTGCCGGGCATGGGCGCGGTCTGGGCGTGGGAGCCCGCCGCCACGGGAGCCGGAGCGGCGGCAGGTGCCGGGGCGGGCTCGGGTGCGGGAGCCGGGGCGGCAGCCGGCGCCGGGG
>ENA-ORTH01002674-ORTH01002674.1-human-gut-metagenome-genome-assembly--contig:-NODE-2674-length-13670-cov-4.459787_pt1 | contig 13670 bp, 10 predicted proteins | sample MGYA00241914_ERZ509192 | MGnify/ENA primary metagenome ERZ509192 (study PRJEB26280, sample SAMEA2338826) | human gut metagenome | biome: human gut; feature: human-associated habitat; material: faeces... | reverse complement strand
TATGCAGCGGGACACGGCCTATGCCGGCGCACGGCGCACCTCTTCTGCGCGCACCCAGCAGGCCGGGCGCAGGCGCAGAAAGAAAAAGACCGGCCTCGGCAAGAAAATAGCCGTCAGCTTTGTGGCTGTTCTGTGCTTGATGGCCATTGGCGTGAGCGCGCTGTACTGGTATGTGGCACATTCTCTGGCCCCGCGCGAAAGCGGCTCGCTCACGCAGAACATCGCTACCCCGCCTGAATACAGCAAAGACCTCACCAACATTCTGGTGCTGGGCATCGACTATGACGATAATCCCGAAGAACAGGCGCTGGGCATCCAGCGCAGCAAGAACGGCAATACAGATATGATTTTGTATGTGCAGTTCAATAAAAAAGAAAATTCGGTGCACATGCTGCAAATTCCGCGCGATGCCTTTGTCGGGCTGGACCTTCCCACCGGCGGCACCGGGCGCATCAACGCCCTGTATGCTCACGGGGCGGATCAGGAGAACCGCGTGCAGAATATTGCGCAGGTGCTGTACGACCAGCTGAAGCTGCCTGTGGATGATTATGTAGTCATTGACATGCAGATGCTGAAGGCCATGATGACGGCGCTGGGCGACCAGTTTGCCCTGCAGGTGTATGTGCCCGTCACTATGGAGTACAACGGCAGCCGCCTGGAGGCAGGCTACCGCTGGCTGCAGGGTGAAGAGCTTGAGTTCTTCCTGCGCCAGCGCAAGGACTCCAGCGCCACCCCGCGCGGCGACATCGACCGCCTGAATAACCAGCGCTATTTCTATGCCGCGCTGTTCCGCTACATGCTCACTATGAGCTGGCAGGAAATGGTGAAGCTGATGCCGGTGTTTTTACAGCACATGCAGACGGATATCAGCCCCATCGACTGCGCGGCCCTTGCCATTGCGGTGAAAAATGTGCCGTCTGAGAATATCCTCATAGGCCGCCTGCCAGTTTACGGCACACAGGTGAAGGCCAACGGAAGCGACCTTGTCTCCGGCATTGCCATACAGGAAACTGCCGATTTCCTCAACCAGTATTTCCGCCCTGCAGAGGCGCCCGTCAGCGCCGCAGAGCTGAACATTCAGCTTCCGGCAGATGTATCGCAGCTTGGCGCTGTGATAGACCCCGAACTGAGCCAGATGGGCACGGACGGCACGGTGAGCGATGCCGCCCAGCCTGCTGACAGCAGCACAAGCCAGCCTGCGGCCTGACGCGCAGGCAGTTAGGAGAATTTTATGGAGCCAAAAGAGCTGGCGATGCGCATCGCCCAGGTTTTAGACAATAAAAAAGCCACGCGCGTGAAGGTGCTGCGCGTGCATGACCTTACCGTGCTGGCAGATTACTTCGTCATTGCCTCCGGCACATCCTCCACCCATGTGAAAAGCCTGGCTGAAGAGGCGGAGTTTCAAATGAAAGAGGAGGGCGCGGCGCCCGTGCGCACGGAAGGCTTTTCCACAAAAAACTGGTTTATTCTGGATTACGGCAGCGTTATTGTGCATGTGTTCAGCCCCGATGCGCGGGATTTTTACGACCTTGAGCATCTGTGGGCCGACGGCGAGGACGTGACGCCTGCTTTTGCCGAAGAATAAGCCCTTGCACCAGCGGCGCGCCCCATAAGGGGCGCGCTTTTTTGCAGCCTTCGGCGGCGGCCGGGGCAAAAGCCGTTTGCCTGCCGCCCCCTGTTTTCTTGTGTGCATATTGAAAACAGGGCACGAAATATGGTATAATCTGCACCGGCGGTGCCCCAGATAAGCCATAGCGCGGCAAGGGGTGGCGCCGAAGAGAACAGGAAGGAGAAATGTATATGAAGAAGGGAGCGGCACAGCGAGCCTGCGCGCTTTTGGCGGCGCTGGCGCTGTGTACAACGCTGGGCACGGGCGTGTTTGCCGAGGCGGCGCCGGGCCCGGCGGAAAGCCCGGCGGCGTCAGGCGTGGAAAGCGCAGCGCAAACGCAGGGGCAGGGCCAAAGCGGCGCGGGAAGTGAAGAGGCGGCCGACAGTGCACTGTCGCATCAGCCGGAGTTTCCGGCTGATGAATCTTCTTTGACGGAAGAGGGCACGCAGGCGGCCGGGGATGCGGAAGGGCAGGCCGGTGCGGAACAGAACGCGGGCGCGCAGGCAGCCTTACAGGCGGCGGCAGCGCCCGCGCCGCAGGAGGGTGCCAGCCTTGCAGAGACCACGGGCCTCACCATCACGGCGGACGATGGCCTGCCGCTTGTGCAGGGCGTGGATTATGAGATAAAAACTGGTGTGGCCACGACTGCCTTGAAAAGTGGGGGTGCCTCATCGGCAGGGACGCCTGCAAACCTTATTGTCTTGAAAACAGAGCGCGCAGTGACGGTAACGGGCGCCTCGAAGGATAACTACGGCCTTCAGGTGGCGGCAGGGGTGTATGCGAGCATTACGCTTAACGGCGTCACCATCGCCGCGCCCATCCCGTTTGACATCGTCACCAATATCAACGGCACGGCGGACGGCCAGCCTGCCGAGCGCGGATATGAGATACTGCCGGAAAAGCGCACCAGCGTGCACCTCACGCTGGCGGACGGCAGTGTAAACACGCTTACTGTGACGCCAGAGAACACCGAGCGGCCTGCGCTTCGCTGCGGCGAGGGCTCTGTGCTTGTAATAGACGACAGCGTGTGGAACCAGACGGCGGCAGGGGAAGCCATCACGCCCGAACAGGGGCGTGTGCCGTATGACTGCACGCTGAAAAACGGCACAGAATTGAAGCAGGGCGACCCGCTGTGGAAGATGGATAGTGAGACGCCGGGCAAACTAGTTACAAACAGCGGCCGTTCCAGTGCCAGCATTGGTGGCGGCATGGCTGAAGACTGTGGTGGTGTCACTATAGAGGGCGGCGTTTTAGAGGTGCATGCTACGTCTCCAAGTAACAGCGGCGTTATATGCGGCGCAGGCATCGGTGGCGGCATTGGCGGCGGTACAGGTTGCGTGCTGGAGGGCGGCGGCGTTACCATCAACGGTGGACGCATCACAGCCTATGGCAGTTATCATGGTGCAGGCATCGGCGGCGGATATCGCAATGGCTGTTCTATTTATCGCAGTATGCCGTTGGAGGGCGCATTTAAGGCGCGCTGGGGTAAATGTCCGGCATGCAGTACCAATACAACCCCGCATGCGCCTATCCCCGGTGACATCATTGTAAACGGTGGCTATACAGAAGCATATGGCTACACACATGGCAATGCCATAGGCAGTGGCTGTTATAATGCGAATAATCTGGGCCACGGCGATGCAAACACACCGCACGAGATACGCATTACCGGCGGCACCCTGAAGCCGATATCTAAACGCACATCGTCTTCCTATGATGTAGGTGTGCGCGGTGGAAAAGTAGTAGTAACAGGCGGCTCGTTCCCCGTAGGAAAATATAGCGGCGGCGTGGACGGCCTGAGCTTTCAGGGAGCCAGCGTAGAGAGCGCCAGCGGGGAAAAGCTGACAATGGTTGAAATAGACCTGCACAACTACCCGGAACTGCAGGGCGGCAAGGTGATAGACTTTCATGTGAGCATCGGCGGTGTGCCGCTGGAGCCGGAATACGGCCTTGCCAATATCATCGACACGGACGGCAAGCTGTATTTCTGGCTGCCGAAATCTGCTGTGGGGCAGTCGGTAGAAATAAGCGGCCTGAAGGTGCTGAACACAAGCGGACAGGAGCAGGACGGCGAATACCCGTTTGTAGTGCCGGAGGTAGGGCAGAACGGCAACGTCGCCAAGAGGTATGTCACCTTCGAGGTGGATGAAAGCCAGTTCAGCGCAGATTTGAAAAGCCAGCTGGACAAGCGGTACGACGGCATAGCGATTGAATGGGAAAAGCTGACGCAGGAAATAGCGGCACAGGGCATTGAGGTGACAAAGCCTGACGGGGAAAAACTGACGGACGCATCGGCAATGACGCCGGAGGCGCGGCGGTATCTGGATAAAAACGGGCAGCCGACGCAGGAGGCGAGCAACACAGCGCCGTTTAAGAACGCGGGCAGCTATGAGCTTACCATAAACTCCAGCCAGTTCGCAAAGGACGAGGACTTTGCCGCAACCTTCTGGGGGCATCAGGCAAAGCTGGGCGCAAAGATAACGCCTGCGGACAGCCGCGTGACAGACTTCACTTACAGCACCACAGGCACAAATAAGACGGAGACGCTTACGCTTACGGCAAACGTGAAGCCGCAGGCGGGCGAGGCCAAGACGTGCGAGGCGCCGGATGGGTACGTGCAGTTTTACATCAACGGTGTTGCAGTGGGCGCGCCGGTGGAGCTTGCAAAGCTGTCTGCGCAGACAGATACAGATGGGTATTACTACCGCACGGCCAGCGTGACATTCGATTTCACGCAGGGGGGCTACCCTGCGATTCCCTCGCGTGAGGACGGAAAGTTCATCATCGAGGCAAAGCACTACGGCAGCACGAACTATACGGACAGCGAGGGCACGCCTATCGAGCTGGATAGAGCAGACCTTCCGGGCGGAGGGCTGCCCACCACAGACCCGCCAGAGGCAGAGATTAAGCCGGGGCAGCCGGGCGGCGGAGAGAACGGCAAGCCGCTGGAGCCGGATAAGGTAGAGCCGAACCCGACACCGGCGCCGGGCGGCGGCAGCACGCTGGACAGCTACGTGACGGATAAGGTGGTGCGGCCGACGCAGCCGGGGGCTGTGCTGGATAAAGAGGGCGCAGAAGACTTTATCAACGACCGGTATGAATTCGCCGATAACCAGGGCAAGCCGCTGGAGCCGGATGAAATCATCATCTATGACAAGGAAGGCAACGACATCACGGACAAAGGCATAGACCTTTCAAAGCCGGGAGATTATGTGATCCATGTGAAGGTGGAGGATGAAAACGGGAACAGCACAACGGTGGACCTGGATTATATCGTGAAAGACCCGCCGGAGGTAGAGATAAAGCCCGGCCAGCCGGGCGAGCCGGAGAAGGACGAAGACGGGGAAGACAAACCCGGCACAGGCACGCTGCAGCCGGAGAATGAGCCGCACCAGGGCGGGGACGGGCTTGTGCATCAGAACTGCAAGGATGTCGTGTATGAAAAGGTGGAAAACACGGTGCTGTCCCAGCAGGAAGTGGAAACACTGGTGAACGGGCGGTATGAGATACCGGCGGGCAGCAACGTGAGCGTGGTGATAAAGGACAGCACGGGCAAAGTGGTAACGGGCATAGACAAAAACCATGTGACACACTACACGGTGGAGGTAGTGGTGAAGGACGAGCACGGCAACAGCACCATCATCCACCTGCGCTATCAGCTGTACGATGACGGCAGCACGCCGCCCTCGCCGGGCAGCAGCGGGGATAAGGGCAACCCCAAGACGGGGGCCTGAGGCGCGTGCTTTGAACAGAAAACAGGCAGGAAATGCCGCGCACCCCGTTTGGGGCGCGCGGCGTTTTGCATGCCTGCGCGGCCTGGGGTTATGATTTTGGCCTGCCGCAGCTTTTCCCTGTATTCTGCCCGGTTCGCAGTTTTTCCCGCTTTGCCCGGGTATCTTTTTTCGGAAAAGGGCAAAGTGCCCTTGCGGCGACGGCGCGGCCAGTGGTGGCCTGTGAAAAGCTTTCGCCCCGGCACCGGGCGGGGCTGGCTGCCAGCGGCAGATTGCCAGAGCGGGCCCCCTGCGCTGAAACAATGGCCGTGGGCTTGCGGGCCGGGGAAAAGGGAAAATCCGTGCGCTTTGAGCCGTATGCCAAAAGCAGGCCCTTGCAGGGCCCGCGCAGGCCGTAGGCGCGGCCTTTGGCCACGCCTGATATTCTAAGCGCTGCTTCGAAAAAACGCTTCCGGCGGACAAGCCGCAGAAAGCGCGCCCCGGGCAGAACGGGCCTTGCATATGGAAGGCGCACGCGTCCCTTTTTTCAGGCGGGGGCCGCTGCAAAAGGGCCTGTTTTGCGCCTGCGCGGCTTTACATCCGCCCGAAAATGTGCTAAAGTAAAACCACTTCGGGCCTTTTGAAAAAGGCCTGCGGCGCGGGCTTTTGCGGCGCGCGGAAAATGATCATTGGATGTGAAAAAGCATGAAGTACGATTTCAGGGCCATTGAGAAAAAGTGGCAGGACATCTGGGACAAAGAAAACACCTTTGCCGCAAAGCAGGATTTTTCCCTGCCCAAATATTACGCGCTGGTGGAGTTTCCATACCCCTCCGGCCAGGGCCTGCACGTGGGGCACCCGCGCAGCTACACCGCGCTGGACATTGTGGCGCGCAAAAAACGGCTGGAGGGCTATAATGTGCTGTACCCCATGGGCTGGGATGCCTTTGGCCTGCCCACGGAAAACTATGCCATGAAAAACCACATCCACCCTGAGCTTGTCACGGAAAAGAACGTGGCACGTTTCAAAAGCCAGCTGAAAAGCCTGGGCCTTTCCTTCGACTGGAGCAGGGAGGTGAACACCACAGACCCTTCCTACTACAAATGGACACAGTGGATATTCCTTCAGCTTTATAAAAAGGGCCTTGCCTATAAAAAAGAGATGAATGTCAACTGGTGCACAGGCTGCCAGGTGGTGCTTGCTAACGAAGAAGTGGTGAACGGCAAGTGCGAGCGCTGCGGCAGCGATGTGGTGCACAAGAATAAAAGCCAGTGGATGCTGAAAATAACCGCCTATGCCGACAGACTGATAGACGATTTGGACGGGCTGGATTTTATTGACCGCGTAAAGGCCCAGCAGAAAAACTGGATAGGCCGCAGCCACGGCGCGCAGGTACAGTTTGAAACTACGGCGGGCGACAGCCTGCTTATTTACACCACCCGGCCGGACACGCTGTTCGGCGCCACCTACATGGTGATCAGCCCCGAGCACCCGGCCATTGAGAAATGGACGGGCAGAATAACCAACATGCCCGCCGTGCGCGCCTATCAGGAGGAGGCCGCCCGCAAAAGCGACTTTGAGCGCACCGAACTTGCCAAGGAAAAAACAGGCGTGAAAATAGAGGGCGTGCGCGCCGTGAACCCAGTGAACGGCAAAGAGATACCCATTTTTATTTCAGATTATGTGCTTATCAGCTACGGCACGGGCGCCATCATGGCTGTGCCCGCACACGATGAGCGCGACTGGGAATTTGCCCAAAAATTCGGCTGTGATATTGTGGAAGTGGTGAAGGGCGGCGACGTGCAGAAGGCAGCCTTTACAGACTGTGCCACCGGTGTAATGGTGAACAGCGGCTTTTTGGACGGCATGAGCGTAGAAGAGGCCAAAAAGGCCGTCACGCGGTGGCTGGTGGAAAAGGGCATCGGCCAGGCGAAAACCAACTTCAAGCTGCGCGACTGGGTGTTCAGCCGCCAGCGCTACTGGGGCGAGCCCATCCCCATGGTTTACTGCGAGCACTGCGGCTGGCAGCCCATCCCGGAAAGCGAGCTGCCCCTGCGCCTGCCGGACATTACCGATTTCGAGCCGGGCGAGGGCGGCGAAAGCCCGCTGGCGCGCCATACCGAGTGGGTGAACACCACCTGCCCGGCCTGCGGCGGCCCCGCCCGGCGCGAGACGGACACCATGCCCCAGTGGGCGGGCTCCTCATGGTATTTCCTGCGCTATATGGACCCTCACAACGAAACCGCCATTGCCTCGCCCGAGGCCCTGCGTTACTGGGGCCCGGTGGATTGGTACAACGGCGGCATGGAGCACACCACCCTGCACCTTCTGTACAGCCGCTTCTGGAACAAGTTCTTGTACGACATCGGGGTGGTGCCCTACTCCGAGCCGTATAAAAAGCGCACCAGCCACGGCATGATACTGGGCGAGAACGGCGAGAAAATGTCCAAAAGCCGCGGCAACGTGGTGAACCCGGACGACATCGTGCGCGACTACGGCGCCGACACCATGCGCCTGTACGAAATGTTCATTGGCGATTTTGAAAAGGCCGCGCCGTGGAACACGGCCTCCATCAAGGGCTGCCGCCGTTTCTTGGAGCGCGTGTGGGGCCTTGCCGGGCGCATGGACGCCGCTGTGCCCGGCTATTCCGCCGCGCTGGAGGGAATCGTGCACCGCACCATTAAAAAGGTGACGCAGGATATTGAGGGCCTGAAGATGAACACGGCCATTGCCGCCCTGATGAGCCTTGTGAACGAATTTTACGAGGCGGAACGCGTTACCGCGGGCGAGGTGCGCACGCTGCTGGTGCTTTTGAACCCGTTTGCGCCGCATATGACAGAGGAAATGTGGGCGGGCCTTGGCTTTGAAGGGCAGATTGCCCATACAAGGTGGCCGCAGTACGACGAGGCCAAATGCGCGGAAAACACGGTGGAGATAGCCGTGCAGGTGAACGGCAGGGTGCGCGCGCGTGTGACGGTGGCGGCAGACATTGGTAAGGAAGAGGCCATTGCCCTTGCCAAAGCCGAGCTCAACGTGGAAAAAGAGCTTGCGGGCAAAACTGTGGTGAAAGAAATTTATGTGCCGGGCAAGTTGGTGAACCTTGCTGCAAAATGAGCGGGGCACCCGTATTTACTCAAAAGAAAAACATTGACACAGGCACGGATGCCATTGTATAATATTAAAAGCTGATAGTTTATGTGCTGCATACCTTTCGGCTCTTACCTCAGGTCAAGGGAGGGACAAAGATGTCGGAAATCCGAGTAAAAGAGGGCGAGTCGCTGGAAAGCGCGCTTCGCCGCTTCAAGCGCTCTACTGCGCGCGCAGGCGTTCTTGCAGAAGTGCGCAAGCGCGAAGCCTATGAAAAGCCTTCCGTGAAGCGCAAGAAGAAATCCGAAGCCGCCCGCAAGCGCAAGTACAAATAAGCGAGGGGCTTTGGGGTACGGTTTGGACCACCGGGCGGGCCTTGTTACAGGGCCCGCTTTTTGATTGCCGCGGCGCCTGCCGCCGCACCGGGAAAGGAGAGGGGGGCATGGCGCTGTTCCAGCCCACGGCGCTGTTCCGCGGCGCCGAATATATCACACCGGAATATCTGCGCGGGCACGGCATCTGCGCGCTTATTCTGGACGTGGACAACACGCTTACCGGCCACGGCAGCCAGCAGCTGCCGCCCGCCATTGACGCCTGGCTGCAAACCATGAAGGCAAGCGGCGTGCGGCTGCGCGTGGCCTCGAACAACATGCCGGGCCGCGTGCGCCCCTTTGCGCAGAAGATAGGCCTGCCCTACAGCGCGCTTTGCTGCAAGCCGTCGCCCTTCGGGCTGTGGCACGCATGCCGCGAGATGGGGGTGCGCCCCTGCGAGGCTGCCCTTGTGGGTGATCAGGTGTTCACCGACGCCCTGGGCGCGAACCTGGCAGGGGTGAAAATGCTGCTGGTGCAGCCCATGTATCAGGATACAAAAGTGCTTATCCGCCTTCGCCGCCATTTGGAAAAGCCCGTGCTGCGCCGCTATTACGAAAAGGGCGGCCGGCTTTTGTAACAGCGCGGCGCGCAGCGGCCAAAACGGCAAAACCCCTTGAAAAAAGCAAAAAAATAAGATACACTATATACACATGCGAATTTGTAACAAAGTATTATTGGAGGATCGATCTTTATGGTTTCTGCTGGTGATTTCCGCAACGGCATCACGTTCGAAGAGGACGGCAACGTCTTTCAGATCGTAGAGTTCCAGCATGTAAAGCCCGGCAAGGGCGCGGCCTTCGTGCGCACGAAGATCCGCAACGTCATCACGGGCTCTGTGGTGGAAAAAACGTACAACCCCACCGCCAAATTCCCCACCGCGTATATCGAGCGCCGCGAGATGACCTATTCCTACAAGGACGGCGATTTGTACTATTTCATGGATAACGAGACGTACGAGCAGATCCCCCTGAACGAGAGCGAGCTGGGCGATGCGTTTAAGTTTGTGAAAGAAAATGAAGTGTGCAAGGTGCTGAGCTACAAGGGCAAGGTGTTTGGCGTGGAGGCCCCCAACTTCGTTGTGCTGGAAGTGACCAAGACGGACCCGGGCTTCAAGGGAAACACCGCCACCAATACGCTGAAGCCCGCCACGCTGGAGACGGGTGCCGAAATCCGCGTGCCCCTGTTTATCAATGAGGGCGATATGATCCGCATCGATACCCGCACGGGCGAATATATGGAGCGTGCGTAACGCACAGGACATCCGCAGGGCGGGGCCGTGTGGCCTTGCCCTGTTTTGAGTTTTTGGTGCGGCGTATTGCCGCGTAGAAAGGAAGGGATACCCATGGAGCTGAAAGAAAAAGTTGCCTATATCAAGGGCCTGATGGAGGGCATGGAGTACGATGTTTCCACAAAAGAGGGCAAGCTAATGGCCGCCGTGGTGGAGACGCTGGACATGATGGCCGCTAAGGTGGAAGAGATAGACACCGATGTGGACCAGCTGTTCGACGAGGTGGACGCTGTGAGCGAAGACCTTGAGGACGTGGAGGATTACCTGTTTGATGACGAAGATGAGGACGATGAGGATTATGCCGATGAGTATGAGGCGGGCCTGTACGAGATAACCTGCCCCAACTGCGGCGAGGTGGTGTGTGTGGACGAGGATATGCTTGCCTCGGATGACCTCACATGCCCAAGCTGCGGCACAAAGTTTGAGGTGGACTTTTCCGAGGACGACGCCGACAGCGAAGAGGCCGGCGGGGCGGAAGAAAAGGAATAAGCCGTTTACAGGGATAAAAACGGGCGGGCCGCTTTTTCAGGCGGCCCGCCTGCTTTTTTGAATAGGGAAACCACCGGCTCTGCCGGTGGAGGCGCCCCGCAAAAAGCTTTAGCTTCAAGCATCGAGCGAAGCGAGCTGCTAACAGCAAGCTATCAGGAGTAAAAGACTGCCGTTAGAACAGAGATTGCCCGTTTACGGGCTGTGGGGAAAGTGATGCGAGCGGAATAAAATTCAGTGCGTCTTGAGACGCATGCCGGTAATAGGCCCTTATAGGGCCAACTCAAGCCACCGGCTTAGCCGGTGGTTATGACGACTTGCTTTAGCGAAGCGACACCCCCCGGCTGTGCCTGGGAGAGTAAAAAGGCTTTCGCTGTCAGTTCCGTGCGAAGCAAGATGGTATTCAATACCAAAAAGATGCAACACGCAACGGGAAGAACCCCGTTTACGAGGGGCGGGGCAAGTGATGCAGGAGGCAGAGCATTCAGCGCCTCCTGAGAGGCTTGCCGGTGGTATGCCCTCTCAGGGCTTGCGCAAGCCCCGGCTGTGCCGGGGGCCTGGCTTGTGAAAGAAAACCGCCTGCCCGTCGGGTGCTTTGGCGCCGGCGGCTTTCTTTTGTAAAAAATATCCGGGCGCAGTACATTACTGCGCCCGGATGCTTTTTTTCTGCCTTGGGCGGGCTTTAGGCCTTCGCCGCCTCTTTCAGGGCCTTTTCAAGCCAGATGGTGCCTATCTCCAGCGCGCTGTACAGCCCGTTTTTCATCGACTGCTGCTGCATGCGCTCAATAGGGTTCTTGCGCGTGTCGGTGGAAAGAAGAATGACGTGGATGCGGTCTGCCACCTGCACGCCGTGGTCCTCCTTTGTGGTGAGTACCTGCATGTAAATGACGAACGGGTCGGAAAAGTTACCGTAATAGATGTCGTTTTTGCAGCGCACCAGCGGGCGGCCCTTGTATTTCAGTTTCGGGGTGAATGCCATGGGTAAAACAGCTCCTCTTTTGGGTTATTCGCCAAGGTAATTCTTCAAAAGCACCTGCAGCAGGTCGTCGCGGTCTATGCGGCGGATATTGGCGCGCGCGCCCTGATAGGTGGTGATGTAGGTGGGGTCCTCCGAGAGGATATAGCCCACCAGCTGGTTGATGGGGTTATAGCCCTTTTCCTTCAAGGCGCGGTACACGCTGGTGAGAATTTCGCGGATCTCCTTATCCTTGTCGTCATAGATGGAAAAAATAGCGGTGGGTTCACTCATACTACACGCCTCCTTCGAAAAAGAACACCCTTGTGCGCCCAAAGGCGCACCCGGCGATGTTTTGTTCCGTACAAAGGGCATCTTTCCCCTTATACAGTTTACTATTCCTATTGTAACCCAAAACAGGGCCCCGCGCAAGAGGAATTTGCGCAGGGCCCTGTGCGGTTTTAAGCTTTTTCCATAGGCCGCGCCGCGGGACGGGCCCCTTAGCTGCGCAGGGCCACGCCCATTGCCGCCAGTGCGTCCAGCACCCTGGCCACGGTGGCTTCGGCCTCCTCGTCCGTCAGGGTGCGGTCCGGCGCGCGGAGAACAAGGTTATAGGCAAGGCTCTTTTGGCCCTCGCCCACCTTTTCGCCGGTGTACACATCGAACAGGGCAAGGCTTTCCAGCACAGCGCCTGCCGCGGTGCGGATGGCCTCGGCAACGTTCGCCGCGGGCACGCCCGTCTCCATCAAAAGGGCAAGGTCGCGCGTGACGGCCGGGTGCTTTGGCAGCGGGCGGAACACAGGCGTGCCGCCTCGGTGGGCGAACAGGACGTCCATATCCAGCTCTGCCGCGGCTACGCGCGGCTTCACGCCGTAGTTGGCCGCCGTTTCGGGGTGCAGCTCGCCAATGGTGCCCAGCCTGTCTTCCCCAAGGTAGATATCCGCGCAGCGCCCCGGGTGGAAGGTGGCACCCTGTGTGTTGGCTACAAAGCGGGGGGCGGGCGTTCTGGCTGCCGCGCACACGGCCTCCACCACGCCCTTCAGGGCAAGAATATCCCACGCGGGGCCATAGGCGGCCATCACCACGGTCTCCACCTCGCGGGGCAGCTCGTCCGGCCCGCCCTGCGGCAGATATATGGTGGCGTCCTCAAATACGGCGCACTCGGCGGCGCGCGCGTTGTAGTTGCGCGCCACGATGTCCATAATGCTGGGCAGGGCGGTGGTGCGCATCACGCTGGTGTCCTCGCCCAGCGGGTTTGCAATCACCACAGGGCTGCGCAGCGGGCTCTGCGCAGGCAGGCGGATGGCGTCAAACGCCTTTCGGCTGTAAAAAGAGAAGCTTTCGGTCTCGTACAGGCCATAGCCCACCAGCCAGTCCAGCACGTTCTCGCGGAAGGTCTGGCGCGGCGTGGGCCGGGCCGACGCCACGCCCTGCATGATGGTGGAGGGCATTTTGTTGTACCCCACAAAGCGGGCCACCTCCTCGGCAAGGTCGCAGTCGCGCTCCACATCCCAGCGGGAAGACGGCACAATCACGTCGCCGCCGTCCAGCTCAAAGCCAAGCGGAAGCAGGATGCCCTCCATCTCTTCGCGCGAGAGCTGCGTGCCCAGAAGGCGGTTAACGGCCTGGGGCCGCAGAGGCACGCGGCGCTCTTCGCGCCGGTGGGGCCACACGTCTACCACGCCGTCCACCACGTCGCCCGCATCCAGAAGCTGCACCAGCTCCAGCGCGCGCTGCAGGCAGCGCAGGCAGCCGTTCGGGTCCAGCCCTTTTTCATACCGGCCCGACGCCTCGGTGCGCATGCCCAGCTTTTTGGCTGTGGTGCGCACGGACGGGCCGTAGAACATGGCGCTTTCAAAAATGACGCTGGTGGTGTCTTCATATACGCCGGAAAACTCGCCGCCCATCACGCCCGCCACGGCAATGGGGCCCTTTTCGTCCGCTATCACCAGCATTTCTTCGCTCAGGGTGCGCTGCACGCCGTCCAGCGTTTCGATTTCTTCGCCGGCATTTGCATTGCGCACGGTGATGTGGCCGCCGTTCACATACTTGGAATCAAAGCAGTGCATGGGCTGGCCGTATTCCAGCATCACATAGTTTGTGATATCCACAAGGTTGTTGATGGGGCGCACGCCGCACAGGCGCAGGCGCTCGCGCATCCAG
>ENA-ORTH01002670-ORTH01002670.1-human-gut-metagenome-genome-assembly--contig:-NODE-2670-length-13696-cov-3.157027_pt1 | contig 13696 bp, 10 predicted proteins | sample MGYA00241914_ERZ509192 | MGnify/ENA primary metagenome ERZ509192 (study PRJEB26280, sample SAMEA2338826) | human gut metagenome | biome: human gut; feature: human-associated habitat; material: faeces... | reverse complement strand
TTTGAGGAGATTTTATGCACTGTTTCTGATTAAAATAACCTTCATTCGCCCATTTCTCCTGTCTTAACAGTCTCCCGCATATTTACGGGGATAATTGAGTGTGATAGCCAGCAAAGCTCCGACACCCAACAAATAAGGATAATATAAATACTGCATGATCTCGATGGGAGAGACATGCCCTAAACCTGCCGCCATCAATAATTGCGCGCCGTAAGGGATGATACCCTGTACGAAGCAGGAAAAAATGTCCAGCAGACTGGCACTGCGTCTCGGATCGATTTTAAAACGATCGGCAATATCTTTGGCTATTGGGCCTGCCATGATCAAAGCGATGGTATTGTTTGCGGTGCAAAGATTTGCAAAGCTGATTAGTGCGGCAATACTCCCTTCGGCTCCTTTGGTGGAACGAATGCGGGAAGTGAGTTTCAGGATGATCCAATCGATACCTCCGTTATATCGTATCATTTCCAGCATTCCACCGGCCAATAAAGTCACGATGATAAGTTCGCCCATATTTGTGATGCCTAACCCCATTGATGCATTCCATCCCCAGATATCGAATCCGCCTGTAAGCAATCCGACGATACCGGAAAGAATGATCCCGGCTATTAGGACCATCATGACATTCACACCGCAGATAGCTGTTACCAGGACAACTAGGTAGGGCAGGACCTTGATCCATTCGATCGGCCCTGTTTCATATCCGCTCCCGACCCCACTCCCGATCAGCACATAGAGAAGACCGGTCAGGATGGCGATCGGCAGAGCAATTCGAATATTCACTTTGAACTTGTCGTTCATATTACAACCTTGTGTGCGGGTGGCGACGATAGTGGTATCCGATATGAAAGACAGGTTGTCTCCAAACATGGCTCCGCTTACTACGACACCCAGCATCAGGGCATCTGGCATTCCGGTTTTGTCGGCGATTCCTACGGCAACAGGAGCCAAGGCAACGATTGTTCCGACAGATGTCCCGACAGAAATGGAAATGAAACAGGCCGCAAGGAATATTCCGGCTGCCAACAAATTGCCAGGTAGGATGGACATGGCCAGATTCACGGTAGCATCGACTGCTCCCATCGCTTTGGCTGTTTGGGCGAAAGCACCGGCAAGAATGAAGATCAATACCATCAGCATGATATTGCTGTTGGCTGCCCCCCGGCAGAATTGCTCGATCCGATTGCTGATCTTACCCCCTTTGGACATGGCGATGGCAACAACTGAGGCGATAACAAAGGCTACGGTAATAGGCATCTTATAGAAATCGCCTGCGATGATGGACACTACAAGGTAAGACAATAAAAAAACAACCAAAGGTGTCAGTGCCCAAGGATTAGGGGCATGGTGTAAACGTGAACTGTTCAGATCTGTCATTCTTAATTAAACCGCATGTTAGAAAGTGAATCTTAATGCAATACGGATACCTCCCTTCTTAATATCAGGATGATCCAAATAAGTTAAGCGTCTGTAATAATCAATGCGCAGGATCTTGAATATATTTTCCAAACCGACGCTGCATTCCATATATGGAGTGCTACCTAATGGCTGTGTCCCATCTGGTAATAGGAAAAGTCCCGGCGTCAAGGTCGGATTATTTTTGTCCGTTAGTCCACCATAGATCATATTAAAGGAAAGGACTTCACGCAGACGCAACCACTTGATGCCCGGAATACGGTTCAGAATCCAACCCTTCAGATAATAAGTAGCATTGAACGATACATATTGGTCGGTCACAAACTCCAACGCGTTCATCATGTGGAATGCTTCCGGCTGAATTGTGATAGATTGGTTCGTATTCGGCAAAATCAACAGGGGGAAAGGTACCTTGTCCCAGACCTTGCCCGCTTTAACCTGTGCATCGATATGCCCAAACGAAGAAAGCCAGATACGTTTCTCGGCACTGATCTCCGTATGGTTGTAATTGTAATCACCGCCTAACACGCCTTTAATACCTAATTGATGGGAGAGCTTGAATACAGGGGCATCTTTAGACAGGTTGAATACGGATTCTTTCCCCGAACGCCCGTTATAAGCGCGTTCACCCGGAGCGAAACGCAACTGTGTACCGATTTCGGATGTCGTAAAATCTTTTATATGGTATAAATTCCCGGATTCGTCCCGTTTAATATATTGAAGCGTTCCTGCCGCCTCGTTGTTCTGATTCATTATCCAGGACTTCCATGTCAGGCCGTTCAGCCATTCTTTTTCGTATTGCAATACGCTTTTGCGGATATATTGCATCTTGGTCACCGGTTCACCTACTTTCCAGGCAACGAATATATTATCTTTGCTTGTGAAAAGGAAATCTTGGCCTGGGGTATACACGTCATATTCTTGGATGAACGACAGATTATTAACCGGATTTTCACCTTCGTGATATTCTTTTTTAGTGAAACTGTGTGTTAACTTCAAATTGTATTTGATCTTGCGGTCATTTGTACCGTAAGCCAGATAACCGCTTGCAAACCAATACGGATTGAGGTTGGCAGTCGTCATTCCTCCCACACGCATACGAAAACCTTCCAGATGGTTTGCACTGAAGGTTGTATTCATCGGACCGAAGTCAAATTTGGTCACCTTCTTGTCATTTGCTGTCGGGATATAGCCCGTTATCAGGATCTCTGCGGTTTTAATAATGGCATTGAAAGCCGGAACTTTCCGCAGTTGTCCCAATAAATCTTTTAGCGCATCTTCCTTTTCTTTCAGTGGAATAGGCCGGTTGTGTATCCAGAACGTATCCGGCTGTGCCGTCGCTTCCGGCAATACATGCAATGCCCCTAAGAGGCCGAAAACAGAGTCTGCATTTTGCACGTTGAAATTATAATTGTCATAATTCCTGAGCTGGTGCGCATAGAGCTGTTGCGTCCCCTTTACCACATAGAAATTGACGAAAGTATTCTCTTGGTCGAGTACCCAGGTACTATCTGGCATCTGCTTGAATTCCTGCTCAATACGGAGTTTATCCACCCAATTTAGGTTGATGTTTGCGGGGGTGTTCAGCAATACTTTCTTGACCGCATAATTACCGTCAAGCGTGATATAAAGCCGTCCCGTAAAACCGTAGCTTTCGCTGTTTGCCGGAACGAAAGCCAGATCCACACATTTATCTCCTCCCACATCGAGCGTATCCATGATGTAATAATGGTAATATGTGGTCGCCAATGTCGATGATAATGGGCTGACGAACCGATTCAATAGAATAGGAATATTGTTATCGAAAATATTGATACTCTTAAAAATCTCTTCCAAGTTGGAGGTTATGCCGCCACCGTCATCTAATGTCTTATCGATCCCCTGCATGCGCTTGGCTCTGACAATCGTCTTTTCCGCTTTGGGACTTTTCCGGTAGTAGAAGTCCGATAGGTTTTCACGCACGGAAACAGTCAGGATTGGTTTGCCGTTAAACTCGGACGTGTCCAGATAGTTTTTGATAAATTTGAACTTTTTCAGAAATTTGTTCTTGTCGAGATTCGGATTGAAATTATCCAGCGACAGACTTAGTTTTTCGTATACTTCCGTTTGATATTCCGGCTTTGCCTCGATCCGGTTGTCGTTCTTATGTGCAATTACTTTTTTGATAAGCTCTACAGCCGGATTATCCTTGCGGGTATATTTTTCTCTTTTGGGTTTGACCACGACTTCCGAAATCTCGAAAGCAGTCGGCTTCAACAATAATTCCAAATTGTCATTCTTTTTACCGGGCTTGAGATCGATGAATTTAGTATCGTATCCCAATGAGGCGGCGGCCAGTTTGGTATAGCCCTGATTGTTTTGAAGGGTGAATGTTCCATTGTCGTCTGTCATAGCTCCGATAGTCGACCCGTCAAAATAGACGGATACAAATGGGAGTGGTTCACCGGTGATCGAATCTTTGACAATACCGGATGCCGAGGTAAAACTCTGAGCGTGTGATAGAAAAGTTCCTGCTACAACTTGTAACAGAGCTATTAATATTATATAACGGATAAATCTAACCATGTATTTAACGTTGTTCCTTCTCGGATATGGACAACAAAGATAAGGTTTTTTTGGTTACAGTTTTACTGGCGATATTAATAATCTTTAATCGAAAGATAGTCTGCTGATTAAATGGGGAGGCTAAATATCAATTATACATACAAAATCCGAAACATATTTCTTTTTATTTACTATTAATTCCGCCAACAGTTTTTATCCTTATATTTGTTCTGCTTGAAAACGTAAAAAACAGGTCCTAAAGAAATGAAAGAACATATTAGAAAAAGAAAAATCATGGCTGTGACCTTGACCGGATCTCTTGCCAACTTTCTGCTATTGGTTTTCAAATTTGTAGCAGGTGTGTTAGGGCACAGTAGCGCCATGATCGCGGACGCCGTCCATTCGCTATCCGATTTTGTGACGGATGTAATTGTTTTGCTTTTCATTAATATATCGTCCAAACCGAAAGACGAAGGCCATGACTATGGACACGGAAAGTATGAAACTTTGGCTACTACGATCATCGGGATTGTCTTGATGTGTGTAGGAGCCGGCCTTTTCTGGGATGGTGCGAACAAGGTATTTGGATTTTATTTTGGAGGCGAACAGTTGGAAAGTCCCGGCAAGATCGCACTTATTGCCGCCATTATCTCTATTTTGATAAAGGAAACCCTGTATCGTCTGACGCTATATGTCGGAAAAAAAGAAAATAGCCAGGCTGTTATCGCGAATGCTTGGCATCATCGTTCGGATGCTTTTTCTTCTATCGGGACGACGTTAGGTATTGGAGGAGCCATCCTCTTAGGTGATAACTGGCGTGTGCTGGATCCGATAGCAGCCGTGATTGTCAGCATATTGATTGTAAAGGTAGCCTTTCAGTTGGTCATACCTGCAATTAATGATTTGCTGGAGAAATCTTTACCGACTGAGGTCGAAGATAAGATTCTCTCTATAATAAATGAAACGCCGGAGGTCAGGAACCCGCATAATCTATGTACCCGCAGAATCGGTAATGATTTTGCAATAGAAGTGCATATCCGGGTCGATGGACAAATAACTGTAAGCCGTGCGCATGAGCTGACGAAGGAGATAGAAAGTAAGTTACGTTTGAAATTTGGGCCTGCAACCCATATCGTCTTGCATGTCGAACCGATAAAAGAGAAAAAAGATGAGTGAACTGACATTATACCGGGGAGAAGTTTTTGATTTTATCGATTCTCCGTTAAATAGAAAAGATGCTTACCGATATTTTCCCGATGGAGCATTGGTCGTACGGGAAGGAGAGATAGTCGATTGTGGGCCTTTTGAGGATATTAAAGGCCGTTATACCGATTATGAACTGGTTGATTATTCCGGTAAACTCCTGATGCCTGGATTTATAGATTCCCATATCCATTATCCGCAAGCCGAAATAATCGGGATGTACGGAAAGCAATTGCTGGATTGGCTGGAGGACTATACCTTTCCAGCAGAACAGGCGTTTGTTTCTTCGGAACATGCGGACAGGATGGCCCACTTCTTTATAGAAGAACTGTTCCGGAACGGAACGACAGCTTGCATGGCTTATGCAACGGTACATCCAACATCCGTCACCGCTCTTTTCTCCGTTGCGTCGGAATATAATATGTGTATGCTGACCGGAAAAGTGCTGATGGACCGGAACGCTCCGGCAGGATTGACCGATACGGCGGAACAGGGGAAATCCGAAAGTCGTTCCTTGATCGAATCTTGGCATGGAAAAGGACGGAACCGCTATGTCATCACACCTCGTTTTGCCATCTCCTGTTCGACGGAACAACTGATTGCGGCTGGACGTTTGCACGAACAATATCCTGACACTTATATACAGACGCATCTTTCCGAGAATAAAGACGAGATCGACAGCACGCTTTCCTTGTGTCCCGACTGCCAAGATTACTTGGAAGTATACGAGCGGGCAAGATTGGTTACAGACCGTTCCATCTTCGGACATTGTATTCATCTGTCTGATTCGGAATGCCGTCGGTTGGTCGAAGCCGGTTCTGTTGTAGCCCACTGTCCTACATCCAACCTCTTTTTGGGAAGTGGCCTGTTTGATATGCAACAAGCCAATCGTGTCGGTATGCAAACCGTATTGGCGACGGATATCGGAGCCGGAACCTCTTTTTCTATGCTGCGCACGATGGGAGAGGCGTATAAAGTGCAGCAACTTGGCGGATATCCGATGTCTGTATTCGAGTCATTATATAAATGTACGTTGGGAGCAGCTAAAGCACTTCATTTGGATGATGAAATCGGCTGTTTCGGGAAAGGCCGGAAAGCGGACTTCATTGTTATGGATTATGCCGCCACACCTTCCCAGCAGGTACGCATGGACTATCTGAAACGCCATGGGAAGTGGACGTTGGAAAATAAACTGTTCGGCCTGCAAACAGCTGGAGATGAAAGGAATATTCAAGCTACCTATGTGATGGGGAAAAGAGTATTTACCCTTGCTTAGAATACCTGCATCTCGTTCCTGACAGTCGTGACACCAATTAGCCGATCATAGCGAGCACCCATCGGACGATAATAAACATAGATGCTATATTCATTTTGTGTCTGGTAGTAATTACCTTCTATCGGACCTGTCTGACCGACAGAGGAACCGGTCGGGACAAACAAATACTGGTAATTGTAACTTCCCTGTTTGAGAAGTACGGCTTTTTCGTATTGCTTCGTCTCGAAGTTATAGCCCATTTTGCTCTTTTCATCCAATACATTATTAAATAGCTCACCGTTCAGATATACACTCCCATCGGGCAGCGGATCGCATGCAAGCGTAAAATGCACGATATAATAATCCGCTTCCGTATCCGGATCGTTACAGTCGCTGCAACGAATGAAGAAACGGCCGTCCTGATCCTGGTCATATTGGTAAGTGCCTTTATCCCGCCTGTAATCGGTCATAAGTTCCACATTATAATAAGGATTGTGGAAGGAGATATTTTCGACGTGCATTCCATTATATTTGTTGCTTAGGAACTCCATGCGACGATACTCATTCCCGGCAGGGAAAATAAGGTTGCGGTTATACGTATAAGATATTTGGTTTTCCAGAATGCTCATAGGTTGCAAGTCCGTTACGGCATTATCGTGTCGGTTGTCCTGGTAAACGAATATCTTCAGGTCCGTTTGCGGATAAGTGATCGGAAAATTTTTGTTGTTGATGTTGAAACTTACCTGCTGATGGCTCTGGTTGGTGTCGATGTCCGTGTTCCCGCTCACCGAAGCCGAGATATTGACAACCGGTTCTACCACAGAGAAACAGGCTGTAAAAATGATCTGGTCCGGCGTATCCTCGTTATAGACCTGGATGGCATAATTGCCGGAAACTTTAAACTGGACATCGTCGTTCGGAAGCAATAACCGGTAGTTCGAATATTGAGTCGTAGTCCCGATGGAATTGGCAAAATCGTCGATTGTTGTTCCTTGGAAACCATTCATATATTCGATCGGATTCAACTGCGATTGTGTCCAGTCGGCGTTGCAATGCACCACGTTATAGGCATATCGTGTGTATCCACTCCCCAAACCGTCGAAATTGATTTCGATTTGCTCTTCTCCTCCCAACGCTATGTAAGGTTCGGATATCAACTCTCCGGCAACTTTCACCTGAAGCGTTTTTATCTGCTTGCTATTGACATCGGTGAAGAACTTTACCTGTGCGTTTGCCCCGATGGAAAGGGCAAAAAGCATCATAAATAGTAAACTGTACACTCTCATTTTCATATTTCTTTCTTTGTCGGTGCAAAATTATGGAATTATTTCTTTAATTATTTTCCATTCCCTGCTTTAAAGCATAAAAAATTGCTTACTTTTGCGGGAAAATTACATATAAACAATTTTAGTTGTATCATGGCAAATGTGATTAAGATTAAAAAGGGTTTAGACATTAATCTGAAGGGCAAAGCTTCGGACGTACTGTTAAACGGAGGGAAAAGCGATAGTTACGCTATCGTTCCCGATTATTATAACGGTATTGTACCCAAAGTTGTTGCCAAAGTAGGAGAAAAAGTCAAAGCCGGTTCTGTATTGATGATCGATAAGAACCGCCCGGAGATCAAGTTTGTTTCGCCTGTCAGTGGCGAAGTAACTGCCGTAAATCGAGGAGAGAAGCGCAAAGTGCTTAGCGTGGTTGTCAAGCCGGAAGCGCAGATCGAGTATGAAGATTTCGGTAAGAAAAATGTAGCTTCCCTCAAAAGAGAAGAGGTGAAGGAGGCAATCCTGCACGCTGGTATGTGGCCGTTTATCAAACAACGTCCGTACGACATCGTCGCTTCGCCGGTTGACGAACCACGTGACATCTTTGTTTCTGCATTCTATTCCGCACCGTTAGCTCCGAACTTCGATTTCGTCGTGAAAGGACAGGAAGTTGATTTTCAGACGGGATTGGATGCGCTTGCAAAACTTACCGACGGCAAGGTGTATGTCGGCATCCGTAAAGGTTCTTCCGTTAGTGTGAAAGGTGTTGAAACTGTAGAAGTGGAAGGTCCGCATCCTGCGGCCAATGTGGGAGTACAGATTAATCACATTAAACCTATCAATAAGGGTGAAGTGGTCTGGACGGTAAATCCTGCCGACGTGATCGTTATCGGCCGTTTGTTCAATAAGGGCATCGCCGATTTCAGCCGCCTGGTTGTGATAACCGGTTCCGAAACGACAGAGAGAGGATACGTTAAGGCAATTGCCGGCTGTACGATCGCCAGTCTGGTTGACGGAAAGATCATGAGAGGTAACGAAGATATCCGCATTATCAGCGGTAACGTATTGACTGGTACGAAGGTAGAAAAAAACGATTATTTGGGAGCCTATGACAATCAGATTACGGTTATCCCGGAAGGCGACGAAACACACGACTTCTTCGGCTGGGCGACTCCCGGTTTCGGAAAATTCAGTGTGAGCCATTCATTCCCGGCCTGGTTGATGGGCAAGAACAAGGAATATGTGATAGACGCCCGTATCAAGGGAGGCAAGCGTGCTATGATCATGTCCAACGAATACGATAGCGTGTTTCCGATGGATATCATGCCGGAATACCTGTTGAAGGCTATTATCGCATTCGATATCGATAAGATGGAAAACCTGGGTATATATGAAGTAGCGCCCGAAGATTTTGCCCTTTGCGAATTCGTCGATACGTCCAAACTCGAAATTCAGAAGATCGTTCGTCAAGGTCTGGATGTATTATACAAGGAAATGAATTAATAACATTAAAAATTAGAATACATTGAAAGCGTTAAGGAATTACCTCGACAAGATTAAGCCTAACTTTGAGGAAGGCGGAAAGCTGGCGATGTTCCGTTCTGTTTTTGAAGGTTTCGAAACATTCCTGTTTGTTCCGAGCACAACTTCCAAATCAGGCGTACACATTCATGACTATATTGACTCGAAGCGTACGATGACCGTGGTCATCATTGCTTTGTTGCCCGCTTTGCTTTTTGGTATGTACAATGTCGGTTATCAGCATAACCTTGCAATAGGAGCTGATCCGGGATTTCTCATGACTTTTATTTTTGGTTTTCTGGCTGTATTGCCTAAAATCATTGTTTCGTATGTGGTAGGTTTGGGTATCGAGTTTGCTGTTGCCCAGGTGAAGAAGGAAGAAATCCAGGAAGGTTTTCTGGTTTCGGGTATTTTGATCCCGATGATCGTCCCTGTCGACACTCCGTTGTGGATGATCGCCGTAGCTACTGCATTTGCAGTTGTTTTTGCCAAAGAAGTATTTGGCGGTACAGGTTATAATGTATTTAATGTAGCGTTGGTTACACGTGCATTCTTGTTCTTCGCATATCCGGCGGCTATGTCCGGTGACCAGGTGTTTGTTCGTACGGCTGATACGTTCGGTATCGGTGGCGGACAGGTGGTAGACGGCTTCTCTGGCGCGACTCCGCTGGGACAGGTTGCTATCGCAGGCAAGGAACTGATCGGTTCGTTCCAGGCAGTCGATGTTCTCGGACATCCGATTTCCACATGGGACATGTTCTTAGGTCTGATTCCGGGTTCGATCGGTGAAACATCTGTATTGGCGATCCTGATCGGGGCGGTTATCCTTCTTTTCACAAAGATCGCAAGTTGGAAAACAATGGTTTCCGTATTTGTGGGTGGTGCGGTCATGTCGCTTATCTTCAATATGATCGGAACGACGGTGGCCATGTGTGTATCTCCGTTGGATCATTTGTTCCTGGGTGGTTTCGCATTCGGTGCCGTGTTTATGGCTACCGATCCTGTCACTTCTGCCCGTACGGAAACAGGTAAGTACATCTACGGATTCCTGGTAGGAGCTATGGCTATTATTATCCGTGCATTGAATCCGGGTTATCCAGAAGGTATGATGCTCGCTATCCTGTTGATGAATGTATTTGCTCCGCTAATCGACTATTATGTAGTGGAAGCTAACATCAACCGCAGATTGAAACGTGTAATCAAATAAAGTAAGAAGGAGTATGGCAAAATATAAATGTAAAGTATGTGGATATATCCACGAAGGAAATAAAGCTCCGGATGTTTGTCCTGTATGTGCAGCTCCCGCTTCCGATTTCGAAGAAATGAAAGACGAGGCTGCTGCCGACAAGAAAAAGGGACTGGACAGAGACAGTAACGTGTATACTGTTGTTTATGCTTCCGTAATGGTTGTTCTGGTCGCAGTCGTGCTGGCCTTTACTTCGCAATCGCTTAGAACTTTCCAGCAGAAAAACGAGGAAAACGACAAGAGACAGCAGATCCTGCGCTCCATCAACGTGACGGTTCCGGCAAATGAAGCCGAAGCTAAATATTCGGAATTGATCAAAGAAGCATTTCTGGTAAATGAAAATGGTGAAAAAGTAGAAGGTGACGCTTTTGCCGCCGATGTGGTGAAGGCTGCTGCCGAACACCAGTATCCGGTTTTCGTTGCAAATGTAGATGGCCAGCCTAAATACATCATGGCTTTGCATGGTGCCGGTTTGTGGGGACCGCTGTGGGGATACCTTTCTGTAGATGGCGATAAGAATACGGTTTATGGTGCCGACTTCAGCCACCAAGGTGAAACTCCGGGTCTGGGTGCCGAAATTTCAAAACCGGAATTTAGCAACAAATTCAAAGGGAAAAAACTGTTTATGGATGGTACATTCAAGTCTATCGCAATCGTTAAACCGGGCAAGAGTGTTGCCGGCCAGGATTATGTAGACGGTATTTCCGGAGGTACAATCACAAGTAATGGCGTTGGTGCGATGCTGTTCGACAGTTTGAGTGGTTATGTTAAATTTTTAACCTCACAAAATTAAGTAGAAGATGGGATTATTATCTGAAAAGAATAAAGAAGTTCTGTTAGGCCCGCTTAGCGTAAACAACCCGGTCATCGTCCAGATGTTGGGTATCTGCTCTGCGCTGGCTGTAACATCAAAACTGGAGCCGGCTATTGTAATGGGTCTTTCAGTAACGGCTGTTGTGGCTTTTGCCAACGTGATCATTTCACTGCTGCGTAATACGATTCCAAACCGTATCCGTATCATTGTGCAGCTGGTGGTGGTGGCAGCATTGGTGACTATCGTGAGTGAAGTGCTGAAAGCGTTTGCTTATGACGTAAACAAACAGCTTTCCGTGTTTGTGGGTCTGATCATTACCAACTGTATCCTGATGGGACGTTTGGAAGCATTTGCACTGGGTAACGGTCCGTGGGAATCATTCCTTGACGGTATCGGTAACGGTTTAGGCTATGCATTGATCCTGGTGATCGTCGGTTTCTTCCGCGAGCTGTTAGGTTCCGGCACGTTGCTGGGATTCCAGATTATTCCGCAGGCATTCTATGACTTCGGTTATGTGAACAACGGTTTGATGATCCTGCCTCCGATGGCATTGATCGTGATCGCCGTGATTATTTGGGTTCACCGTTCTCGTAACAAGGAACTTCAGGAAAATTAATGCTAACTATTAAAAAAATAATAGAATGGAAGAATTATTAAGCACATTTGTCCGCTCGATCTTTGTAGACAACATGATTTTCGCATACTATCTGGGTATGTGTTCTTTCCTGGCTGTTTCCAAGAACGTAAAGACTGCTTTGGGATTAGGTATGGCTGTGACGTTCATTCTGACATGTACGTTGCCGATCAACTATATGCTTGAAAATTATGTATTGAAGGAAGGTGCTCTGCAATGGCTGGGTGCTGAATTCGCTGGTGTAAACCTGAGCTTCCTTGCTTTCATTATCTTTATCGCCATCATTGCTTCGTTTACGCAGCTGGTGGAAATGGTAGTGGAAAAGTTTGCTCCGGCTCTGTACGCTTCTCTGGGTATCTTTTTGCCGCTGATCGCTGTAAACTGCGCTATCCTGGGTGGTTCTCTGTTTATGCAACAAAAGGCATTTCCTAACGTAGGTGTTGCAACTGTTTATGGCTTAGGTTCTGGTATCGGTTGGATGTTGGCTATCGTCGGTATGGCTGCCATCCGTGAAAAGCTAGCATACTCGGATATCCCCAAACCGTTGAAAGGTCTTGGTATCACCTTTATCATCACAGGTTTGATGGGTATGGCATTCATGTGCTTCTCAGGTCTTAAGATATAATATTAACGCATTAAACTTATTACAGAAATGACTTTATTAATGACGACTGGCAGTCTTACAATCGCAGCAGGTGCCGTGATCTTCTTGGTGATTACGCTGATCCTGGTGGGTGCGTTGTTGGCGGCCAAAGCAAAATTGGTACCGTCAGGAAATGTAGACCTGAAGGTAAATGGAGAAAAAGATATTGAGACTCCGATAGGAAGCACTTTGCTGGCTGGTTTGCAAAGTGGTGGTATCTTCTTGTCTTCTGCTTGTGGTGGTGGTGGTAAATGTGGCCAGTGCCGTGCACAAGTATTAGAAGGAGGCGGGGAAATCCTGCCGACAGAAAAGGGCTTTTTCTCTCGTAAACAGATTAAGGAACACTGGCGTCTGGCATGTCAGTGCAAAGTGAAGGAAGATATGGTCGTTCAGGTTCCGGACGAAGTTTTCGGTGTAAAGGAATGGGAATGCGAAGTCATCTCCAACAAGAACGTGGCTACTTTCATCAAAGAGTTTATCGTGGCGTTGCCTAAGGGTGAACACATGGACTTCCTGCCGGGTTCTTATGCCCAGATCAAGATTCCGGCATACGCAATGGATTACAACAAGGATATCGACAAGTCGCTGATCGGCGAAGAATATCTGCCGGCATGGGAAAAGTTCGGTTTGTTCACATTGAAATGTAAGAACGACACACCGACCATCCGTGCTTACTCTATGGCCAACTATCCTGCCGAAGGTGACCGTATCATGTTGACAGTACGTATCGCTACTCCGCCGTTCAAACCGAAAGAACAAGGTCCTGGATTTATGGACGTAATGCCGGGTATCGCTTCTTCTTATATCTTTACTCTTAAACCGGGTGACAAGGTAATAATGAGTGGTCCTTACGGAGACTTCCACCCAATCTTCGATTCTAAGAAGGAAATGATGTGGATTGGTGGTGGTGCCGGTATGGCTCCATTACGTGCGCAAATCATGCACTTGACCAAGACATTGCATACTACTGACCGTAAGATGTCTTACTTCTACGGTGCCCGTGCGCTGAACGAAGTGTTCTATCTGGAAGATTTCCTGCAAATTGAAAAGGACTTCCCGAATTTCACTTTCCATTTGGCTCTCGACCGTCCGGACCCTGCTGCTGATGCTGCAGGCGTGAAGTACACTCCGGGATTCGTTCACAACGTAATTTAC
>ENA-ORTH01002669-ORTH01002669.1-human-gut-metagenome-genome-assembly--contig:-NODE-2669-length-13701-cov-3.770043_pt1 | contig 13701 bp, 8 predicted proteins | sample MGYA00241914_ERZ509192 | MGnify/ENA primary metagenome ERZ509192 (study PRJEB26280, sample SAMEA2338826) | human gut metagenome | biome: human gut; feature: human-associated habitat; material: faeces... | reverse complement strand
ATAGTACAGGTCGCCGTCAGCGTCATAGTGCGGAACATAGCGGTTCGCCGCCGCGATACCGGCGACATGCGTGCCGTGGCCCGTGTTGCCCTCGCCCGTCCAGGAAATCAGGCCCGTGTCCTCCACGAAATTGTAGCCGTAAACGTCGTCCTCATAGCCGTTGCCGTCGGCGTCTTTGCCGGCATTGAGCACCTCGCCGTCGTTCTTCCACATATTGGCCTCCAGGTCGGGGTGGGTGTACATCACACCCTCGTCGAGCACGGCGACGACGATCGAAGGATCGCCCGTGCACATCTTCCACGCCTCCACGCAATTGACGTCGCAACCGGCGACGACCTTCGCGTCCGGATTGTTCTCCTTGAACGAATAGTCGCCCGTATTGTTGTAATGCCACTGGTATTTCAGCGCGGGATCGGCTTCGAACGGCAGTCCCAGCCCCGAAAAGTCGATGTCGTCCTCGGCAGCGCGCGTCGCGGAGAGGTGCTGTGCGGCAGCGTTGCTCATGTAGGTTTTCAGCCGCTTGGCGTCGTAGGCGCGCTTGATCCGGTGGTTGCCCTGCACGGCGGAGATTTCTCCCAGCAGGCTCAGCCTGCGGGCAGCTTCATGCAAATCGGCATTCTCGTCGAATTTCACCTTGTACCACAGATGGAGCCCCGCTTCGCGGGTCCGCGCCTCGTTCCGCTCGTCGCGCGGGAAGATACGCTCGAAATGATAACCGCCGAGAATATCCAGAATCTCATCGGTCGAAGGAATGCCCGAACGGGTCATCACACCGCTGCCGCCGTTACGGGTAGCCCGAGTGAACGTCCGGTCCAGAATATCCGACATCTCGGGTTTGAATTTGATCAGCAGCTCCCCCGCTTCGGCGTCGGCCGGGAGCTTCACTTCCGTCCCGGGGGCCGGAGCAGGGGTTCCCTGCTCCAGATCCTCCTTGACGCACGACGTCAACGCAAAGGCGAAGAGCGCCGCATATACATAATATCTCTTCATCAGATCCATTGGCTTTTTATCGTTCTTTACTGCTGGTCGGGCCACGTGCCGCCTTCGTCGCCGCCTCCCACGTACTTGTTGTAGTACATCGGATAGGCCGCTTCGCTGCAGTTCGCCTCCTTGCCGTTTCCGTAATAATATCCGTATCCGAAATCCGGGTTGTTCTTCACATTGTCGAAACCTACGGAGTTGCCCTGCGTATCCTTGCCGTCTTCCCATTGGTTGAAGATCATCGAGTCGGGATTCCACTCCTGAAGATAAGGATGGAACAGAATCCAGTCGGGTACGTCGCCCGTCAGGAAGTTCAGGTTGATGGCGAATACTTTGGCGTAAGGCAGCACGCACAGCACCTCGCTGCCCTTCACCTTACGGTTCATGCCGGGAAGTGCCACCTCGCGGTCGGTGAGCAGCCAGCGGCAGGTGTCCTGCAACAGCGGATACTTCTCTTCCGCCTGCGGCGTCTCCTTGTAGGTCACGAATCCGGCGGCGGCCATCTCTTCGTCGGTCGGCAGGGAGCCTTCGAAGAGTTCGTACGACAAGCTGAGCTCTTCCAGCGCATCCCACTTCAGCAGGTCGATGAACGCCTGTCTGTCCGTAGTCAGATTTTGATACATTCCGAGTTCTCCGCCGGTAAGCTCTTCCCGGTTTTCCGTATTCAGTTCGCCGGTCGTATCGTTGCGGCGGTTGCCGGAAAGTTTCAGCACCTTGAGTTTCGGGAAGTTGGTCTTGTTCACGACCGTCGTGATGTCGGTCAGCTTCGCGAAGTTATTGGCGCCCAGATCGAGTTTCTCCAACGTCTGTCCCAACCGGACGAAGTTCGCCGGCAGACCCTTCAGACCGTAGGAATTCACCGTCAGGTTCTTCAGGTGTTCCAGTTCCCCGATCTCCTCGCCGAGGTCCATCTCCCGGATCTGACGGTTGGTGTTGCTTTGAAGCGTAACCGATTCGAGGTATTTCAGATAACGTATCTCACGCGGGAAAGTCTCGCCTTCCTGAAGGTTGAACATCGAGAACGTCACGGAACGGACGCGGCCCACGGCCTCTTCGGAAGGTTTGTCCTCGTCGGTCTCCTCCCAAAGCGTCACCACGTCCCAGTTGGTCATGTTCTCGCTCGTATCCCATGAAATCATGCTCTGGATCTTCTCGTTGATCATCACCACGGCCAGCGAGTCGCCCGCACGGTCGTCCGTAATGCGCTGTGCGGATTCCTGAGTCACGGTAATATATACCTCTCCGGTCGGATTGCCGTCCTTATCCACCAGTTCGACATCCGGATCGGTCGGGACCAGTTTGATCTTCGCGATACGCGTATAGGGAATCGTGTTCATCTCCCACGGAATCCGGATGTCGAACGACCGCGGGCGATCCTTGCTGTCCAGTTCGGCATTCTGTTCCTCCGCGCTGGGAATCTTTATGCCGTCCATGCGGATCCAGTTCTTCAGGTCGCTCTCCGACAACGACGCCTGGTCCTCGGGCGTCAGTTCCTCGCCCAGTTCATACTCGACCGCCGGATCGACCTCGAAAGCCACATTGGTCGTAATCGTGGCGTCGATGTAACGATCGTCATAGGACGCCGAACTCTCGATCTGCACCTCCGGCTTTCTGGGCAGAATCTGTTTCCCATAGCCGAACTGCGTAATATTGATGATTTTCCGCTCGCTTTCGTCGTTGCGGTTCATGATGCGGACCTGCGCCGTGCGGGAGCCCGCCTCCAGCGTGGAGTCGATGACGAACGTCACCTCGGCCGACCCCGTGCCATTGGCAGGCGTCGTGGACACGAAGAACCTGGAAGAGCTGGTAACCCATTCGAGATCGTCCGATGCCGTGACCAGAACCGTCTCGTGAATGCGGTCGGGACCCACGAGGATCTCCTCGCGGTCCACTGTCAGCGAATCGCCGGAGATCGTCGGCCCGTCCTCGTCTTTCTGGCACGAAGCCAGCGCAAATGCACCGAGGACCAGACCATACACTATCTTATTCTTGAATTTCATCCGATTCAGTTTTTATGTTATACGTCCTTACCGCTCGATATCCAATGCATCGCAGCCTTTGATATCCTGCGTTTTGTCGTAGATGAGCAGCCACATTCCCTGCTGGATGAGCGAGCAGACCGCCGACACGTCGAGCGAGATGTTCGGGTTGTCCTTCACCTCGACGATCCACAGTTTCGAGGTCATCGCCTCGTTGACCTTGCGGATGTCGTTCCCTCCGATCTGCAACTGCAACAAACTCGGACAATTCGTAATACCCTCGGGCCACTCGCGCAGGATGCGGTTGCCCTGCTCGTCGCGCTGGTGGCGGACGCCGATGGCCTGGAGCTCGTAGCAGTTGAGCACGTTGGTCGGGAACTTCGCACACCGGTTGTAGCTGATGTCGAAACCCTGTAGGTAGGGAATCGTCGTGGCCCGGAAATCGTCGGGCAGCTCCGAGAGCCGGTTGAACCGCAGGTCGATCGAGGTGATCAGATGCGTGTTCTCGCCCTGCAGATCGCCTTCTTCGATCTCGGCCAGCATATTGGCCATCAGGTTCAACGTCGTGATCGGAGATCCCGTCGAGAAGAGCTGCTTGGGAAAAACGCTGATCCGGTTGTTCGAAAGATTGAGCTCGCTGGTATTGATACCGTTGAAGTCGTCATCGAACGCCTTGCCGTCCGTCGCGCCGAGCTGGTTGTTCGAGAAATCCACGCTGCCCATCACGTATTTGGATTTGGCGTCGAAGATGTTGGGAATCTTCTTCAGCTTGTTGTGCGTGAAACTCAACGTCTCGGTTTCGTTCGTGAACCCGCAGAACTCGGAGGGAATCTCCTCGATTTCGTTGTAGTCGAGGCTCACCTGCGCCAGCTTGATTTCCGTACCGAAAGCATGCAGTTTCTTCACACCGCTGTGGATGCAGTCGATCATGCCCAGCTTCTTCATCCTCCGCAGCACGTCCGATTCGGGAAACTCCGGCAGGTTGTTGTAGCTCAGGTACATCATCTGAAGCTTGGCGGCCACGGCCGTCTGGGTCTCGTCGTCGCCCATGACGAGACGGCGCCACTCCCTGCCCATGTCGGCGATTCCCTTGTTGCACGCCACGTTGAGCACCTGCAGTTCGGGCAGCTCCCGGAGGAACGCCGGCAGCTCGGTGAAATTCGGGTTGTTGTAGAGTTCGATATCCGTCAGATCGGTCAGGTCGCCCCATTTCCAGTTCTTCGACTCCTCGGCCCACTGCTCACGGTAGGCCGCATTCTCGCCCTGCCAGTCGGTGAAGACATCCCCGGCCTCGATCGGCGCGTTGGCGATGAAGAGCTGCTGCAAATTCTTGAGCCGCATCACGGCTTTCGAGATGGCCGTAATGCCGTTGGTCGTATTGCCTGCCGGCACGTCTTTCGGCTCGATACGGCTGCTCTTGACGATCTTCTTCTGTTTCGGATCGCGGTTGATCACCCACTGCAACATTTCGGAGAGATCCTCGCGCGAATCGCGGCGCACGAACATATCGTAGTAGTGCATCCGCATCTTCTGTTTCTGCGCATCGGTCATGTCCGGATGAATACCGTTCGGACCGAAAAGCTGACCGCCGCCTTGCGCGCCGCCGATCTCTTCGTCATGGGAACCGAACGACAGGATCCGCAATTCGGTCAATTGGCCGATGGCATCGGGGACGACGCCCTTGGCTCCGAATCCGGCCAGCGACAGCGACGTAACACGCCCCTCGCTGTTCAGCCCCACGCCGGGCTGGTCGCCCCACATGTCGATCTCCTTGTTGAAGTTCCAGTTGGCGCCGGCCGGAGAGCCCTCGCCCCGGTAGCTCCAGTTCTTGCCGTCGAGCGCCTCCCATATTTCGCGCAGCGCCTTGTAGTCCTTGATGTTCTCGGCCTCCTCCGAAAGCTGCACCGGAATCTCGGCATCCTCGGTCAGCTCGTTGTCTGCGACCGTGAACTCCTTGCCCTGAAGCCCCATACGGGTATCCAACGCCGTTTTCGTGCTCCCCGATTTGGAATAAACCGTATACGCCGTTACCCGGTACGTTCCCGTCGGCAGCCATACGACGGAATCGCACCTGGCCGTGCCGACATCCCTGTATTTGTCATCGGGATCATCCGCCGAGGGCGACTCTTCGTATTGCTCCTCATAGGTCACTTTCAACTCCTCGAAATCAATCTCGTCCTGCGTGAACGTGTTTTTCACAGTAACGCTCACCAAAGCGATATTGCTGAACAGGAACGATTTGTCCCCGTCGTCGGCAGCGAGCGTCGCAGCAGCACGCCCGATCTCCGGCAACCCCTCCTTCGTCAGGCGGAACTGCACCATGCCGCGGGCCTGCACGTCGGCCGTCAGGTCTTTCACCGTCAGTCCGTTCGCCACGACCGTGAACGCTTCGTCGATGGGAGCCGCCGCGTTCGGTATCTCCTCATCCAGTTTGTCCAGAAGCCGGTAGCCTACGATCCGGTACTCGCCGGCGAGCAACTGCAATTTGTCGGTCCGCAGGCCGAATTCGGCGTTTTCCTCATTGTAAGAGTTCAGGATCAGCGTCTGCGTGATGCTGGTCTCCCCGTAACGGAGCTCGATCTCCATTTTCCGGATATCGCCCAGCTTGTCCGCCCCGGCACGGGTAAACGCCTGCGAAGTCTGCCGCTGCGTCGTCTCCCCGCCGGTATCCTTATCGTAGGATGCCAGTTTGTAGAGCTTGAACTGCACGTATCCGTACTTGCCCGGCTGTAACCCGTCTTCCTCATCGGAACAACCCGATGCCACGACACCCCACAGAAGTGCGCAAAGCGGGAAGAGGAACAGGCGGCTCACTATATTTCTCATTCGATTCATATCGTTCATTCAATTCGGTTTTCCATTCGTGCGGATCAGTCGGTGACCTCCACCACGCATACAGCCTCTATAATCCCGCTGTTCTGATTCATGATGACGACCTGATATCCGGAGGGTTTCCCGCCGTCAGCGATATAGACGCTCCAGAGCGAAACCGTCTGCCCGCCCGTCGTCGGGGCAGAGACCGCTTCGCCGGTGATGCCGCTCACGGGGAAAGCCTCTCCCAGCATCGCACCTTCCGGCATGCCGACGGCCGCGATACCCAGGCGGTTGCTCGCGTCGCCCATCATTCCGGCCGGAACGGTCGCCTTCCAGACGTTCTTATTCGGCATCACGGAAAGCCCGTAGTCCGAAAAGATCGCGTCGCCTTCGGGAGTGTCGCTGATGTTCTCCATCTTAGGCTCGAGTCCCGCACCCATACCGGCGACCTCTTCGAAAGTCATCGCCATGGCCTCCCCGTCGAAATTGGTGTAATAGTAACCGGCGAACGAAACGCTTCCTTCGGGCTCCGCACTCTCCGATCCCTGCGTGAGGTTGGCCATGATATACGTGTTGTAGGCGGACTTGATGTCGTGGGTCGCCTGGTCCCCCTCACTGTCGATGATATTACCCTGGAGATCGTCCTTGATCTCATCGTAAACGGCCTTCGGGAAGATCATCACCGTCGCATTGCGCGGCTCCTCCCCTTCGGGAAGCTCGCTGACCGTCAGCCGGACGCGATTCTTGACGTTGGCATCGGTCTCGCCGGCGATCTTCGAAGTCGTGACCCAATCCAGATCGCCGTTCGCCGAGAAATCATAGTTCACCTCCGTCGGAGTCCCCCACTGGTCGTATGTCGCCGTGTAGGCGATCTCCACGATCTCAAACGCATCGTTGCGGGTCGTAACGGTGGAAATCAGTTTACCGCCGTAATCGACGCTCTCACTGCCGCTCACACCGCCTTCACCGGTCATCGTCCGCCCGTCTTCGCTCACCGTTACGCTCATGTAACTGGGGTCTAAGATCAAAGCGCCCTCGGCATAGCCCTCATAGTAAATGGGAATGGCGACCTCGGCGACGGTACTGCCGTTCTTCTGAGCCGCGAAAGTGATTACGGCATTCTCCTCTGCCGGGATCGCGTATTTCGGGTTCTTTCCGTCGGCATTGTCGTCCTTGAAACTGACCGCATAGTCGTTCGTGCCCGTTAGCGCCGTAACCGTCACCCACGAAGCGGTTTTGTCCGTCAAGACACCGAGCTGGGCACTTGCGTCGTCGATCTCCAGCGTGACCGTCGTCTGGACCGGCGAAGTGATATTCCCGCCCTTGACGAGCAGCGGATTCTCCGCATCTATCACCTTGCCGCTCTCATCCTTCACGATCAGGGACGACGCTCCCTTACGCGGCCGCGTGATCTCGTAAATCACCTGCGACTTACCGCCCATCGCCATTGTAATCTCAGCGATATCGTCCTTCTCGGAATTTTGGTTGTCATCCGAAACGCGGATCGTAACCGACTGGTCGCCCGCTTCGCCGCTGATCGTGGTCTGTACGAAATCCCCGTCCACGAAACGGCACCAACTGGCGTTGCTGGTCAGTTTCCACTCCGCATCGGCGGAGAACGTCAAAGTCCGGTCCTGCCCGGCATCGACCGTTATCGCATCCTTCTCGGGAAACGTCACATCGCCCGGGCCGTCGTTGTCGCTATCGCTGTCCGAGCAACCGCCGACGCTCAGCGCCATCGCCAGCATCGCCGTCCAGGCCATCGCCCGGCCTATCATTCCATTCAACGTTTTCATAGTCGTATGATTTTTATGATTAATATCCCTGTTCCTTCAGTTTTTCGGCCTCGGCGTCGCTGATCCACTCGATGATATTCACATAGGTTCCGAGCGAACCGTAGATCGAGCCGTCCTTGTTACGCACGATCATCGTGAAATACTGCAATACGAAATTCTCGCACGTGCTGTAATAGGAGGTATAGGTCGTCGGCTGGTACATCACCACCCTGCCGTCGCCGAAGAGCGATCCGATCACCTCGCCGGTCGAACCGCACGCCTGCTCCTCCATATTCACAGCAGGTTCCAGCACGTCGCTGCTGTCGAACGAAATCTCCACGTCGTAGCCATCGTAAAGGAGGTCGTGCAGCACGACCGTATTCTCCTTGCCTTCGACCGCATCCGAAGTGATCAGACGCATGGTGTTGGTACTTTGCACGAAGTCCGACATGAAGAACGTCGAGGTGACCGTACAGTAACCCGTGAAATTGTTGATGTCGAACGGGCAGACTTTCTGCATCACCACCTTGGTACGTGTTCCGTAGTGATCCCACTGTTTATCCTCCGGCACGATCAGGTTCAGCGCGAAGCCCAGCGAATCCGTCGCACCGATATTTTCATAGATGCCCTGTACCGGCACATCGACGGCGAGCCGCCCCGCAGGAATGGTCACCGTGCTGGCGAGCAGCCGGAAATGACGCCCCTCCACGGCGTTGCTCTCGCGGTCGACGATCTCCACGCCGACCTTGCGGTCGTAATCCGCCGCCCGGGTAGCGGATACCCGGACGTTGAAGATCTCGTTGCTCTGCTGCACCCCGTACCGGTACATGGTGTCGGCGAACATGAGGTAATCGGGACCCGTATAGGTGAAATCTCCGGTCTTGCAGCCGACGGACAACGCTGTCACCGCAGCCACGACCGCATATTTCATGAATCGTATATTCATCGTATTCATATTCCCAATGTTTATTTGTTACTTTCGTTGGGTTCGATCTCCGAGCCCGGAGCGTCGAGTTCGTGCTGCGGGATCGGCCACACGAACAGCGGATCGTCGGCCTCGACCTTCAGGCTGCTGCCGTTGGAGAGCGACTGTTCCTGCGGCTCGCGCTCGAAGCCCTTGTGCCAGCGTTTGAGATCGTGCAGGCGGAAACCCTCCATGTAAAGCTCCTTCACGCGCTCCTGCTCGATGATGTCCATGGCGTTGTCCGCAGTCATGGACGTCGAGCTGCCGTAGCTGGAGTAACGGGCCGTCCGCAGTTTGGTGATGTCCTTGCCGGCGCTGTTGTAATCGCCCTGCTGCACATAGGCCTCGGCACGGATCAGGTATTGCTCCGAAAGGCGGAACACCTTGGGCATCGTAACGCCGTAGATATTGTTGCTCGTAAACGACAGATTGCCGAAATACTTGGTCAGCAGCGGCCATGTCAGCCCGTGGCTGTAACCGGTGGTCACCTCGCCGAAAATCGACGTGGCACGCAGGTCGTTGCTGTCGTACAGATCGTAAAGGACCCAGTAGGCCGGCACGTAGTCGGGACGGTAGCTCGTATTGTCGTAGTTGGCGAAAACCGTTCCCAGGGCACCGCCGTAGGAGTTGATCGTAAAGGTTATCTGCCAGATGGTTTCGGTCGATACGTCCATCGCCCACATATACTGGTACAGATTCACCTGCGAACCGCTGACCGTCGTATACTGATTGCAACTGGTGAGCGTGTAATAACCGCTGTCGATTACCTCGGTGGCGTATTTCACGGCATCCTCCCAGTTTTTCATGTAAAGGGACACGCGCGCCCGCAGGGCATAAATGGTGTATTCGTTGAAATACCCCGTGCTGTAAAGCTGGGTGTTCGAGGGAGTGAAGTCGTCCTCCAGCTTCAACAACTCCGCAGCCTTGTCGAGATCATCGAGCACGAACTTGTAGGAGTCCTCCAGCGAGGCGCGCCGCATCGGCTCGTCGCCCTTGTAGTGCTTCGTAAGCACGACTCCCGGACGTTCGCCGTCTTTGCCGTCGTTCTCGTAGGCTTCGCAGAAGCATTTGATCAGTTCCGAGTATGCCAGTGCGCGGGCGAAATAGGCTTCGCCGCAACATTGGTCCAGCAGGTCCAGCTCCTCGTCGTCCGTAGTCGCCGCACGGACGGCATCGACACGGTCGAGAACGAAGTTACAGCGGTTGATAACGGTGTACAGAGCTCCGTAAACCGATTCGATCTCCGGATTGGTGGAGAGAATGTCGTTCCAGCGCCAAACGTCGCCGTAAACGCCCGTATTGCCGTTCACGCCATAGACCAGGTCGGTCTGGATATCGGGAAGCAGCGTCAGGTTCCCGGAATAGAGGGAGCTGCTCATGAAGGAGGCGTAAATGCCGATGATCGCCTCGTTCACCTCGCTGACCGTCGTAAGCGCACCGTCCGACGGAATCGAATCCTCCGGATACTTGTCCAAACAGGAGGAAAGGGTGAACGCCGCGGCCGTCAGCACCGCATAGGTTTTTATTTTCTGAATCATCATCGTATGTCGCAGTTTAGAATGTGATGTCGATTCCCATCGTGTATTGGCGCGTGGCCGGATACTGTCCGATATAGACGTTGCCCGCATACTCGGGGTCCAGTCCGGTGAAATCGGTAAAGGTCAGCAGGTTCTGTCCCTGCAGGTAGATGCGCACGGCCGAGAGGAAGCGGGTCTTGCGCAGCAGCTCCTTCGGGAAAGAGTATGAGATCGTGAGGTTCTTCAGACGTATGAACGACGAGTTCTCGAGGAAACGGTCGTCCTGCTGCGCCACCACGCCGTAACGCGGAATGTCAGTCACGTCGCCCGGCTGCTTCCAGCGGTCGTACAACAGCCGTTTCGACTGGTTGTAGCCCGAATAGTTGCCGTTGTTCTCCTCGAAATAGCGGTCGTTGTTGAAGACCCAGCGGTCGGCCATCCACGAGAATTGAGCCGAGAGCGAGATCCCTTTCCACGAAAGCGTCGTGCCGAAGCCGCCCATCCACGGGGTATTGTACGACTTGCCGGTCATCACCTTGTCCTCCTCGCGGTATTCGGTGGTGATTTCGCCGTCCTTCGTGTACCAGAGGGCATCGCCGTTGGCGGGGTTCACGCCGGCGAAGCGGTTGAAGAAGTACTCGCCGACCTCGTGGCCCACCTGATACTTCAGCCCCGTCGTCGAATTGACGTATTCCGTCACGCCGCCGTAGAGCTCCGTCAGCTTGTTGCGGTTGTAAGAGACGTTGGCGTTCAGATTCCAGACGAAGTTTTTCGTACGGAATACATCGCCGTTCACGTTGATCTCCACGCCGCGGTTGACCATCGCGCCGATATTATCCCAATATTGGCCCTCGCCCGTAACTCCGTAGGACTCCGGCACCAGCATCAGCATGTCGGTCGTCTTCTTGTTGTAGAACTCCACTTCGAGATTCGCACGGTCGAAGAAGCCCAGACGCAGAGCCAGGTTCGTGGACCAGGTCTTCTCCCACGTGAGGCTCTCATTACCGCTCTGCGACGGATACGTACCGGCGCTGCCGTCGTAGTTCGGACCGCCGCTCACCAGCGCCAGGTGGTCGAAATTCGGAATCGAGGAATTACCCGACGTACCGGTGCTGAAAGCCACCTGCGCGTTGGTCAGCCAATCGACATTCTGCAGGAAGCGCTCCTGACGGGCGTTCCACATCAGACCCAACGACCAGAAGCCCGCCCAGCGGTTGTTCCTGCCGAAACGCGACGAAGCGTCGGCGCGCACCGAGAAGTCGGCGTAGTAGCGGTTCCGATAGTTGTATTCGGCACGGCCGAAGAACGAAAGATAGGCATACGACGTGGTGACGTCGTTCCAGCTCGAAGCGCGCGTGCCCGACGATACGTTCGTGAGGTGGTCGTTCGTCTGACCGGCGGTCCAAACCTGGAACCCTTCGGAGGTATAGTCCACGCCTTCCTGTCCCACCATGAAATTGAAATCGTGATCTCCGTTGATATTCAGGCGGTAGTTGATCGTCGTGGTTTCCGTGAGGTTCAGAATGTCGGTGGAGCTCCGTCCGGCGCTGCCGTCTCCGTTGTTGATGATATAGCTGGGATAGGATTGCCCGAATCCCGTCGAATGGGAGAAGTCCACACCCAGTTGGGCACGAATCGTGAGGTTTTCGACGGGGGTCACCTCGCCGTAAATCGTCGAGATCAGTTTGTACTTCTTATTTTTCACGGGATTGTTCGCCATGTACTCCAGGGGATTCACGCCCGTTCCCGTCCAACTGCCGTCGCCCTGCGAAGCGATCGAACCGTCCTCGCGGTAGGGATTCCAGTAAGGAAGCATCAGGCGGCAGGCGAAAATGGGGCTCGACAAGGCGGGTTCCCCCTCGTCGGCCTGCTCGGCCTCCTCGTAGGTCAGCATGGTGTTGGTCCCCATCTTGAGCCACTTGGCCACCTTCGCATCGGTATTGGCCCGCAGCGTGTAGCGCCGGAACGAGGAGCTCTGGGCGATGCCCTCGGCATCGTAGAAGCCGCCCGAGACGTAATAGTTCAGGTTTTCCGTGGCGCGATTGACCGACACCTCGTAACTTTGCAGCGGGGCGCTGTCGTTGAAAACGGCATCCAACCAGTTTACATCCGTACGCGAAAGCACGTCGTAGTCCTGGCCCGCGTCCAGCCCGACTTCTTTCTCGAACCGGATGCGCTCGGCGGTATTCATCATGTTCCATTTCGCACGCGCCAGCTGCGAAAAACCGTACTGCGCACGGAACGCCACCTGGGCCTGATCCATGGAATGCCCCCGCTTGGTCGTAATGACCACAACGCCGTTGGCGGCACGGGCGCCGTAGATCGAGGTCGATGAGGCGTCCTTCAGCACCGTGATGGACTCGATATCGCCCGGGTTGATCGCATTGAAATCCGAACTCTCGATGGGCACGCCGTCCAGAATGAAGAGCGGCGAGGTCCCCGAGTTGATCGAGTTCGTTCCGCGGATCTGGAACACGGCCGCCTTGCTCGGTTCGCCCGAATTGGAGATGACCGACAGACCGGGAGCCTGTCCCTGCAACGCCTGATCGAAGGCCGCCGTGGGGGTATCCGCGAACTTCTCGGCCTTGACCGTGGACACGGAGCCCGTGATCGAGCCTTTCTTGCGCACGCCGTAGGCGATGACGACCACGTCGTCGAGCGTCTGGGTGTCGCTCTGCATCTCCAGATTATAGGTCACACTCGTCTTCCCCTGCGGAACGAGATATTCCACGGGCTTGTAACCGATGTACTGGAACGTGAGTTTGGTGCCGGGGGCGACCTGAATCGAATACTTTCCGTCCGCAAGGGTCGTGACGCCGCTCGACGGGCCGGAAATCACACTTACCCCGATAAGGGGTTGCTTGTCCTCCGCGGAGGTGACTACTCCGCTAACGGTGACGGATTTCCCCCCCCCCTCGGTCCGGACGGCCGCGGAGCTTCGGGAAATCGCGAATACCGTAAATGCAAGCAAGCTTAGTTTGAGTAGAATTCTTTGCATGTAATTAAATTGCTTACGCGGCAAATGTAGAGATTTTGATTCACATAAAAAAGCAGGGGCCTGTTTCAATTCTTAACAGAAAATCATGCACACAGCGGCATATCGCGGCGTTTATCGTCCGTTGCGTTTCCGCATCTTTCTAATAAACAGAAAGAAAAATCCGGGTTTCAGTTTTCGGCGGATTCCGGATTTCGGAACGACTTTTCCGGACATGCGTTATGAAATATTGATCTACCCCCCCCCCGAATATTTTAACCCATTACTTATCATTCTGTGATACCTCCGTATTTACAATCATATCAAATTGCTCCTGTGTGATTACCCCTTTAGTCACAGCGTCTCCCACCATCTTTCTATCCCATAGTTTTAAAGAGTAATACTTTTTGATTTTTTCATACCAGTTCATCTGATTTCCTCCTACTTCATCATGACTAAATAATCTATGTTTGCTTCCATACGATCAAGCTGCGTTGCTTCAATCTCTTTTTCTACATTGACAGGTGGTTCACTTTCTATATAGCTAAATATATCTGTCTCAGCATCATATACCATTGATACTTTAATTGAGTCTCTATCTTCCCTTTCAGTAATGTCAATCATCATTACCGAAGGGTGAGTAATTGGCAAACCTTCATTCTTTCCACCAATTAAATTTACTTTCATGTCTTCCTTT
>ENA-ORTH01002662-ORTH01002662.1-human-gut-metagenome-genome-assembly--contig:-NODE-2662-length-13743-cov-2.778930_pt1 | contig 13743 bp, 9 predicted proteins | sample MGYA00241914_ERZ509192 | MGnify/ENA primary metagenome ERZ509192 (study PRJEB26280, sample SAMEA2338826) | human gut metagenome | biome: human gut; feature: human-associated habitat; material: faeces... | reverse complement strand
GGAGCTGGGGGCCGACGACTACCTGGCCAAACCCTTCGGCGTCCGCGAGCTCATTGCGCGTGTGCGGGCACTGCTGCGCCGCGGTTCCGGCGGCGACTTCCCCGGCGCGAATCACGCGGTGACGGCGAGCGGCATCACGTTGGATGAGGACGCGCACACCGCCTCCGGCCAGAACGGAGAGATCGACCTGACGCCGCGCGAGTTCGAGCTGCTCGCCAGCCTCATGAAGAATGCCGGCAAGGTGGTCTCGCGCGAAGATCTGCTGCGCGATGCCTGGGGTTGGGAATACTTGACGGAAACAAAGACCGTCGACACCCACATCAAGCGTCTGCGTGATAAGATTGAGTCCGCCGGGTACGATCCCGGCTTGGTGGAGACGGTCCGCGGGTACGGGTACAGGTTCAGACAATAAAGAGACTGCAAACATACTTTTCGCTGCTGGCTACGTTGCTCTCGTTGCTCGCCGGCGCGATTATCGTACTTATCAGCTTCCTCGCCTTCGACCTTACGCCGAAGGCGTTTCTGCTTCTCTTGCCTATCGGCTGTGTCGTATTTCCATTAAGCCTGATCATTGGTCATTTTATATCCGAACCGCTGCATCATCTCGCAAAAAAGGCGGCGGCATACCGCTCCGGGATCGACATGCCGTTTGAGCCTGACGGCCGTCTGCTTGAAGCCGATGAGCTTGCAGCCGATTTCAAGGTGCTCGCCCAGACGGCGAAGATCCAGCAGCACGACCTCGCCCTCAAAGAAAGCCGCCAAGCCGCTTTCATCAGCGATGTGGCGCATGAGCTCCGTACGCCGCTCACAGCGATCCGCGGGAACGCCGAGATGCTGGCCGATCCCGATCTGCCCCCCGAGCTGCACGAAAAGTTCTGCTCCATCATCATCAACGAAAGCGAGCGCTTGAGCAGGCTCACGCATGACCTGCTCGCGCTCCAGCGCATCGAGGACGACACGGCGCCCCTTGAGCTTGCACGGGTGAACTTGCGAGAACTCGCCTCAGGAGTGCTCGACGCGCTCGAGCCCATCCTCCGCGATCGGCAGGCGCACACCGAGATCGTGGGCGAAGCTCCCGACGTGCTGGGCAATCTCGACCGCCTCAAGCAGGCTGTTACAAACCTCGTCGAGAACGCGAGCCGCTTCATCGAGCCGGGCGGCCATATTACCATCGAGTTGTTCGGTTTGCGCGGAAACTCCATCCTCGCCGTGAAGGACGACGGCAGCGGCTTCGGCGATGTCGATCCGCACCTGCTGTTCGATCGCTTTTACCGCACCGACGCCTCGCGCAGTCGCGGCACGGGCGGAACCGGCTTGGGACTGGCCATCGTGAAGTCGGTTGTCGACGCGCACGACGGCACCGTCGAAGCTCTGAACATGCCCGAAGGAGGAGCGTGCTTCATCATCGCCCTGCCCTCCATTCCGCCCGAAGCCGCAGCGTAGGAACGCGCCAGGCGGCGGGCAAGCAACGGCGGCACGCTGCCGAAGCAGGCCAAGCGACGGGTCGTCGCAGATGCGGCACCGCGCAACCATGGGCGTGCGTGCCGGAGTCGCGCGGGACAGGATTTCGGCCTCGTTGCCCGTCGCTCCCACACCCATGGCAAGCCGGCCGCTCGCCTTCCAGGCTCCTCGAACCGCGTTACGATTCCTCGCGCAGCAGATTCTGGACCCGCATGAGAAGCTCTTCGCGCGTGTGCACCTGAAGCTTGCGATAGATGGCCTTCGTGTGGGCCTTCACGGTATTTTCCGACACGTACAGTTTCTCAGCTATGGAAGCAATGGTGCGCCCGCGCGTCAGAAGCACCAGCACCTCGTGCTCGCGCGAGCTCAGACCGAACCTGTCGCGTGCGACATCGCATTGCGTTTTGATGGCATCGAGCAGCGGCTGCGCATTGTCAACCGCGATCGCATCGACGGCGCATGCGGGCAACAGCCCAGAGGAGTCGGGCGCAAGATACTCGAATGAGTATTTCTTCTCGTCATAGGAGTTCACCCGAAAGATACTGTACGACCGATTGTAGAGCAGCGTGCATCCTGCGAAGAATATCACGTAGGTGGCGCCCATTGCCACCAAAGCCGCCGCCTGCTCGCCCAACCACGCGCCGAGCCCTCCCAACAGCGATCCCAGAAGCAGCCCGCCGACGTTGGCCAGCATTGCGCCCGAGAACAACCTGACCGGGTTCGCGTCGGTTGTGGCCACAAGCGGCCCGAGAGCCAAATACACCATAGCCAGAAAAAGATAATAGCCCGCATACAGAAAGCTGGGCACGATAAACGATGGCGAGACGTTCCCCATCAGATGCAGCACCATGGCAGCGCTCAGCAGAAATAGCACGGCGCTTGGCACCAGCAACACGCCCCGGCGCTCGGCAGCGTACTCGGCCAGCGCAACCGCGACCATCGCCACGATAACGACAGCCAGCACGCACGACCACGCCGCGGCATCGGCAAGAACCGCCTGCATGTCTTCGCTGCCGCGCAGACAGTTGTACGGGATGGAGAACACCGCGATGCACACGAAGAACAACGCCGGCGACTTCTCCATCGGCAGCTTCTCTTTGGCGCCCCACGCACTCGATGAATCGGCGAGCAACGTGCGGGAGCGCGCCAGACACGCGAGCGAGCCAATTGGCAGCGCAACGAATACGACCATGGCCAAGGCCAGCGGCAGATGGGTCTCGACGAAGTACGTCACCACCGAGCACACGATGGCCACGAGCGTGACGAGCAGCTGCTCGCCCTTGGGATTGAGGTACTTGTACATCTCGCCCCATGCGACGATGAGTGGAGTCGTGCCGAAAGCTATGAACACGCTTCCTGCGAATATGAGCGGACTCGATGCTCCCAGCAAACCGCCCGCCGCGAAGCACGCCGCACCCGCCCCCAGGCACGCCGCCGCAAACGGCACGGTGCGCCGGTCATCCAGCAGCGAGGATATGCGCCGCGATACGACGAACAATGCTAGGAACACGGCGAACGTGCATACCGAGTTGGCCACCCAAGCAACGCTCGACCCTGCATCGCCGCCTGCGCGCACCACCGTGCCGAAGAACGTGATGGAGTGCAGCGACGCCCACTGCAACGCCATGCCGGCAAGGGCAAGCAAGATGCCTGCAGCACGCTGCGTGCTGTAGATGGTCGCAGCACCGCCGGTGCGCGGGGCGGTATCCGACAGGCAGCGCATGTCGGATACCTCGGTGGATCCCTTCGCCATACTGATCACATCCCCTCGTTCCGCGTACGCGGCGAACATGCTCGACCGATCGCGCGCCTGCGCACCCCCTCCGCGGCTTCAGCGCCGCGCCCGCAGCGGCCTCTGCCACCGTCCACACGGATCCAGATCGGCCATGCTCGACGATACCACCCTCTGCTCGGTCTCCACCTTACCCGTTACGGGTAATTGCTCACGCCTGCATGGACGATTCTACCTCGAACGGGTACTTGCACACGCCACTGCCCGCTGGGAGAATCGCTTGCCGGGCCGACGGGCGAGCACCTGGGCGGCCTCATCGCGACATTCGGAAGAAAGGGAGAGGGAAATGGAACTGACCAGAAGGAGCTTCCTGGGCATCGCGGGCATGGCGGGCGTCGCGGCGGCGGGAGCGGGACTCGCGGGATGCGCGCCTGCTTCGACGGGCACATCGGCGCAGGACGCCTCGAACGACGGCGACGGCGCCAAAGGCGGCGTCACGCGTCAGGCCGTGGCCACCTACACCTGCGACGTCTGCATCTGCGGCGCGGGCAACTCGGGCCTTTCGGCCGCCGTCGAAGCCGCCCAGCAAGGGCTCGGCGTCGTCGTGTTGGAGAAGCACGGCGGCACGGGCGGAGGCGGTATCGGCACCGAGGGCGTGTTCGCCGTCAATTCGAAAATGCAGCAGGATGCAGGCATCGCGATCGAGCCGGCCGAAGTCATCGCCACGGAGATGAGCTACTCCCACAACCGCGCGAACGGCCTCAAGTGGCTTGATCTGATCGAAGCCTCAGGCGAGAACATCAGCTGGCTGCAGGACTGCGGCGTGAACTTCACCGGCGTGGTGGACGACTATCACGGCGGCCTGTTCGAAACGTTCCACTGGTTCGGCGAGAACCGCGCGCACGACGACTTCTCGCCCGCCATGACCGCCACGGCGCAAGAGCTGGGCGTGCAATTCCTCCTGAATTGTCCGGCCACCGACCTCGTCCTTGGCGAGGACGGCGCCGTCGCTGGCGTGTACGCGCAGAAGCTTAACGGCGACTATGTGCAGGTGAACGCAAAAGCAGTGGTGCTGGCAACCGGCGGTTTCGCCAACAATGACGAATACCTGCAGGAAGGCGGCTTCTCCGACACCACCAACGTGAAGCGCTTTTTGTATGGCTACGATGGCGACGGTGTGCGCATGGCCATCGAGGCCGGCGGAGCCAGCAACATACCGCGTATGTCGGGCTTGATGCAGTTGACCGTGTCAGGCGCCCCCGGCGGCGAATACGGCACGTACGGGCGCGGGGACGGGCTCGTGGTGGCCGGCCACAACGCGTGCTCCCTGTGGATCAACGAGGACGGCGAGCGCTTCTGCGCCGAATCGGCGGGCGTGGAGAACTGGATGAGCGACATGATCCCCTCGCTCATGCACCAGAAGCTCTTCTCGATCTACGACGCCAAGATCTTCAAGGACGCCTACGACGGCATGATAGCCCCGCGCCTCGATTGGGCGGCCACCCAAGAAGAGCTTAAGCAGCGCATCGAGGAAAACCCGCATGACGACTTCTTCAGCGCCGACACACTTGAGGAGCTGGCGCAGAAGGCCAGCAGCGCCCTCGATCTCGACTACGACACGGTCATAGCGTCTATCACCACCTACAATGAGATGTGCGATGCGAAGCGCGACGCGTACTTCGGCAAGCCCGCCGAGTACCTGCAGAAGCTTGAGAACCCGCCGTTCTACTTCTGCTACATGCCCCAATCCTGCATGGTGACATTCGGCGGCATTCGCACAAACCGCAAGATGGAGGTCGTGGACAAGAACGGGCAGCCCGTGCCCGGCCTGTACTCCGCCGGCGTGGACTCGGCGGATCTGTGGCCCAACATCTACACCATCAACGTGCCGGGCGGCACAAACGCTAACAACATCAACTCAGGTCGCTTCGCGAGCAAATCCGCCGCCGAGTATATCGGATCGAGCAAGGCGGGATCGGTTTCGTCCGAAGGCGACACGAGCGAATCGGTGCCCGATGTCTCATGGAGCATGCCCGAGGGCGCGCTCAAGGACGGCGTCTATACCGATACCCAGTTCGGTATGTTCAGCGACATCACGGTGACTGTAACCGTCGAAGGCGGCAAGATAGCCGAGATCAGCCAGGAGAACGAACTGGAAACCACCTATGTGGGTCAGGCCGCCATGGAAAATACGCTCATCCCGGCGGTCATCGAACAGCAAACTCCGGCCGTCGACACGGTGTCGGGCGCCACGCGCACCTCCGACGCCTTCCGCACCGCCGTGCAGACGTGCTGCGAGCAAGCTGTCTCGTAAACACACGGATCGCGCAGCACGAACGGCCAGCGCAAACCGAGTTCCCCCAAGCGCTTCCCGAAGGCCGCATCCTTCGGGAAGCGCTTCTTTGCATGCAAGCGGATCGCGAAGCGGCTGTCGCGCCGCTCTCCCAGCCGAGCGCGCGGAAATGTGCGGCTTCTTCGACGACTGTGACAGCTTGCGAAAGGCCCGCGAACATGCGGCGCGATCTCCGCAGTATCTCGCAGGATCAAATCGGCGCCTTTCCGCAACCGCTTCGGCAGCAGCCGCTTGACAGGAGCGGTAGACTGGCACGATGGCATGTGCGCTACCCCCGAAATCCGCACCTGCGGCACGCTGCACTAAACCGCCCGCGTTCCCCGCGCGCTGACCCGTGAGCCGCCGAAGCCCCCGCGGCCCGACCGAGCAGGGCAGCGACGAGCAGCAAGCATGCCAGCCGCCTGAAATCCGCGATCCGCATGCCGCCGCGCAAACGAAGGAACGACCATGATCATCGGCATCACTACAACCTATGAAGAGGACCACGGCTACGAGCGAGCGAATGTGGAATACCTCGAGCGCATAGCGCAGGCCGGCGGCACACCCGTGTTGCTGCCTCCCGCGCCCGGCGGCGACGAGGCCGCCATCGCCGCAGCCCGCGAGGTGGCGACGCGCATCGATGGATTGGTGCTCTCCGGAGGAGGCGACATCGACCCCGCGCTCTACGAGGAAGCACGCCTGCCCGAAACCGTCAACGTCGTGCATACGCGCGATATTTACGAGATGGCGCTGGCGCGATACGCGCACGAGCTCGACCTGCCCGTCCTTGGCATCTGCCGCGGTATGCAGGTGATGAACGTCGCTTTGGGGGGTACCCTCTATCAGGATATGAACGCCTGCGGCCTCACTGCGGTCGACCACCAGCAGCAACCCCCGTACGATGCGACCGAGCAACGCGCAGACGTCGCCTCCGGCAGCCTTCTGGCGCGGCTTTTATGCGGACGTCCCGAAACGGGCATGGCTCCCGGCTGCCAGGCTGGCTGGCCTGCGGATCTCGAAACGGGAAGAGCGGGCACAGGCCCCTGCACGATTCGGATCAACACGATGCACCACCAGGCCCTCGCCTCCCTCGCACCCGTGCTGCGCGTGTCCGCCGTCAGCGACGACGGCATCGTGGAAGCCGTGGAGGATCCGACGCGGAGCTTTTTCTTGGGCGTGCAGTGGCATCCCGAGTACCTTCGAAGGGACGCGCCTCTGTTCGAAGCGCTCGTGGCCGCCGCGCGCTCCTGAAAGCGAGACCGCCCGTGGAGCATTCGCGTAGGATCGAGCACTGCGCCACGCGCTGACACGCAGGTGCTATAATCCTTTTAGTTTGATTATCAAAGTATTAGGATCGCAGCGCGCTGCGGCGCGACGATCGAGGATGGAGCGATATGGGTAGCACGATCATCGGCTGCGGAAAGTCCCTCCCGGCACTGGAGGTTGAGAACGACGAGTTGCAGGCGCTCGTCGACACGAACGACGAGTGGATCGCCACGCGCACCGGCATCAGAAGCCGCCATATCGCCCTGACGGAGAGCAACGCCGACCTCGGCGAGGCGGCCGCGCGGCGCGCCCTCGGCTGGGAGCCGAGCGGCTGGACGCAGCGAGCGATCGAAGCTGACGAGATCGATCTGCTCATCTGCGCAACCGTCACCTCCGACGTCGTGGTGCCCTCGGCAGCCGGTATGTTGAAGCGGCGGCTCGGGCTTGGGAACGCCATCGCGTTCGATGTGAACGCCGCCTGCTCCGGCTTCGTGTACGGCATGACGGTCGCCGAGACCATGATGGCCGCCAGCGCAGCAGGAACGGTCGGAGCAGTAGGTCGCAACCCCGTGCGCCGCGCGCTCGTCGTAGGCGTCGAGCGCCTCACGCGCCTTACGAACTGGTTCGATCGCAACACCTGCGTGCTGTTCGGAGACGGCGCGGGCGCGGTCGTCCTCGAATGGGACGAGGAGCGCGCGGGTATCATCGGCAGCTATCTGGTGAACGAGGACGACGTGACGAACGCCCTGACGTGCCCCTCCGCGTTCGACGCCCCGCAGCCGTTCGATCGGTCCGGCGTTTCGCTTGCCGAGCCGATTCCCGTCGATCGAGCCCAGGATCGTATCGATGAGGAACTTGCCACACTCGAATCCGTGCAGGCCGGAGAACCGCGCCAGGTTTTGCGCATGGACGGTCCGCGCGTGTTCAAGTTCGCGACGGCCGCTATGACCGAGGCCGTCCACCGCGTGCTCGATCGCTCGAACCTTACGCTCGACGACGTGAAGTGCATCGTGCCGCACCAGGCCAACGAGCGCATCATCAAGTACGCGGCCAAAAAACTCAACCGACCGCTCGACTTCTTCCAGGTGTCTATCGGCGATACCGGCAATTCGTCGGCCGCAAGCGTGCCGATGGCGCTTGCCGACGCCTATGCATCGGGTCGTATCAAGCAGGGCGACAAGGTGATCCTCACCGCCTTCGGAGGCGGGTTCACTTCAGGCGCCGTTCTGTTCGAAGCGTAAGACCCGAGGCTGCAAAGCGACGGGGCTGCGCGAGGCTTTACCTCCTCGGCACCGCACGCGCAACGGCACGCGCGCATACGACAGCCGCGACAGCCTTCAGCACATCGGGAATAGCGAAGGGGACCACGGTTACGGCGATGGATGCTGCGAGATCCACCCCGACCACCGCGGCATACTGAATGCATCCGCACACATACGAGACGGCGATGAATGTGAGGCAGGCGAGAAAATCGACTGCGAACGCGCGGGCGTTCGTCCTGCCTTCCCCCATCGCATGCCCAAGCCCTTTTCGAACGAGAAGCGCCGCGCCCACGCCCAGCAGATACCCCCACAAATACCCGCCCGTTGGACCGAGGAGCATGCCGATACCCCCGCGCATCCCCGAAAACAGAGGCAGCCCGATGGCGCCAAGCACAAGATAGCCTGTGATTGCGGCCATACATTCGCGCGGCTTGAGCACGAGAATGGCGAACGACACGGCGAACATCTGCAGCGTCAGTAGAATAGGCCCGAATGGGATAGCCACCCAGGCGGACACGCCCATGAGCGCTATCGACAACCCTACAAACGCGATCGGTCGCGCTCTTGAAGCGCTTCCCGCTTTCGTGCTCGCATCTTCCATACCGCGCTCCTTCTTCCTCATGTCGATGATCAACGAACGTCCGATGTCGGCAAATCTTCCGAAATCGCGTCGTTCTTGTCATTTTCAAACGAAGCCTTGAACTGGATATATGCTATATGATACCAGATCGAAGACTTCGCAGAAAACGCTTGGATTCGGAATCATGCATCACGTCGGCGCGATCCTCCCCCAAGCGCGGTCGACGCTCCCGGCGCACGCGCGGACATTAGAACTTCGCCTGAATCTCGCCCCGCTCAAGCTTTCGCAGTCGGCCCATTTCAAGAAGGATGAACACCGCCGTGGTGAAGATGGCCAGGAAGTCCGCCAAAGGCGTGGCGAAATACAGCGCATCCAAACTCGTGAACTGCGGAAACCATCCCGGCAATACGAGCGGCAGCACCAGGAACAACGGGATGAGGAACAGGATCTGGCGCGTGAGCGACAGAAAGATGGATTTCGCCGGCTGGCCTGTCGCCTGAAAGTAGTTCGATCCCACAATCTGGAATCCGACGAACGGCAGCATGGCCAGCTGCACTTTGAGGGCAAACACCGTGAAGCCGAGCAAGCTATCATCCTCGATGCCGAAGAACCCGACGATCTGCTCCGGGAACAGGTGGACAAGGCCCCATAGCACGACGCCGATGCCGGTCGCTCCGATGATGCCGCACAGTAACGTTTTCTTCACGCGCTCGAACAAGTGCGCACCGTAGTTGAACCCGAGCAACGGCTGAATGGCGATCGCCACGCCGATAAGCGGCAGTACCGTGAACATCGCCACCCGCTGCACGACGCCGATGGAGGCGAGCGCCCCCTCCGCTCCGATGGGGTTCATTGACCCGTAGAGATTCAACAGATTGTTGAGCACGAAGTTCACCACGGCCATGCCCGCCTGCACGGCAAAGCTAGCCAAGCCGAGCGAGAGGATGAGTCCGACCGTGCGCGCATGGAGCGGTAAGTGGCGCAGGCGCAGGCGCATGGGCACGTTCTTCGTGAACAGGAAGTACCACAGCACGCAGGCGCACGAGATAGCCTGGCCGAAAAGCGTAGCGAGCGCACTGCCCTGCACGCCCCACCCCAACACCATGACGAACAGAAAGTTGAAGATCGTGCACGCCACAGCGCCCACGATCATGGTCGAAAGCGCGCGATTCGGCGCACCGGCCGTCCTGATGAAGTTGTTCACGCCCATGCCGATGCACTGGAACACGAAGCCGAGCGAGATGATCTGGATAAACGAGCGGGCATAGTACCAGTCCTCCGCCGTGGCGCCCGAGATGCCCAGCACGCCGTCGATGCACGCCGGCACATGCGCTACCACGGCCACGACGGCAGCCAAGATGATGCTCAGGCACACCGTGTTGCCTAGGCTTCGCTCCGCCTCTTCACGATTGCCCTCGCCCATCCGCAATGCCGCAAGCGCATTGCCGCCGTTTCCTACGAGCATGGAGATAGCCATGAACACCGTCATGACAGGCATCGCGACCGTGGCCGTGGCCAGGCCGATCTCGCCCATGGCCTGGCCGAGAAAGATGGAATCGATAAGGTTGTAGGCGCCGTTCACGAGCATGCCGAGGATAGAGGGTATGGCAAACTCCACGATCAGGCGCGGAATGGAAGCCGTGCCCATGCGCGTGACTTTGTCCTCGCGGGCGGGCTGGGCGGGCTGCTCGTTCTCGTCGGATACGGGGTTCTTCGTCGCTACCATAGCTTCGGGGTTGCCTTTCGCGTCGATGCCTTTTGCGGGAACGACATATTGTACCCCCAAGATAGGAGTCATCCCAGCCGCCAGCGCATACACCATAAAGTGGACGGTTCCAGCGCTCGGCGCCCGGAAAAGGAAGGCCTCAAAATAGACAGGCTACGCCAAAGATGCAAGGTGGGCTTCGCCGGAAGCCACGGCGGTCTCGTCGCCGGACGCATCGCGCAGTACAAGACGACCCTGCTCGTCGACCCGCACAACACAGCCAGCGGCGAGGGTCGCTCCCCCTCGATCGACGACGACGACGGCACGGCCCGTCAGACTCGAATGCTCGTCGAACTCGGCAGCCAACGATGCGAACCCGGCGTGCGTCCACGCTTCGTACAGCGGCGCGAAGGCTGCTAGAAACGCATCAAGCACCTCGTCGACGGATACATCGGCAAAGTCGGCCACGTAGGCGGCGCGATTCTTGCCGCCCACCTCGGGACGCTCGGCTGGCGGCCGGACGTTCACGCCGACGCCCGCGCACACCCCGCCCCCATGTCCCTCAAGCGAAATGCCGCAGAGCTTGCCCGCTTCGGCCACCACGTCGTTAGGCCATTTGACGAGGATACGTGCGAGTTCCGCCTGAGAAGCGAGCCCTGCGAGTGCACGGCGCACAGCCAATCCCACGACCAGGCTCAACGTGGGCAGCAGCGTCGGCGCAACCTGCGGACGCAGCAACAGCGAACAGTACAGGCCGCCTTCCGGGCTCGTCCACCTGCGGCCTTGGCGGCCGTACCCGGCCGTCTGCCGCCTTGCGCGAACCACAAGACCCTCTGTCTCGCCGTCATCGAGAGCGCGCTTCACCATCTCATTCGTCGACGTGACCTCCTCGAAGGAGCGCACGCGAAACGGCAGAGAAACGCCTCCGTCCCCCTGTGCGACGGACGCCGGCAGCATGGTATCGCGGCTCACAGGCGCTCGGCCTTCCCCACCTTCACGGCATCCGCAGTCACCGTATTCCCGTCGGCCAGCACATGTCCGGGACGTAATTCGACGATCGGCTTGACCACGAAATCGCGCTCGAGGGCACGCGGATGCGGCAGCGTGAGCACGTCGGCATCCGACACGTACAGCTGGTAGTCGACGATATCGATGTCGCAGGTGCGGGGCCCGTTTTCAATTTCGCGCACACGGCCCAGGCTGTTTTCGATCGCATGCAGATAGCCCAAGAGCTCCTTGGGCGCGATGCCCGTGCGCAGCAGAACGGCCGCATTCACGAACGTGTCCTGATCCTCGTAGTACGCGGGCTCGCTTTCATAGAAACCAGATATGTCCACGATCTGCGTGTCGGGCAGCGCGCAAAGCTCGGTAATGGCTTGGTTGAGCATGGCCTTCTTGCCCTCGCGCTCTTCGCCCGGCTCGGCTACAAGGGCGACGTTGCAGCCCAGGCTCAAAAACACGTACGGCCGCAGGTCGCCGAGCGCCTTTACCGTCTCGGCTACGTTGTGCGTGCGCACTATGCTCGCGCCCAACTCGCACGCCATGAGCGCCTCAGCAGCCGACACCTGGTCGCGATCCGCAGGGCTCTCAATGCCATGGGCGAAACCCAGGTAGCTCTTGCGTGACAGCGCCGCCATCACCGGATAGCCAAGACGGGCGAACTCCTGGAAGTTGCGCACGAGGTCGAGCGTCTGCTGCGGCGTCTTGCCGAAGCCAGGACCCGGATCGATGCAGATGCGGTCGCGCGCGATGCCCGCCTCCTCAAGGGAAGCGGCCCGGTCGCGCAGCCAATTGCGCACGTCGGCCACCACGTCGTCGTAAGCGGGAGCATCCTGCATGGTCGCGGGTTCCCCTTGCATATGCATGACCACGAGACCGCAAGCCCGATCGCGCACGAGCCCCACCATAGCCGGGTCGCGAAAGCCCGACACGTCGTTGACGACGGCTGCGCCCGCGTCGAGGCACGCCTCTGCCACGGCCGCATGCCGCGTATCGATGCTCACGCATACGCCACGCTGCGCCAGCTCGCGCACCGCCGGCACCACGCGCGCAAGCTCATCGGCTTCGGTCACGGGCGCGGCACCCGGACGCGTCGACTCGCCACCCACGTCGATGATATGCGCCCCTTCGTCGAGCATGCGCTCGGCGTGCGCGATCGCCGCATCGAGCGAGTCGTGCGCTCCCCCGTCGGAAAAGGAGTCGGGGGTCACGTTGAGAATGCCCATCAAAATGGGCATTCTCGTGTCGAATTCGTAGGTTGAACAGCGCCAGATCATCGTTCGGTATCGTCGCCTTTCGCGTCGTCTTGAGCTGCAGGAGGCTCGCTGCGGCGCTGGGCTTCCGGCTGGCGGTGCTCGGAGTCCTTCGACTCCATGCGCGACGGCTCCTCACTCGCAACGGCATCTTGCCGACCTTGCGACATGGGCGCACCTTCTTCGTGTGGGACATCCTGCTCGCCGTCGCCAGGAGCCGGCTCGCGGAACGGCGGATTCGGGTCCTGATCGCCCGGTTCCACCGGCTCCTCTTTCCAGTCGGGATCGGCTAGCTGCGCATCCCGGGCGCGAGCCTCGGCCTCTTCGCGCTCTTTGCGGGCGATGATCTCGTCCTCGTGCTTGAGGTATTCGTCCCACGTATTGTCGAGCAGCGCCAGGCACGCCTCGCCTTCCACGGTCTCGCGCTCCAGCAGCACGCTGGCCATGAGGTCCATCTGCTCGCGATGGCTTACCAAGATCTCGTAGGCGCGGTCGTGCGCGTCCCTCATGATGCGGGCGACCTCGTCGTCGATGCGCTTGGCCGTCTCCTCCGAGTAGTCCTGCGTGTTGCCGTAGTCGCGGCCGAGGAACACCTCGTGGTTTGGCTGGCCGAACACCTGCGTGCCCAGTTCGGCACTCATGCCGTACTGCGTCACGATGGCGCGGGCCATCTTCGTGGCGCGCTCCAGATCGTTCGAGGCGCCCGTGGTGATATCGTCGCAGAAGATCTCCTCCGCCACACGGCCGCCCATGAACACGGCCAGCTCGTCGCGCATCTCGCCGAGCGAGTTGAGCACCTTGTCCTCCTTGGGGATGGACAGCGTGTAGCCGAGCGCCCGACCGCGCGAGATGATGCTGATCTTGTGCACGGGGTCAGCGTGCGGCAGCAGATGCCCAACGAGAGCATGACCGCTTTCGTGGTAGGCGATGGTGTGCTTCGTCTGCTCGTCGAGCACGCGGCCCTTGCGCTCCGGGCCGGCGATGACGCGCTCCATGGACTCGCTCACCTCGCGCTGCGTGATGATCTTCTTGCCGCGGCGCGCCGTGAGCAGCGCGCTCTCGTTCATGAGGTTCGCCAGGTCGGCGCCCGTGAAGCCCGGCGTGAGCTTGGCCACCTTCGCCAGGTCCACGTCGCTGCCGATGGGCTTGTCCT
>ENA-ORTH01002657-ORTH01002657.1-human-gut-metagenome-genome-assembly--contig:-NODE-2657-length-13770-cov-4.167845_pt1 | contig 13770 bp, 14 predicted proteins | sample MGYA00241914_ERZ509192 | MGnify/ENA primary metagenome ERZ509192 (study PRJEB26280, sample SAMEA2338826) | human gut metagenome | biome: human gut; feature: human-associated habitat; material: faeces... | reverse complement strand
CTTCCATTACGCTCAGGATTGATGGAACTTTGAACCTGCTTCCTGTTGCACTTGGCTTGACAATTCGCTGTTTGTATTAAACACGGAAAGCAAAAGGAGGGCAACATCATGAACAGCCGTTTAACTCAGCTGGGCTTTGGCGTAAGGCAGATAGCGACGGGGATATATCATATTGACGAATGGGGCGTGGCATCCTGTTATCTTGTGGAAGGCAGTGAACGCGCACTGCTGATAGACACCGGGGTGGGCCTGGGCGATATGCCGGGGCTTGTGCGCACATTGACAAAGCTGCCCGTCACGGTGGCTGCCACACATGCGCACTGTGACCATATTGGCGGTGCGGGTGGCTTTGGCAATATTTATGTGCCGGCCCCGGAGGCACGGCATAGGGCGGGCCAAAGCCGCGCCGTGCGCCGGGCATTCCTCTGTACCGAGCACGGCCTGCGTGAACGCGGTGCGGTCCCGGCCATGCTTGCAAAAGGGCCAGCCGCGCGCATGCTGCCCCTGACGGCGGGGCGTGTGTTCCATCTGGGCGGGCGCACTGTGAAGGTACTGGCCGCAGGCGGGCACACGCCCGGCGGGGCTTATTATCTGTGCAGGGAGGAAGGCCTGCTGTTCACGGGCGACAACATCTGCCGCGAGGTGTGGCTGTTTTTGCCGGGGACGTGCCCGCTGGAGCAATGGGTGCAAAGGGCGGAAAAAACGCTTTGCCTTGTGGGGCAGAACGGCCTGCGCATGTACAGCGGGCACGGCGGGGCTGTGGCACCCGCGATGGTGTATGGGCAAATATTCACTGCCCGAAAGTATCTGGGGCAGCACCCGGCCAACACGCATCTGGCCCGTGTGCGCGCGCTTGCGTGCGGGGGCGGGGGAAGAATACTGCTGCGCACCGACAGGCTGTATGCCCCAGCCTCCAAATAGCAAAAAAGACATTCTCATTGTGTTTTCTGGTAAAAATATGCCGGGCGTGCCGCATTATGCGCAAAAGGCCCGCGCTTTTATTCAGCGTATCAGACAAAACGACAAATTTTGAAAAAATGAAAAAATCCCGCTGGAACCGCGTTGTTTTATGATACAATAAATACGACATAACTAACCGGGCGGCTAAGGCCGCCGCAGAAAAGACATTATTGATTCTGAACATTGTGTGAGGAGTGTGTTCCAACCATTATGGCACAGGAAAAAAGCGCGAAAGAATTTTTCAAGGCATCCGAGCGCGTGGCAGATCTGGGCATCATCGCATGCCCCGGCGCGGAAGAGCTGACACAGAAGATCAACCAGCATTTGCTGCGCTGGGCAAGAGAAGCGGACATTCAGGATGAGACCTTTATCATCGACAGCGAATGCCCGCGTTTTTCGTCCGGCGACGGCAAGGGCCTGATTAAAGCATCTATCCGCGGCGATGATTTGTTCTTCATTGTGGACGTTGGCAATTATAACTGCAAATACAAAATTTTCGGCCATGAAAACTGCATGAGCCCGGACGACCACTTTCAGGATTTGAAGCGGCTGATTCAGGCGGCCAGCGGCAAGGCGCACCGCGTGAGTGTGGTGATGCCCCTTCTGTACGGCAGCCGCCAGCACCGCCGCAATTACCGCGAAAGTCTGGATTGCGCGGTTGCCCTGCAGGAGCTGCAGGCCCTTGGCGTGCAGAACATCGTGACGTTTGACGCGCACGACCCGCGCATGCAGAACGCCGTGCCCCTGATGGGCCTGGACAACATGATGCCCACCTATCAGGTCATCAAGGCTATGATCCGCTGCGTGCCTGACCTTCGCCTGGACAGCAGGCATTTCATGGTTATCAGCCCGGACGAGGGCGCTATGCAGCGCAATATGTACTATTCCAGCGTGCTGGGTGTGAACCTTGGCATGTTCTATAAGCGTCGCGATTATTCGCGTGTGGTGAATGGGCGCAACCCCATTGTGGCGCACGAGTATCTAGGCGAAAGTGTGGAGGGCAAGGACGTTTTTGTGGCGGATGACATCATCTCGTCCGGCGAAAGCATGCTGGACATTGCCTTCGCCCTGAAAAAGCAGGGCGCACGCCGCATTTTTGCCAACGCCACTTATGCCATCTTCACGAACGGGCTGGCCGCTTTTGACGAGGCCGTGGAGCAGGGTGTGCTGAACGGCGTGTTCGGTACGAACCTTACTTACCTCACGCCGGAACTGAAGAGCCGCGCATGGTTCCACGAGGTAGATGTTTCGAAGTATATTGCCTATTACATTGCGGCAGTGAACCATGATATCTCTGTCAGCGCCATCATTGACCCGCACGAAAAGATTCGTGCTCTTCTTGAAAAAACCTATGGCCAGAAGTGACTGGGCTGCCTTGCGCAAGGCGGCCCGCCAAAAACCGGTGCGGCATAAGAGAGCAGCGGCGCCTGCCTTGGAGTTTTAGCACGGAAAGCGTTCAGAACGGCTCTGCAGGCCCGGCGGCTTGCGGAGCCGTTCTTTTTACAGAAAACCACGGATGCTGCGGCGGCGCGGGGCGGCCTGCGCCCCGGCACCGTTCTCTTGCGGCCCGCCGGAACCGGCGGGCCTTTCTGTATGCTGTGCGCGGTATATCTGCCGGCGAAAGGCCCCTTTGTGTCGAACCTTTGCACCGGCGGTTGCCAGCAGCCCTTGCGGCTGATATACTGGGTACATGCACAGGCACTGCTCTGGGGCACGGGCATAGCCAGGCGGCGCGCGTGTATAGTGAGGGCACAGGGGGCGTTTGTGTTGCATATCCTGTTTTTGGTTATTTGGGCGGTGGGCGTGTTCGTCCTGTGGAAAAACGGCCCTGCAAAGGCCGGCCCGCTGGGGGCGGCGCTGGGCGTGTTCTTTCTTGTATGGGGCGTGGGCGGCTGCGGCGCTGTGTGGCTGGGCGGCTGCGGCATGCCGGCGGGCGTTTTGAGCCTGGGGCTGGGTCTGCTTCTGGCGTTTACAGGTGTGTTCCGCCTGCGCAATGTGTATGCGTGCCGCCTTCCGGTGCAGGGCGTATACTGTTCGTGCAACATGTATGTGTCGAAGAACGCGGCGCAGTGCGCGCCCGTGTTTGAATATACGGTGGACGGCCAGCGCATCCGCACGCAAAGCGCCGAGGCCATGGGGCGCCGCGAATTGGAAAAACGCTACCGCGAGGGCGGGAGCTACGAGATATTTGTGGATGAAAAGCACCCTCGCTTTTTTGTGCTGCAGCGCAGGGTGCATCTGTTCGATATCGGCCTGCTTGCGTCTGCGCTGCTGTTTGCGGCGCTGGGAGTATACTGCTTTTTGGCCGGCTGAAGGGGCCTGCGCGCTTTTTCAGCCTCTGCAGGGGCAAAAAAACGCATTTTGCTTGACAAGCCACGCTTTTGCTTTATAATGAAATACGGAAATCGGAAAACGGCGCTGACCGGACAAACGCCGCACATCTGTGTGCTTTTCAGAGAGAGGGTGCGAGGCTGAAACACCCTTGGCACAGCAGGCGGCGCGCCACCCGTGAGCTTCCCGCGATGAGCGGGGCGTACAGGCTGCGTTAAGGCCTTGAAAAGCGGCGTGCTTTGCGCGCAACTTGGGTGGTACCACGGAAGCCTTTGCGGCCTTCGTCCCTTGGCGGGGCGAGGGCTGTTTTTTTTCGAAATATGAATGGAAAGAGGAGAAATACGAACAGTATGGAATGGACAGGCCTGAACGAACTGCGCGAGAAATACCTTTCGTTTTTTGAAAGCAAGGGGCATCTGCGCCTTGGCAGTTTCCCGCTGGTGCCGCACAACGACAACAGCCTGCTGCTCATCAACTCGGGCATGGCGCCCATGAAAAAGTGGTTTCTGGGGCAGGAAGAGCCGCCCCGCCACCGAGTGACCACCTGTCAGAAGTGCATCCGCACGCCGGATATCGAGCGCGTGGGCATCACCGCCCGCCACGGCACTTTCTTTGAAATGCTGGGCAACTTCAGCTTTCAGGATTATTTCAAGGAGGAAGCCATCCCCTGGGCGTGGGAATTCCTCACAGGCGTGCTGAAGATAGAGCCGGAAAAGCTGTATATCTCCGTATACCTTGACGACGACGAGGCCTATGACATCTGGACAAAGAAGGTTGGCATCCCCGAAGACCATATGGTGCGGTTCGGCAAAGAGGACAATTTCTGGGAGCATGGCTCCGGCCCGTGCGGCCCATGCAGCGAGATATATTTTGACCGCGGACCAGAATTTGGCTGCGGCAAGCCGGACTGCAAGGTGGGCTGCGACTGCGACCGCTACATGGAAGTGTGGAACCTTGTGTTCAGCCAGTTCGATTCCGACGGCGCGGGCAATTATACACGCCTGGAAAAGCCCAATATCGACACCGGCATGGGCCTTGAGCGCCTGGCCTGCGTGATGCAGGGCGTGAGCAACTTGTTTGAAGTGGACACCGTGCACAATATTTTGAACCATGTGGAGAAAATCACCGGTAAAAAATACGGCGAGAGCGACGCGCAGGACATCTCCATCCGCGTTATCACAGACCACATCCGTTCCACTGTGTTTATGGTGTCGGACGGCATCCTGCCCTCGAACGAGGGCCGCGGCTATGTGCTGCGCCGCCTGCTGCGCCGCGCCGCACGCCACGGCCGCATGCTGGGTGTGACGCGCCCGTTCCTGGCCGAACTGTGCGACACCGTCATCCGGGAGAACGGCGGGGCCTACCCCGAGCTTGTGGAGCATTCGGATTATATAAAAAAGACCATCGCGGCCGAGGAAGAACGCTTTTCACGCACCATCGACCAAGGCCTTGCCATCCTGAACAGCATGATAGAAAACCTGAAGGATGCGGCTGCTGAAGGCGCAAAGCGTATCCTTTCGGGCCTGGACGCCTTTAAGCTGAATGATACCTTCGGCTTCCCGCTGGACCTGACAAAGGAAATTGTGGCCGAGCAGGGCATTACAGTGGACGAAGAGGGCTTTGCTGCGGCGCTGAAAAAGCAGCGCGACACCGCGCGTGCCGACCGTATGAGCCGCGACATCTCCGGCTGGGCGGCAGACCTGTTCAGCGCCGTGGACGCCCCTGCCACTGAATTTTTGGGCTACGACATGCTGGAGGCACAGGGCACGGTGACGGCCCTTTCCGACGGCGATGAGCTGGCGGATGCCGTGGCCACGGATGACGGCGAAAAGGACGGCGTGCTGGTGGTGCTGGACCGTACCCCCTTCTACGCCGAAAGCGGCGGCCAGGTGGCCGATACCGGCATGCTGGAGACGGCCAGCGGCGCGAAGCTTACTGTCTACGCAGTGAAAAAGACCCCAAAGGGCTTCTTTGTGCACACCTGCGCATTGCAGGAGGGCACGCTGAAGGTGGGCGATGCCGTCACCGCCAAGGTGGACGCGGCGCGCCGCCACGCCATCATGCGAAACCACACGGCCGCGCACCTTCTGCAAAAGGCCCTGCGCGAGGTTCTGGGCAACCATGTGCATCAGGCTGGTTCGTATGAAGATGACGAGCGCGTGCGCTTCGACTTCACGCACTTCTCTGCTGTGACTCCGCAGCAGCTTGAACAGGTAGAGCGCATTGTAAACGAGAAAATTCTGCAGGCCCTGCCTGTCAGTGTAAAGGTGATGCCGCTGGAAGAGGCAAAGAAGATGGGCGCCATGGCGCTGTTTGGCGAAAAATATGGCGACACGGTGCGCGTGGTGGACGCCAGCGGCTGGAGCACTGAGTTCTGTGGCGGCACCCATGTGAAAAACACGGCTGAGGTAGGCTGCTTCAAGGTGCTCAGTGAGGCCAGTGTGGCGGCGGGTATCCGCCGCATCGAAGGCACCACCGGCTGGGGTGTGCTGAAGCTGCTGGAAGAAAAGACGGACGTCATTGCACAGGTGGCGGGCACGCTGAAGGTTTCGAATGTGCGCGACCTGCCCGCGCGTGCCGCAGCGGTGGCCGGTGAAGTGAAAACGCTGCAGAAAGAGCTGGATGAGTTGAAGGCGCGCGAGGCGCGCAGCAAGCTGGACGGTCTGTTCGAGAACGCCAAAGAGGTGCAGGGCGTGAAGCTGTTCACCGTGTATCTCACCGGCACGCCCACCGAGGCGGTGCGTGCCATGTGTGATGCCACACGCGACAGGGCGGCATGCAGCGTAGCGGCCATCATTGCGGAAAACGAGGGCAAGTATTCTCTGGCTGTGGCCGTGGGCAAAGAGGCTCAGGCCAAGGGGCTGGCCGCGGGCCGGCTGGCGAAGGAGATTGCCTCTGTGGCGGGTGGCAACGGCGGCGGCAAGCCCGATTTTGCCATGGCTGGCATCCGCGATGCTTCGAAGATAGACGACGCGCTGAATGCCGTGCCGGGCATTGTGGAAAAGACGCTGAACGCATGAGCAAAGCTTTTTCGGCAGGGCGCGGCTTGCCCGCGCCCTGCTGCCCAGGTTTCCGGCGCTATGCCGGAACCACCGAAGGAGGTTTTTGAATGGATTGCCTGTTCTGCAAAATGGCCGCGGGGGAGATACCCATAAACAAGGTGTATGAGGATGACACGGTGCTGGCCTTTCACGATATTGACCCGCAGGCGCCCGTGCATGTATTGGTCATCCCCAAGGTGCACATTGCCTCGCCCGCGCACATCACGCCGGAAAATTCCGCCGTGGTGGCACATGTGTTTGAGGTAATTGCCGGCCTTGTGGGCACGCTGGGGATGGAAAACGGCTACCGTGTGGTGACAAACTGCGGCGCCGACGGGGGCCAAAGTGTGCCGCACCTGCACTTTCATGTGCTGGGCCGCCGCAGCCTTGCGTGGCCCCCGGGCTGAGAAAAGCCTGTCTTATTCAAACAAAGAAAGGAAGCGTCATACCATGCGCAAAACCTATACTCTTCATGTCGCGGGCCTGGAACGGGAACTGCCGCTGTGCCCGGTGAATGAAAAAATGGACATTGCGGCCTTTGTTATGTTCAGCGATGTAGAGCTTACCATCGCCTGCGCAAAGGCCCTTCTGGAAAAGCTGCCGGAATTCGATGTTATCGTTACGGCAGAGGCAAAAGGCATCCCGCTGGCCTATGAGATGAGCCGCCAAAGCGGCAAAAAATATATCCCCGCGCGCAAGGGCCCGAAGCTGTATATGGAAAAGCCCGTTATCGTGAAGGATAAGTCCATCACCACGGCCGCCGAGCAGATGCTGGTCATTGACCAGAAAGACCTCGACTACATGCAGGGCAAGCGCGTGGTGATAGCAGACGACGTTATCTCCACAGGCGGAAGCCTGCACGCGCTGGAGGCGCTTGTGTCAAAGTGCGAGTGCACTGTCGTGGCGCGGGCGGCCGTGCTGGCGGAGGGCGACGCGGTAGATCGCGGCGACATCACTTTCCTGGCCCCGCTGCCCCTGTTCTTCCACGATTGATGCGCCGCCCGGTATATGGGTTCGGCCTTGCGTTCTGCCTGGCCTGCCTTGCGGGCGCGTTTGTGCCGCTGCCGGCCCTTTGGCTGGCGGCGGCTTTTTCTGCATGCCTGCTTGCGGCGCTGACGCTGCGCGGCAGGCGGGCCCGGCGGGGCATGGCGCTTGTGTGCTGTGCGGGGGCGTGCCTTGCCTTTTTATGGCGCGGCGTTTATACGCTGGCCGTGGTGCAGCCTGCCGGGGCGCTTGCAGGCACCACGGCGCAGGTGCAGGCCGTGGTGCGGCAGACAACGGCCAGCTACCTGCCCGGCAGTGTGAACGCCACAGTGCGTATCACGCAGATAGACGGCAGGCGGGCACGGCTCAGCACCTATCTGGAAGCCGTGCCCGGCCTTGCGCAGGGCGATATCTTTACCGCCCGGCTGGAATTTTCCGCCCCGGAGAACACAGGCTATGCCCGCGCCCGCAGGGCGGACGGCGTGTATATAGACGCCGCCGCACAGCGCGTGGAGGTAGTGGGGCGACAGGGCGGCATATCCGGCGCGGCGCAGCAGATGCGCGCCGCGCTGTGCAGCGGCCTCACACGCCTGCTGGGCCGGCAGGCGGGCAGTGTGGCGCGCGCCGCCGCATTCGGTGATAAAAGCGCCCTTTCGTCCGAGGTGAACGCCATGTTCCGCGCAGCCGGGCTGTCGCATGTGCTGGTGGTTTCCGGCCTGCACCTTTCGGCGGCCTCCGGCATACTGTACAGCCTTCTGCGCACAAGGCTGCGCCGCCGGGGCGCTGCGGCGGTGTCCTGTGCGATGGTGCTCTGTTTTTTGATGCTGGCCGGCGCCGGGCCCAGCGCAGTGCGCGCAGGCGTTGCCCTGCTGTTTCTGTATGGCGGCATGCTGGCCTGGCGCAAAAGCGATGCGCGCACGGGCATGGGCGCCGCGGGCGTTCTGCTGTGTATATTGACAGGGCCGGACGCCGCGCTGGACGTGGGCGCGCAGCTTTCGTTCTGCGCGGCTCTGGCCGTGATATGGGCGGGCGAGCAGACAAGGGCCTGGAATAAACGGGAAAGGGGCCGCTTTTCCTTTTTGCTGCGCCCTGTGCGGGAGGCCCTGTTTGTTTCTGCATGCGCGTGTCTTGCCACGCTGCCCGCGCTGTGCGCGGCCGGGCTTGGGGCCAGTGTGATCACCCCGCTTGCAAACCTGCTGGCCCTGCCCGCCGTGCCCTTTGCCGTGCTGGCGGGGCAGGGGGCGGCGCTGTGCGCGCTTTGCCCGCCGCTTGGCTTTGCGGCGCGCCTTTTGGGGCTTGTATGCGGGCTGGCCGTGCGCTGGCTCATATTCATATGCGGGCTGTTCAGCGCAATGCCCGGGCAGGTTTACCTCAGCGGCGGGTTCGCGCTTGCGGCCGTGTGTGCCGTGTGTGCGCTGTGGTTCAGCCAGCGCCGCTTCTGCGTGCCGCCCCGCCGCGCGGCGGCCGCTTCGCTTCTGTTTGCGGCTCTGGCCGTGGGCGGCTATGCGCTGGCTGACGCCGGGGTGGTGCATATCGCGCCCGTGGGCGGCGGTGTGAACCCCTCGTTGGCCGTAACGCAGGGCGGCTTTACGGCAGTGGTGTTCCGCGGCGGCGCACAAAGCGCGGCGCGCGTGGCGGAGGACCTGGCCCAGATGAACCGCACAAGGGTGGACCTTGTGCTGGATGCCCGTGTGGAGCCGCAGCGCGATGCCGTCTGCGCCGCACTTTCGCCTGCGGAGTATATTGCCGTTTCTGAAGGTGGTGCGGCGGGTGGCGCATATGGGCCGTTCCGTGATATAATATTTTACACAAGGCGCCAGGGCGAGGGCAATTTTGTGTGCCTGCAGATGAATGGATATACCCTGGCGGCCACCTGCGGCAGTGTGTCTGCCGAGGGCTATAAGCCTGTGGATGTGTATTTCTGCGCCTCCACACAGGCTGCGGCGCTTTCTGCCGGTACGGTGTGGCTGCCTGCCGCGCCGTCCGTCACCGCGCAGGGGGCCGGCGCCTGTGTGCGCAGCGGGCCGCAGGCGCAGCTTGCAGTGCGCGGGCCGGGGCATGTCCGCTGGAAAGGGGTAACCAATGAGCTTTCGTGATATGCAGTTGGAAAGGGTGTTGGCACAGCCCGGCTGTGCAGTGTTTTACTTTTATTCCACACAGGAATTTCTGGTGCGCGACGCCGCGCAGAAAGCCGTGCATCATCTGATGCAGGGCGGCGATGCAGAGTTGACGCGCATCGAGGGGCCGTCGCCCGACATTGGCGAGGCCGTGGCAGCCGCAGGCACCATCTCGCTGTTCGGCACAAAGCGCGTGGTGGAAATGCCGCGCGTAGAGCCCGCCGCCATGAGCGAGAAGGACGTGGAGGCCCTGTGCGATTTGATGCACAGCCTTGAAAATGCGGTGATGGTGCTGACCACTGTGTTCAAGGACGACAAGGCAAAGACCGCAAAAAAGGCCAAGCTTCTGATAGCCGCAGCGGCCAAGGCGGGCGCAGCGCTGGAGTTTGAAAAGCCCGGGCCGGGGGCCGTGCGCGACTTTCTGGCCGCAAGGGCGCAGGCATTGGGCACGCGCCTTGCGCCCGGCACGGCGGACGCGCTGGTGCAGCGGTGCGGCACAGACCTGTATACGCTGGAAAACGAGCTTGCCAAGCTGGCCGCTGTGTGCGGCTACACCGAGGTGACGCCTGCCCTTGTGCAGCAGATGGGCACGCTGAATATAGAGGCGGACGTGTTTGAAATGGTGCGCTTTGTCACGGCGAACCAGCTGCCCCGCGCCCTGCACAAGCTCTCTCAGCTTTTGGCGCTGCAAAACGAGCCCATCGCCGTCACGGCGGCGCTTTCTGGCACGTTTATCGACATGTACCGCATGAAGCTGGGGGCCGCCCAGAGGCGCCCGGCTGCCATGGTGATGAAAGATTTTGCCTACCGCGGCAGCGACTGGCGCCTGCGCAAGGCGGGCGAAAGCGCGGCCAAATACACCCGCGCCCAGCTTGAGCGCATTCTGCGCATCTTCACCCGGCTGGACGCGGCGCTCAAATCCAGCGCGGCGGACGGCGCTGCGCTGCTGGAGACGGCCCTGTGCGAGATAGCGCTGGCGGTGCAGCACACATGACGGAGAAGCTGCGCGTCCGTGAAGTGCTGGTGGTGGAGGGCAAGTATGACGCCGCGCGCCTGCAAAACCTTGTGGACGGCCTTGTGCTGTGCACGGGCGGGTTCAACGTGTTCACCAGCGAAGAGACGAAAGCGCTTATTTTGCGCCTGGGATGCGCGCGCGGCCTGTGCGTGCTAACCGATTCCGACGCGGCAGGCTTTCGCATCCGGCGCTACCTCAACGATATTGCGCAGGGGCTTGCGGTGAAAAACGCCTATATCCCGGCAATGCCCGGCAAGGAAGGGCGCAAGGCAAAGCCCGGCAAAGAGGGCCTTCTGGGCGTGGAGGGCGTGCCGGACGAGGTGATTATAACGGCGCTGCGGCGCGCGGGCGTAAGCGGACGGGCCCCGCGCACAGGCCGCGCCATCACTTATGCCGACCTGTACGAGCTGGGCCTTTCCGGCACGCAGGGCGCCGCCGGTGCGCGCCGCCGCGTGCTGCAAAGGGCAGGGCTGCCCCCGCGCCTTTCGAAAAAGGCGCTGTGCGCCGCGCTTTCCAGCCTGTACACCTATGAAGAATTCAGGGCCCTGTGTGAGGATATGGGGCAAAAGCAGGAGGCATAAGCTGTGGAGTGGAGCGAGTGTTTTCCAAAGGATATGCAGCCCGGTATGGAGCAGATTTCCGCTTTTGCGGGCACGCCGCTGTGGGAAGGACTGTGCGGCTGGCTTGAAGCGGAATGGAGCGTGCGGCCGCTGGTGCAGTATTCCGGCTGCAGCGGTGCAAAGGGCTGGAATGTAAAATACCGGAAAAGCGGGCGCGCCCTGTGCACACTGTACCCCGGCCTGCCGGGCGGCGGAAGCTTCACCTGCCTGATATCCATCGGCCCCAAAGAGGCTGTGGAGGCCGAGGCTTATCTTGGGGCCGCATGCAGCTATGTCCGTGACATATATTGGGCGGTGCCGCCCTTGAGCAGTGCGCGCTGGCTGATGCTGGAGGTAAAAAACGAGCAGGTGCTGCGCGATGTGCAGGCGCTGCTTCGCATCCGGGCCGGTGCACGCTGAGGCCGTCGGGCCCTTTAGCCTGGATACCTGCAAATTGCGGCGGGGCGCCTTTCCCTGTGTGGGAAGGACGCCCCGCCTTTTGCATACGCCGCAGTATGCTCCACAATGTTTTTTGAATTTTTGTTGACAAATAAAGTTGTCAATGATATACTGGTTTTGACAATAATAATTGTCAAAGTGACAAGATAAGCTTGCAAAAGGGAGGAGAGACGATGCCGCTGCAAAACAGGGTGAAAGAGCTGCGCGCGCGTCTTGGCGTGAACCAGCAGGAGCTGGGCAGCCTGGTGGGCGCGTCGCGCCAGACGGTGAGCCTCATAGAGCGGGGCGATTATCACCCGTCGGTGCTTCTGGCGCTGCGCATTTCAAAGGTGTTCGGCGTGCCGCTGGAAGAAGTATTTTTTATCACTGGGGAGGAAGAAAGCAATGAAACAGAACAGTAAGCGCAGAGTGGCCCGTTTTCTGGGCATCATGGCCCTTGCCGCCTGTGCGGGCGGCGTGGTCGGCTTTCTTGGGGCCATGCATGCGGATTCCTTTTCCGGCGTGCTGGCGGCGGTGGGCACAGCATTGGGATATGCCGCGCCTGCACTGGCGGCGCTTGCCATCTGTATTTGCTGCCCGCTTGCCTTTCGGGCATACCGCAAGGCCCTGCGCCTTTCCCGCAGCGGGCAGGACGATGAGGCCCTTTGCGCGCTGGCGGCGCTGGATGTGAGCATCATCGCGCTGGAGACGCAGGCCATGGTCTGCCTTTGTGTGCTGCCGTTCACCGTGGCGCTTGCACCGCGCGCCCCGGCCGTGCCGCTTGCCAGTGCGGCGCTTACGCTGGCAAGCCTGCTTATCAGCGTGTTTGCCCAGCGTCACGTCATCGGGCTTGTGAAGCGGCTGTGCCCGGAAAAGCGCGGCGACACGATGGATAAAAACTTTACCCGTGAATGGTACGCAAGCTGCGACGAGGCCGAGCGCGCCCGCATCGGCTTTGCGGCATACAAAAGCTTTCTTGCCACACAGTACGGCTTTGTAGCCGCCATAGTGGTGCTCATTATCATCAGCGTGGCTACGCCCGTGGGTTGGCCTGCCTTTGCCGCAGTGGGCGCGCTGTGGTTCGTGCAGAAGTTCACCTACTTTTACCACAGCTGCCAGAGGAGTGAAAAGTGATGGAACGGCATGGAAGAAACAGCGGTTTTGTGCTGTGGCTGGCGCTTGGCCTTCTGCTTGGCGCCGGGCAGAAGAAAAAGCGGTCGCCCGGCATGGGCGTCCGCGGCGAAAAAGAGTGAAATGACGGCAGGGCACTGGCAGCGCGCAGGCGCCGCGCTTCACGGCAGGGCGGGCCGTGAAAAAGCAAAAAAAGGCCGGGGCCCTGCCTGCCGGAAGGCAGAACCCCGCGCACAGCAGGCGCTTTTGCAGGCGCCTGCGGGCGGCCCAAACGGGGCCGGGGGAAAAGCAGGGCCCTTTGGTGAAAAGCGGCATTTCTGCCCTGTGCCGCCAGGGCTGTGTGGCCGCTGCTATTTCCAGTGCTTCAGCTGTGAAAGGCACAGGTCGAACTGGCAGCGGCGCTCTTCCTCCGTCCCGTCTTTTGGGGCGGGCATGTGCCTGAGCAGAAAATCGAGCAAAGCCTGCTTTGTCTGATATGCAAATTCGCCGTTTGCATAACACCATTTGCAGTAATCCTCATTATAGCTTCCGTCCGCCTCGCGGCTGATGCTGTCGTCCTCGTTCAGAGGCATTCCGCAGCACTGGCAGATAAGCTGCCGCGGGGCGCCGAGAAGCGTGTTGACAGACACATGAAATTCGCGCGACAACAGCTTCAACGTCTCTGTGTTCGGCTGAGTTTCGCCGTTTTCCCAGCGGCTCACAGCCTGCCTTGTAACCATCAGGCGCTCTGCCATCTGCTCCTGTGTAAGCTGATGGCTTTCGCGCAGCCGCTTCAGTATCTCTCTTGTCTCCATAAGGGCGCCTCCTGTATTTTTATATGGTTTACCAGCTGCCGGTGGGCAGGGGCAGCATCGCCGCCAGGGCGCATCCAGACACGCGCTGGCGGAGCTTTGCGGTTTTCAGCCGTGTGGCGGCGCCTTCGGCTGTGTTATCTCCTCTGTGCCCCCGCGGCGGTGGGGCCACACCGTCCGCCTTGCCGGCGGCCCGGACATGAACTGAAAACCGGTATTACGCCTGTTCACTGATGCTGTCTGTTATTATGACATTTTATTTTGCCCGCGGCAAGCAACGCGCTGTTGCCGCCCGTGGGAAAATAGAGAGGCTTCCATTCATTTTTTACAGCGCTGTAAACAGTACGGCAGGGGCCCCGGCTT
>ENA-ORTH01002653-ORTH01002653.1-human-gut-metagenome-genome-assembly--contig:-NODE-2653-length-13782-cov-3.375246_pt1 | contig 13782 bp, 9 predicted proteins | sample MGYA00241914_ERZ509192 | MGnify/ENA primary metagenome ERZ509192 (study PRJEB26280, sample SAMEA2338826) | human gut metagenome | biome: human gut; feature: human-associated habitat; material: faeces... | reverse complement strand
CTGGATTCGTTGACTTCTAAATATGAAGAAGCACTCGCCTGTCCGGGTGTCGTCGGACTGATCGTCGGAACACGGCCGGATTGCATGCCGGACGCACTATTGGATTATTTCTCCACTTTATCCCAAAAGAAGTTCGTGATGATCGAATATGGCCTGGAGAGCACGCTGGACCGTACTTTAACCCGTATCAACCGGGGACATACACATGCCGAATCGGAAGAGGCCATCCGCCGCACAGCGGCCCGGAACATATACACGGGAGCCCACTTGATCTTAGGCCTTCCGGGAGAAAGCAGGGAAGAGATATTACACCATGCCGACATTCTGTCCGCCCTTCCGCTCACAACACTGAAGCTTCACCAGTTGCAACTTATCCGAGGCACGCGCATGGCTAGGGAACAGGCGGAACACCCCGAACAGTTTCATCTCTATACCGCCGATGAATATATCGACTTGGTCATTGACTTCATAGAACGATTAAACCCCTCTATTGTCGTAGAGAGGTTCGTATCACAATCCCCTAAAGAGTTGCTGATTGCACCAGATTGGGGGCTTAAGAATTTTGAATTTACAGCCAAGGTAAATAAACGTATTTCAGAACGAAATGCGCGGCAGGGGCGTCTGCTCAATCCTCCTTCTTCGGAGCCAGTTCTCCCTGGTATGTGATATTCTGCCTATTAGTCGGCGTAACGCTTATGATCGCGGAACCATTTGAAAATACTTGCACATCGAAACGGAAAGTATCTTCTTTGGTACGGGCTACGAATTTAATTCGAGCGGTCCCCTTCTTATCGAAGGTTGATTGATAATCGGTAATTGATTCTTCAAAACGCATCCCGTCACCTCCACCATACGGTAAAGAATATGCCCTACCGAAATAAGGCAGATAAGAAATCGCCGAATCACCGCGCATTTCAAGAGAATAAGGAGTCGTCAGATGAACCGTACGTCCTCCCATTGGTAACGCCCGATCTACCTCGATCGTAAACCGACCGTTTTCTATCATTTCCTTTATTTCTTTTGCTTTCTGTTCTTTCCTTTCCTTCTTATTTTGAGAATAAAGGGATTGTCCCCCGAAAAAAAGAACAATCCCTACAAAAAAGAATAACCTAATGTTTCTCATATAACCTTAAATAACTAAACACTATTATTTGCCTATGTATATATAAGACAATTCTAAGCCTTGAAAGGTTTATTCGTTTATCATTAAATTACCTTAAAAACAAAGACTTGATTACGATCCGATTTCAAACATTAACTACTTGCATTTGTATATGTCCCTTAACTTTGCTTTATTTGTCCCTTCAATTTTCTGAAACAGATTAATAATTTTATGGAGAAAAAACATCAGTATCAAGGATTAACCAAACAAGAAGTAGAAGAAAGCAGGCGCCTTCACGGCGAAAATATCCTCACTCCTCCAGAGAAAGCCTCTCTATGGAGCCAATTTCTTGAAAAATTCAATGATCCGATTATCAAGATCCTATTGGTAGCATGGTTCTTATCCATGATTATCGCCGGCGTACATTGTTGGGGACCGGAGGCTAAAGGTTTCACTGCCTTCCTCGAACCGATCGGCATATTCTTTGCAATCATGTTGGCATCTTGTGTCGGCTTCTTTTTCGAAGTCAAAGCAAACAGGGCATTCAATGTTTTAAACACGGTCAATGATGATATTTTCGTGAAGGTGATCCGTGAAGGGAATATCTGCCAAATTCCGCGAAAAGAGGTTGTCGTCGGCGATATAGTCGTACTTGAAACGGGAGAAGAGGTCCCGGCCGACGGACATTTATTGGAAGCAATCTCCCTCCAGATTAACGAATCGACACTGACCGGCGAACCGATCATCAGCAAGACGACAAATGAAGCCGACTTCGACGAAGAAGCGACCTACCCGTCCAATGTTGTCATGCGCGGAACGACCGTCGTTGACGGACACGGTGTAATGGCAGTGGAGAAAGTCGGCGATGAAACCGGATACGGGAAAGTGTATGAAGGTTCGCAGATAGAAAACAATATCGACACACCGTTGCAGATGCAGCTGGCAGGGTTGGCAAAGGTGATCAGTAAAGCCGGCTATGCGATTGCTGCCATCACTTTCATTGCGCTGCTGACAAAAGTCTTGCTGTCCTCATCCGGGATGCCGGTCATGGACTTGATTTCGCACATCCTGAATATCTTTATGGTAGCCGTCACGTTAATCGTCGTTTCCGTACCGGAAGGCTTGCCGATGAGCGTGACACTCAGCCTTGCACTCAGCATGAACCGCATGCTGAAAACAAACAATCTAGTCCGTAAAATGCATGCCTGCGAAACAATGGGGGCTACCACGGTTATCTGTACCGATAAGACCGGGACACTTACGCAAAACCAGATGCAGGTATATCAAACGAACTTTTACAACCTGAAAGACCAGAAATTGGTAGACGATGAACTGAGCGTGCTAATCAAAGAAGGAATATCAGTCAATTCGACTGCCTTCCTCGATTTCTCCGAAGAAAAGATAAAAACATTGGGGAACCCGACGGAAGCAGCCTTGCTGCTATGGTTGAACAGCCAACATCAGAATTATCTGGAAATAAGAGAAAATGATCGGATACTGGACCAACTGACATTCTCCACCGAACGGAAATATATGGCAACAGTCGTACAATCATCCTTATTGGGCAAACGCGTGCTGTATGTCAAAGGTGCCCCGGAAATCGTACTGGCGAACAGCAATCGGGTGGCTATCGACGGAACCTACAAACCGGTAGAAGAATGCAAAGCCGGTATCGAAAAGCAACTGCTGAACTATCAGAACCAAGCTATGCGTACGTTGGGATTCGCCTATCAGATACTGGAAGACGGGCAGGATGCCACATTTTTCGTGAACGGACGACTGCACAAGACGGACCTTACTTATTTAGGTATCGTCGCTATTTCCGACCCTGTCCGTGCTGATGTTCCGGCTGCTGTCCAAAGTTGCCTTGATGCCGGCATCGACATCAAGATCGTGACCGGCGACACTCCGGGAACGGCTAAAGAGATCGGACGGCAGATCGGAACCTGGAAGACCGGAGACACCGAACGCAACATCATCACCGGCCCAGGCTTCGAAGCCTTGACTGACGAAGAAGCGCTGGATCGCGTGCTCGACTTGAAGATCATGTGCCGCGCCCGCCCGACTGACAAACAACGCCTGGTACAATTGTTGCAACAAAAAGGAGCCGTAGTGGCCGTCACAGGCGACGGTACCAACGACGCCCCGGCCCTGAAAGCCGCACAGGTCGGACTATCTATGGGAGACGGAACCTCCGTGGCAAAAGAGGCAAGCGACATCACGATCATAGACAACTCGTTCAGTAGCATTACCCGTGCGGTGATGTGGGGACGTTCCCTGTACCGGAACATCCAGAAATTCCTGTTGTTCCAGTTGACAATCAATGTGGCGGCCTGTCTGATCGTCTTATTGGGCTCCCTGTTAGGAACCGAATCTCCGCTCACGATCACCCAGATGCTTTGGGTAAACCTGATTATGGATACATTTGCCGCCGGTGCACTAGCTTCGCTGCCGCCTAACGAACAGGTGATGAAAGACAAACCCCGCCGAAGCGGCAAGGACGGCGACTTTATCATTACCCGCCCGATGGCTTACAATATTTTCGGTGTCGGTCTCGCATTCGTAATCGTTTTGATGGGGTTATTGCTCCGCTTCCATGCACAGGATGGACTGACGCCGCACGACCTATCCTGGTTCTTCAGTTTCTTCGTGATGCTTCAATTCTGGAATATGTTCAATGCAAAAGCGTTTATGGAAGACCGCTCGGCATTCGCCAACCTGAAAGAGAGCAAGAGTTTCCTGACGGTGGCCCTGCTTATCATCGCCGGACAATATCTGATCGTCACGTTCGGCGGCGAAATGTTCAGTGTCGTCCCGTTATCTTGGAAAGACTGGGGAACCATTATCGGTTCGACTTCTCTGGTTCTCTGGATCGGAGAGATAGGCCGGTTAATCGAAAGATGGAGAAAATAAATAAAAAAAGAGGGTTGCGCCAAAAACTGACGCAACCCTCTTCACTTACATCTAAATCATTAACAGAGATTCTTACTTCTTGTAAGTCTTATACCCATAAACAGCCAAGTCACCCAACTCTTCTTCAATACGGAGCAACTGGTTGTATTTCGCCATACGGTCCGAACGGCTCAAAGAACCGGTTTTGATCTGTCCGCTATTGGTAGCAACAGCGATATCAGCAATCGTAGCATCTTCAGTCTCACCCGAACGATGCGAAGTGACGGAAGTATAACCGTTACGGTGTGCCATTTCGATTGCATCCAGTGTTTCGGATAACGTACCGATCTGGTTCACCTTGATCAGAATAGAATTGGCACAGCCTTCCTCAATGCCTTTCTTCAGGAATTCTACGTTTGTCACGAACAGGTCGTCACCGACCAACTGGCATTTGCTTCCCAACGCTTCAGTCAACAGTTTCCAACCGGCCCAGTCGTTTTCGTCCATGCCGTCCTCGATAGAGTCGATCGGGTATTTAGCAACCAATTCGGACAAATAAGCGACCTGCTGCTCGGCAGTACGCTTAGCACCTTTGGCTCCCTCAAATTTCGTATAATCGTATACACCATCATGATAGAATTCGGAAGAAGCACAGTCCATAGCAATCGTCACATCCTTACCCGGCTCGTATCCGGCAGCTTTAATAGCGGCCATGATGGAATTCAAAGCGTCTTCCGTTCCATCCAAAGCAGGAGCGAAACCACCTTCGTCACCGACAGCCGTACTCAGACCGCGATCGTGCAACACCTTCTTCAAAGCATGGAAAACTTCAGCCCCCATACGCAAACCTTCACGGAAGCAGCAAGCTCCAACCGGACGGATCATAAATTCCTGGAAAGCGATCGGGGCATCAGAATGCGAACCGCCATTGATAATATTCATCATCGGGACAGGCAATACATATGCATTCGTCCCGCCGATATAACGGTAAAGAGGCAGGTCCAAATAGTTAGCTGCCGCCTTGGCAACAGCCAGAGAAACGCCTAACATGGCGTTGGCGCCTAAATTAGACTTTGTCTTCGTACCGTCGAGTTCAATCAGTTTATGGTCGACCTCACGCTGGTTCAGGGCACTCATGCCCAGGATAGCGGGAGCAATTACACTATTTACATTATCGACAGCTTTCAGAACGCCTTTGCCACCATAGCGTTTTTTGTCGCCATCACGAAGCTCGATTGCTTCGTTTTCACCGGTAGAAGCGCCGGAGGGAACAGCTGCACGGCCAAAAGCGCCGGAAGCCAAATGTACATCTACTTCAACAGTCGGGTTACCACGTGAATCAAGAACTTCTCGTCCTACTACTTTTACAATTTCCATACTTTTACTATTTGAGTTTTATCTTTCGTATAAATATAACAAAAGAAGACGAGACTTTGTTGGGGAAAGGGGATCAATATTGTCTATCGCCCCATTTACAACGACATCGACAATTCGATCCGACATCCTAAAGCGTTCATAATGCGATAGAATGTTGAAACTTTCCGGCTAAGTTACACTTCTAAGTTGAATCTTCACCTTGAAGGATCAAGAAGAACTGCAACGTAATCATATAGCGAAGCCCTTGCAACCAAACGATTGCAGGGGCTTGTTTTTTGTCTGCCTCCGGTCTTCACAGAAGGAAGGGCAGAAGAACTTTTTATAATTTCATTAACTTTAGTATTAATATTCACCGCTTGTTCCCCCTCGCGGGGTAATTGGACGCTCCCAGGCAATGGCTGCAAGGCCGGCTATCCGGGAAATACCGCACGGTGATATTTAGAATTATTTGATTATAAAATGTCATATGTCTGTAAAGGCGGTACGTGAACCGCCCTTACGATAGACAGTATTGTTTTTTAGTATCAACCGTTATTTAACGATAGCTTTTACAGCTTCTTCACCTTCAACAGCTACGACTACGATACCCTGCGGAGCAGCGATTGTAGCGTTGTCAGAAGAAACAACCGTGTTAGCCACTACCTGGCCCAAGATGTTGCTGATGACAACTTTCTTGCCCTGAGCACCGGCAATCGTCACGTTGCCTTCGCCAGCGATAACCTTAATTGCTGCTACTTCCACACCTTCGTTAGCAGTCGGAGCAGACTGTGATTCGATAAAGAAGCGAACAGCATTCTTCTTGTCTGCATCCATATAGAAATAGTTATTATACTGGCTAACATATTTTTTACCCTGACGAATAACATATTCATCACTGCCATTTTCATCCAGAATGATCTGATATTGGAACTTAGCTAAGTTGCCTTTGATCTTTTTCGGGGCATTATCTTTTTCAGCGACCAATACAAACTTACCGTCAACCGTTGTACGTAAAGTATCAGAAGAAACCAATTCACCGGCCTTGAAAATCAACTTAGCTTCGCCACTGGCCTGATTTTCCATATTGAAACGGTAGTTTTTACGAGCTGCATAATATTCTGCAGAGTCTACAGCATTGTACAGGAAGTTACCACCTTTAGCAATATAGAACGACGGGATGTTACGATCTGAATGAACCGTATCAACCCAGAATGTCAAATCTTCACCCGCCTCGCTTGCAATAGCTAAACGTGCATCCTTGTTTTCATCCATAGTCATGAAACCACCACGAGCCACTTCAATAGAGATGTGTTGCGGAATAGCTTCCAAACTGACAGCCGGAGTCTCTTCCACCATGAAAGTTTTCAATCCAGTACTAATCTTTTCAGACAAATCATAGTTAAAAGCTCCTTGCCAAGCATTATCTTCATCGTCTTTTGGATCTCCTGATCCAGCAAAACCAACTTGAGCTCCAGTAATCGCATTTGCTGCATATTCAATCAAAGAAACAGAACCGTCAATATTTACCTTAATGATAAACTTATCAGCGCTATCATCATCCTTCTCTGCTAATGTATACGAACGATCAACATCCAGATAATAATCATCAATTTCATCGTCAAATGCTTTAACGGCGTAAGTATAATAAGCAACCGTATCTCTTGCTGTAGAAGTCAGGATGCGGGTATCTTTCAGATAGATGTATTTATTCAATACATTAACCGGCTTTTCGCTCTTAATCAGTTCAAACTGGGTCATGTTATCTGCATCTACATAAGCGAGGATTTCATCTTCCTGAAGAGTACCATCATCATCTCTCGTACCACCTACATAGAATGCTGTTGCAGCATCACTGTTTTTAGCCAATTCAAATTGAACCAAGCCCATGCCGTCTGCTCTATTTACGAATGTAGCAAACTTGTCTTCAACAGTGTACGGAGTCAGAACGATCTTCGTATTGGCCAAATCAACTGGTTTGAACTCTACCTCTTCATTTGTCGTTGTAGCATCAACCCATTCTACATTCACGTTAGTTTGAGTTGCAGGATATACAGTATAAACGCCTTCTTTGTTTTCATACAAAGAAACTTCAAACGATTTTTGAGTCTGACGGTTTGTAAAAGTGATCGTCTTATCGGTCTTATCAATTGCAGTTACAACAAACTGATACATCGGATCAGCCTCATCGTATTCGACAGTTGAAGCCAAAGCAAAAGCACTACCACTTTTCATTATGGTCAGATACTGCTTATATTCGGTTTCATTTTCTTTCTTTTCACCACTTACAAACTGAATCGTATAGATAGAAGGAGCATCTTCTTTCTGCAATAACGTCGCCAAATCATCACCATCCATCAATGTTGAATTGGTAGTTGTGAAACTCAAAGCATCTGCAACTGTAGTTGTTACCAGATAATTTTCTTTTTGGTCTGTCACTACACCGATATAACCATTTTTAGCGTCATGTTTTTCTATCGGGTTTTTATCGGCAGAAACAAACACGTGCATATCGCTTACAACAATATTGTAAGCTTCCGGAGCCGTCATTGGATCAGGGACTTCGATTGAGAAACAAGCATTTCCAACATAAACTTCCTCACCGGAAGAATAGTCATCTGAAGTACGAGCACCTGTAAAGAAATTCATTTCAGAACCTTGAACGGTTGTCAATTCATAACCTATACCATTAGCACGATCAGCCTTGTTGATGTCATAATTGCCTTTCGGATCGATAGCCAAGAAAGTACATTGATAGAACAGCTCTACCATTTCATCAGTGATCTCGACTTCTGTTCCGTTCAATTCTTCCGGATAGGCAGTTGCGAAATAAACACCGGCAGGGATAGCCATGTCATTCTCCAAGTCTATCTCAGAACCTACATAAAAAGCTTTCAGATTAACCTTCGACAAATTATCATTCTTCCAAGAGTATTTGTTATCAGCCTTGAAATCCAAGTTAAAACCTTCACCCCCCATTACATCGTTCAATGCAGCAACTTCATCATTGGTTAATGTCTTTGTTTTGAGTTTACAAAGAATTATCCTGCTTCCCGAAACATTAAGTGAAACAACTGAACCAATTTGTAAAGGATTACCAGATGCCTTACTTGTATAAAGATACAAATTATCTTTCTGATTGAACTGGGAGTCATAACTATCAGAAGCATCAACAGCAAAACGAGCAAACTGATTTTTCTCTGCATCGTGAGAGCTCTTAGAAGCTTCAGTTATAAGAGCATTGGTATTGTCAAATGTCAAAAGCTTAGCAGTCCCGATGTTTTGCAATGAATATAGATATCCATCATCTTTACCAAGAGCATCTTTCTGAGGATACTCCAAGAAATTCCAAGCTGTCTCTTCCAAATCCAATGACTGGTCACCGGAAGATAAGGTTACCCCTGAATAAGTCAAGTTTTTGCCATCTTGTGAAGCTACGACTTTCAATAAAACATCACTTGCAGTAGCCGTGCCACTATTATCCACGTCAGCAATAACAAAATACGGACCGCTTTTCCACGTAGCTTTAGCAGCAGGATCTGCCACAGTCTCTAATTCAATTCCATTAATAGTAAGAGGGGTTTGCGCCCAAGCACTACCACACAACGCACTTGTCACCAACAAGCCCGCTGTCAAAAGAGTAGAAATTCTCTTGTTCATAATCTAAACTTTAATATTAATAATACAATAATTGAAATGTTCGTCCTATATATATGTACACGCGTTAATAATGTACACGTGTTAACTTTCGTATATTGATAGCAAAAACGATCGTTTTTTTTCGTCATTTTTTTCGCCTCTTTTTGGAGTTCGTGTTGAAAAGGTGGTTTTTTGTCCTTAAATTGCTATCTGATTGATAAGAAAGGATATAGAGATAAGATTTTTTTTCAGGAAAAGGGTTGTGGTTTTAAAAAGTATATGTATTTTTGTGCTGTAAAAATGACGAAAAGAAACGATCGTTTTTTTTCGTCATTTTTACATCCACCAAATAGCTCATCCACAGAGATTTATCTACAAAAACAGCATTCTAAAAATTCATTAATACCACTTTCGTTCAAAAATCGGTGCTTTTTAGGGAAAACCCCGATGCTTACTGCGTTTCAAAGGGGTACGTGTCCGTCGTTGGTCCGATGCTTACCGGTCTGTTTTTTGAAGTTTTTCGGATTTTGCCTGAAAAACCTGCCAAAGTCCGCCAAGTCTGCCGGGGGCTTTTTAAATTTCGACGACCTGCTTTCCCCGTTCCGTCTTCCGGTAATAACCATTTCCTTCTGAGATGATTAGGTCATTTTTTTGCAGTTTCCGAAGGAATTTATCGACAGTCGATTCTGAAATTTCACGGACATTCGCTTCCTTGACCACGTCAATGCGTTTGAAAGAATCAAGAAGGGAGACAAACAAGTTGCGCAAATGGTGTGGAAACCGGAAGTGTACTTCCGACGAAGCACTCTGCAACGATGTAGCCACGACATAGGCATGTTGCAGACAAACCTTGCCGAGATGGAAGGCGGTGGCGAAATCATCGTCGCTGATCGTCCAGACACGCTCCGAGCAACCACTCTCGCCCTTACGCAACGCGGTCAGTTCCATTCCTATGCGAAAAATAGCCAGACGATAGCGCAGGACCGTCGACTCCATGTCTTCGTTACCGAAAGAACGGACATTGTAGTACTCGCGCTCGAAAAAACGATCGAGGCGTTTACGTTGGGCATCACTAAATTTGACCCAGGTCGGAGAGTTGTCGAGAAAAACTCCGATATCGAGCACACGCTGCCCCCAACTTTCAAAATATTCGGATGCTGCCGGGCTATCGTCGGCCGAAGTCAACGGACGATAGGTCCCGCTTCCCGGTATGCGGTACATCAGAATACGGCTGAAGAGACCGTTTTCGGTCGAAGGGATCAGGCGGGGAAGCATGGCAGGAGTACCGCTCAGCAGTAGTGCCAAGTTGGGCCGTTTGACCATGAACGATCCGCTGCTTTTCGTCGAGCTGCCTACAGGTTCATGATGATACGACTTGTTCAGCACATCGTTATACTTGCCAAAATCCTGCGAGAACATGCTCAAGACCGTCTCCATCTCTGTATCGACCATGCAGGATGTGTAAGGATAGTTGGCTTCGAGCAGTTCCACGAGCCGGGCCTGCGTGACGTTACCCGTCAGCGCAAGGTTTCTCTGTTTCACCACCTTTGGCTTTGAAGGAGCCGGCCCGAGCGGCTGTTTGGAGGTCTGTTTCTGACGTTTATGCATCTTGTAGTTATCGTATGCATCCTGCAACTCTTCATATTCTTCAACCTGGTGACGAGAATTGTCATAAATATACTGTTGCCAGGGTTCGAGCATCCGTTGCAGGGCAGCGATACGCCCTTTCCCACTTCCAGAACCGCCGGTTATGATCGAATAAAAGGCAGGTGTGTAATCGTGTTCGCCCAACGAACCTTTGACACCAGGAGACACGCTGCTCAGAAGCGTCAGCGAAGAAATCAGCAAAATGTCGCGATCCGTACGACTGTACGCACATTTCAATATGTCCGTGAGAAGAGGTGGCAAGTGACCGTAGATATTCTCGTCAAAGCAAGGAAGAAGGGTGTTATCCAGCTCTATATCATCACATTCACCGTATTCTACATCCTTTTGTGCCATTTTGGGAAAGGGGGTGGCAGACTTGGCAGATTTGGCAGACTTCGGGACGGAACTGGTCCCGTCCGGATGGAACGCACAGCTCCCATGCGAGGCACTGTAGCGCCGGTAGATGTCGTTTACTGTTGTCTCGACCTCGGCAGCCGGAAAGTCGGCCGAACCGTAGCGGCGGACACACTCACTGACAGCGTCGTAGAGAGAAAAGCCGGCATTGTTCAAGACAGAGGACAGCTTCACAAGATAGGAATGACGGTTACCGGCAACAAAAGTATTGCTTTGTTCATACTTGTCAATGTAGTTCGAAAGCCGTGTGCCGGAGCACACGCTTCCAGAGGAATGTCCGGAAGCGGCCTGAGGCTCCGGGTCAGCAACGGGGATTTCGATCGCTTCAGATTCTTCCTTATAAAAAGCGTTCGGATCATGGCCGGCGAAACAGCCACGGTTCGGATCTTTTCCACTGACGTCCACCTTCACGCCCGGAAGATCCACTTCGACACGGTGTTTGACGACTCCAAAGGCCAAGTTATGATTTTTCAAATCACTGTCAACCATTATGAAGAGCTTGACGCCGGTCCCGGAAGGGCTGACATGACCGGCTTTCACATACGGGAGCTCAGCCGCCCGGCGGAGCAATTCAAGGACGGGTATAGGCGAATCGTCTATATCGATCACCATGCAAGCACTATAGCGCACCATGTGTTCCAACTTACGACCTCCTTCCATCACGCCGCCGGCGACATAGAGGGGCAGTTTTTTCTTGTAAGCATCAGCTTCATCCTTCTTGCCGGCTTTGATAAGCCCACGCAGATAGGCGATCGGTCTCGCATACTCACCACTCTTCACCTTACCGATGTACTGATTCAAGGTCATCAAACTGGCGCTCCCTGTCTGGAACGCAGAGTCGAAGCAAGTACCTTCGACTTCTTTTTGTATTACCATACTATTGTGTATTAAATGAAAGGCTACAGTTCCCGCAGGAACGCTTCGTGCGGCTCTTTCGGTTGTTTATTCTTTCTAAGGTTCCCCCAAGTGCTCAACCAGGCAGGCGACCTGCTTCGGCGTATAAAGTTTCTGGAATTTCACCCATCCCGCAGCCAAAAGTTTTTCTTTCAGACCACGCGAAGTCCGTATCCATACCCACATCCTTTTATAGGCAGTCTCAGGGGGAGATTCCGGGAAATAAAGGAGCGCGAATTCGGTAACACCCATGGCTCCTTTTGCCGATATAAGCTCTATTTTTTTATCATTCATAATAATTTTGATTTAAACATTCTAATACATTATAAATGTACGATATTTTTTGGTATCATGCAAGAAATCCGACAATTATTTTACAAAAAAAACAAGAAATACCGCCAAAACCTCAGCTAACCGTATATACCTTTCCCGCCAGACCTCAGGACACCGTATCTTTGTAATGTAGTAAATCACTAACCCTTAATCTATTAATCGTATGTCAGTAAAGTACAAACTTGTTTTAAAAAAAGACTTGACCAAAGGTGCGGCAGCCGATGCCAAGCGGTATTATGCCTCGGCCAATGTCACTGGTATGATGGATTTCGACACGATCTGCGATGTGGTGGCAGACCGTTCAACAGCCAGCGACGGTGACGTGGCTCTCGTCTTGTTGGGACTGATCCGTTGCATGCAGGAAGCGTTGTTGCGTGGCGAAGTGGTCCAATTGGGTGCATTGGGCAACTTCCGGCTCTCACTCGGAAGCTCCGGAGTGGTAAATGCGGATGATTTTCACGCATCATTGATCAGGAAGCCGCGAATAATCTATTCTCCGGGAGTTAAGCTGCGCGAAATGATCGCCAAAGTGAGTATTGAACGTATTGGACAAGAGACAGATAAGTCCAATGCAGGTGGTGAAGATGACAGACCCGGAGAATTATGAAACCAGCGCAAATCAACTTCGTAAAAGAATGCCTACCGGCAGCTGTGTCGGCAGGAGCCGCCTTCAACCTGAATCCGCTGGTCATTCTGGCACAGGCGGCGTTTGAAAGCGGCTGGGGAACGAGCAATCTGGCAAAGGAGTGCCGAAACTATTTCGGACTGACCGCCTATGGATGCAGCAACGCTTATTGGCATGGCGGGAAAACTACCGTAAAGGCATCCTCCTATCCATTGAATTTCCGACGCTACGACACACGAGAGAATTCCTTCCTCGATTTCGCCCGCTTGATACGGAACAATTATCGCTCCGCTTGGCAGGTAAGCAACGACCCGCAGGCCTATGCAAAGGAGATCGCCTACAGTCCTTACATCAGCGAACTGAACGGCGATAATCGGGAAACGTATCGGCACAGTATCATCCAGATCACACAAACGATACAGGCGGTGATGGCGTTAATCGGAGAATAACGGTTCAACCGTATGCCATACCAAACAACCACCTCGTAGGGAGGGGTCAAAACTATCCTGTTCCCGCGCTTGACGCGGGATCGCATTAAAACCGACGCTATAAAAATCTGATTGATAAGGTCTGTCTTTTTGCGACCCCGCATCAAGTGCAATGTATTATAAACTCTAAACGACTATCCATCATGAAGAAGATCAGAAAGGTTCTTGAATTTATCTTGGCTTTGTTGAATTTTTTGTTCCACTTTAAACCTGTACCGGATGAAACACCTCCCATCAGCCCTGAAAGTTTTCCTCTCCCTGATTATCAAGATCTTGAGAAGAGGAATGAACCTCTATTTGAGACTGTCTGTTAGGGTCAGGCTCTGGTAAAACGCAAAAAGCCCGTCTGCGAAAGGCAGACAGGCTTTTTTTATTTGTTTGTTGAATAAGCCGGA